>Ga0181528_10000697_pt1 | contig 22522 bp, 15 predicted proteins | sample PEATcosm2014_Bin_47_FD_119742 | JGI IMG/M metagenome (GOLD analysis project Ga0181528, IMG submission 119742) | Peatland microbial communities from MTU Mesocosm Facility, Houghton, MI, USA - PEATcosm2014_Bin10_10_metaG | ecosystem: Environmental > Terrestrial > Soil > Wetlands > Peat | place...
AAGGAAGTGCGGCTTAAGGCTGGCAGCGACGTCCTCCAGATCACCCGGGAAGGCGTCGGATTCAACGGAAATTGGATGCCCGCAGCGGATCTGGCGGGACTGCGATTCAAGGCCGAGACGGGCGCGGATGATGACAGGGAGGCGGCGGCCTATGTCGTTGCTTGGCGCACGACCGACGGGAAGGAGTTTGAAGTGAACCGCGGCAACCTGCTCCCACCGTCGGATCATGCCGGTCAGGATTACGCGCGGATTCTTGACGCCTTTTATTACTACTTCGTCCCGGACTTAATCGACCGGCTTGCGGCGGCCGTCCACCGGGGCGAGCAGGTGCTGATCGGAGAAACACCCGTGAAGAGCAAGGGGTTGATCCTCGCGTCCGCGGCGCGGTTCGGGGAAAGGGATGAGCTCGTCGCTTATAACGCGCTCGAATTCAAGATCGAAGACGGGCAACTTTCACTGTCCAGCAGACTCAACCAGTGGCTCGCTGACTCCTATGTGGTTTCCGACACGTGGAACGCAGTGTTTTTCCAGCAGCTCATAGAGGCTGTGCAACGCAAATAGGTCATGAGTTCCCTTCTCCTTGCCCAGATTTTCGCCCGCGATCCCCGAAAACAAGTTCGCTTTCCCGAACTGCCGGTGGACGAGGCGCTGACCGCGCTTCGCAGGCTGGAGGCGACGCTGCGCGAGCAGCAGGCTGCGCCCTCGGCGCCGCCGCAGCCGGCAACCCCGGCGCCAGCAGGGGACGAATCCGAGGCGCTGGCCGCCTCTTTCGGAGGACTTGCAACCCAGGTCTGGCGCGCCTTGGGCAAGACGGTCGATCCCGCGACAGGGGAACCGCTTGATGACATGAAGCGGGTTCACCGCCACGTCTCAGGAGCGCTCGACGCCCTCAAGCAAATGGGACTGACCATCAACGACTGGGCCAATCAGCCTTATGACGCAGGGCTGCCGGTGAAGGTCCTGGCGTTCCAACCGTCGCCGGGGTTGGTTCGCGACACGGTCATTGAATCCGTGCGGCCGACCGTCATGTGGAAGGATCGTCTGGTGCAGTTGGGAGAGGTTGTTGTCGGCACGCCCGTCGGAACCGGAGACAAGATTTCATGAGCAGAACGACCATCGATTACGGCATCGACCTTGGGACGACCAACAGCACCATCGCACTGGTCACCGGAACGACGACGGAGGTCATCAGGAACAATCTCGATTCTGAGACCACGCCCTCCGCGGTCTACTTCGACGCAGAGCGCAAGCTTTGGGTCGGCCAGCTGGCCCGTTCGAAGGTGGCCGATGAGCGTGCCGAGGAAGACGTTTTCCTGGAATTCAAGCGGCGCATGGGCACGGGGTTTCAATACAAGCTGCGAAACAGCGGACGGCGCATGAGTCCGGAACAGCTCTCGGCGGAAGTCCTGAAATCGTTGCGTGGCGATGTTGCGCTGCGCAAGGGCGAGGAAATCTCCGCGGCGGTGCTTACGGTGCCGGCGGCCTTCGAGCTCCACCAGTGCGATGCCACCAAGAGGGCGGCTGAGCTGGCCGGATTCAGCACGGCCCTTTTGCTGCAGGAACCGGTGGCGGCTGCTCTTGCCTACGGGCACCAGAAGCTCAACGCCAAGGCGTACTGGCTGGTGTTCGATTTCGGCGGCGGCACGTTCGATGCCGCGCTGATCCGTGCCGAGGAAGGAACGATGGTCGTGGCCAATCATGGTGGCGACAATTTCCTGGGCGGCTCCGATATCGACTGGGCGATCGTCGAGCAGCTCCTGATTCCGCGGGTGAAGATGCAGTTCGGGTTTGGCGAGCTGTCGCGCGGCTCCGCGGTTTTCAAATACGATCTTCTGCGCCTCAAGGCGGCCGCGGAAACGGCGAAGATCGAGCTTTCGTACAAGGAGTCGACGCTGCTTGAGGCCACGCTGTGCCGGGGCGGCGGCAAGCCGGTGTTGTTTGAAACGCAGCTGACGCGCAGGGACGTTGCGCGGATCGCGGAGCCGAGCGTGATAAAGGCGGCCGACATTGCCCACCGGGTCCTGTCGGACAAGGGCCTCGTCGCGGCGGCGGTGGAAAAGATGGTCTTTGTCGGAGGCCCGACCCTGGCTCCGTACTTCCGGGAGCTCATCAAGGAGCACCTCCAGATTCCATTCGATGCCACGGTCGATCCGCTCACCGTGGTGGCTCGCGGCGCCGCGATCTTTGCAGGCAGCCAGCGGGTGGCGGCCAGGTCGGTGTCGGCGCCCTCAACCAGGGTCCGGCTCGCGGTTGAGCTTATCTACAAGCCGGTGGGCGCGGATGCGGAGCCGCTGATCGGCGGCAAGGTCGGGGCGCTGCCCGGAGTGGTGCTGACCGAATACACGATTGAAGTCGTAAATCTGAAATCGATGTGGCGCAGCGGCAAGGCCGCGCTCAAGGAAAATGGAGCGTTCCAGTTTACAGTCCGGGCCGAAAAGGGGATTCAAAACACATTCCGGATCGAAATCCGGGATTCGGCCGGGAATCTTTGCCTGTCCGCGCCGGATCAATTCACCTATACAATCGGCGTGATCGTCGAAGAACAGCCGATCATCAACAACATGGGTGTTGCGATGTCGGACAACAAAGTCGGCATCCATTTCACGAAAGGGCAGGGTTTGCCTGCCAAGAATACGCGATCCTACCGGACCACCGTCGGGCTTCGGCAGGGCGAGTCGGGCAGTGTGGTGAAGATTCCCGTTGTGGAGGGCAACCGGGATCTTGCGGATCGCAACATCCTCATCGGCACGCTGGAGATCACCCCTGACAAGATCGATCGCGACCTGCCCGCGGGGAGCGAGATCGAGGTCACGCTGCGCATGGATACTTCACGCCTGCTTACGGTGGTTGCCTACGTGCCGCTGCTCGACGAGGAGTTTCCAGCGAAGATCGAGCTCGGGGGGAAAGTGCGCCAGCCTGACATCAATGTTCTGCGGCAGGAATGGAATCGGGAGCTTGCGCGTCTGACCGACCTGAAGCACCAGCTCGAAGAGGCCGGCGAAAAGCCGGCCGTCGAGATTCTGCAGCAACTGGAAAGCTCCGGCCTGATGCGCGACCTGGAGCAGCGATCGGCCGGCGATGGGGCCGATTTTGACGCCTTGCTGAAGGCCGACCGGGAATTGATCGAATTCAAGGTTGTCCTCGATGAGATGGTCGCGCAGGTGGCCTGGCCTGCGTCTGTTCGGGAGGCGGAAAACTGGCTTGCGGATTTCGACCGGCTCGTCTCGCCGGACGGCACGGAGGAGGAAAGGGCGCGGGGGCGTGCGTTGCGCGAGCAGGTGCGGACCATCGTGGCGGAGAAGAATGAGGAGCGCCTCAGGAAGAAAATCGATGAGATCGCCGATGTTTACTCAACGACTCTCTACAGCCGCCCGGCGTTCTGGGTCGAATATTTCGAAAGCCTCGGCAGGAGTCGTCCGCTCATGCGCGATCAGGAGAAGGCCGGCGCGCTGCTGCAGGAGGGCCGGGGTTATGTTGCGGCGAACGACCTGGCCGGGCTGAAGAATGTTGTGTTCCAACTGCAAAACATGCTGCCGAGAAAAGTCGCGGAGCTCGCCCGTCGAGGGTACGGCTCCGGGCTCGGAGTGTAGAACCCATGAACTCAACTCCAGAGGCACCGATCCTAAGCTGTCTGCGGCTGCTTAAGGCACTGCATCTCTCTCGCCGCGGGAAAATGCGGGCGGCCCAGGCGTTGCTGGCGGCCGAGGAAACCACACCGCAGAACCTGATCGAACTCCACGCGCTTGCGGCCCTGGTCACGAGCGAAGGCGATTTTCCGAGGGCGTTGCGTTTGTGGCGACTGCTGCTTGAGCGCGAACCGCGGCACGTGGAGGCCAGAAGGATGATCGATTCGATTGAGTTATGGCTCTCCCGCCCGCCTTGGGTTCGCTATGTTCCGGCCGGGGCGGTCGGTTTGGGCCTTGCGGTCGTGGTGATGGTGGTCGTGTTTTCCTTATCAGGTTCCCCGCCGGTGACGAGAAACGTAAGTCCTCTTCCGGCGGCCCCGGTTGCACTGCCGCAAGCCGGACCGGGCCAGGACTCCTCGCCGCCGCAGACCATCACGCTTCCGAGCCTGCACAAGAGAAGACAGGGCTGAGCTTCAGTCGCGTTGATGGCAGGAGGCGCAGTTGAGGCGGAATCCACTCGCCGTTTCGACAGGCTCATGGCCCCGAGCATGTCGATGGGCTTACGCTCGCGGCTACGAAAAACCGAAGCCGTAACTGCGGAATGTCGGCTCCACCCGGGCGCTGGTTTTTGCGAGCGAACGTGCAGGGTTCCCGCATCGCCGGCCCGTTTGCGTTTTGCCCGGAAACGGTCATAAGATCACATCCATGGAAACGCTTTCGACGAACGCACTCCTGGCCCGGCTTCACTGGCGATATGCGACCAAGAAATTCGATCCGGCGAAAAAAATCCACGGCACCATTTGGTCCGCACTCGAACAGGCGCTCGTGCTGTCCCCGTCATCATATGGTCTCCAGCCCTACCGCTTTGTCGTCATCGCGGATCTGGAATTGCGAAAGAAGCTCCGCGAGGTGTCGTGGGACCAGCCACAATTGACAGACGCTTCGCACCTCGTTGTTTTTGCGCACAAACTCTCGATCACCGAGGCGGACGTGGAGCACTTCATCGGCTTGATCGCCGAAACGCGATCCGCACCCCGCAATTCCCTCCAAAGCTACTCGGAGATGATTACAGGAGATCTGCTGAAAGGCCCGCGGAGTGCTCGGATAAAGGAATGGACGGCACGGCAGACCTACATCGCCCTGGGAAATCTTCTGACCTCGGCCGCGTTGCTCGGCGTCGACGCTTGCCCGATGGAGGGAATCGACACCGCCAGGTACGACGAAATCCTGGGGATGCCTGCCAAGGGCTACGCGACCACGAATGTTTGCACCCTCGGCTATAGGGCCGACGACGACAAATACGCCGCGGCAAAGAAAGTGCGGTATCCCTGCGACGAACTCATTGAGCATCGCTAGCCCGCATGGTTGACGGTTTTTGCCACCGCTGCGGTCCCTTATCATGATGAAACACATCCGCCGGCAGCTGTCGCAGGCTGTGCGGACAAAGTGAAATTTTGCGTCGCGTGCGTGCCGCGGCTGCTTTTCATCCTTGGCCATGGGATTACTCGACCGGTTTGTTCCGAAGCCCGCAGTTCGTCCGACTCCGCCGCCAGCGTCCCCCAAGCCCCAGGAGAACGCCGTTCCTGAGCCTGCTCCCGTGCCTGCGGCCCAAGACACCGCATTGCCCGCAACTCCCGCATTGGTGTCTTCCACCGCACCCGGCGGCGTATTGGGACGCCTGAAGGAGGCGCGCGAGGCGTTTGCCATCAAGGACCGTGATGGCGCCGTTGCGATTTACGAGGAAGTGCTCGCTGTCGCCGGCGATCGTGCCGATGTCCTCGTGACCATTTCGGGCGACCTTGGAGTCCATGGATACGCCCGGGAGATCGTCGAGCTTATCGCGCCGCACTACGATGCGAAGCGCCACGGTCCCGCAACCGGGTTCAACCTGTTGCAGGCTTTTATCGCCATCCGCGATCCGGAGGCCGCCCAGCATGTTCTCGATCTGCTCTTCGCGCTCAACCGGCCTGATTTGCAGGAACGTCTCCTCGGATTTTCGAATGTAATTGCCGACATGATGTTGTTGGGGACCGAGGGAATGGTGGCCGGCGAACCGCAGGCTGGCGGTGCACCCGGCAACGGAAAGGCCCGGAAGATCGACGTGGCCAGCATCAGCAAGCCGATCTGGTATTATGGACTGGAGGAGATGAACGGTCTCCTGCCGGCGAAGGAGGGAAACCTGCGTCGTGTGGCCTTCGGACAGCTCGCCGTGCTCGGGCTGGAGGATGTCGAGGAGACGATGAAGCGGCCCGAGGAGGAGCTCGGCCGGCTCTCCCGCGGAATCCCGCTCTGGCTCGCCGAAACGCTTTGCCACAGTGTCAACTGGATGGCCATCACCGCTGTCGCCACGGTGCAGAAGGAGCATTACGGCATGTTCTCTGCCGAATGGTCGTCGGAAAACATCCGTCAGTTGGTGGACGGCACGGACGGAGCGTTCGATTACGTGTTCACCGGCACCGTGCGCCAGAAGTTCTCGGATTACGAGATGGCTTTGAATCTCTGGGAGGTGAAAAAATTCCGGGTGCGCAAATCATTCACCGTGCGGTGGACCCCGGCGACCGCCGACCAGGCATTGGCGGATTTCCACACCCAGTTGCGCACGTTCATGGAGTTCAAAGCCTATCCGGCAGGACAAGGGCTGGTGTATTCGCTGCCGGCAAACCTCCTTGATTACATCGGAGCGCTTGGTGCCGGCCTTACGCTTTTCCTCGTCGAGAAACAGGTGCTCTCGTCGGCGCAGGCGGTCATTCCCGCGGAGCTGGCCGCGCGATTGGGCGCGGGGGCTACGCAGTCTGAGCTGGCGTCCTTGCTGGCGCTCAGCCTGCATGCTCGTGCACGGCGCCTGGCCCTGCCGGGATTCGAAGCGCTCCCCGCGCTTGCGGCCACTCCAACCGTGGACAAGGCCCGACAGGTGCTGGCGCTGTAAACACAGTTGTCACCACGGATTCCACGGACTGGCACGCATGACAAAGCCATTGCGTATCCGTGACCTTTCACTTCCCGGATGACAGGATCGAACCGGGAGGTACTCCATCCGTTCTCTTCTGTAAGACATCAGTTCCGATCACCCCATGCCCCATCTGATCACATCCGACCTGCGGATCCGCGCCGTCCGGCCCCTTGTTTCTCCCGCGGTGCTTGCCGGGGAGCTGCCCATGGACGCCGCGGCGGAGGATTTTGTGGCGCATAGCCGCCGTGCCGTGGAGGACATCCTCGCAGGGCGCGACGACCGGTTGCTCGCGCTGGTGGGGCCGTGCTCCATCCACGATCCTTCCGCCGCCGCCGAATATGGAGAACGCCTGCGCGAGCTGGCCGGGCTCCACACCGCGGACTTGTTTGTGATCATGAGGGTCTATTTTGAGAAGCCACGAACGGTCATCGGCTGGAAGGGCTTGATCAACGATCCCGGACTCGACGGCAGTTTCCAGATCAACCTCGGTTTGCGGTTTGCCAGGAAATTGATGATCGATCTGGCCGCGCGGCGGCTTCCCGTCGCAACCGAGTTTCTCGATACTACCCTCGGCCAGTATTACGCGGAACTAGTGACCTGGGGGGGCATAGGTGCTCGGACAGTTGAGAGCCAGGTGCATCGCGAGCTCGCCTCCGGACTGTCGATGCCTGTCGGATTCAAGAACCGCACAGACGGCAACGTGCAGGTGGCAATCGATGCCATCCGTACCGCGCGACACCCGCATTGGTTTCCCTCCCTCACAAAAGACGGCGCTCCGGCCGTCCTCGGTACCTCGGGTAACGACAGCGGGCACCTTGTGCTGCGCGGCGGCGCCAGCGGGCCGAATTTCGGCGCCGATGCGGTGCATGCCGCCGCAGAGCTTCTGCGCGCCGCAGAGTTGCCGCCTTATCTCGTGATTGATTGCAGTCACGCCAACTGCGGCAAGAACGCCGAGGCGCAACCTACCGTGGCCGCGGAGATCGCGAATCAACTGGCGGCGGGCGAGCGGGCCATCTGCGGTGTGATGATTGAGAGCAACCTGCTGGGCGGCGCTCAGGACCATCGCGCGCGTCCTTTGGTCTATGGCAAAAGTGTCACCGACCCGTGCCTCTCGCTCGAGAAAACCATTCCCGTGCTTGCCGGACTGGCCGCCGCAGTGCGGGCACGGCGTGCGCGGTCATGAACAAGGCGAAACAACAATCGGTTTTTGCGAATCAGCGGAGCGGTTCGGACGGACCCCGGGGCCGTTCGCGAGCCTCGGCGCGCCCGGCGCCCTGCCTGCTTCCGGCGTCGGATGTGGCCGCCGCAATCGTCGCGCATCTGCGCACGCTCGCCAGCCCGCGTGATGCCGAGGGTCAGCGCCGCTTCGGAATCACACCGAATGGCGAGCTGCTCGGCATCCGTGCGCCAGTACTGCGCGAGATCGCGCGGGCTCATCGGCGGGATCACGCGCTGGCCCTGGAGCTTTGGCAGACTGGTGTGCATGAGGCGCGGATTATCGCAGCACTGGCGGACGATCCGAAAGCGGTCCGGCCTGGCCAGATGGAACGATGGGTGCGCGACTGCGACAACTGGGCGGTCACTGATGCTTGTTGCTGTGTTCTTTTCGATCGAACGCCGTTCGCCATCGCGAAGGCGCGAACATGGAGCAGGCGGCGCGCTGAATTCGTCAAACGGGCCGGCTTCGTCCTCATGGCGGGAATGGCAGTCCATCGGAAGGAACTTTCCGACGATGTCTTTCTCAATTTCTTTCCGCTCATCAGGAGCGAGGCGGTCGACGGCCGCAATTTTGTCAAAAAAGCGGTCAACTGGGCGCTGCGCCAGATCGGAAAACGCAACCCACGCCTGCGCCGTGCCGCGATCGCCGAGGCTGAGGAAATTCGGCGGCTCGATTCCCGCTCCGCTCGCTGGATCGCGGCCGATGCGTTGCGAGAGCTTCAACGCGCGAATTGCAGAATATGAGCAGACTGATCCATTGCGTTGGAGTGACCCGAATGCGCAGCGTGGTTGTGGTGGTGTTTTTCCTTGGGATCGCCGTGAATCGCCTGCCCGCCATGCTGGAGGGCACTTTCCTCTATTTTCCAACGCATACCGCCGCGCGTTCAGCTTTGCAGGAATGGCGCGTGGGCGGAAAGTTGATCGGATATTCGTCTCCGGTGACTGCGCCTCGAATGGTCTGGCTGATGTTTCATGGGAACGCCGGGCAAGCGAGCGACCGCGGCTATATCCGGGAAAGCCTGCCGGAAACAGACGGCGTATTCATTGTTGAATACCCGGGATATGGACAAAGGGAGGGTTCGCCCTCGATGAAGTCGATAAATGCTGCGGCAGTGGAGGCCTTTGCGGCTTTGGGGACTCTCTATCCGGGAGTCGCCATCGGCGTGATCGGTGAATCCCTTGGCAGCGGACCTGCATCGTACCTGTGTTCACTGGCAAATCCGCCGGCGCGTTTGGTGTTGATCGTCCCCTTTGACAATCTGGTGTCGGTCGCGAAGGAACACATGCCTTTCCTGCCGGTGGGCATCTTGATGCGCGACAAATGGGACAATGTCGCGGCGCTCTCGAAATATCTCGGCCCGGTCGAAATCTATGGAGCGCTGCAGGACACGATCATCCCGGTTCATCACGCCAGGACCCTCGCACGATCGCTTCCGCAGGCAGTCTACCGCGAAATGGATTGCGGTCACAACGACTGGTCCGGCCGCGGCTTCGTCAAGATTGGTGAATGATCTGTGGTTTTGATCGCGTTGCGACTGAAGCCGGTACCTGGAACCCGGTTCAGACGCGGGTCGCCAGATACGCTTCGAGGTTCGCCAGACACCGCACATTCTGGTCGGCGGTGCCAACCGTGATCCGGATGTGCGAGGGCATGTTCCCGAACGGGCGGACAATCGTGCCGCGGGCCTGCATGAATTGGAACGCCTTCGCGCCATCCGGAACCTGGACGAGAATGAAGTTCGCGGCTGAGGGCACGTACGGCAGCTTCATCGCCTTGAAACCGGCGGCAAGCTGTGCGAGTCCGGCCCGGTTAACGTCGCGGCTGCGCTGCACAAAGTCGAAATCATCGAGGGCCGCGACCGCCGCCACCTGAGCCAACGAGTTGATGTTGAAAGGTGCCCGCGCGCGCTGAAGCAACGCTGCGATATCAGGCCGGGTGAAGCCATATCCCACCCTCAGTCCGGCGAGTCCATAAATCTTCGAAAACGTCCGGGCGCACAAAATCGCATGGCCCGCCGCAATCAACGGCCGCAGGTCCGGCGCGTTGTCCTGGTACTCTGTGTAGGCTTCGTCGAGCACGAGAAGCACGTCTTCGGGGAGGCTGCGGGCAAATGCGACGAGTTCTGCCAGCAAGTGCGCCGTGCCGGTGGGATTGTTGGGGTTCGCCAGAAAGATTACGCGGGTGTGCGGGGTGATCGCTGCCCGCATCGCGGCCAGATCGTGGGCAAACCCGGGCATCGGAACTTCAACCGCCTTGGCGCCCATCAGAAGCGTTACCAGCCTGTAAACGGCGAATCCGTACACCCCCATCACCGCCTCGGTGCCAGGCCCGAGAAACGCATGCGCAACCAGTTCCAGCACCTCGTTTGAACCATTGCCGAAAATCAGCTGGTCGCGTCCGATCTGCAGGCGGTCGGCGACTTTCCCGGTGAGGTCCCAGCAACTCCCGTCCGGGTACAGATTCACCTCGTGGAGGGCTGCCGCCGCTGCTTCAACCGCTTTGGGCGATGGTCCCAGCGGGTTTTCGTTCGAGGCCAGCTTGTCGATCCGGTTGGCGTCGAGTCCGAACTCCCGGGCCACGTGGCTGATCGGTTTGCCCGGCTGATAGACGGGCTGGTTGAGAATATGGGCTTGGGCGAAACGTGCGGCTTCCATGATATTCGGAAAAAGGGGGATCATGGTAAAGCGACCGTCCCGGAAGATGCAATGCTCGGAACTGTCGGCCCGCCCGCCCCGTGCCTGCGGTCATTCGTATTGGCTCTGGACCGAAGATGAGGACCGCTTGCGATTGCCACAATCGTGGTCCGATCGGACCATGATTGTGGCAAAGCGGTGATACGCAAAAACCGATGACCATGGCTCCCGTGCGAGGGAATTCTTTTCCGGCGTGCCAATCCCGTGCCATTTTCTTGGTACGGTCGTACCATCGTCTTGGCACGTCTTGCCTGATCGCCTTCGAACTTTCGCATGAGACAGAAGGGTGCACGTCGCCATGACGGTTCCTGTTGCCTCCCTCGAGCGGCCTTGTTCAGCTCGACGTCACCCACATGAAGTACGGACACTTCGACGACAACGCCAAGGAATACGTCATCACACGACCCGACACACCGCGCCCGTGGTCCAATTACCTCGGCACGACTGAGTATGGCGCGATCATCACGAACCATGCCGGCGGCTATTCGTTCTACAAAAGCGCCGCGACCGGCCGGTTTCTCCGGCTACGGTTCAATTCGGTGCCGCTGGACCAGCCGGGTCGCTATTTCTACCTGCGCGACTGCGCAAGCGGCGACTTCTGGAGCTCGTCCTGGCAACCGGTAGGAAAACCGCTCGACCGTTACGAATCGGTCTGCCGCCACGGCACCGCATATACGCAAATCGAGAGCACCTACTCCGGTATTCGCACCGAGTCGCTCTATTTCGTGCCGCTCGGCCAAACCTTCGAATACTGGCGGTTGCGCGTCACCAATCAATCGTCCGGCCAGCGCAAGCTGGCGATCACCACGTATTGCGAGTTCGCCAACCACTGGAACACATACCAGGACCTAGTCAACCTGCAGTATTCGCTCTTCATCACCAAGACCTCGATGGAGGATGGCGTGCTCGGCGTGGCCAACAATCCGAACCAGGCGTTTGACGGCCAGGAACTGACCGGCTGCGGACGCTCCTGGATGGCGCTCACAGGCGCCCGGCTCGCCAGCTGGGAAACGCGTCGCGAGGTGCTCCTTGGGTCCTACGGCGGTTATGCCGCGCCTGAAGCGATCGCAAACGGAGGCCCTCTCAGCAATTTTCTCACTGCAGGCGACAATGTCTGCGGCGCGCTTCAAGTCGAGGTCGACCTCGCCCCCGGCGAAACGCGCGAGTTGATCGTCATGCTCGGTCTCGGCACCCCGGCCTCGCACGGCCGTGCGACGGTTGCGACCTTCGGCACAACGGTCCGCTGCGAAGAGGAATTCCTCCGCCTAAAATCTGCGTGGCACGGCGATCTCGGATCCATCGTTGTGAAGACTCCCGCCGAGTCGCTCGATCACATGGTCAACGTCTGGAACGCCTACAACGCGCTCATTACCTACGCCTGGTCCCGCTCCGCTTCCCTGGTCTACAACGGCGAACGCGACGGGCTCGGTTTCCGCGACACCGTGCAGGATTTCCTTGGCGCCATCCCGCTCATCCGCGAACGCATCCAGCCGCGACTCGAGCTGATGCTCACCGGCCAGCTGGCCAACGGCGGCGCAATTCCTGTCATCAAGCCGTTCACCCACAAACCCGGGCATGAAGCTCCGCCGCCCGAAGAGGAATACCGTTCCGACGACTGCCTGTGGTTTTTCAACGCCGTTCCCGCCTACGTGGCTGAAACCGGTAATCTCGATTTCTACCGCAAAGTCCTCCCCTATGCCGACCACGGCGAAGCGACCGTGCTGGGTCACCTGCGTCGCGCTTTGGAGTTCAACCTTGAGCGCACCGGCCGCAACGGGCTGCCATGCGGACTTGCCGCCGATTGGAATGACTGCATCAAGCTGGGTTACCACGGCGAAAGTGTGTTTGTGGCGTTTCAGGTTCGCTACGGCCTTGATGTCTACGCGGGCGTTGCGGACAAACTCGACCTTCCGGCTGATGCGGCCTGGGCCCGCGCAGAATCGGAAAAACTCGAGGCGAAGATCCAGAAGGTTTGCTGGGATGGGGAGTGGTTCATCTGGGCCATCGGCGACGACGGCTCGATCTATGGCACCAAGAACTTCTCGGAGGGTCAGGTGTACATGAACACGCAGGTCTGGGCGGTGATCAGCGGCTCCGCCACTCCCGATCAGGCCCATCGTGCGATGCGGACAATGAAGGAAAAGCTCGCGACCCCGTATGGCGCCATGCTCTGCGCTCCGCCGTTCATGAAGGCAAACCCCAAGGTGATGGTGGCTACCCTCTTCAACAATGGCATCAAGGAAAACGCCGGCATCTTTTCGCACACCCAGAGCTGGGCGGTGATCGCCGAGTGCCTGCTCGGCGACGGCGACGCCGCGTACGACTATTACCGGGCGTTCAATCCGGCCGATTATAACGAACGCGCCGAAATCCGCCAGGTCGAACCCTACGTCCACTGCCAGACAACGTATTCACGCTACAACACCAACGAAGGCATGTCGCGCACGTCCTGGCTATCAGGTACGGCCTCGTGGGCCTACTATGCCGCGACCCACTGGCTCCTGGGCGTGCGCCCGGAAGTTGAAGGGCTGCGAATCGATCCTTGCATTCCTAAGGCGTGGCCGGGCTTCACCATGCGCCGGCGCTTCCGCGATCAGACCGTGCACATCGATGTCAAGAATCCAGCCGGTGTCTGCTCCGGCGTCAAGTCGCTGACCGTCGACGGCCACCCGATCACCGGAAATCTGATTCCTGCCGGAAAACTCAAGGAAGGCTCCAAGATCGTTGCGATCCTCGGATAATCCGAGCAGGAAGCCCGCTCGCGGGCGACAATCGAATCATTCGCGCGCAAGCGCGCTTCCTGCGATTTATGGCGAGGCTGCCGGTTTTGTCCCGACGGGCTCTTCTTCTTCTGATTCGCCTGGAGTTTCAGGCAGACGACCGTAAAGCGACGCGAGCTCGTGCAGGTAGCTGGTGGTTTCGCCGAACAATCGGTCGAGCTGAGACGCACGATAGCGCCATTGCCAGTTTTCATCCGGCTTTCCCGGGGTGTTGAAACGGCCTTCGCTGCCGAGACTCAACACGTCCGGCATCGTGACAACCGCAAGCCGGCTGACGGCGGAATACGATGCGCGGATGAAATCCCATCCGATCTCCCTGCCGCTCACCCGCAGGTAGCGCCGCGCATGGTCGCGCGTCTTCTCGTCCGCCGCCGCGTACCACCCGAGACTCGTATCGTTGTCGTGAGTGCCTGGATACACGACACCGTTGGCATCGAGGTTGTGCGGCAGATAGAGGTTGTTGCTCTTTCCCCCGAACGCGAATTGCATGATCCCCATGCCGGGCAGCCCGGTGTCGCGGCGTAGTTTCCGGGCCGCGGGCGAAAGCTCGCCCAGATCCTCCGCGATGATCTTCGCCCCGGGAAAGGCGCGCTGCATCGATTCGAACAAAGCCATTCCGGGACCGGGCACCCACGCTCCTTTGCGCGCGTTCTTGGCTGGAAACGGAATCCGCCAGTAGTCTGCGAAGCCCCGGAAATGATCGATTCGCACGACATCGTAGAGATCAAACGCGGCGCGCATCCGGGCGTGCCACCAGGCGTAGTCGTCGGCCGCGTGCACATCCCAGCGGTAGAGGGGATTGCCCCAGAGCTGACCGTCCTTCGCAAAATAGTCAGGCGGCACGCCGGCAACCGCGAGCGGCCGCCCGGTGCGTTCGTCAAGTTCGAAGAGCCGCGGGTCGGACCACGCATCGGCGCTGTCCATGGCCACAAAAATTGGGATGTCTCCGATGATCTGCAGTCCCCGGCGTGCGGCCGTCGCACGCACGCGACGCCATTGGCCGAAAAACAGGTATTGGGAAAACGCGTGGGTGGCGACCGCCTGGTCCAGCTGACGGCGCAATCCGGATGATTGCGCGCCGGCAAAGGACCGCGTCTCATCGGGCCATTCCCACCAGGGCTGACCCTTGTAGTGGTCCTTCAGCGCCCGGTAAAAGGAATAGGGCTCAAGCCAGGAAGCGTTGGTCTGTTGAAACGCCTCGAACGATCCATACGGCGCGGTTCCGCGGCCGCTGCGGAAATTCTCGTAGGCGCGGGCGAGCAGTGGCCAGACGAGCCGGTAGAGCCCGCCGTAGTCAACGCGATCGGCGTTGAGAAACACGAGGGGCCCGAGCGCATCCTGCGGGAGCAGGCCGTGCCGTGTGAGTTCGAGCAGGTTGATCAGGTAAGGATTGCCTGCGAACGCGGAAAAACACTGGTAGGGTGAATCGCCGTATCCGGTCGGACCGAGCGGGCAGATCTGCCAGCGGGTGATGCCCGAGGCCTCCAGAAATTCGAGGAAGCGTTCGAGATGCGGCCCGAAAGTCCCCACGCCAAAATCGCCGGGCAGGGAGGTCGGGTGCAGCAGCACGCCTGCAGCGCGCGTGTTCAGCCAGTTGAAGAGCGGGGCGGAGGCAGAAGCCGGTGGATTGGGCATGCGCGGCGGGGGATATCACCCGAAATTGAGAGACGTTCGGAAAAAAGCGAGCGCCGGCGAACATAAGGCTGAAACACTGAAGGCGGAAAGACTGAAACGCTGAAGCAGCCCGTCGCAGCTTGTCGTCGCACGGTCGGTGTAGATAGCCCGCTTGCGGGCGACTCAGGAATTTCACAGGAGGCCGCAGAGCGCGCGGAGGAATTCCATCGAGAAGAACCTATGTTCCGCAGTTGAGGCGTCCGCCCCTCGTAGCCGCGAGCGTGAGCCAGTGGAATTCGCACTAACTGCGGAATTTGGACCGATCGGTGATTCCATCTGCGCAATCCGGGTAATCAGGATCCCCGCCTGCCGCGGATGCGTGCGCCAGCACCTGTCAAACGGGCGGATGGAATGTGCGATCCGATCCCCGTAGGAAGCGAGCTTCACGCGATTCAGAGGAGAACATCGCCCGCAAGCGGGCATCTACGCGGTCACATGCTTCCATCAACATTGCGAGTGAGACAGCCTCATTTTGCATGGATACGGCTAAGCCGGATTCATGCAGTCGGGCCGCGCCTTACGAATGGTACCGGCGATCACCGAATGGTGTGTAGGGCCGGCGCTGGTCGCCGGGCCACAGCTCATTGGGGATACGGCTCGCCGACAAGCGGCGGCCCTACATCCGATTGCATCGTTACGGCTAAGGATCTCGTGTTCCCAAATTCGCACGACCCGCCAGCCCATCTTCCGCAGCATGCGGTTGACGAGTCTGTCCGTCGTCCGGTTGGCCTCAATATTTGTCCGCCAGAATGCCGCGTTGTTTTTCGGCCTGATGAAATGCCTCGGGCACCCATGACAATAGCAACCATCCACGAACACCGCCATCTTCAGCTTCAGAAAAACAAAGTCCGGATTCACCTGGAACTTGGCCCCCCGCCCTTTCCCGTTCCGTCTTTGAGGTCGAGGATCTGCTCCCTTCCTCCTTGGTTTGGTTCCTTGGTGCTTGTCACCTGGAACTTGATCCTTATGCGGTCTTCTCCGCGTCACCACCCTGCTGCCTGGCCGTCCTTGCGGCCTTCGCTCGCGCCAATATAAGTCCGGTTCTTCGCATCCCTCATGATCGCCTGGTAGCCGCCGAAGCCGCCGAGATCCGTGCGGATGTCGTGCCCACGGCGCTTGAGTTCGGCGACGACGTCCCAGGGGATGCCGCTCTCCAGATACACGTATCCGCCATCGGTCATCTTCGGGTGGTCGTAGTCCGTCGAGCCGTCGTGCTGCCAGCGGGCGGCGTCACCGGCCTCCTGAACGTTCAGGCCGTAATCGATCAGGTTGACCAGAATCTGCACGTGGCCTTGCGGCTGCATTGCCCCTCCCATAACACCGAATGCGAGCCAGGGCTGCCCATCTTTCATCACGAACGCAGGAATGATCGTGTGAAACGGCCGCTTCCCCGGCGCGTACACGTTCGCGTGCCCCGCTTCCATTGTGAAAATCTCGCCGCGATCCTGGAAATCAAAGCCGAGCCCAGGCACCGTGATCCCGCTGCCCATCCCGCGATAATTACTTTGGATGAGGGAGACCATGTTGCCCTCGGCATCCGCCGTGCAGAGATAGATGGTATCGCCGTCGTTCACGGGCGGATGCCCGGCATCGAAGGACCGGCCGGCGCGGGCCGGGTTGATCAGCTTGCGTCGCTCCGCGGCATATTCCTTCGAGATCAGCCATTTCACCGGCACCTTTGCAAAGTCAGGATCGGCGTAGAACTTTGCGCGGTCCTCGAACACGAGCTTCTTGGCCTCGATCATGACGTGCAGAGCGTCGGCGCTCTCGAAGCCCATCGCATGCAGGTTGAAACCCTCGAGAATGTTCAGCATCTGCAGCGCAGCAATGCCCTGGCCGTTGGGCGGCAGCTCGTAAACTTCGTAGCCCCGGTAGTTCGTCGAAAGCGGCTCAACCCACGTCGACGTATGTTGCTCGAAGTCAACCTTCCGAAGCCAGCCCCCGTTGGCACGCATGAACGCATCGATTTGGTCAGCGACCACCCCGCGATAGAAAACATCGCGGCCCTGCTCCGCGATCAGGCGGTAGGTGCGGGCGAGGTCCGGGTTCTTGAAGATTTCTCCCTTGCCGGGCGTCTTGCCGTTGGGCGCATAGGTTTCGAGAAACGCGCCGGGGAGATGTTGGGAGCGCAGAATCGCGACATTGCGGTCCCAGTAGAATGCGATGAGCTCGCTGACCGGAAACCCTTCGTCGGCGTAACGGATCGCAGGCGCCAGCACTTGTGTCATCGAAAGCCTGCCAAATTTCTTGTGCAATTCGGACCAACCGTCGACCGCTCCGGGTACGCTGATCGGAAGCATACCAAGCGGCGGGATTGTCGTTCGATGGAGCTTCGAAAGCTCAACCTGCATCTGCCCGTAACTGAGACCGCGCGGCGAGCGGCCCGACGCGTTGAGTCCGTATAGGCGGCGCGTCTTTGCATCCCAGACGATCGCAAACAAGTCACCACCGACGCCACTGCTGACCGGTTCCATCAGGCCGAGCGCTGCGTTTGCGGCAATGGCGGCGTCGACTGCCGAGCCTCCTGCCTTAAGGATGTCGAGCCCGGCTTGGGTCGCGAGCGGCTGGCTCGTGCACACCATGCCATGTTGCGCGATGACTTCCGAGCGGGTCGCAAATGAATGGCCCGTAATGCGATCGATTTGAGCATTGGCGGCTGCGATGGAGAGGAACGCAAACACAGAACGGAAAACACGGCGCGCGAGATGCATGGCCGGAACCTAATCAACGGCTGCGCCTGGTCAACGTACGGCCCGCTGTCGATTTCTTGGGGGAGTGCCGGCCCACTTTTGATTTTCGTTTGCCAGTGATTTCATTGGCGTCAGGGCTCCCGACGCCCTTCAATCCTCAGCCAGAAACCCAAAACCCAAATTCGAAAATGCCCAACGTCCCTGGTCTCCGCAGCATCTACGCCAAAACCGGCCGCCTCGTCTATTTTGGCCGCATGGTCGACAAAGTCCGCCTGAACGCAGCAGGGAAACTCCCGGCCGATTACGTGCCCAACATGGGGCGCGGCTTCGACTCCCGTTGCTGCAATTTCCTTCGCGTCAAGCATTCGGACTTCGCGGCCCGTGTGCTCGAAGGCGGCACTTACGAGGAGATTCTCGCCTGGTGTCACGAAAAGGGAGGACCGCGCACCGACGAGGAATGCGAAATCTGGAACGGTTTCATGACCAAGCGCGGCTGGCGCGACGAGGCTTCAGAAACCCTGCAGAAGCGCATCAAGGAATCCGGAATGGAAGGGAAACCGATAGAAACCTTCTTCGACTTCATCGAGTACGACGAAGAGCGCGATCCGGTGGCGACAAAACCCTGGCTTTAGGAATCTGGCGGGCGCGGCGTTCAGTGTTGTCGTCAGATGCGCGGCGTAGGAAGCCTGCTTGCAGGCGATATTCACTGTCGAAACGGCGTGTCGAGGGGCAAGCTCGCTTCCTACAATGGGCGAAGATTTGGTTCCAAGAACAGGCGCTACTCGCAGACAAGATTTCTCGCAACGCGCCGAGGGCGGATTCAGTTCTCGATAACATCTCAGTTCCTTCATGGCTGCCATCGTTTCCCTTCGCTCCCGTCTGCTTGTCGGTCTTCTCAGTTTGCTACTGGCCGCCGTTGTTGTCGCAGCCGGTGCGCTTTGGTGGCTGACGCGCCGAAACCTGCCGGAGCTCGACGGCACCGCCAATTTGCCAGGCATATCTGCTGAAGTTACGGTGGAGCGCGACTCCGCGGGCGTGCCGACCGTTTTCGGCGCGACCCGGCTCGATGTTGCGAGGGCTCTGGGTTATTTGCACGCCCAGGACCGGTTTTTCCAGATGGACCTTCTTCGGCGCAGGTCTGCAGGTGAGTTGGCGGAGCTCTTCGGGAAGGCCGCGATCCCCTCCGACCGGGATGCGCGGGTTCATAGTTTCCGAACCCTGGCGCGGAAGGCGCTCGCCTTGCTGCCGCAGTCACAGCGCGACCTGCTCGATGCCTACACGGCCGGCGTTAATGCGGGTCTCGCTTCGATGCGCGCCCGTCCTTTTGAGTACTGGGTGTTGCGCGTCCGGCCGAAACCCTGGATGCCGGAAGATTCCCTGCTCGTGGCCTATTCGATGGTGCTCAATCTTCAGGATACCCAGAACCGGTTTGAGCAGACTCTCGCAGCAATCGATTACAGCTACGGGAGGACGCTGCTTGATTTCTTCGCTCCAGAGGGGACCGAGTTTGACGCAGCACTCGACGGCGGCACCTACCCACAGCCGGCGGTGCCCGGTCCCGACATCATTGATTTGCGAAAGCGCAAACCGGATGCCGTTTCGGAAACCATCCACGCCCCGCGCCGTGCTTCGGGCGACGCCGAATCTGGATTCGGCTCAAACGCCTTTGCCTTGGCTGGCAGCCGGACGGCAAATGGGTCGGCCCTCGTGGCGAACGACATGCACCTTCATCTGGGAGTGCCCAATGTGTGGTATAGGGCGGAAATGGTGTGGAAGGACGGTGAACCAAGTAACAAATCCCAAGGACCAAGTTCCAAGGATCAAGGACCAGAGAACAGGGACCAAGGAACAAACAACAGAGACCAAAGCCCCAAGGCCGAATCCCAAGAGAGGGTCGAGCACCACGTGACTGGGGTGACGCTTCCCGGAATCCCGCTCGTCATTGCTGGGAGCAACGGCCGGATCGCGTGGGGCTTCACCAATAGTGACATCGACACGGCCGACATTGTCATTGCCGAGGCAAGCACCATTGATCCGCTATTGTACAAGAATGGTCGTGACGTCCTGCGGATGGAAGAACGCAAGGAGACGATTCGCGTCAAGGGCTGCGATCCGGTCGAGGCGATTGCACGATGGACGATCTGGGGACCGGTGATCGGGGATAGCAACGACGCCCGTTCGCTCGTGCTGCATTGGGTTTTCGATGACCCGGCTGCGCTGAACCTGAGCCTTGTCGAACTGGAGGACGCGCCCGATACGTCGACTGCCCTTGCACGGGCTCCCCATTTCGGGCTTCCCACGCAGAACCTTATCATCGCAGACCGCACGGGTGTGATTGGATGGACGATCACGGGCCCCGTGCCCCGCCGCGTTGGATTCGACGGCCGTCTGCCGACAATCTGGGCTTATGGAGATCGCCGATGGGATGGGTATCTCCCTGCCGCCGAGTATCCGAGCGTCCTCTCGCCGCCCTCCGGGCAGCTCTGGTCGGGCAACAACCGCATGGTCAGCGGAGCATCGTATCTCAAACTGGGCGATGGCGGCTATCATCTCGGTGCGCGGGCACGCCAGATCCGCGACGACCTCACCGCTCTCACAGCGCCCGCAACTCCGCGCGACCTCCTCGCGGTGCAGCTTGACGACCGGGCCCTGGTGCTTGATCGCTGGCAGAAACTCCTGCTCGCCACCCTGACGCCCGACGCCGTGGGGACGCGTCCGGATCGCGCCGAACTGCGCCGAGTCGTGGCCCAGTGGAATGGCCATGCTTCGATCGGTTCAGCGGCCTATACCCTTGTTCACCGCTGGCGGGAGGCGGTTGCCAGACGGGTTCTCGATCCTGTCTTCGAACCTTGTGTGGACCAGGACGACGCCTTTGATTTTCACCGGCTCAACTACGAAGTTCCCCTCTGGCAGATCGTCCGGCAACGGCCCCCGAATTTTCTCACGGCGGATTACCTGACCTGGGACGATCTTTTCCTCAGGGCCGCAGATGACGTGCTGCAGTGGGCCGACCGCGAGAACCGCCCGCTTGCGGGCCTCACCTGGGGCCTGCAGAACGCGACCCGGATTCAACATCCCTTCAGCCGCTTTCTTCCTGGGATCATTGCGCGCCTGATCGACATGCCCACGACGCCAGGTCCCGGCGACCACTACATGCCGCGGGTGCAGGAACCCGCCTTCGGGGCGTCGGATCGCTTTGTCGTTTCCCCGGGCCACGAAGCCGAGGGCATATTCCACATGCCCGGCGGCCAGAGCGGGAATCCGTTGTCGCCGTATTACAGGTCTGGATACGACGATTGGGCGCAGGGCAAACCCTCGCCTTTTCTGCCCGGACCCGCGCAGCACACCTTGCGGTTGGAACCATAGGAGCCCGTCGAACTTCGTCCTCCGGTCTCTTATGCGCGGATGCCTTGCGCGAGGTGGTAATAGACTTCGTTGCAGCGGAGCGTCTGCTTGAATTCCGCCAGCCGCGTGTCTGCGTTGATCACCGCCAGCTCGATGCCAGCGATGGTTGCAAAGTCCTCCAGCATCTCCGTTGTCACGGTGTAGCTGTAGCCCGTGTGATGGGCGCCACCAGCTAAAATCCAGCAGCCGCACGCGGTCTTGAAGTCAGGTTTGCATTCCCACACTGCACGAGCGACCGGCAGCTTTGGCAGCTTCGGCGGCTTGATGGCCGTGACCTCGTTAACGATCAGGCGGAAACGGTTGCCCATGTCGATGAGCGACGCGTTGAGAGCGGGACCGGCGGGCGCATCGAACACCAGGCGCACCGGATCTTCCTTGCCGCCGATACCGAGTGGATGGATTTCAAGCGACGGTTTGGTGGCGGCGATCGATTCGCAGATCTCGAGCATGTGTGCGCCGAGCACCTGATGGCCCTTGGGGCTCAGGTGATACGTATAATCTTCCATGAACGACGTCCCGCCCTTCAGACCCTCTCCCATCACCTTCATTGCACGCAGCAGTGCGCAGGTCTTCCAATCGCCCTCGGCGCCAAACCCGTAGCCGTCTGCCATCAGCCGCTGGACAGCGAGTCCGGGGAGCTGGCGCAGGCCGTGGAGATCCTCGAACGTCGTTGTGAAACCTTTGAAATCGCCTGCTTCGAGAAAATTGCGGAGTCCAAGTTCGATGCGAGCGCCGTAGCGCAGTGACTCGTGGCGCGACCCACCTTTGCGAAGTTCTTTCGCCACGGTGTAGCGGGCCGCATACTCGGCGCACAGCGCGTCGATGGCCTGATTGTCGATCGCTGCGTCGGATGTCTTGGCGACGAGATCGCCCACGCCGTAGCCATTGACAGAAAAACCGAAGCGCATCTCGGCCGAAACCTTGTCCCCCTCGGTCACGGCAACCTGCCGCATGTTGTCGCCGAAGCGCGCGAATTTCGCGCCCTGCAGATCATGCCAGGCGCGGGCGGCGCGCATCCAGGCAGCCAGCCGGTCCTGGACCTCCGTGTCCTGCCAGTGCCCGACGACCACCTTGCGGGCCAGGCGCATGCGCGTGTGGATGAACCCGGCCTCGCGGTCGCCGTGCGCGGCCTGGTTGAGGTTCATGAAATCCATGTCGATCTCACCCCACGGAAGGTCGCGGTTGAACTGCGTGTGGAGGTGGACAAACGGCTTTCGAAGCACGGTGAGGCCGCCGATCCACATTTTGGACGGCGAGAAGGTGTGCATCCAGAGGATGAGTCCGCCGCATTTCGGGTCGTTGTTGGCCTCAAGGCACAGCGCCCGGATTTCGTCAGGCGTCGTGAGCAGGGCCTTGAATACAACGGGCAGAGGGATGCGCTTGGAGGAGGCCAGTGACTCAGCGATCTTTGCCGAGTTGGCGGCGACCTGCTTGAGCGGACCGGGTCCGTAAAGGTGCTGGCTGCCGGTGACAAACCAGATTTCA
>Ga0181528_10000698_pt1 | contig 22497 bp, 18 predicted proteins | sample PEATcosm2014_Bin_47_FD_119742 | JGI IMG/M metagenome (GOLD analysis project Ga0181528, IMG submission 119742) | Peatland microbial communities from MTU Mesocosm Facility, Houghton, MI, USA - PEATcosm2014_Bin10_10_metaG | ecosystem: Environmental > Terrestrial > Soil > Wetlands > Peat | place...
GGGTTGTGCTTCGCCAGAACCTTCGTGATCGCCGCCGTCAGCGTCGTCTTGCCGTGGTCAATGTGACCGATCGTGCCGATGTTGACGTGCGGTTTGCTGCGATCAAATTTCTCTTTCGCCATCTCGGTTCACTCTCCTGCGGAATCGCGAAAATTGCTACCCAGCTTCTCTTAGTCCGAAACCTTACCCTGCACCCGGCTGACAACCTCTTCGGTCACCGACACCGGAGCCTCTTCATACCGGCCGAAATGCATCGTAAAGCTGCCGCGGCCCTGCGTGCGCGACCGGATTTCGGTCGCATATCCAAACATCTCCGAAAGGGGCACCATCGCGCGGATAATCTGAGTTCCGCCGCGACGTTCCACGCCTTCCAGCCGCCCCCGGCGGCCAATCAGGTCGCCATTCACCGAACCCATGTACTCGTCGGGCACCACGACCTCGACGCTCATCACCGGCTCAAGCAGCACAGGCTTGGCCTTCCTGACGGCGTCCTTCAATGCCATCGAACCAGCGATCTTGAACGCCATTTCCGACGAATCCACATCGTGGTAGCTGCCGTCGTAAAGGGTGACCTTGAGGTTGTTGATGGGGAAGCCAGCCAGAACGCCGCCCTCCATGGCCTCGACAATACCCTTCTCCGACGGGCCAATGAATTCCTTCGGCACAGATCCACCGGTCGTCCCATTGACGAAAATGTAGTTCGAATCCGTGATCGGTTCGATTCTGATCTTGACGTGGCCGTATTGACCGTGGCCACCGGTCTGGCGAACGAAGCGGCCTTCGCCTTCGGCCTTTTTCCTGACCGTCTCACGGTAAGCGACTTGCGGCTTGCCAACGTTCGCGCCGACGCCAAACTCGCGCTGCAGACGATCGACAATGATCTCGAGGTGCAATTCGCCCATGCCGGCCAAAATGGTCTGGCCCGTCTCGTGATCGGTCGAAATACGCAGGGTAGGATCTTCCTGCACCAGCTTTGCGATGGCCATGCCCAGCTTTTCCTGATCGGCCTTCGTCTTGGGCTCGATGGCGAGCTGAATGACGGGCTCCGGGAAATCGATGGACTCAAGCAGGACCGGATGGTCATCCGAACAGATTGTGTCGCCCGTGCTGACACTTCTTAACCCGACGCAGGCAACGATATCGCCGGCCAGTACCTCGGTCAACTCTTCGCGCTTATTGGCGTGCATGCGGACCAGACGCCCGATGCGTTCCGTGCGATTCTTGGCTACATTCAAGATCGTCTCGCCAGTGTTCAGCTTGCCCGAATAGACGCGGATAAAGGCGAGCTGACCCACGAACGAATCGGTCATGATCTTGAACACGAGTGCCGCAAAGGGCTCTTTGTCGTCCGGCCTGCGCTCAATCCGAATCGATTTGTCGTCGATGTCGTGGCCTAGCATCGGAGGAACGTCGAGCGGGGAGGGCAACAGGTCCACAATGGCGTCCAACAGGTTTTGAACACCCTTGTTCTTGAACGCCGTGCCACAGATGACCGGGAAGATCTTCTGCTCGATGGTGCCCTTGCGCAGACCCGCCATCACTTCTTCCGGACTCATGGGCTGCCCTTCGATGTACTTCTCAAAGAGGCGCTCATCACATTCGGCGGCCGCTTCGACCATCTTGTCGTGATATTCCTTGGCCTGCTCGGCCAGTTCGGCAGGAATTTCGACGTCGTCATACTCGGCGCCCAGCGTTTCGTCGCGCCACAGGCGCGCCTTCATCGTGACCAGGTCGATCACGCCCTTGAACTGATCCTCCGCTCCGACCGGTAACTGGACCGGAACCGGGCGGCAGCCCAGGCGCTGAACGATCGTGTCCAGCGAATGGAAGAAGTCCGCGCCAATTCTGTCCATCTTATTGATGAAGCAGATTCTGGGGACAGAGTACTTATCGGCCTGGCGCCAAACCGTCTCGGTCTGGGGCTGCACTCCGGCCACCGCGTCGAACACCGCGACAGCGCCGTCGAGCACCCGCAGGCTGCGCTCGACTTCGGCCGTGAAATCCACGTGGCCGGGCGTGTCGATAATGTTGATCTGATGCTCCAGCCAATGACACGTCGTCGCCGCTGACGTAATCGTGATGCCGCGTTCCTGCTCCTGCACCATCCAATCCATGGTGGCGGTGCCTTCATGCACTTCACCAATCTTGTAGGTGCGGCCGGTGTAATAAAGAATGCGCTCGGTGACAGTGGTCTTACCGGCATCAATGTGGGCCATGATGCCGATGTTTCTCATCTTCTCGAGTGCAATAGTGCGTGGCATACAATCGTGATCAGCGCGAACCGCTGCTTCCGGTCTCCTCCGTTGCTACCACCGGTAGTGCGCGAAAGCCTTGTTAGCCTCCGCCATACGGTGGACGTCGTCTTTCTTTTTCATTGCGGAGCCACGGTTGTTCGCGGCATCCATCAGCTCGTTCGCCAGTTTTTCGGCCATGCTCTTTTCGGAGCGTGACCGGGATCCGATCAGAATCCAGCGGATCGCCAGCGATGTGCGGCGATTCTGCGGAACCTCGATCGGCACCTGGTAGTTCGCGCCACCCACGCGGCGCGTCTTGACTTCCAGAAGCGGCTTGCAGTTCTCAACGGCCTTCTTGAAGAGCTTCACGGGCTCATCATTGGTCCGTTCCTGGATGAGGTTCATCGCTCCGTAAAAGATGTGCTGAGAGGCAGTCTTCTTGCCCTCCCACATCATCGAATTGATGAACTTCTCGGCCAGCGTTGAACCGTAAACGCTGTCGGGCTGAATTTCCCGCACCTCTGCGCGGCGTCTGCGAGGCATGTTAGCTCAGCTCCTTTCCCTTCGTTTCTCTACTTCTTGCCCTTGGCAGGAGCCTGTCCGGCCTTGGGACGTTTCGCGCCGTACTTGGAGCGGCTTTGTTGACGGCCAGCTACCCCGGCAGTGTCCAAGGTGCCACGCACGATGTGATACCGCACGCCCGGCAGGTCCTTGACGCGGCCACCGCGAATGAGCACAATCGAGTGCTCCTGCAGGTTATGGCCGACGCCTGGGATATAGGTCGTCACTTCAATCTGGTTCGTCAGACGAACGCGAGCCACCTTACGCAACGCCGAGTTCGGCTTCTTGGGCGTTGTCGTATAGACACGCGTGCAGACTCCCCGCCTTTGCGGGCAGGACTGCAGCGCCGGACTCGCGGTCTTGTATCTGGGCGGCCTGCGCCCCTTGCGGACAAGCTGATTAAACGTAGGCACGAACTAACCTCTGTCTCGTTTGTCAGAGCGTCGTTTCCACCACGCGACCGCAAACGTGCATTAACGCACTTAAAAACTATCGCGGCCGTTGGAGAATTCCCGAAAACCTGGCGGCGTCGTACCGGCACGTACCGGCCTAGCCGTAAAAGAGGGTCTTTAAGACCCGCCCATATCCCTACCGGAGCTCTGCCGATAGGAACCTCGGGGCGGCTGCCCGGACTACTCTCCGTTTTCAAGCTTTCGCCTGATCACAGAAAGGGTGACCGCAGCAGTCCAGCTAACTTCTCGAACCATCCCAGCGTAGCACATCAAATGCCATAACTGTCAATCCCGAGACCCACCAGCCGGTGGTAGAGTATCGGCTCCCTGAGATAAATCTTTCGATAGCTTTCTGAGCCGAGTACCCGCGCCGAGCCTCAACCTATTGTTCGGACTGTTCCCAACGCGTTTCGCCGTGGTGGCGGACGTCAATCCCCTTCACCATGAACAAAACGTCCTCGGCGATGTTGGTCGTGTGGTCGGCAATCCGCTCCAGATTCCTGACGATGGCGATCAGATCCACGGCCTGGCGGATACCAGAGGGCTCGTGCTCCATGTAGCTGATCAACTCGTGATAGCTCGCGTTGCGCAGATTGTCCACCGCGCTGTCGGAGGAGAGCACGCTGCGCGCCAGTTCCGCATCCCGGAGCACGAACGAATCCAGGCTCTTGCGCACCATGGATTGCACCAGGCCGGCGATGTGCGGGATATCGATCATCGGCATGATCAGCGGTTCCTCGGTGAGGGACTTAGCCCGCTGTGCGATATTCACGGCCAGATCGCCCATGCGCTCCAGGTCCGTGTTGATCTTGAGAGCGGCAATGATCAGGCGCAGATCCGCCGCCATCGGCTGGTTCAAGGCCAGAAGATTGATCGCAAACTCGTCGATTTCTATCTCGATCTGGTTGATTCGCGCCTCGTTCCGCAACACCTCTTCGGCCGCATACAGGTCTTTTTCCGTTACAGCGCTGATGCTCCGCTGGACGGCGGATTCCACAAGCGAGCACATTTGGAGCAGTTTCTGACTCAGCAGATCGAGTTCTTCGACAAAATGGCGCACCAATTCCTCCCGCTTCGCGTTCTATCCAAACCGTCCGGTTACGTAGTCCTCGGTCTCCTTCTTTGCCGGGTTCTTAAAGATGGTGGTCGTCTTGTCGAACTCGATCAGACGGCCGAGGAGAAAGAATCCGGTATAGTCGGCGACCCGAGCCGCTTGCTGCATGTTGTGGGTGACGATGACGATGGTGCAACTGTCCTTCAGTTGAAAGATCAGATCCTCGATTTTGGTTGTTGCGATGGGGTCCAGCGCCGAGCACGGCTCGTCGAGCAGGAGCACCTCGGGATTCACAGCCAGTGCCCGGGCGATGCAGAGACGCTGCTGCTGCCCTCCCGACAGGGAGTACGCCGATTCGTTTAGCTTGTCCTTAACCTCGTCCCAGAGAGCCGCACGACGGAGACTTTTCTCCACCGCTTCCCGCAGACCGGCGCCCCGCGCGCCATCGTTGATCCTCAGGCCGTAAGCGACGTTGTCGAAGATGGATTTCGGAAATGGGTTGGACTTCTGAAACACCATACCTACGCGACGCCGCAACTGGGACACTTCCAAGCCGAAAACGTCTTCCCCATCCAGGAGGATTTCGCCCTCCACGCGTGTCTGCCGCACCATCTCGTGCATCCGGTTGAGCGTTCGTAGAAACGTCGACTTGCCGCAGCCGGAAGGTCCGATGAAAGCTGTTACGCGGCTCTCGTATATGTCGAGATTGATGTCATTCAGAGCCTTGAAACCGCCATAGTAAAAGTTGAGATCGGACGCTTTCAGCTTCGGCTGTGCGCCATCGGGCAGCTTCACGAACGGGTGGCTCTGCGAACGGAGCAGGCTTGCGGATTGGTCGAGATTCGGGCCGTCAGCCGGCTTGGTCGAATTGTCCATAGCTCACCTTGCGATGTGTCCCTTTCTGGCAAGGATCAATCGGGAAAAGACGTTTACTAAGAGCACCAAAGTCAGGAGCACGAAGCCGGCCGACCACGCCTGGCGATGCCAGTCGTCATAAGGAGAGATGGCATAAGTGTAAATCATGACCGGGAGTGAGGATGTGGGCTGATTCCAGCCTGGACTCCAGAACTGGTTCCCGAAAGCGGTGAAGATCAGGGGCGCTGTCTCTCCCGCCACCCTGGCCAGATCCAACATGATGCCCGTCAAGATGCCGTGAATGGCTGCGGGAATGACAACCGTGACAATTGCTTTCGATCTTGATGCCCCTAACGCCACCGCCCCTTCGCGGAGCGAGTTTGGAACCGCCTTAAGAAACTCTTCGGTGCTTCTGACCGCGATGGGGATCATCATTACGCCCAGTGCGATGCCGCCCGCAAATGTGGAAAAGTGATGCTGCCGGACAATGATAACGGTGTAGGCGAAAATGCCGATGACTATGGAAGGCACCCCGTTCAGCAGGTCCGTTGTATACCGGACGATGTAGGAGAAGGTGCTTCCCCCAAACTCGGCCAAATAGACACCGCCTAGAAAACCCACTGGCACGCCGATGAGCGAAGCGATCAACAGTAGCTTCGCGCTGCCGACAATCGCGTTCGCCATCCCTCCGCCGGTTTCGCCCACCGGTACGGGCAGCTTCGTAAAGAAATCCCACGTCAGGCTCTTTCCGCCATGCCAGAGCAGATATCCCAGGATAAAGAACAGAACGGAGACCGCCAGAAGGGTGCAGACCCCGGTGAGAGTGAGCATTACGATGTTGGTCGCTTTGCGGTAAACCAGGCGTGCCGTCATCAGGAACTCCCCTTCCTGGTTGTGCTCAGAATCAGCAGGCGCGCCAATCCATTGATCACGAAAGTCAGAGCGAAGAGGACCAGGCCCAGCTCAATCAGGGCATGCACGTAGAGGTCTCCGGTCGCCTCGGTGAATTCGTTGGCGATGACGGAGGCTATGGAGTAGCCCGGGGCGAAGAGGGAGGCATGAATCTTGGGATCGTTGCCAATCACCATGGTTACGGCCATGGTTTCGCCCAATGACCGGGCGAGTGCCAGGAAGATCGAACCGATGATCCCCTTCCGCGCGAACGGAACCACGATATCCCACGTGGCTTCCCACTTCGTCGCTCCGAGCGCCATCGCGGCCTCCCGCTGATCGGCCGGTACCGCCAGCAGCACTTCGCGGGAGATGGAAATGATGAACGGGATCACCATGATCGCCAAAACGAAACCGGCCGTGAGAACGCTGACGCCGTAGAAAGGCCCTTGAAAGTAGGGCAGAAAGCCCAGCACCCGGCGGATTGCCGGCTCGATTGTTTTCAAAAAGGGGATGAGGACGAAAACGCCGAGCAACCCGTAGATTACGCTGGGAACGGCTGCCAGCAGTTCAATCAGAAAAGTCAGGGCATCCGACACGCGCGACGGAGCAAGCTCGGAGAGGAAAATGGCGGCGCCTACTCCCAGCGGAATCGCTTGGAGCAGTGCGAGCCCGGAGGTAACCAGAGTGCCGTAAATGAATGGGAGCGCGCCGAACTGACCTGCCACCGGGTCCCACACCTGGGTGGTGAGAAACGACCAGCCGAATTCGCGGCGGGACAGAACGGAGTTCGTGTAAAGCTCGAAGACGATCCATCCCGTGACGAATACGATGCTCGCTGCGGCGAGAAAGGTAATCAGGTGCGCGGCCGCGTCCCCGCCTCGGAGTCGGCTGAGAAAAGAGCGCGCCCGCTCACTGGGGCGGGCGTACTCCGCAATCGATGTAGACGTGGGCATTCGGCTTTAAAGCAGGCTATTGAATCTTAGAAATCGCCTTGATTTCCTTCGCCACGACTGCCTTGGGAAGGCGTGCGTAGTCCAGAGCTTCCGCAGTGGCTTGGGCGTCGTTGTCGAGCATCCAACGCAGGAAGTCAACGAGCGCTTTCTTTTTGGCCTGATCCTGAATCCGGGCCGGGATCAGCAGCCAGGTAAAGCTCGAAATCGGGTAGCAATCCTTCCCGGGAGCATTCGTGATCGACACCCGGAAATCCTCGGGCATTTCTTTCAATGACCCAGTGGCGGCGGCCGAGACGCTGGCCGTGCTCGGCTTGACGAACTTCCCTGCCGCGTTCCTCACATTGCCGTAAGCCATCTTGTTCTGGATAGCGTAGATCAGCTCGATATAGCCGATGGAGTTGGGCGTCTGCTTGATCTGACCGGCCACACCCTCGTTGCCCTTGCCGCCTAAACCGACGGGCCAGTTGACAGAGGTGCCGCGGCCAACCTTGGTCTCCCACTCCTTGCTGACCTTCGAGAGGTAGTCGACGAACACGTAGGTCGTGCCGCTGCCGTCGGAACGGTGAACCACAACGATGTCGCTGCCCGGCAGTTTCACGCCCGGGTTGGCCTTGGCCAACTCCGGATCGCTCCACTTGGTGATTTTGCCCAGGAAGATTCCGGCGATGGCTTCGGGGGTGAAGTTCAGCTCCTTCGAAACCCCGGCAACGTTGTACGCAATGACGTCCGCGCCCATCACCGTGGGGAAGTGCAGGATCTGGCTGCCGCGCTTGGCCTGAAACTGCTTCAGTTGGTCTTCGTTCATTGGGCCGTCGCTCGCCCCGAAATCAACGGTTCCTTCGGTCACTTGGCGAATGCCTGCGCCAGAACCTTGAGACTGATAGTTAATCTGGATGTTCGAGAACTTTTGGTGGTATTGGTTGAACCACTTCGAGTAGACGGGGTACGGAAACGTTGCTCCTGCGCCGTTGATCAAGACCTGCGCGGAGACCACCCCGGCCAGTAGTGTCGCGGAAAAAATCAAACAAACAAGCTTCTTCATTCTGTCCAATCTCCTGTTTCGAGGGAACCGTTCTTTCGCTGAGGCCTGTTACTTGCCCATCGTCGGCGCGGAGCCCGGCAGCGTATAGCGCAGGTTGAAGTAGATCGTGTTGTCGTGGGCGGACTTCGGGGAACCCACGGCGACGTACCAGGGATCGCGAGTCAGGTACTCGTATTGGCCCATGAGGTTGAGAGCGCCGTACTTGGCATCCTTCCAGATGGTCTGGTTGAAGCCGAAGCTGACCTCGTCGATCGCACGGTTCTGGCTGTTGGCCGACTTCGTGTAGCCGTAACCGATCAGGCTGGTCCCATTGGCATCGACGGCGGTGTCGCGGCCGATGTAGATCCCGCCGTAGTAGGCGTACAGCAGCGTGTTCTTGGTGACCTGGGCTTCGAAGCCGTCCACGGTTCCGCCGGAATGAATGGGGCTGATGCTGCCATCGGCGCGGATCACGACGTCCGGAGCGTTGCCGAAGAGGTACCGGCCGCCGCCATCGCTCCAGTAGTTATTGGTGATGAGACGGAAGTTCTTTACCACTTCGAAATTGGCGTTGACCGAGCCGCCGCCGCCGACCACCGTCGAATACGCTTTCGTAACCGGATTCCAATCCTTGAACGTGCGCTCGATCCCCGCGACTTCGAAGTGAACGCGGGAAGTCGGATCAAAGGCGAGCTTGGCGATGATGTCGGGGTTCACATTGGGGGTAACCAGGACGTTGGAGGCGTTGTCGAACTGGCCACCGGCGAGAGAGGCAAGCGCGGCTGGCAACGTGATCGTGGGACCGCCGCCCGAACCGCCAATGTATTGGTCCGGATTCTCCAGGGACAAACCGAAAGTCACCTTCTCGCTCGGATGCACAAGGACGCGGACGCCCGGCTGGCGGGTCCACGGAAGACCGATCATGTAATTCACGTCGATCACCTGGCTATAAAACAGGTCGCTCGGCAGCGCTGAGATGCCCTTCCGGTTGGGAGTCATCATGCTCCAGCTCTGCCCGGCCAGGAATTCCCACTTGTCTTTCCGCACGTCGATCCAGAACAGTCGCAGACGCGGCACGAAGGCGCCATTCGTCACACCGATAGCGTTGCTGCCGCTCGTTCCGAGGAAGTCGAACTCGTTATAGCCGATGAAGTGAGCCCCCTTCCAATCGCCGTCCACGCGGAAACCAAGGCGCGAGTTCTGCGGGCTGAAGCGGAACTCGTTGAGGTTCGCCGCTGTGGCGTTGTTGAAGGGAATGCTGCCGAAGCTGGAACCGATGCCCGATCCGGCATCTTTGTCGCGCCACACACCGGTAAGATCCATGAAGCCGACCGGCAGGATCGTCGTGTTGCCGATACCGAACTGTAACGGCGAAGCCTTCTCGGGAGAGCTGCTCGCCAGCGGTTGATCCATCGGAGCCGGCGCGGCCGGAATCATCGGACTCGTGCTGGCCACCTCGCCCAGTGGCGCGCGCACCAGCCTGGGTTGCACGGCAACCTCGGCGGGCTGCTCGCTGGCGGCGTCGAGTAAGCGCTGCTGCTCGGCCAGCATCTTCTGCATGGCGGCGATCTGTTTCTGCTGTTCCGCGATCTGCTTGCGGAGTTTCTCAATGTCGATCTTCTGGCTGGCAGAGGTCCGCGGTTCGTTCGAATTGTCGCCGCTAGTCGCCGCCGGGGAATCCGCCGCCATCGAAGATGTGGTCGCGAGCAGCAGGCACGCTGCCAGAGGCGTCGCGATCCAGGCCTGAAATCTGTGTTGGCTCATACCTTTTGTTCCTGTCTCCGAGACGGTACTCTGTCTTTCTAAGAACCGGCCCGTCTCTTCGTCAAATCTGCTGGAAGTAACTTCTTATCTGCGCTATCCAGGTGAACTGGTGCGCACACGCGAACCCATCCACCCGGCGAGTTTTAATGACGTCTTCCAGAGGTTATCGAGCCGCGGTTAGCGGCACATGAATTGTGGGTGACGATCTCGTTACAGGTACCAGGGACCTATCCGGCGTTCGTAGCAGGCGGCAGGCGCACGGTGAAGGTAGAGCCATAACGCAACTGGCTTTGGACCTCGATGGTCCCGTTCATCCGCTCTATTACGTGTTTCACAATCGTGAGGCCTAGCCCCGTGCCGCCGACCTGCCGGGAACGGCCCTTATCGACCCGGTAAAAGCGCTCGAAGATCCTGGGCAGATCCTGCGAGGGAATGCCGACGCCAGTGTCGGAAACTGTAATCGAAACTTCACCTGAAACGCCCGGCACCACCTGGATGCGGACCTCGCCGCCGGGCTGGTTGAACTTGATCGCGTTGGCGACCAGGTTCAGCACGGCCTGCTCCAGGCGCAAACGCGTGCCCATGACGTGAAGATCCTGAATCTCCTCGCGGATGAGCGTCACACCGCGCACTTCCGCCTCTTTCTCGACAATCGCCAGCGCGCTTTCCACGACATCCCGCACGGCGATCCTGGCGGATTCGGGCGGATCCACCTTCGACTCCAGTTCCGACAGCACGAGCAGATCCGAGGCAATGCTGTTCAACCGGATTGCGCTCGAATGGATGATCTGCACGAACCGCCGGTTGTGCTCCTCATCTTCCAGGCCGCCGTCCAGCAGCGTTTCCGCATAACCAATGATGCCGGCCAGCGGAGTCCGCATCTCGTGCGACACGTTCGCCACAAAGTCCTTGCGCACCTGCTCCAGCCGCTCCAGGTCGGTCATGTCGTAAAGAATAGCGATCGCGCCCGACCCGCTCGGCATTTCGAGCGGCCCGGCCTGCACTTCAAAAGACCGCTCCTTGTCGCTGGTGATTTTGAGCCGATGCTTGCGAGTCTCGCCCGTTTTCACGACGTCGCGCAGCGTCTCGAACAACCCCGTATCGCGGATGAGCGCGAGCAGCCGCGTATTCTCCTGGATTCTGCGGCTCCCGCCAATCGCCCTGAGAAGCGCGCTGTTGGAGAAAATGATGCGGAGATCGCTGTCGACCGCCAGCACGCCCTCGGCCATGCTGGCCAGGATCGCTTCGCGCCGCGCGGATTCAAGCCGCAGCCGGTCGACCAGAGCACGGAGTTGTGCCGCGACGCCCGAGAGCGAGAGTTCAAGCGCGCCCAACTCGTTTCCCGTATCCTGTTCTTCGTTCTTCTTGAGCGGGACATCCAGCAGGCTCTCGGCCATCCGCTTCAGACGCCGGACCCGCACGATGAGCGGCAGAGAAACGAGCCAGGCCAGACCGAGCGCGAGAGTCGCACAGAAGAGCCAAACCAGTACAACAACGCCCAAGCCATCCTTCGGGGAGCCGCTCTTGAGCGCATAGAACGACGAGACCAGCGTGATCAGCACGAGTACCTGTGTGACCATGACAAAACGCCTGAGAATGGAACTTTTCATTGTAGAAAGGCATCTCCGCCGGAGGGCCCTGAGGCCATAGTAACGCCCGCGGCCTCTTATCTGTTGCTTTCGAGGTTCTCCGGTGCCCCGCCAGTTCGGGCCATCGGTCCTCGCGATTGACCTTCTCCACCGCACACTCGCGGCTTTCCAACTCAGGCGCCCGCGGAATCAAGCAATCCTAACGTCTTTAGCATGTGTGCCTTACAGGGGTTCTGGCCGGCAGGCCCTACCACGGGAGGTGTGCATTCGCGCAACTGCCGCCGCACAAAGGGTCTCCTCCCGCGTTCCGCTTGCAACGCCGTGCAGGCCGCCGGCAGCTCGCGGCACATAGTTCTCCTGGTCCACATATTCAAGACTCATGGTTGTGCTATGCTCACATTCCCGGGCGTAGTTTATCTTAGTCATACTATTGTAATGATTCAGCGGAAGCTTTCGTTTCCATTTGATTACAAATTCATTGTAACTAAGTCGTAACATAAGGAATTTTGTCACAAGTATCTGGGGCTGGGCCGGAGCCGCCGTAATGGGATCACGCACGGTTGCGTGATCCGGTCCGCGAATACGCGCTGGCGGCGCCCGGTGCGATCGCTCCGAAGAGACGACCGCTGGAAATCGTCGCGAAAGTGGCTGTTTTTTGCCAAAAAACGGCCTCCGGAGCACGCTTTTGACTGTTTCCCGCAATCGGCGATCCACATACTATAGCCCCGGTCTCGAAGGCCCCGGCTGATAAACTGATTGCATCAAGTCATGAGAGCTTCCCTGACCTGTCTCGCGGTAGTGGTGTCCGCTCTTGTCTGCGCAATCGCCGCCGCCCCCGTGGTGAGCACGATCCGCTTTGAGGAGATCGCCGCGAAAGCGGGTCTTGTCTTCTCCTCAAACAGCTCTCCCACGCCCATGAAGAACCAGCCGGAGACCATGGTGGCCGGCGTCGCGCTTTTCGACTACGACAACGATGGATATCTGGACGTCTATCTGGTGAATGGCGCCGCGATTCCTTCCTTGAAAAAGGAGGGGCCGCGGTACTGGAACCGGCTGTTTCATAACAACCGCGACGGCACGTTCACTGACGTAACGGAGAAGGCCGGCGTCGCGGGCGAAGGCTACGGAATGGGCGTCGCCATCGGCGACTACGACAACGACGGCTGGCCCGACATCTTCGTGGCCAACGTGACGAAAAACCAGCTCTTTCACAACAATCACGACGGCACCTTCACCGACGTCACGGACAAGGCCGGCGTCGCCGGCGGCATGCATGAGGGGAAGAAGATGTGGTCTGTCTCCGCCGGCTGGATCGACTACAACAACGACGGCCACCTCGACCTCTTCGTCTCGAACTACTGCAAGTGGGAAGTAAATAAGGATCCGGTGTGCGGACCGCATCCGGGCATGCGCGCCTACTGCCACCCGAAGAACTACGCCGCACTGCCGAATACGCTCTATCGCAATAATGGGAACGGGACCTTTACGGACGTCTCCGCCGAGACCGGCATCGACAAGTCTTACGGCAAAGGCATGGGCGTCGTCTTCGCCGACTACGACCACGACGGCTTTACGGACATCTTCGTCGCCAACGACAACGCGCCCAACCAGCTTTTCCACAACCTGAAGGGCAAGAAGTTTGAAGAGGTCGCGCTCCAGGCGGGCGTTGCCTATCCCGAATCGGGATCGTTCATCTCGGGCATGGGCGCAGACTTCAAGGACGTCGACAACGACGGCTTCGACGATATCTGGCACACCGCCATCGAGGGCGAGTCGTTCCCGCTGTTCAAGAACCGCGGCGGCAGCGGCGACTTCTCCGAGGCCACCAATCCCAGCGGCCTGGGTCACTCCACGCGCCAGATGTCAGGCTGGTCCAACGGCATCGTTGATTTCGACAACGATGGCTGGAAGGACCTCTTCGTCGCGCGCGGCAACGTGTTGGACAACATCTCAGAGATGTCGCTGCGCAAGTATGAGGAGCCTAATACCGTCTTCCGCAACCTGGGCAAGGGCAAGTTTCAGGACGTGAGCGCCGAGGCCGGCCCCGATTTCCAGATAGCGTCGGCGCATCGCGGAGTGGCATTCGGCGACCTGGATAACGACGGCCGCATGGACGCCGTGGTCACGGTCCTGAACGGCAAGGTAAAGTACTTCCACAACATCTCGCAAAACGGCAACCACTGGATCCTATTGAAACTGACGGGCGTCAAGAGCAATCGCATGGGGCTGGGCGCGCAGGTCGCCATCACCGGCGAGGATGGCATGAAGCAGTACAACCACGCCACGACGTCAACCGGCTACGCCTGTTCCAGCGATCCGCGCGTACACTTCGGCTTGGGCGCTTCGAAGGTTGTCAAGGAGATTGAAATCAAGTGGCCCAGCGGCATCCGCCAGACGCTCCACAATGTGCCGGCGGACCAGATCCTCGCCGTCACGGAGCAGGCGGGCGAGACGACGCTGGCGGTCAAGTGAGTTGCCGCCAGCACGCGCCGCGCCTCAGTTGCGGCCAATTACTCACGCGGCAATGGAGAACTGCAACGTGTCGGCTACGGGCGGCATCTCTCCCTGCTCGATTTCTTCAGCTATAACGCGGAGCGCGAGGGCCTTGGCCTCTAGCGTCGCTTCCTCGGGAGTCGAGCCGTACACGGTAACTCCTGGCAGCTCGGATACGTCGGCAATCCAGCGGCCGTCCGTTTCGCGGAGCAACCGGATCGTCAGTTGCATGTGCCACATCGTACCATTTCCACGCCGAATCACTGCACCTTGGATTCGGCGAGGGAGTTCAGTCGCCGGTGGCACTGGTCATTTTGCGGGCCGCGCGTTCGAGTATCCTCGCGCTGCTAAGTTCTTATTCGAATGGCTCAGCCGAGTGGAGACGGAGCGGCATGTTCCGAACCCTTGTTCGGCTCGTGAAGCTTGGGCATCAAGTTGAAAAACTGCTCGCAGCGCTTGAGGACAATCTCGATCGACTGAGTGCGGAACACTTCCGTGTGGAGTTGCTTGCAATCCGCGGTGACACAGTCAATGGCAGTCTTTTCCCACAGCATCTTGCATGGCCAGGTCCTTAGGACATTCGTGAAGGGCGCCGAACAACGCAATGTGCGGAGCCGCTCCGACAGGCTCATGGTTAAACCGACCTTGAATCGTCCTGGATCGTGATCAGGTTCCAGCAAAAGCAAGTAGAACACCCCGTGTTCTTCCAGCAGTGCCTCAGGTGGAGCAGCAACGTCATCGCCGGTTTTCGGACCTGGCCCTTGGGAGCGCAACTCGCCTGCGACGAGGCGGGACTCTTGAGCAGTAACGTAGGAGACGAGTTGTCCGCGACTTTCAGACTTCCGAAGTTTTCTTGGTTCTATGCGGAGGTGCCGGAGGACCTTGAAAATGGTCTGCTTCCGCTTGCCGATTTGGCTCGCTAGGTCGACGACGGAGATCAGTTCTTCGGACATGACTCATGACTTGAGCGGTTGATCTTGACCAAGCCATCGCAGGACGCCGTTGAACACCATGCGGAACTGGTCCGGCTTGAGCACGCCAAGCTTTCGCATCGCTCTCACATGCGGATAGGTTGAAACGCCCTGCACCACGAACGCGCCCGCTTTCAGGAATGAGACATTGACCGAGATCTCGAATTGGGAGCCGCGAAGGCTCGTGGTGTGAGGAACGATGGTGACCAACGCGCGGTCTGCATCTCCGAAGGCTGCGCTGATCACCAGAGCCGGACGGACCTTTTCCGCCATCCCAAGATCAAATAGCCAAACTTCACCACGGGCCGGCATCATTCGAAGCTGGCCAGCAGTTGATCAGCGGCATCAGCAGGCTCCGAGTCGTCCAAAGGGCCGGAATCAAACGGCACGGCCCGGCGCAGGAACTCCACCGTAAAGACTCGCTTTTCGTCCTCTGGCAAAGCCTCAAAAGCCTCTAGTAGCTGGGCTGTCTGGCTGCTCATGTCTTCAGACTACCCAGTTACGTGCTCGCAGGCAAGGCCTCGCGTTATCCTGTTTGAATTCAAGATGCCCACCCACACAATCCTTGTCCTTGGCAATCCCGCTGGCCGGCACTTCGCGCTGCTCGACCGGTTGCCCGGCGATGTGCACGTTGTTGCCGGCGAGACGGAAGAGGCTTTTTCGGAGGTGGTGTCCGACGCTCAAGTGGTCGTGATCGCGGGCGATCACGGCGCTCTGCTGCGCACGCTGTGGCCGGAGTTGCGCCAACTGCAGTGGGTCCATTCGCTGTGGGCCGGACTCGAATCCAACCTGTTTCCGGAGCTGGTCGAGAGTCCCGTGATCCTCACGAACGGCCGGGGCGTTTTCGCGCGCAGCCTGGGCGAGTTCGCCCTGGCCGGCATGCTGCACTTCGCGAAGAACCTGTCGCGGATGAAAGCGCAACAGGCGAGCGCCCGTTGGGAATCGTTCGACATCGAAGAGCTGCACGGCCGCACGCTCGGGATCGTCGGTTACGGAGCCATCGGGCGCGTCGCGGCGGAACGCGCCCGGGCGTTCGGCATGCGCATCCTGGCGCTGCGCAGGCATCCGGAGAAGTGCACGGACGACCCGCTGGTCGATCGTGCTTACGCGCCCCAGCAGTTGAACGATCTCCTGGCGGCGTCCGACTACATCCTGGCCGCCGCGCCGCTCACTCCTGAAACGCGCGGTCTGATCGGCGAGGCCGCCTTCGCCGTGATGAAACCCAATGCGGTGCTCATCAATCTGGGCCGCGGCCCGGTCGTCGTGGAGGCGCAGCTTGTCAGCGCGTTGCGTGAACGCCGCATCCGTGGCGCCGTGCTCGATGTCTTCGATGAAGAGCCGCTGCCGGCCGGCCATCCGTTCTGGAGTCTCGACAACGTGCTGCTCTCGCCGCACACCGCCGATCACACGGCGGCGTGGCTGAACGAGGCCGTGGAGATGTTCCTCGAAAACTATCGCCGCTTCGCCGCCGGCGAGCCGCTGCTGAACGTAACTAACAAGCAAGCGGGATATTAGAAGAAGATGTCTTGCATACGGCCCGATGATATCCGGCAAGCCGCCATTCGCATTCAACCGGTCGCCACCCGTACCCCGGTGCTCACTTCGCGCACGCTGAACAGGATGACCGGCGTCGAAGCGTATCTCAAGTGCGAGAATTTCCAGCGCGGCGGCGCCTTCAAGATTCGCGGCGCGACGAACTTCCTCTACTCGATACCCGAAGCGGACCGCCCGCGCGGCGTGGTGGCCTTCTCTTCAGGCAACCATGCCCAGGCCGTGGCGATTGCCGCGCGCAGCCTCAACATGAAGGCAACGCTCGTGATGCCGACCGACGCGCCGCAATCCAAGCTCGAAGCCACGCGGGCGCAGGGCGCGGAGGTCGTGCTCTACGACCGGCACAAGGAAAGCCGCGAGGCGATCGGGCACAGGATCAGCGAGGAGACCGGAGCCACGCTGGTTCCACCTTTCGACCATCCCTGGATCATTGCGGGACAAGGGACCTGCGCGCTCGAGTTTCTGGAAGAAGTGGGTGAGTTGAATGCGCTGGTAGTGCCGCTGGGCGGAGGCGGATTGATCTCCGGTTGCGCCACGATCGCCAAGTCGCTGCAGCCCAACATCCGCATCTTCGGCGTCGAACCGGAAGCGGGAAACGACTACTGGCTCAGCCGCAGGGCCGGCTATCGCGTGGAGATTGCCTCGCCGGATACAATCGCCGACGGACTGCGTACCACCAAGCCCGGGGTGCACACATTCCCCATCGTCCAGAGCCTGGTCGAGGACGTGTTGCTGGTCACGGACGATGAAATCCGCGGGGCGCTGCGCTTCCTGCTCACGCGCATGAAGATCGTCGTGGAACCCAGCGGCGCCGTTGGCGTGGCCGCGCTTCTCCAGGCAAAGCTGCCCGCCGGCCTCCGCAGAGTCGGAGTAGTTCTCTCGGGCGGCAACGTAGATTTGAAGGTTCTGGCCGAACTATCCGAAGAGAAACGATCCGATTAACCGGCTGTCACCGCCCCGACATTGAATTGAAAAGACCGGTTGCTACCCTGGATTCCACTCTTTGAAAGGGGTATCAACCAGAATGCAATCCAGACGCCTTTTAGCGCTGGTGGCCGGTCTTTGCCTGCCCTTGCTCTGCCAGGCACAATCAACGTTCGGCGCCATCGTCGGGAACGTGAAGGACCCTTCCGGGGCCGCCGTTTCCGGTGCGATCGTCACGGTCAGGAACGTCGCCGAGAACACCTCGAAGCAGGTGCTCACGGACCACGAGGGCAGCTACGAAGCTCTCAATTTGAAGCCGAGCACTTACTCGGTTACGGTCAGCCATCCGGGTTTCCAGGCCTCTGAGATTGACACGCTTGCTTTGCTCGCCCGCCAGACGGTCCGGGTTGACGCCCAGTTGCAGGTGGGCGCGGTCGAGCAATCGGTCACGGTTGAGGCCACCGCCGGCATCGTCGCTTCCGAGACGAACACGGTTGCATCCAGCTACGGCGGCGAGAAGATCCTGGCGCTGCCGACGAATTTGCGCGCGTCCGGCAGCACGAGTCCGTACTTCACAATTCAGACGCTGCCCGGAGTCCAGGCCGACAACGGCGGCAACCTCAGCATCCAGGGCGGGCTGCCGAATCAATCGGAATCGACCATAGACGGCATTTCGGCACAGAGCGTGCGCGGTAATAGCCCGCTGCAGGAGATCTTCCCGTCCACTGAGAATATCGCCGAGATGAAGGTTCAGGGCGTCGGCAATAATGCCGAGTACGGAGCCGCGGGCGACATCACGACGATCACCAAGAGCGGCGGCAACGCATTCCACGGCAGCGGCGCATGGTATGGCCAGAACGCCGCGCTCGACGCGCAACAGTGGGGCTCGCTCTCGAAACCCGCGAAAGAGGTGAACAATTTCAGCTTCGCCGCGAGCGGCCCGGTCATGATCCCCGGAGTATACAAGGGCAAAGACCGGACGTTCTTCTACTCCGATTACGAGCAGTTGATGTATCCGCAAACAAGCACCGTCCAGGACTGGGTGCCCACCGGCGCGATGAAGAAAGGCGACTTCACCAACGAGCCGGGTACGCTGCTGGATCCCACCACCGGACAGGTTCTCACGGGACGCGTGATCCCCGCGGCGAGCATCAGCCCCATCGCGAACAAGCTGATGTCGGCGTTCTGGCCGACCGCGAATAACGGCGACCTGACGGTGTCGCACAACAACAACTACGTGGTGAACAAGGCCGCCGATATTAACTCGAAACAGTTCGACGTTCGCGGCGATCATTACCTGAATTCCAGTCAATCGGTGTTCGCGCGCTTCAGCATGAAGGATCAGACACAACTGAGTCCGAACGACCTGCTGCAACCGACCACCAGCAACGCCCGAAGTGACCGCTCGCTCGTGGTTTCGCACAACTACACGATTTCGGCGCACGTGCTGAACGAGTTCCGCCTCGGCTATACAAATGAGAGCCCGGACAGCAACTTCGGCTTCGACGGCAAGGCGTTTGAGAAATCGCTTGGCTTCAATGGCCTGCCGAGCACGCCCTTCAACGGGCTGCCGGACGTCACCTTTACCGATCTGACCGGCATGACAGTCGGCCGCGTGCAAAGCAACGACACGTACCGTACATTCCAGGCCAACAATAATACGACCTGGACCGTGGGCCGTCATGCGATCAAGTTCGGCGTCGACGTTCGCTGGCTGCGGACGAAGACCGCGCTGGGATTCATCGGGGCGGACAACTTCGGAAACTTCGATTTCACCGGCGCCTTCAGCAAGAACCAGTTTGGAGACTTCCTCTACGGCATGCCCTCCGATACCTCTTACGGCAACGTGCAGATGGATAACGATGGACGCGCACTCCAATATCACGCCTACATTCAGGACAGCTTCCGGGTCAATCAGAAGCTGACTCTCGAATATGGCATCCGCTGGGATTGGCAGCCGCCGTTCACCGATCAGGCCGGCAACATCGGCAACTTCGATCGGACCATCCCTCTGACGGGCGCCGTGATCTATCCATCGAGCGCGCAAGCGGCGAGCCTGCTCGCGCCCGGTTTGGAACTCTCCGTGAATGCCTGCCCCGGCACGCCCAATCTGCCGTCGGTCGGCCCCGGCATTCCCGGCGTGCCTTGCACTCCCTTCGAAACAGCCAAAACCGCGGGCCTGCCGGAGGGTCTACGGAAGGACTACATCTACAACTTCGCTCCTCGCCTCGGCTTTGCCTATCGACCCTTCACCAACGCGAACACGGTGATCCGCGGAGGCTTTGGAACGTTCTGGGCGCCCGTGCTCGGCGCGGCCTTCTACTCGCTGACCGGCACTTCCGGCACCGATGTGCGCACCTTCAACAACATCGGCGCTAACGGGTCGCCGCTGTTCACTTGGCCCGACACACACACCGGCGGAAGCGGCGTCTCGGCTGCCGATTACGGCACCGCTTACTTCGGCACGGCGAACGCCACCGACTTCAGGAATCCGAACATGTATCAGTGGAATCTCTCCATCGATCGCAACATCGGATTTAACACCGGGCTCCGCGTCACATACATCGGAGAGCACTCGGTCCACCTGGGCTTCTCGCCCAATCTGAACCAGTCCACATACTCGACCACCTTCTACGCGCTGCAACCGCTGACGAGCCGGCCGTTCCCGTATTGGGGACGCGTCGAAAGCCGCGACACGGGCGGCGTCGCCTCCTACAACGCCCTCCAGGTGGAAGCGAACCGCCGTTACAAGGGCGGTCTGACCTTCACTACGGCTTATACGTGGGCCAAGAACATCAACGATATCGGCGGGCCGAATCCCACTGGCTTTGGCGGAGAGACCGGCAACGGACGCATCATGGACTCCCTCGACCGCAGCGAGAATCGCGGGAACGACTATGGCACGCGCCGCCACCGCTTCATCGGGACGGCGGTCTATGAACTGCCGGTTGGCAAGGGCAAAGCCTATCTGAGCAAGGCCAACGCGTTGGTGGACGGTCTGTTCGGCGGCTGGCGCTTGAGCAATATCCTGCTACTCCAGACCGGTCCTTACATGACACCGTATTTCAGCGGCGGCGATCCTTCCGGAACCGGGTCGGGCTTCTATCGGGTTCAGCGCCCCGACCGGGTCGCCTCCGGCACGCTTTCCAATCCGACGGTCAGCGACTGGGTCGATCGCAGCGCCTTTGTCTGCCCCGGGCAGGCGGCGGGCAGCGCCAACCAGTTCAACTGCAACATCGGCATCAACCCGGCCAGCGATCTGGCGCCCATCGGGCGCTTCGGCAACTCCGGCGTGGGCATTGTGGAAGGCCCCGGTACGGTGAATCTCTCCACCGGGCTGGGCAAGACGTTTGACATCGCGGAGAAGCTCAAGATCAAGATCGAGGGCAGCTTCACCAACGTGTTCAACCATACCAACTACGCCGATCCGAATCTGAACATCGCGAGCAGCGCCTTCGGCCAGATCACTTCCGAGCGCGGCGCGGAATTTGGCGGTCACCGGACTGGCCAGGTCGGAGCGCGCATCGAGTTCTGACCGCAGCAAGTGGGGCGGCGCTCCAGCGCCGCGCGGGGCCTCCAGGCCCCGCAAGTTGGTTCGGAACGGGCTCTGGAGAGCCCGCGCGGACCTGGAGGTCCGCCCCACAATGGCCGCTATTCGGCTGCGGCAAGTGCTCGCAACGATTCGCCATATGGCGCGCGCGCGACGCCTCTTTCCGTGATGATCGCCGTTACGTATTTCGAAGGCGTCACATCGAACGCGGGGTTTTCGACTTCGGTGTTTTCCGGCGCAACGGGCGTCCCGAATACTTCCGTCACTTCGCTGGACGGTCGCTGTTCAATCGGGATCTCGTCGCCGCTCGCGAGCGTCAGATCGAGAGTCGAAACCGGAGCTGCGACGTAAAACGGCACGCCATTTTCCTTGGCCAGGACAGCCACGCTGTAGGTGCCGATTTTGTTCGCGACATCGCCGTTCGAAGCGATGCGGTCCGCGCCCACCACTACGCAGCCGATCCGCCCGCTCTTCAGGAAATGACCGGCCATGTTATCGGTGATCAGCTTGACCGGAATGCCGTCCTGCTGCAATTCCCACACGGTCAGGCGCGCGCCTTGCAGAAACGGGCGCGTCTCGTCGGCGAACACGTCGATCTTCTTGCCTGCCTCGACAGCCGCGCGGATCACGCCGAGCGCCGTCCCGTAGCCCGCCGTCGCCAGCGCGCCCGCGTTGCAGTGCGTCAGCACCGTCTTGCCCTCGGGCACCAGCGGCTCGCCGTTGGCGCCGATGGCGCGGTTGATGGCGATGTCCTCGCGATAGACGAGTTGAGCCTCTTCGACCAGGGCCGCACGGATCTCCGCAATCGGCTTGCCCTTCAACGTGTCGTACAGGCGCTTCATGCGGTCGATGGCCCAGAACAGGTTGACGGCCGTGGGGCGCGTTGCGGCCAGCGTCGCGCAGATGGTTTCGAATTCGCTGTCGAGCGTCGCTTCTTTTGCTTGCAGAACGCCGAGCGCAACGCCCATGGCCGCCGCGACGCCAATCGCCGGAGCGCCGCGAATCACCATGGTTTTGATGGCGTCCGCTACTTCGAGATAGGTGCGGCAAGTGACGAATTCGGTGACGCGCGGCAGGCGCGTCTGATCGATCATGACCACGCCGCGCGCGGTCCATTCGATGGTTTCAACCATGCGTGGGGGAGGTCCTTCCTTGGAACAGATAGCCGATGAAAAACATGAGATTGTAGCCGGTGTGCAGCAGCGTCGAGGCGCCCGTCGAGTTCCAGCGCACGCGCGTCCAGCCGAAGGCGAGTGAAGCCGCGAACACGAGCAGCAGGTACTGCCAACGCCACTGATACTCGAATCCATGCAACGTCGCGAACAGGAGACTCGTGCCGGCGATGCCGCCCGCCATGCCGAGCGTGCGCGTGGCGACGGGCTGCAGGAAGCCGCGAAAAACTGCCTCCTCCGCCGCCGGACCGAGCGTCGAGGCAAACACGACCACCGCGAAAATCGAGACCGGATCGGTCATGAATTTCACGACGGGGTTTTCAATTTGCGGTGTGTGCAGTACCACTCCCAGCACTGCGGCGGCGAAGGCCAGAGCAAAGCCAGCGGCGAAAAGCCTGACTCCCGTGACGGGGCTAACGGCCCACCGCAGCGCGTCCCAGACCCTCTCGGAATGGCGCA
>Ga0181528_10000700_pt1 | contig 22495 bp, 16 predicted proteins | sample PEATcosm2014_Bin_47_FD_119742 | JGI IMG/M metagenome (GOLD analysis project Ga0181528, IMG submission 119742) | Peatland microbial communities from MTU Mesocosm Facility, Houghton, MI, USA - PEATcosm2014_Bin10_10_metaG | ecosystem: Environmental > Terrestrial > Soil > Wetlands > Peat | place...
CCTTCCCACAGACCTTGAAAATCGATGAAACTGATTTTCACATTTCCACCGCCTCGATTACGACGAACAATTATTCCACTTAAAAACCCGAAAAACCTGTCCGAACAAACGGGACCACCGCACTTGTGCGCCGATAGTCTCTAATTGTCTCTTGTAACTGTCTCCCAACTGGATATTCAAAGCGTGATTCATGGGTGGCTGCTCTCTCGCTGAGTAGCCGCCCATCTTCTTTTGGGGCGAATGTACACTCTGCGGAATGCCGCAAGCGCTACCTACTTATCTGCCTTCGCCAGCGGAGCAGAAACCGTATTTGTGCAGGGCGCATTGCCGCACAATGCTCCGGTAATTCCCTGGCCCTCGGTGATGGTATAAATTCGGTTCACCGCTGGCAGCTTCAAGGTCTCTTTGGCTCCGGAAGGCCAGTGAATCTCAGCCGTTCCTGCATCGGTTGCGTCGCCCAGGCCAAAGTGGACCCGCATATCGTTGGAGGAGAGATAGCTGCCGCCGCTCAGAACGTCTCCCCGCTGACGAATGCTGTTTGCCAGCAGATAGACCGTCGCGCCCACCGCGTCGCGAGGACTCTTGGCTCCTCCAATCAGCTTCAGTTCAACCCATTGGTGATGATCCGCACTCACATTGCGGAGCAGCACCGGAACTCCGTCCATGTTATTGACAATCACATCGATCTTGCCATCGTTGAATATATCGCCGAAGGCTGCGCCGCGTCCAACACTGACCACGGCAAGCCCACTACCCTCTACTGCGGGAACCAATTCAAACTTCCCATTCTTCAGGTTGTGATAGAGCAGCGGGCGCTCTGCGTAACTCGTTCCCCATTCCGGATGCTGATCCACCTGCGGATAGACATGACCGTTGATAATCAGTAAATCCTTCCATCCATCATTGTCATAATCGAGAAATCCGTCGGCAAAGCTTACAAATGAAATCGAAGACTCTGCAATGCCGGCCTGGTAACTTACATCCGTTAAAAAACCCTTGCCGTCATTCTGAAATAATATATTGTAGTCGTCCGCGAAGGTTGTGCTGACAATGGAAAGGTGCCCATTGTTCTCATAGTCGCCGGCAGCAAGACCCATGTTGGCAGCCTCGCGGCCATCGCTGTTGAGCGCAAAACCGCTTTCGTAGCTCTGGTCTTCGAACCTTCCATCTCCTTTGTTCATGTAGAGATAATTGGGCGTGGAATCGTTGGCCACCAGTAAGTCGGGTTTGCCGTCTCCGTTTACGTCCGCAAACAGTGCGCCCAGGCCGTAGTACCCATTGGGATCGTCCACTCCCAGCTTCTTACTGACATCGGTAAAGCTTCCGTCGCCGTCGTTATGAAAGAGATGATCATGTTCACCCTTGAGGCCGCGTGGGCCGCACATAACCTGTACTCCGCGATACTGACAAAATGCGTAGTTGACCGCCTTCGAGCCAGAAAGCGGAGGATTTGATAAGTCAATCTGAGCATATCCGTCTACGAATAAATCCAAGCGTCCGTCTCCGTCGTAATCGCCAAAAGTAGCTCCGGTAGACCAGGTGCCGACAGTAACTCCCGCCTTTTCTCCCATGTCTGTAAAGGTCCCATCATGGTTATTGTGATACAGGCGATTCTTTCCATAATTAGTCACATATAAGTCCGGCCATCCATCATTGTCGTAATCGCCAACCGCGCAACCATATCCCCACCGGTCATTGGCAACACCTGCCTTCGCAGTTACATCGGTAAATGTGCCATCATGGTTGTTACGAAATAAGGCGGCGTGCGGGGGCGTCGCCTTTCCGGCCAGCGCATCATAAGTTGATCCGTTTACAAGATAAATATCAAGCCATCCATCATTGTCATAATCCAAAAGACAAACGCCGGGACCTTTGGCTTCCAGAATCAGGCGTTTCTCCGAAGTGCCAGCCGTATGATGCCAGCTTGTAAGCCCAGCCGCTGCGGCGACATCCTGAAAAATGACCGGTCCGGATTTTACAAAACCACCGGCAGTAATCGGACGATGCTGACTGTCAAACTCCGCTTTCTGAGGACCTGCATTGGCCATTCCTCCCATAGTCTGCCGCATTCCCTCTTGCGACGCTTGCTGCGATCTAAGATATTCATCGACGCAAAAAAACAACATGAATGGCACAACAGCAAACGGCATAAAGGGACGCAGCAAGAGATAAATCCTCCACAGTATGAAGTATACCGCACAGGTTTCTGAAACACCAAAGCTAGTACATGTGCAGAATAATAGCAATGTAACAGTTGTTAGCACTAGCCTGATAGGTTTATTTCTTTTCCTTTTCGCGGCAAGAGTGAAGATAAGATAATAAATCGGCAATATCCGAATCTTGCAAATCCTCTCCGAAGGGCGGCATGAGCTTACTGCCATTAATAATCTGTAGGCGCATTTGCACGGCATTCAACCTTCTACCAACACCCGATAGGTCGGGACCTTTGTGGCCGCCGGAATGGCGTATGCTGTGGCAGTGCGCACAGCCCGATGTGGAAAACACTGCCTCTCCTCGTCTACGCTGGCTCGATGAAAATGCATAGCTTGTGCAACATAATACAACAATGGCCGTTAGGGTAAACAATCGAATTCTCATGGTCTAACTTCCCCTTCTACATGAGATATTGTTCCGCTTGCTTCGCCATGCGTGTGCCAGGAAACACTTTCAGATGTAATATCGGGATGCTTTCGCAAAAACTCTAAGGCGTAAGTGCTGGCCGTCGGATCGTCCTTCTGGTCAGCAAATGCCGCCGACTCCCTGGCTGCCTGTTCCTTCATACCAAGTCTCCGATAGACGATAGACAAGATATAGTGCGCTGCAAGATCGTCTGGATCGATCGTTTGCAGCGTCTCATACTCCGTCCGTGCGTCGTCATATCGATGCTGTTGATAGTAGGAAAATCCAAGCTCGCGATGTGCATCACGCGATCGTGGAAACTGCGCAACAACATCGTGCAAATCTCGAATTGCTTCATCGACGTGACCTTGAGTGCGTTCCACAAGCGCCAGATAATAGAGTGCACGCGCATTGTGCGGAGCCAATAAAAGCGCCTTGTTCAGATTTTCGCGGGCAGCAGCGTAGCGTTCCCACTGGAAATCGGCTATGGCGACATTGGTATAACCGTCAGCATAATCCGGACGCAATTCTGTAACGTGCTTAAATGCCAGGTCGCTGGCTTCGTATTGCTGAGCGTCCAGTAGCCCGATGCCGAAGTTATTCCAGCGCATCCACTCTTTATTGTCCTGGGGATCAGGATCGGATGCCGGGTTTGAACCGATAAGGATGCTTCGAGTGCGCTCAGCCATTTCGACTACAGGCAGCACGTAATGCTTTCCAAAACCAAAATCCGTAAAGTGCTGATTGAAGCGTCTGTAATTGACTTTGGCAGTCACAGTAATCGGACCAACGGCATTCTGCGGCAAACTAAATTCGTAGCGCACAATCTGCGAACGTCCGGATTGTATGGTGTTGTTATATGCGACAACTCGCGTGTCCCAGACTTGATGAAGATCATTCAGTCCGCCCTGCTTGTTAACTAATCGATTGGTAAAACTGTGCGCGCTTGGATCCAGCGCTCCGTCCGCCTGTAAACCGCCGGAATGTATCAGAGTGTGGCCCTTGGCATCTTTAGCTTCAAACTCAACCCAGCTTTCGTAAAAGTCGCGCTGTTCTGGAATAAGGCTGTGCCCAGTTCCCTTATTCTGGATGACTAATGAGATCGTAAGTGTGTCGCCCAACGCAACATCAAAGGGTTGTCTTCCAATCGGTGCAAACAGTTTGCCGCCATTCCGCTCAATCCCAAAGATGTCGACATTCAATACATTATTGCGAAGGAATTCCGTCGTCTTATTCATTTGCGTTTCATAACCGTAAAACTTCGCTAGCGCGGTATTCGCTCCGAGCCAACGATGCGATGCCAGTTTGCCATCCGCAGCCCCATAGTCCGGCAACTCTATGCTCTCAGGTACCATATGACAACTCTGGCAGGTAGAGACTTTGTCCTTGACATAAAAAGGAAGAGGCGACTGTTTTGCAAAAGACGATAATTGCCACTCGTCATACAAAAAAATAGCTCGCTGCCACTTATAGTCATTCAGGATTCGCGGCAGTGCAGCTTTATGACATACCGAACAGAATTCACTGCTGCGGTAAAAATCTTTCATCACTGCCGCGGAGTGCCGGTCCAGATGAGCGAGTATCTCCTTGTCTGAAACTTCGCCGTAAACAGGATTGCCCTTCTCATCAACGATTACTGCCGGTTGAGTAAGTACATAGCTGCCTGTTCCACGAGTATCGGCCTTTTGGATGGAATGACAGACCGAACAGGTTATACCATCCTTGTCGAAGTCGCGGTTTACCGGTGAATTCTTGGTCATTGCGCCAGATGTCAATGCGATCGGGTTATGGCACCCTTCGCAGTGGCGCGCATAGGCAATCCCCTTTTCACGCATCAAAACGTTGACATTCTTTACGTACCAGGGTGCGCGGAAGGAGTTGGCGTGCGCAGATTGACGCCACTCTGCGTGCGCTTCCTGATGGCAATGGCCGCAGTAGGCCGCGCCAAGAAACTTCTTGGAATCAATAAACTGTCCCGCATCTGTTCTTGCGCTCGAAGGGAGAAACGGCTGATCGGCTCCAAAACGATAGTCGTAGTGCTCGCTGACGCTATGTGAATAGTTTGTGGATTGCTCACCATCGGCAATAGTGCTGGCCGCATATGTGCGACTAATGCGCTGCGAGGTAAACCCATAAGCAATGATCGCTGCGAGCGCAACTCTGCCGGCAATGCGAATAGCTTGAGAAGATAAGATACTCTTCAGACAATGCATAAAAAATCGGAGCTTCATTCCGTTTGACCTCCATTAATCGGTGAAGACTGTTCAATAGCAATAAAAATCATATTGCTATCTATGTATTTATTGCTTGGCCCCATGGCCTTCCACCAGTGTGACAATGCGGTCTACTTGCGAAGCAGGGAAGTGCTCCTTTGTGCCGCTCGGCCAATGCACTTCTATTTCTTCAATTGTGGTCGCATCGCCGAGTCCGAAGTGCAGCCGCGGGTCGCTTGTGGAAGCATAGCTGCCACCCGAGATAACATCGCCACGCAGACGCATATGATTGGCAGTAAGATATACGGTTGCGCCTATGGCGTCTCGCGGACTGTGTGCGCCCCCGATCAGCTTAATCTCTATCCAATGATTCTTGTCGGGAGATGTGTTGCGAAGTAGGACCGGTGTGCCGTCTACAACATTGATAACCACGTCAAGTTTTCCGTCATTGAATAAATCGCCAACAGCCAAACCTCTGCCCGCATAGGCTTGACCTATCCCTGTCCCTTCAACCGGCGGAACCAAGTCGAAGCGTTTGCCTCCAACGTTGTGAAAGAGGAGTGGACGCTGCGCGTAACTGGTTCCCCACGGCTCCTTGTCAACGATCGGATAAACGTGTCCGTTGGCAACGATCAGATCTTTCCAGCCGTCATTATCATAGTCGAAAAAGGCATCGCCCCAGCCAAGAAAAGGAACAGTAATTTCCGCAATTCCCATTTGATAGCTGATGTCGGTGAAGTTCGCGTCGCCATCGTTGCGATAAAGCGGGTTATAGTCGTCGCTGAAGGTGGTGTTATAAAGATCAATCATGCCACTGTTCTGATAATCGCCAGCGGCTATGCCCATCGTTGCTGTTTCCCTGCCATTTTCATTGAGCGCATAGCCGGAGGCATAGCTGATATCGTCAAATGTTCCGTCGCCTTTGTTGATATAGAGGTAATTCGGTGTAGAGTCGTTTCCCACCAATAGATCGGGTTTTCCATCATTATTTACATCGACAAAGACGGAGGTTAATCCATAATAGCCATTTGTGTCGGCTACACCCGCCTTTTCGCTTACGTCGGTGAAAGTTCCGTCGCTGTTATTGTGAAAGAGATGATCCGGCTCTCCTTTAAGTCCGCGCGGCCCGCAAGCAACACTTTCACCGCGAAACTGGCAGAAGCTGTATGCTATGTCGTTCTTGCCGGATGCGGGCGGATTTGCCAGGTCATAGTGAACGTAACCGGGAACAAAGAGATCTAGCCTGCCATCGCCGTCATAGTCTCCCCATGTGGCGCCAGTTGACCAGTTACCCAGGGCGACACCGGCTTTCTCGGCAACATCGGTAAATGTACCGTCATGGTTATTGTGATAAAGCCGGTTCTTGCCAAAGTTTGTTACATAGATATCGGGCCACCCGTCGTTGTCATAGTCTGCTGCCGCGCAGCCGAATCCCCATCTTTCATTGGATACGCCTGCCTTTTCCGTCACATCGGTGAATGTGCCGTCGTGATTGTTGTGAAATAATGCCGCGTGCGGCGCAGCAGACTTGCCGCTCATCGCGTCATAAGTTGAACCATTCACCAGATAGATGTCTAGCCAGCCATCCTGATCGTAATCCAATAAGCATACGCCGGAGCCATTTGATTCGATGATGAATTTCTTTTGTGGAGTTCCCATGACGTGCTTCCAGGTAGAAAGTCCGGCCTGCCTTGCAATGTTTTCAAATAGTACCGGTCCCTCCTTGACAAAGCCGCCAGCGGTGATCGGCCTGTGTTCAACGTCGAAAACCGCCGTGTGCGCTTCTCCTGTGTTGACACCGCCAACAGCAGGCGCCTGTCCTCCCTCTCGAGGTTTGTCGGACTGTGTGTCGGCAGCATGAGAGTCCGGCGTGGTTGACTGCGAACGCAGTTGATGAGAAGAGGCGATCAGAGCAATGCAAGCCACGACTGTGGCAGCCTTGTAGATAGGCTTTGGTTTCGCAGTAAGATAAGCAGATGCACTTCTGCATGTGATTCGACCTGTTTTTAAGCACGAAGAAACGAAAGAACGCTGGGGAATCAGCGCGATCATGGAACCTCCAAAAACTGGACCGGCATGATCATACTGGAAGCGAGGGCCTGCTGGACTCAACCCTTTGGTGGAGGTTATTTGCCTTGTTGCTCATGGTCTGGACGTGCAAAACTCATGGATTATCGCCGTTTGCAGGACATTCCACTCGCCCTCTTTGCCGAATGGCCATGAGATTCGCCGAATTGGCTTTTTCCATCATGAGCGCGCTGCTGTCTGCCCCGGTCTCGCAGCAATTGTTCTGTTCTGCATACAGAGCATCGCCAGGGAAAGTAGCCGAAGAGTGGCGCCAATCTTGAGCGCAGGAAGCCTTCTCTTTTTATCCTGCGCATCCTATGGCTTTGGCAGTTGATACATACCATGTTCTTTCTCTCCAAGAGTTCGATCAGTGCACGTGAAAGAGTCAACTTCAGCATTGTTTATCGTCGTGAAATTGTTTTTTGAGATATGTTTGGCTACTCAAATGAATCGAAAGTAACATCGGCAGTCAGGATTCTCCCGCTGTGCGGCTGGACTTTTAGCGGATGAGAGGTCCTTGCGCATTCCAGCTCTTGTACCGTCAACAAGCCGGCGGATCGCATTGCGGTAATCTATGAACAATTGACGGCTACGTTGCTTTCTGTTCTACTTCTTTCAATGTCATGCTGACCCGTGGAGTTAACGCGAGACTTTCAATGATCCTGTCCATCCTTGCGGAGCCGGTGGAGATGCGAATTAGCGTCTCCAAGACACGCGCGGGGAGTGGCTGACAAATCCGAGTGAACAAATCGGCAGCATCGAACCACCTCCCGCGTAAGCGGCTGGTGGTTTTTTCTTTTGGTCAAGTTGGACAATTTGGTTAATCCACATGAGCTTGTTCGAGGAGAAATTGATGGCAGAAGTAACTTTTTTCAACATACAGGCAGCACGCTCACGTATCGGGGATGCGATCTATCTCTCTCCCTGCCAGCTCTCCAGCGATCTCTCCGAGTTGACTGGACTGCCGCTGTATTTGAAGTTGGAGAACCTGCAGCGCACAGGAGCATTCAAGGAGCGCGGCGCGCTGAACAAGCTGCTCACGCTCAGCGATGCGGAAAGAGCGCGCGGTGTGATTACCGCCAGTGCAGGCAATCATGCGCAGGGCGTTGCCTTCCATGCGGCGGCTCACGGCATTCGAGCGCGAATTGTCATGCCTCTGGCCACGCCGCAGATCAAGGTTGCCGCTACACGCGGCTTTGGCGCTGAAGTCATTCTTTACGGAGAGAATTACGACGAGGCCTGTGTGGAGGCTTTGCGCTGCTCCGCCGAAGAGGATCGCACATTTATTCATCCCTTTGACGACGTGGAGGTCATCAACGGGCAGGGAACGATCGGCTTGGAATTGCTGGAGCAGGTGCCTGATCTGGATGCCGTGGTTCTGCCTATCGGAGGCGGCGGGCTGATCAGCGGCGTCGCCTGCGCGCTCAAGGAATCGAATCCCAAGATTCACGTCATCGGAGTCGAGCCGGAGAAGCTGCCCTCGATGTTGCGCGCTCGCCAAGCCGGCCTGCCTGTCACCATCAATGCAGAGGCGACCGTCGCCGACGGCATCGCAGTTCGCCGCGCCGGTGATCTCACTCTTCCTCTCGTCTCCCGCTATGTGGATGAAATCGTGACCGTGGATGACGAAGAGATCGCCAGCGCCATCCTGATGCTGTTGGAACACGAGAAGACTCTGGCCGAAGGCGCGGGAGCCGCCGCGCTGGCGGCGGTATTGCAATCCAAAACCAATCTGCAATCGCGCCGCACCGTGGTGCTGGTTTCCGGCGGCAATATCGACGTCACCTTGCTGGCTAAGATCATCGAGCGCGGTCTGGTCAAGGACGGTCGCCTTTTGCGTATTCGCGTGCACCTCCAAGACCGCCCCGGCGCACTCCTCGGCCTCACAAATGTATTGGCCCGCGAGCGCGCCAATATCGTAGAAACCATTCACAACCGCTCGTATTATGGCGTCAGTCTTGGTGAGACCGTGATCGATGTAACTCTGGAGACCCGCGGCGCAGCCCACATTGCCGCCATCAGCCAAGCCTTGCGTGAAGCCGCATTCGGTTTTGAGCGGATTCAGTAGGCAGAATTGCCAACCGCCTCGGCAACGGCCTCGACATCTGTCCCCCCCTTCCGCCCGGCATTTGCTATACTCGTAGAGTTCACCACAGTGCGGAGGTGGCGAAATTGGCAGACGCACCAGCTTGAGGTGCTGGCGCCCAAAAGGCATAGGGGTTCAAGTCCCCTCTTCCGCACCAAATTTCTCTCGTCCGGGTCAGCCGGACTGACCTGGAAAGCAGCTTTTAGATGAATATCCTCTTTGATTTTGTCATCGTTCTGCACGTGATTGTGTGTAGCGTTCTGATTTTTGTCGTCCTGTTGCAGCAGGGCCGCTCGGCTGATCTGGCAGGCGCCTTTGGTGGCCAGGGTTCACAGACCGCCTTTGGCCCGCGCGCCGCCGCCAACGTCCTCACGCGTGTTACCACCTGGTCGGCGATCATATTTATGCTTACCTCCATCACCCTGACCGTGCTTTATCAGCGCTCATCCTCTAGCACACACTCGGTCTTTGAGAACTCCAAGACTGCTCCCGTTAGTGCCCCAGCGAAGTCGGGAAAATAAAAAGACATTCTTTTTCAGTAAGATAGGAATAAACGGCAGACCATTTGGTCTGCCGTTCTTATTTGTGCGCCCACTTCACGGAGATCATTTCGAAGATTACCCTTGACAAATACTTCTAAAAGATATATCTTTTAGAAGTATGAAGGACCGCCGTACCGCCTACGTCATCCTCGGCATGCTCTCCATCGCCCCCAAGGCCTCCGGCTACGAGATTCACAAGGCGATCGAAGAAAACTTTGGCAGCTTCTGGGGCGAGAGTTACGGGCAGATCTATCCCACCCTGAAGCGGTTGACCGCTGAGGGCCTGATCGAAGCCTGCCTGCCAGAAGTTGCGCCCAAAAAACGCCGCCAGGAGTACGCGCTGACCGATGCCGGGCGCGTCGCCCTCAGGGAGTGGCTTGCCAAACCCTTCCAGAACGACCCACCACGCAACGAATTCCTGCTCAAGCTGTTCTTTGGCCGTGAGGCCTCGCCCGGCGTCTCGATTGCGCACGTCCGCGAGCTGAATGAACGAAACCGGCGCACATTAACCACGCTGGAGGGGATCGAAAAAATGGCGCATCAGCATCAGTCGCAAAACCCGCATAAGCCCTACTGGATGCTCACGCTGGGCCTGGGAATCGCGATGACCCGCGCCGCGCTCGATTGGGGGGAGTCGGCGCTGAAAGAACTCGCTTCCATCGAGGCAGCTGAACCAACAAATATGTCATCTTGAGCGCCCCGGGCGTAGCGACGGGAAGTCGATAAATCTGCGTAGCCTGGGAAATTTCGAGGAATTCAATTCCTCCTGAATTTGGACGGAGAAAAGTTAAGAAAGGATCGCACGATGCCTACCAACGTCAAACCCAGCCGCAGCTCACAGATCATGGCCTGCGTGGCCGCCAGCCTGTTTATCCTCGGTAACTTTTTTTCTCAAGTCGGAGCGTGGACCGGTCCCATCCTCCCCACTTGGTTCGTCGGTACACAGAAGCCTCGGCGCGGATTCCTCTGGATGCTGGCTTTTTCCATCGTCCCTGCCCTGATCTTCAGATGGCGCAAGATTCCCCTGACCGGGCCGCAACAGGCGCTCTCCTATCTCGGCTGGACGCTCGTCGCCGCCGTGCTCAGTGTTCTGCCATTTACCTTTCATCGCCTTGTAAGCCCGCGTCTCTCTGGATTTCTGCAGACGCTTCCCTTGCCGCTGGCTGCCATTGCGCTTCCCGCACTTGCGCTCGATCTGCACATCGGCTCGGCCTTAGCCTCCGGAGTCATTGCCTTCCTCATCTATTGGTTTGCGTCGACTGTCGTGTGGTTGTGGAACCGTGAGTCACGCGCCACCGGATTGGTCTTCGGCGCCGGCTTCATCCTCGTGGCGGGCTTCGCTCTCTTCCGCCACTTTGGTGGTGTCGCGTTATCTATCAATCTGCCAATCGGGGTGGCATTTTCCTGGCTTTGCCTCGGCGCAGCTCTTCTTCTTGCTATTTGGGCGCTCTTCCACCCGGTCAAGCCACGCAGATGGGCCAGCCAACCGCAGACCATCGCACGGCTGCAAAGTCCATTCACTGGCGAATCTTTGCGCGTTGTCAACGAGCAGGGCAGGGAAGCATTGGTCAGCAGCTCCGGGGAGCATTTCCCCATCCGCAATGGAATTCCCGCCTTTCTCAAGCCCGAAGACCTCAGCGGCGACAACGGCAAATACAACAAGCTGTATGAGACCATCGGCGGCTTCTACGACGATATTCAGCGTGTCGTCGGCGCCTTCCGGGGGTTGGAACTGGACTCGTATTTCGAGAACTATATGAGTTTGCTCGAAGTCAAAGCCGGCGATTCAGTGCTTGAGACCTCCGTCGGCACAGGACTCAACTTCAAATATCTGCCTCACGGGGTAAAACTCTCCGGCCTCGATCTCTCCCCTGAGATGCTGGTCAACTGCCAGAAGAATCTGCGCCGCTGGCAGATGGATGCCGACCTCTATCTCGGCAATGCCGAATCCCTGCCATTCGCCGACTCCACCTTCGACGTGGTATTCACCTGCGGCGGCTTCAACTTCTTCAACGACCGCGCCAAAGCCGTCCGTGAGATGATTCGCATCACCAAGCCGGGCGGCCATCTGATGATCGAGGACGAAACAGAAGAGTACGTGAAGAGCACCTACGAGAAGAGTCCAATCACCAGCAGTTTTTACAAGGATCGCAAAGAGGCCGTAACCGTTCCCATCGATCTGGTGCCGACTGAGATGGAAGCTATTCATCTGGAGATGCTGAAGGAGGGCAAGTTTTACGCAATCACCTTCCGCAAGCCGCCTGCAGTAGGGCAACTGCCTTCGGCCAACATTCTCCCAGCACGGTAGCGGCTCGCTGTAATCTATCGATAGCAGTTGAAGAGAAAGGATCGCACGATGAACAAACTCGAGGAGATTACAGCCAAGCGAAAGCGCGCTCATCTCCAATTGCTGGCCAGCAAATCAAAGGTCTATGAAGGCTTTCTGGCGATGGAAAAGGCGGCTTATCGCGATGGTGCTCTGCCCAAAATGCAGAAGGAGTTGATCGCTGTCGGCATCTCCGTGGTCAAGAACTGCGAATCCTGTATGCAGTGGCACATCGAGCAGGCTGCAGCCGGCGGTGCGAGCTTTGAGGAGTTGCTGGAAGCCATCGAGGTGGGCATCGAGATGGGCGGCGGTCCGGCCACTGTTTCGGCCCGATTTGCTTTGGAGGTCATGCAGAGCTTGGAACTCATTCCGCGATCAATCTTGAATCCCTCCGATTCCGCTGCCGCTGGCTGATTCACCCCGCACTCCTCCAACGAAAAAAAGCCCGCCCCGACGAATCGAGACGGGCTTTCCTGCTGAAGCGAAAAACTGGTATATCTGGTGCCAGAAACTATGCGCTGAAGGAGGATCCGCAGCCGCAGGTGCTCTTCACATTGGGGTTGTCGAATTTGAAGCCGGCCGCTTCCAGGTTCTCGACGTAATCGACTGTGCAGCCGTTCAGATACATCAGCGACGTGGCATCCACAAAGACCTTCAAGTCCTCAAATGGAAAGACCTTGTCCATCATGCCGGCCTGGTTCTCGAAGGCCATCGAATACTGAAAGCCGGAGCAGCCGCCGCCGACAACGCCGATGCGCAGCCCGGCGGGCAGGGGATCCTGTGTGGCCATGATCTCGCGCACCTTGGCGATGGCCTGAGGGGTCAGGTTGAGGGGGGCTTTCTTGACGATTTCCTCTTGCTCAACAGAGGTTGTGGTGGATGCTGTGGCCATGAACTCTCCCAATCCTTTGAAATGCTTGCCGAGAATTTAACTTTACTGCTCCGTGAGCCGGGATTCAAGCTCCCAGGATGGATTTATTCATTGGATGCGATTGCGTTGGGAAAGTTGCAGAAGCCGTGCAATCGGGAATTCCGGCCCCAATCATTGGGCTTGGCCCGTCCATCCGTCTGCAGGACGCCAGCTTGGCTGACTGCATCTGATGAAAAATATCTTATCTTTTTCGTTACCGCGATGTGCATTCGGGGCTATGATGTTCTCCGGGGCGGCTCCTCTGATCGACGGAACCGGGAATCATTGCAAGACCGCCGGACTCCGGGGCTGTAAGGTTTTTCGGAGGTGGAGTATGACAATTGCTCCTTTTCTGTGGGCACTCTGGGGTGTTCTGGCGGCGATTGCGGCTGCGCTTTATCTTTATCGTTCCAGCTTGACGCGTGACGAAGACGACCAGATTTATCTGGACGACGCATTCGTGCACGAGAAGGCCGCACAAGAGGTCATTGTGGCCAAAGTGAACAAGATCGAGCCGGCGCTGCGGTTATCTCTCCGGCTGGTCGCAGCGGCGACGGTGATTGTCTTCGTAAACTTCATCTGGGGAATGGTCGCTCAGTTTCTCAAATAAGTGACGGTTCTTCTGCGGATTGGGAAGGGTAGGCTGGGAGTGTGTGCCGCTGCCCGTCCGGTGCGTTGGCGTGATCCGACCTAAGACAATTTATCGAGCCAGTACAGCCCCTAGCGGCCGACGATAAGCACTGTGAAGCTGCCGGGAATGATCGGTGGACGCGGCCGGAGATTTGCGGCGGTTGGCTCTGGCCGGGGGCCGAAATCGGCGCTGACCAGATAGATGCGGTCGGTGGCTGGGTCATAGGCCATGGTGCGCGCGCCGGCTTGGGTAGGCAGGCTCTCGATAGTCGGATAGCCGGGTGCGCTGGCGTCAATCACCGAAAGAATGCCTTCCCCGCACGATGCGAAGGCCAGCTTGTCTGCTGCGTCCCAACCGGCGGCATCCGGGCCAGAGCCAATCGACGCAGTGGCAAAGGGCTTACCGTTTTTCGCATCGGTCACCGCCATCTTCTTGCTATCGCAGACTGAAAAGAGCCGTTCGCCGGCGTTGTCGAGCGCCAGTCCCGATGGACCATCGCACTCCGCGAGCGTCCATGTGGCGGTCAGCTTGAGGCTGCGCGCATCGAGGCGTACGATCTCGTTCAAGTCCTCGATATTGTCATAGATCAAACCTTTGCCGTCCGTAACGGCAAATTCCGGTTTGCCAGGGAGCGGGATAGTAGCAGTGACTTTGTTTGTCGCAGCATCCAGCACAGTCACGTCCTTGCTGCGCCCGTTAAAGGCCCAGACGCTTTGCGTGGCCGGATCGAAGACGATGCTGTCGGGATTGGCGCCGGCGGGAACGGTGGCGACCGTGGCCAGCGTAGCGCGGTCGAAGACGACGATTGCGTTGCCGCCGCCGTCTGAGATGTAGCCGAATTTGCCCGCCGTGTCGAGTGCAACGCCGTGCGTGCCATGAAGTCCACCAATGCTGCCAATGAGCTTCCCGCTCCGGGTGTCAACGGCATCGACATGATTGCCGCGCGTCAGATAAAGCCGATGTGCAGGGGAATCCACCAGCAGGTAATCCCAGCCCCCGTCCCCGCCCAGCTTCCAGCGGTCAAGCACACGATAGGGATGTTGCGCTGCGAGAGTTGCCGGTGAGGCCAATAGGACAATGAGCAGCGTGGCGGCAACGATGGCCGCGAACAAAGGAAGTAGGCGGTGCGGCTTTGGCATACGGTTCACCTGGGTCCTCATCGACCCGCCAAGAATACCATGATGCCCGGGGGATCGTTACGCCGAGGCTAGGTGAGCGCCGCGATTCTGCTGGCCAGCAGCTCTTCAAAGGCCTCCAGCGGTACCGGACGGCTGAAGAGATAGCCCTGATAGGAATGGCATCCGAGGCTCGCCAGATACTCCCGCTGCTCTTCACTCTCCACGCCTTCGGCTATTACCGGCAAGCCCATTGCGCGGCTGAGCGAGACGATAGCTTGCGCGATGGCGCCGCCACAGGTATCCGTCAAAATATCCTTCACGAACGAGCGGTCGATCTTCAGCCGGTCCAGGGGTAGCCGCCGCAGATAGCTCAGTGACGAATAACCGGTGCCAAAGTCGTCAAGAGAAAACTTCAAGCCGTGCCGTTTAAGTTCGGTCATCTTGGCGGCCACATCCTCGATATTCTCCACCAGCATACTTTCGGTCAATTCCAATTCAAGACGCTGCGCATTGGCTCCGGTGCGCTCCAGCGCCGACAGCACCTTCTCCACAAAATCCGGCTGCCGCAATTGACGCACGCTGATATTCACCGCAATGGTAAGATGGCGGCTCTCCGGCCGCTCTGCCCACGCGGCTAGTTGACGGCAAGCCGTTTCCAATACCCAGTCTCCCATCGGCAGAATCAGGCCGGTCTCCTCGGCCAGCGGAATGAAGGTGTCCGGGAACAAGATGCCTCGCTCAGGATGCTTCCAGCGAACCAGCGCCTCCGCGCCGGTCACCACTCCGCGATCCACCTGCGGCTGATAGTAGAGCAGGAATTGCTCCTGCTTGATCGCTTTGCGCAGTTCCTCCTCAAGCACCGCCCGCGCGTTGATCGCCGACTGAAGCTCCGGAGCAAAGAAGCGCGTCGCGTTTCCTCCTGCCGCCTTGGCCTGGTACATGGCGATATCAGCCTGTTGCAAGACCTCGTCGGTGTTTTCCATGCGCATTCCCGCGATGGTAATTCCGATGCTCGAAGAAAGAAGACACTCGTGTCCATTCAGCAGGTAGGGCTGGCTGATGGCAACCAGGATCTTTTCGGCGATCATCTCGGCCTGAGCCGCCGCTTCCTCGGCAACCTCGCTCAGGTCTTCCAGAATCACCACGAACTCATCGCCCCCCAGACGCGCTACGGTATCGGTCTCCCGCGTCGCCGCAGTGAGGCGGCGCGCCGTCTCCTGTAGAAGCAGGTCGCCGATCCGGTGGCCGCAGGAATCGTTCAGAGTCTTGAACTTGTCCAGATCCACGAACAGCAGCGCCCGCAACCGGCCGCTGCGCGCGCTGATCGCCAAAGTCTTGCGCAGCCGATCCAGCAGCATTCGCCGGTTAGGAAGTTCGGTCAACGGATCGTAGAAAGCCAGATTCTGGATCGTCTTCTGCGCCTCCACCAACTGGCGAAGATCATGCTCCCGGCTCTCTGCCGCAGCCATCCGCAGCCGGAAGAATCCCCAGGCGCAGGCCAGCGCGATCAGTGCAAGCAGCGAGAGAAACCACCAGCTTCGATACCATGGCGTCAGGATCGTGAAGGCAAACTCCGCTCGTTCTGCGCGCCAGAGATCGTCTCCGTCCCGTACTTCGATCTCCAGTTTGTAGTCGCCCGGAGCCAGTTGGGCAAATCGCAGAATGCGTTCCGTCGTCTCGGTCCAGCTCGAATTGGCTCCCTCCATGCGGTAGCGGAAGACAACCGCATTCTCGCGGGTTGCATTCAGGGCGGCGTAGTGCGCCACCAGAGAGTTGCTGTGTATGTCGAATGATGGATGGCTCTGGTCTGATACCTCCATCCCGCCCATGACCAGCCTGGTAAAGACCAGCGTTATCGGCGCATTTAGTGTTGGGCGCAGACGCGGTTTGAATCGCGAGAGTCCGCCGCTGGTGCCGATCCACACCGTGCCGTCCGGCTCCGCCGCAAAGGCGTTCTGGTTGCAGTTCTCCCAGACCAGCCCATCGCTTACTCCGTAGTGGCTCCAGCGAACCCCATCCCACATATCTACGCCGTGATCGCTGCCCGCCCACATACGACCCTGCGCGTCGGAATCCAAAGAATAGATAATTCCACTTGAGCCAGGCCTCTGAACATTTTTCTCTACGGCCAGCCCGCCCGGCGTCAGATGCACGCGATCCATTCCGCCGACGAAGCGATAACCAACCCATATCGCTCCTTCTTTGCCAACTCCCAGAGAGAGAATCTGTTGATCCCTCAATCCGTCGACCTGGGTCCGGTTCTTCCACTTCCCGCCTTGATAGGAGTAAAGCCCGCCGATTCCACCAACCCAGATGGTGCCGTCATCCTGCTCCACAATCGCGCGGATGCGCACATTGGGCAGCGCGGAGATTTTCGTGACCGCTAGCTTCGAATTGGGAGTTTTGGCCAAAAACAGGCCTACATCGGTTCCAATCCATAGCCAGCCCCGTTGATCGAAGTGCATCTCAGAGACATCCCGCAGTGGGTACTGACCAGCGGTTGGCCACGTCACACTGCTGGTGCGAGGATCGATCCGCGCAATACCCTTCGGTTCGGTGCCAATCCATAACGCCCCATCCCGGCCTTCCCGCACAACGTTGACGATGGAACCATCAACCGCCGCGATCTTCTTCCACTCGACCCCAGTGCTCTTCCTCTCTCCGCGCAGCAGGCCTCCATCCATCCCCACCCAGATCGGTCCGCCTGGCCGGGGAAGAATCGTATGCACCGCATCGCTGATCAGCCCGCTTGCCGATGTGTAGTTCTCCCATTCTCCATAGCCGCGCCACTGAACAACCCCCCGGCCTGCCATGCAGAACCAGAGAGAGTGCTGGCGGTCTTCAAAGATTCGATAGACCGCTCCGCGCACTCCCATCGTGTGGTCGATCTGCCGCCAATCCTGCTCGTTGCCCATCAACATTCCATCGGGCAAAGCGAGAAAAATCTCTCCCTCCGAATCCATCGAAGGTACACCGCTGATGTTCAGATTAGGATTTGGCAGGATCGGACTGCGGAATCGGCTCTGGCCAGCCGGCAGGACCACCACTGGCGCAGCTCGCTGGCGCAGCCAGAGAGTGCCTTTGCGATCCTTCAGGATCACCACCGGCATATGGGCTGCGAGTCCGCTCTCGGCTCCATAGACTCGTGTCTGGCCGCCTTCCAGGCGGCAGAGCGCCTGGCCACATCCGTACCAGATTACATTTCCATCAACCAGAACGGCTCCAACCTCCAGAACGCCGTTGACCATTGTCACGGCCGTGCCCGGCGGAGGCGGTATCATTTGCACCGCATAGCGATCCGTTCCAGGCTCCATGGTCAGCACTGCAAGGCCATATTCCGTATCTACGTAGGTGTGCCCCTTGCCATCCGACTGGATTCCCTGCAACTCGCCGACGCTCTTGAAGGGAACGGCAAGTTTCTCAAACCGGTTTTCGCGCAGGCGGAGTAATCCGAAGGACCCTCCAGCGAGCAACGCCCCGTCCGGCCCGTCGCCAAAAGATGTTCCAGGACTGTTCGGCAGGCCCTGCGCAGGCCCAAAACCTTCAAAATGCTCCCCGTCGTAGCGAAAGATGCCGTTGACTGTGGCAACCCACAGAAAGCCCATTCGGTCCTGGTAAACAGTCCGCACCGACAGGTTGCTCAGCCCCTCTGCCGCTCCAAAATACCGGAAGCTATACTCCTGAGCGCGCGCGCTCGCGCAGACAAGAAGCGACAGGACCATGGCCCACGCTTTGGTTCTTCGTTCCACTGAGGTTAAAATCGGCGGGTTTGCGCTTTTCATCACCCAGCGATCCCGCAAAGGATTCATTTCAAGCCGTTCAGGAACGCTCCTCCCGGCCAGCGCCAGCCCCGATGCTTTACCCTCTTAATTGCGGGCTAACTCCGGCTCAGGGACGGTAAATTGCGCATCATCCTCTCAAATATCGGCACCTATGGCGATACCAATCCGCTGATCGCACTCGCTCTCGAACTCAAACGCCGCGGCCACACGCCGGTCATGGCGCTGCCAGCGGTCTACGAGCCTAAGATTCGGCCTCTCGGCCTCGAATTTCATGCCGTCCGTCCGGATATCGACCCCACCAATACCATCCTCGTCGAGATGATCTACGACGTGAAGAAGGGCACCGAGAGGGGGCTGCGCGAGTTTCTCTTTCCCGCGCTGCGCCAGAGCTACGACGACCTGCTGGATGCAGCCACCAAACCCGTACGCGCCGATCTGATGCTGCTTGGTGAGCTGAACTATGCCGGGCCGATCGTCGCCGAGGTTACCGGCATCCCCTGGGCCAGTTACGTCCTCGCGCCGCTCTCCTTCTTCTCCGCCTTCGACCCGCCGGTGCTCCCGCCCTACCCCCGCCTGGCCAGGGCCGACCGGGCCGTTCCCGGCTTCGGGCGCGTCATCAAGCGCGTCGCTCGCTTTGTCAGCCGCAAGTGGCCGGAGCCGATCTATGAATTGCGCCGCGAGTTGGGCCTGCCCAAAGGCGCCAATCCTCTCTTCGATGCCAAGCACTCGCCGTCGCTGGTGCTGGCGCTCTTTTCCCGCGTCCTCGGCGTCGAGCAGAAGGATTGGCCTGAGCACACTCTTATTACTGGCTTCTGTTACTACGACGCCGACGCCGGCAACCAGAAGCTGCCGCCAAATCTCGAAGACTTTCTCGCCCAGGGCGAACCCCCGGTCGTCTTCACCCTCGGCTCCGCCGCCGTTCTGGCAGCCGGTGATTTCTACGAAGTCTCCGCCCGCGCCGCTATCAAGCTGGGAATTCGTGCCGTGCTGCTCATCGGCACCGATCCGCGCAACCAACTGAAGACCAAGCTGCCGGAGTCGATCTGCGTCGCCGAGTACGCGCCCTACTCCAAACTCTTCGACCGTGCCTCGATGGTCGTCCATCAGGGCGGCGTCGGCACCACCGCCCAATGCCTCCGCGCCGGCAAGCCGATGCTCATCATGCCCTTCTCGCACGACCAGCCCGACAACGCCCGCCGTATGCTGCGCCTCAAAGTCGGCCGTGTCATTCAGCGCGGAAAGTATACGCCCTGGCGGGTAGCGCGCAAGTTGAAACAGATGCTGGCCGCGCCGCTCTTGGCCGGGCACGCCAGCCGCGTTGCGCAGCAGTTAGCCGGCGAAGACGGCCTCCGCACCGCCTGTGATGCTCTGGAAGAGTTGGAACGGCGTTCTCGCTAAGATATCGTCCGTAGATTGGTAGCGCCGACCTGGAGGTGTTGACAGCGCCAGCACAGCCGGTGAGGAGAACGGCGCTACCCCCGACTCAATTGCCCGACTCAATTGATGGATAGGTTTTGAAGCGCTCGCCCCACCGCAGGTGGCGCAGGGATTTGCAGATTATTATTCCCTCCCGGCGCACAGTTGAAGCATGAACAACATCCAGCACCACGTGCTTTTTCTGTTCCCTGATCCCTGCTTTTCGTCTACCCCCTCGATTTATTTTCAAAACCTTGCAGTAAATTTTAAGATCTCTGCAATCAGTAACCTCCGAAGAGAATCCATGTGGAAAAAGCAAGTCGCTGGAATCTCGCACTTGCTCGCTGCGATGCCCGCCGCAAAGGTTTGCGGAATTCAACCTCTCTTCATGCAATTGCCCTGCATCGCTGCCGCAGTTACAATTCCTCTCACCGGACAAAACGCACTACGGAATCCTCGGAAGCACAAAGGAGCAACCCTGTGGAAGTTCATCCTCCGCATCACCCGATCCTCTCCGTCAAGGAATTCATGGTGCATCTGCTGGCCATTACCATCGGCCTGCTGATTGCTCTCGGCCTGGAGGGTTCGGTCGAGTGGCTCCATCATCGCCATCTTGCCAGCGACGCACGAGAGAATATCGTGCAGGAGGTTCGCGCCAACCAGGCGGATGTCATCCGGCAACTCAACGCGCTGCCCGCTGAAGAGAAGCGCCTGGATGAGATTCTCAGCCTGGTAGACGACGTGCAACATGGCCGTTCCCACAAGCCCCTTGGGAATTTCATGTGGACAGGCGTACTTCTCAACGACTCCGCGTGGAACGCCACATCCTCCACGGGTGCAATCGCCTTCATGGATTACAGCGAAGTGAAGGGCTACTCGCAGCTCTATGCCGTGCAAAAGCTGTATGGCTCGATCACGGATCGCGATCTGGCAGGACGGCACGAGATGAACGTCTTTCTCGAACGCATGGAGGGAACGGACAAGCTGTCGGATGCCGAATTCGAAAGCGAGAAAAAGATTATCCTCTCGCAAAAACTGGTCGTTCGGGAGTTCCGTGAACTCGACACTTTGCTCAACGGCATCTATACCAAGCTGCTCTCGCAAGCAGGCTGATGGGCTACTTTCCGGCCATCGCCGCCTGCGTTTGCTCTGCACTCATCTTGCGCACCAAAACCGGCAGGCCAAAGGCCAGTCCGGCGACAAGGCTGGTCGAAAGCAGATCGTTGCGATAGAAGGGCAGACCGGCTAGATAGCACAATCCCAAACCACCCAGAGTGCGCGGATACATTGCAGCGCTCGCCCAGACGGCAAAGTTCGACATCACAAAAAACGAGGTCGGCCCCAGCAACGCCCCCGACGCCACACGCGTGAAGGTCGTCTTCGACCGCAACAGAATCTGCCCCAGCGCCATCGCCGCCACATACCAGGCCCAGGTTGGCAGGTAGCTCGTCCAGGCAAAAGCGTAGTGGTAGCTATAGACGGTCAGATAATAATCCGTGGCCATCAGTACGGCCAGCGGAGCCAGCATCTCGCGCCACGAGCGCCGCGCGCCAAAGTACAGCAGTGCGCCGCCCACGGCGGTAAAGTTCCACCAGCCCGCATGGGGCAGGATTCGGCTCAACACGGCAACCAGCAGCAGAAGATATGCGGGCATGAACACCTCAGAGACTCAGGATACCGTCGCCGCCTCAAAGGGGATGTGCGGCTCAGGCAGCGCTTCGGCGCTCCTTTCATTCTGCGGGTCAAAAGCCAGCGGGTCAACCATAAAGTTTCATGAACTGAACATTCTTTTCATAGCGAGAAGCGCCGCCCTACCGCTGTTCCCGTCCTTGCATCGCCTCGCCGGCATCGTCCCGGCCATCCACGATGTATACCCAGCCGGCAAGTGGTGAATGCCCCGTGACTCTGCCAGCACCGAGGAGGGAGTAGTTGAAGCGCAGATCGTCGAATTCGACCGTGGTCCAGGTGCGATAAGGCGCCACCTGCGGCGGGGCCATCCCTGGAACGGGTTCTTGGCCAACGTCGCGCACCACTGCCCACAGGCCCCAATCGAGATAAACCTGGCCGAGCAGTGTGCGCTTGGCGGCCTCGACAGCCGGGGTGATCTGCGGCTTGTAGAGCACGTCTTGATGCGGATCGCTCGTGATTTCCCCAGTGCGCGTATCGATCTCGGCGCTCTGATCGTACGAATCGGTCTCCAGAATGGCGTGCCAGCGGAAGGGATTCACCGGGTAGGGATTCAATATCATTCGCTTGACGGGAGCGCTGGCGACCTGCGTACCATCGATCAGCATCCGCGCCCTCCCCTGTTCGGCGTAGCGCCAGCCACAAAAGACGGCGATCCCGATCAGGGCAAAGATCGCCCAACCTCGCCCGCGAAAACCTTCTTTCCGCGCGCCAATCTCGGAGTCGGCCAGGCCGAGAAGCCAGGGCATCGCCATCGCCGCTGCCAGCAGCGCCCAAATCACTGGCTCGTAGATCGAAACGATGCTGCCGGCATACCAGCGCGGATTGAAGGGAAAGAAGGGACGCAAACCGTAGTTGTTGAGCCAGTCCAGCAGCAGGTGACTGAGCGCGGCAATCAGCGCCGTCAGGTAGAGCCAGCCCCAGCTGAGCGGTATGACTGGCACATTTGAACTTTTGCTGAGAGTGTCGGCCTTGTGGAGACGCCACGCGCGCAAGCCGCGATCCCAGAGCCACACCGCTCCCACTGACGCAGCGGCTACCACCGGCACAGCAATGAAGGTGTGCGTGATTCCGCGGTGGTGCTTCAGCTCCTCGACCG
>Ga0181528_10000702_pt1 | contig 22427 bp, 15 predicted proteins | sample PEATcosm2014_Bin_47_FD_119742 | JGI IMG/M metagenome (GOLD analysis project Ga0181528, IMG submission 119742) | Peatland microbial communities from MTU Mesocosm Facility, Houghton, MI, USA - PEATcosm2014_Bin10_10_metaG | ecosystem: Environmental > Terrestrial > Soil > Wetlands > Peat | place...
CCGATTCTTTTCCGGCCAATGAGGTCGTCGACGCCGGATTCTTGCAATTGGTCAGGTATGGCGTCCTGGCAGCCAATGATCCTGTCGTTCTAAAGAGCGTTCAGGCCGTCGATGAAAAACTCCGGATTGAATTGCCGGGCGGGCTCTCATGGCGAAGATATAACCACGATGGGTATGGTCAGCGGCCTGATGGTGGACCGTACGAAAAATGGGGCAAAGGCGGCTGTTGGCCGCTCCTGACCGGCGAGCGGGCCCATTACGAACTCGCGGCCGGCGGGGACTGCCGTTCTCTGATTCAGGCCATGGAAGCGTTCGGCGCCGCGAACGGTCTCCTGCCGGAACAATTATGGGACGCCGATGATTTGCCGGCAGCGAACCTGTATCGCGGTGGAGCGAGCGGTTCCGCGGTGCCGCTGGTGTGGGCTCATTCCGAATACCTTCGCCTGCTTCGTTCTTCCCATGACAAAGCGGTTTTCGACCTGATTCCGGAGGTCGAGCGAAGATACCTCAAAGAAAAGCGGAAGAGCAAGTTCGAATTCTGGATGCCTAAGCATCCCATAGACTTCGCCCACGGGAACTGCACTTTGCGTGTGTGCGCGCCGGAAAAATTCCGCCTCCGCTGGTCTCGGGATTCCTGGGCGACCTGGCAGGATACCGAGTCGAGCGCAACGGGGATCGGTGCGGAATTCTGCGACTTATCCGAATCGGCAGTGGCGGCTGGCGTAGAATTCACGTTCTTCTGGACTGCGCGCGCTGCGTGGGAAGGCCGCAATCATCGAGTCGAGGTAAGGCATGAGTAAGGAAATCGATTCCCGTGTCGTTGTGGTAACCGGCGCGTCGGCCGGCGTGGGGCGGGCAGTGGCTCGCGAATTCGGGGCGAGAGGCTGTCGGGTCGGCTTGCTGGCGCGCGGGCGCGAGCGGCTCGAAGCGGCCAAGAAAGACATCGAGAATGCGGGCGGGAAAGCTATCGTTCTGCCGGCGGATGTCGCCAGTGCCGAAGAGGTGGAAGCCGCCGCTGATAAAGTGGAGCGGGAGTTGGGCCCGATCGACGTCTGGGTGAACGACGCCATGACGACCATCTTTGCGCCGTTCCATCAAATTACGGCCGCGGAGTTCAAGCGTGCCACCGAGGTGACCTATCTTGGGACCGTCTATGGCACCATGTCAGCCATGAAACGAATGCGCACGCGAAATCGCGGCGCGATCGTACAGGTGGGCTCGGCACTCGCGTACCGGTCCATCCCACTGCAGTCGCCTTACTGCGGCGCGAAGCACGCAATTGCGGGTTTTACCGATTCCATTCGCTCCGAATTGATTCATCAGAAGAGCGACATCCATATCACGATGGTGCAGTTGCCGGCCATGAATACGCCGCAATTCAGTTGGTGCCGGACAAGATTGCCCCGGCATCCACAGCCGGTACCGCCGATCTTCCAGCCGGAAGTGGCGGCCCAGGCCATCGTTTGGGCGTCTAGTCATCGAAGGCGGGAAATTTACGTCGGGTGGCCGACGGTCAAAGCGATCTACGGGCAAGAATTGGCGCCGGGGTATGCCGACAAATATCTGGCGAAGTTTGCGTACGGCGCTCAGGAGACGGACGAGCCGGTATCGCCGGACAGGCCGGACAATCTGTTCGAACCAGCGGCTGAACCATACGCGGCGCATGGGATTTTTGACAACCGGGCAAGCACGTTCAGCCCGATGACGTGGATCGATCTGCACAGACATGGAGTAGCGCTCGGCGCGGCGGTTTTCGCAGGCGTCGTGTTCGGCTTGATGCGGGGACACAAGCGATGAAGAAAGAAGTGGCGCGTGCCGGGGAGGCTGTGCGGGAAGGCCGTTTCCAGCGCTGGCTTTCGCTGATCGCCGGGGCTTCGGCCGTGCTGAGCGGTATCGAAGTCGCGTATGAACATTACCGAGGAAGTTACAGCCGCCGGGCCATGTATACGCCGGTGATCCTGAGCGGCGCCATGACAGTGGCGGGAATCGCGGGGTTCGCGAGCAAGAAGGCGACAACAGGCGTGTTGCGGTACACCTCGATGGTGACACTCGCCGACGGCATCATCGGGTTCTATTTCCACACTCGCGGTATCGAGCGGAAACCCGGCGGTTGGCGCCTTCCCCTGACCAATATCGTGATGGGGCCTCCCATTTGCGGACCGTTGCTGTTTGGAGTTGCCGCCTATCTGGGACTGATAGCCTCTTTTCTACGGCGCGGCGAGGGCAGCGGAATGATGCCTCCCCGTCCGGCGCACGAACATCATCTGGTGGCGCGAGCCGGTTTCCCGCACGAGCTTATTACATTAACGCAGGATATCCGCGAGGGACGTTTCCAGAGACATATGGCGGCGGCCACAGTGTTTGCCGCTTTTCTAAGCGGCTTCGAGGCCTGGTATTCGCACTACAAGAACAATTTCCGCTACAAAGCGCAGTGGACTCCCGTTATCATTGCGCCCGCTCTGATAGCATCTGCGCTGGGAGCCATCAAAAGCCGGCGAGTGGCGCACGGCTGGCTGCCCGCCATTTCGGTGTTGGCGATAGTGGACGGCAGCGCGGGCTGCGTTTACCACGCGCGCGGTATTCTGCGGCGCCCCGGAGGCTTGAACAAGCCTCTTTATAACTTAATTTACGGCCCGCCACTATTTGCGCCCCTGCTGTTCGCGGCGTGCGGCTTTTTGGGTTTGCTCGCCAGTTTACTGGGCAGGGAGCAGAAGTGAAAAGACAGCAGCCAGGCTATTACCCCGGTTTCCGCACGCTCGACCAGCAAAAATTCTGGGACGCGAAGACGCGGCAGGTGATACTCGACCGGGTCCATGATGTGCCCCCGATCCGCTTCTTCAGCGCCGACGAGCAGGCGTTGATGGAAGCCATTTGCCGCCACATTGTGCCGCAAGACGACCGCGACGCCGCGCACACGATCCCGATTCTGCCGCAAATCGACAAGCGGCTCTACGACGACACGCACGACGGCTATCGTTTTGAAGACATGCCGCCGGATCGGGAGGCCTATCGGCTAGGCCTTCAGGCGATCGAGCAAATCGCAAGGCACCTTCACGGGAAAGCTTTTACGGCCTTGAGCGGTCGCGAGCAGGATGAGCTTCTCGAATCCCTGCACGATGGCGATCCGTCCGCCGCGCAGGACATCTGGAAGCAACTGCCGGTGGAGCGCTTCTGGATGCTGCTGGTGCAGGATTGCGTTGACGCTTACTACTCTCACCCCTGGGCGTGGGACGAGATTGGCTTCGGAGGGCCATCCTATCCGCGCGGTTATATGCGCCTCGAAAGAGGAGAGGCTGAGCCGTGGGAGTCGGAGGAGAAGCGTTACGACTGGCAAGCTCCCGGGGAATCTGTTTCCGACAAATTCACACCCCTTGGGGGCAAGGAAGAACATCGCGGCGGACCGCAGGGAGGCACCCATTGAAGAGTCCTCTCTTCGGTGAGTTTGCAAAGCCATCGGGAAAACCGCACATGCTGGGCGCGATGCAGACACTCCGGACTCCCATGCGCCGCTACGCGGAGAATGAGGAACTGGATTACGCGATTGTCGGAGTGGGAGCGGGCGGCGGAGTCCTGCTGCAGCGGCTGGCGCGCGCCGGGTTTCGGGTGGCAGGCTTTGACGCAGGCCCGTTCTGGGATACCGAACGCGATTGGGTGAGCGATGAGAAGGGCGCGCATAATCTCTATTGGAACGACAAGCGGATCACCGGCGGCGGCGACCCGCTTGCCTTGGGAGCCAACAACAGCGGGAAGGGCGTCGGCGGAAGCACCGTGCACTGGGCTTCTTTCGTACCCCGCTTTCATCCCTCCGATTTTCGGGTTTACTCGCAGGATGGCGTGGGCGCAGACTGGCCGATTTCGTATTGGGATCTGAAGCCTTATTACGAACTCATCGAGCGGGAACTGCCCGTGGCGGGCCCGTCTTATTATCCGTGGGGCGACCCCCACGGCTATCCGTACGGGCCGCACCCGATGGGAGGGGTCGGCGATGCGCTGATTCAAGGGTGCACCAAGCTCGGCATCGGCGTCAGCGCGGGCGGACCGGTTGCGATCCTCAGCGGCTCGCGCGCGGACCGGCCTCATTGCATCTACCGGGGGTTCTGTATTCAGGGCTGCAAGGTGGGCGCCAAGGCAAGCACTTTGATTACGCATGTTCCCGATGCCATCGCGAGTGGAGCGGAGGTCCGGGCCAACTGCATGGTTTCCCGAATTCACCTTGGCGGCAACCGGCGGGTTACCGGCATCAGCTATTTCGATCAGGAAGGCCGCGAGCACTTTCAGAAAGCGAAAGCGGTGGTGGTTTCGGGCTACGCGATTGAGACGCCGCGGCTCCTGCTGAATTCCGCCTGTGCCGGTTTCGAGAATGGACTCGCGAATTCGAGCGATTGCGTCGGGCGTTACTTGATGGCGCAGGCCGGCAATGTTGTGCTGGGGCGATTCGAGGAACTGGTGCGTATGTATAAAGCGCCGCCCGCCCACGCGCTCACGGAGGAGTTTTACGAAACCGATCCGAAGCGAGACTTCGCGCGCGGCTTCGCCATTCAGACGGTTGGACCGTTGCCGATCGCATTCGCCAAACAGATGATGACCGCGAAAGGCGCCTGGGGCTGGGGCTTGCGGCGCATCATGATGGACTACAACCACTGGGCAACCTTCGGCCTGCTGGGTGAAATCCTGCCGAATCAAGACAACCGCGTGCAGATCTCGGAAGAGAAAGATCAGTGGGGAATTCCAGTGGCAAAAGTCACCTTCGACCTCTACGACAACGACAAAAAACTGATCGAGTTCGCGAAAAAGAAAACGATGGACGTGATGTGGGCCGCCGGGGCGCAGGAAGTCGTGCAGGAAGCTCGTTACGCGCATCTGGTGGGCGCCTGCCGCATGGGCGCCGATCCGGAGACGTCAGTGATTGACGGTTTCGGACGTACCCATGACATCGCCAATCTCTTTGTTTGTGACGGTAGCGTGATGCCTACACAAGGGTCGGCGAATCCCGGCTTGACCATCATGGCGATCGCCGCGCGCACCGCCGACTACCTGATCGCCCAGGGAAGCTCGATCTTTGAAAGCGACCGGCGCGTCATGGAGGCGCCGGGAGTTCGGCGAGACCTCTCGCCGCCCGACACCTGGGGGCACGGAATGCCGACCCTATAGCGAGCCGTATGCCAGAGCAACTCAAAATCGAAAAGGTCCACGTCGCGGCCTTCACTGTGCCCACCAAGTCTCCCGAATCGGACGGCACTTTGAAGTGGGACGCCACCACGCTGGTGCTGGTGCAGATCAAGGCCGGCGGGAAGACCGGCATTGGCTATAGTTATGCCGACGTGGCAACCGCGCAATTGATCGAGAAAACACTGGCGCCGAAAATTGCGGGGCTGGATGCGCTTGCGACCGGCGCGGCCTGGCACACCATGGGCCACGCCATTCGCAATTTGGGGCGCCCGGGTATCAGTTCCATGGCAATCGCGGCGGTCGACAATGCGCTCTGGGATCTCAAAGGTAAATGCCTCGGTGTCTCAGTTGCGGCTCTGCTGGGCCTCGCTCGTCCGGAGATCATGGCTTACGGCAGCGGCGGCTTTACTTCTTATACGGATCGAGAGCTGGTGGATCAGTTGGGCGGCTGGGCGCAGGAAGGTCTGCGCGCAGTCAAGATGAAAATCGGCCGCGACCCGGCGGCTGACATCAAACGAGTGAAACTCGTACGCGAAGCGATCGGCCCCGATCTCGCCTTGTTCGTGGACGCCAACGGCGCCTACACGCGCAAGCAGGCGCTGCTGCAGGCCCGGCGCTTTGCCGAAAGCGATGTCACCTGGTTTGAAGAACCGGTTTCCTCGGACGATCTCGCGGGTCTGCGCCTGCTTCGCGATCAAGGCCCGGAAGGCATGGCGATCGCGGCCGGTGAGTACGGTTACGATGCGCTGTACTTCCGGCGCATGTTAAGCGCGCAAGCGGTGGATGTGCAACAGGCCGATGCCACACGCTGCGCGGGCATCACCGGCTTCATGCAGGCGGACGCATTGTGTGAAAGCCATTCGATGCCGCTCTCGGCCCACTGCGCTCCGTCGATCCACGCCCACGCTTGTTGTGGGGCACAACGCGCTGTCAATACCGAATATTTCTTCGATCATATTCGCATCGAGAAAATGGCGTTTGAGGGCGCGATTGAAGCGAAGTCAGGCGCCTTGCGGCCCAATCTCTCACAGCCGGGATTCGGTCTCGTCTGGAAGGAGCAGGATATGCTTCAGTTTCAGGTGTTCGGAGGGCCAATGGCGAATATCTGAGGTCGCTGGAGCGCCGCACATGCCGGCGCAACAGTCGGTGCTGCTCCGGAATCGGATTTCGCCGACGGACTCCATCCACGCAACGCCAAAAACACCTGGGCGGTTTACCGGTCTAAACGCGCACCTGATCATGCCTCGGAGAAGAAGTCTCGCATTTCAAGTTGCGGGTGCCAACCAGCCGCAACTGTGATTCGAAGTTTGATTTGTCCATTGGTGAGCAGAAGTTGGACATGGCGAATGGGCGCGAGGACTTGCCGCTTGCGTCTTCATTGTTGGGATGCCCTCCCGGATTTCCATAGCAGAACTCCTTGTCAGCAGTTGTGACATGTATGGCTTCGTAATGCCGGTTCAACCCCGGCGGGTGGCTCCAGAAACCGATTGCAATTAAATACTCTGCGCAAAACGCACAGGGAAGCACGAAATCAGTAGTTACGCGGGCAGACGTATATTCAGTTTCCTCGTGGACTCCCCGGCAAGCGTGCCCCCGCGGCCGAGGCGTTCCTGTAGCCCAGCCTGCCGCTACAGCCCCATACCGCCGTGGCGCGCCACTCGGTGGTGTGGCGATGCCGCGGATCCTGTGCGAGTTTGGACGGCCAGCCGGAAGCCTGGCTCCAGGTCGCACCGGATGGAAAAGTGGTTGTCAGTGCCGATTGCATGGTGTGCCTCCTGATCATTTGTCGCCGTCCACGAGTATCAGGGTGGCAGTGTCGGTGGATTGCGAAGACAGAGAAGTCGAGCCCCAAACCACGTTCGATCCCCAGACTACGTTACTGCCCCATACCACGTTCGATCCCCAAACTACATTTGCGGCGTCCAGAAACAGGTTGCTCGAGCCCCAAACCACGTTCGATCCCCAGACCACGTTGCTGCCCCATACCACATTCGAGCCCCAAACCACGTTCGTCCCAAACACCGAATTGCTCCCCCAAACCACGTTCGTCGCGGTAACGAACTCCAGCGTGCCGGCGGAGGTGAATACCAGAGCGGGTGAAGCGGCGCTGGCCCCGCTGGGCGCAGCGGCGTTGCTGGCCAGAGCGTTGGCGATATTCAGATACCCCGCGCCGATGGTGAAAATGTCATACTGCGCCTTGTAGGTGATGCCGGTTGTGGTGTCCTTGTAACTGCTGGTCGCGGGGAAAGTCGTCTTGACCGCCGTCAGCATCAGCCGCGCCTTCACCTGATCCGGCGTGAGCGATGGGTCCTGTTGTATAAGCAATGCAGCCGCCGCGCTGACATACGGGGTCGCCATGCTGGTCCCGCTCATCTGCATGTAGTCGTTGGAGGCCCCATTGTTGCTGGTATTGGCGAAGAGGTTCTGGGGGATCCAGGTTGAATTATACTTGCCGAATATATTGTTGGATTGCGATTGCACCGAATCGATCAGGTTGCCCGGCGCCACGATGTCAGGCTTGGCGACCAGATCGTAGAGCGTCGGCCCCTTGGAGCTGTAACTGGCGATCACGTCGTCGGCCGGGGTCGCTGTTCCCATGTCGTTCATCGCCCCCACGGTGATGACGAGCGGGTCGTTCCCGGGTGCCGTGATCGTGCCGTATCCGTAGGTTGTGGTGGGGTTCATGCGGCCGTAGTTTCCCGCCGCCACCGCCACCACGATACCGGCTTTCCACGCCTGTTCCACGGCTTGGCAGAGCGGATCGAGCTTGTAGCTCTCAAACACCGGACGGCCCAGCGACATGTTGATGACGCGGATGTTGTACTTCCCCTCCTTTTTGAAGGTGATGGCCTGCTCGAGGGCCGCAATCACTGCGCTGTCGGTGCCGGCTCCGGTTGAGCTGAGCACCTGGAAGTCGAGCAGACTGACTCCTTCCGCCACGCCGTGGAAGGTGCGGGTAAAGGTGGTGTATTGGTTAGTCGTCGAGAGGGCGCCGGAACCGGCTATGATACCCGCAACGTGCGAGCCATGGCCAAAATTGTCCCCCTCGGGCGTGTTGGGAAGGAATACGTTTTCCCAGACAACCTTACCGGCCAGGTCCTCGGAATATCCGACTCCGCTGTCCATCACCACGACCCCAACGCCGGCGCCCGTAAGGCCATAGGTCTTGGCTGCGCTTGCGCCGATGGTGGCCTGAGCCTGGTCAAGGTGAGCGCTCACCGTCCGGTCGGGCGTGACGTAGGCGACATCGGGGTCGGTCGCCAACTGGGCCAGAGCCGTTGCCGAGATGCTGTAGTGCCGCGCCTTGATCGACGCGAACTCGTGCTTCAGTTGGCCACCCATGCGCAGGATGGCCTGGTGGTTGGCTTGCGTGGGCGCCTGTTTGTACTGCACAATTACGTCCACATTGGAGGCCGGATCGACCGATTCCAGGTCTTTCGCGAACTTGCCGGTTTGTGCGAACAAATTGCTCGTCAGAAACGCAGAGAGAAAGAAAACCAATGTCTTATACATGTCGGAACTCGTCTTTCGGCTGGTGTTAGCCATGCCCTTCGTAATTCATTTACCGGGCAAGCTACTCCAAACCTCTGGGTCCGAGTATGCGGCTTCGGGGATTCGCGGAATAGTCATGAGGGTACTGAAGGATATGGGAGCAGTGTTAACTTCCGGCGCGGAATGAAATTCGGCCCACCGCGACGATCCATCCAATAATGATGAAGATAACCGAGCAGTTAACATTCGGCTGCACTACAGCGGTACTTGCTTTGGATAAGGTACTCAGCGAGTGAGTCACTGGTCACGATGGTACCGTCGCCTCTGGGGTCAATCTCTGACGCTCGACTCTATACTGCCGATTCGGTCGAGGACGGTTCCTCAGTGCACTCGATCGGAAATCCCATGTTGGGAGAGGCCGGTCCCTGCCGGAATTGCCTCCTGCGACGGACCCGTCTCCGCAGCCAGGCTCATCGCGGGCACGCGGGGCATGACGACATGGAACGTGCTGCCACGGCCGGCCTCGCTCCGCACGCCAACCGTGCCACCTTGCGCTTCCGCAATATTTTTGGAGATGGCTAGACCCAGACCGGCTCCTGATTTGGACGTTTCGCTTTTTCCCAGTTGGCCGAACTCGGAAAACAGACGCGGAATGTCCTCGGGAGCGATTCCGATCCCGTTATCTTCCACGGCGATTCGGTAGGAATCGCTGCCCTCAGGGGAGATGGTAGCTTTGATTCGGCCGCCCACCGGGGTGAATTTGAGAGCATTCGACAAATAGTTGTACAGGATCTGTTTCAACCTGCCGGCGTCGGCCATCACCGAATCGACCGCGGCATCCGCCTCGAGGGCGACTTCGATTTGCTTGGACTTGGCGATCGTCCGTAAGGAATCGATGACCTCGCGGACCAGTTGGGAAAGAGAGACGGACTCATATGCGAAGGTCATTTTACCCGACTCGACCTTCGCCAGATCGAGCACCTGTCCGATCAGCATGCGCAGCTGATTCGAACAGCTCAGCATGTCCCCCAGGCACTCCCGCTGCATGTCATTCAAGGGGCCCACCACGCCGTCATAGAGCAGTTCAGCGAATCCTACAATCCCGTTGAGCGGAGTCCGCAATTCGTGGGATACGCTGGCCAGAAAGCGGGTTTTCAGTGAGTTGGCTTCCCGGGCTGCCTCCAGCGCCTCGATGGTCCGTTGCTGGAGAGCATTTGCCAGTTCAATCTGCTTTTTTCCCTTTTCCAGATTATCCATGTACATGCGGTACGAATAGTAGATCACGTAAATTACCGGAAACAACACCAGTTCGTTCAGCCACTGGTCGCGCACATCGACACTGCGGACTATCCATACCAGGGATGCAGCCAATAAATAAAATGGGAAGGACCAAAAGTGGCACTCTTTCCAGGTGGGTATCAGCGATTTGCCCTCTGTCAGTGTGATGACGATCGCGACCCCCCCGGTATTCATGACGAAGTACAGCAGGGAACTCACTATTAAGGCGAGCGGCGTCCCATGGTTCACCTTTTGGACCACCGGCAGGTGGTAGAAGGAATACGAAGCCGCGACTGCGATGGCCACATTCATGGTGCTGAAAGAAGCCTGTACCGGGCGAACGCGAAACCGGGCGTGCCACAGGCACTGTGTCAAGGCGCTGCCGCAACCGATGGCGATGGCCTCGCCACTGCTCATATCCGTGATCCCAAGGAGGATAAATAAGTAATTGACGGAAAGAGTGCCGAATATTGCGGGGAATCTGACTTTCATGCCCGACGCCAGGACGGCGACGGCGAGGACGCACACGAATTCCCACGGGTTGCCCACGCGCCAATCGGCGCGAAGTGCGCTCGCCGCGCCCAACAGCAGCACCGCGGCGATGAACGCCTTCGCTAGCGGGCGCATCTGGCTTTGAGCCAATCGCCGTGAGCCAGACGGCCACCCGGAGACGGGCGCGTTTCTACGAGTGGTCCGGTATCTCGTGGTTGGGTACGGACAGTCATGGACCCGTTCACTAGCCTTGACTTATAAAATAGCAGAACAGCCTCGGCGTCACTAGTTGCTTTTCGTATAATATAGCAGAAGCACGAGTTAGCGCGTTCGTAACATCGTTATCGGAGAACATTAACGCCTGATAGCTTACGGAAGTTAGCAACCGCGCCGTTTTCGGCAGGATCGAGAGCAATCGCCCGGCGCGCTATAGAGGTGCGGGGAACTTTGTCCGAACCGGTTTTTCGGGCCACGCCGGCGCCCACCACGGACAGGGTTCGAGCGTAAGTCAAAATCGTAGAAAACCCATGGGCGCCGCCGATAAGCCTATGGGAGGTCCCATGCGAAGATCCATACTTGCCGGCGGGCCTTCCCTATCGGACTGTCTATTTGGCGATGGAATTGTTCAATAAGAATTAAGCGCCGATCAAGACGAGGGAAGAGGGATGTCCCGGACCACAAAGTTCTTCATTACGGCGGTGGCTGCTGCGGGCCTGCTCGCCGCGGCGCTTACCCTGGCCCACACCGAATGGCGGTCCGCGCAGACCATACAGTTCATTCTCTACGTGGTTCTGGCCGTCCTGTCATCGCGAATGAAGGTCGGGCTCCCTGGGGTCACGGGAACCTTGTCAGTCAACTTCGTATTCATTCTCCTTAGTGCCGTGGAGTTGCCAAGGGTCGACACACTTCTCATTAGTTGCGCGGCCACGCTGGCCCAATCTCTGTGGTTTACGAAGGCCCGCCCCGGTTTGATCAAGATCTCCTTTAACCTCGGAAACGCAGCGTTATGTGGGGTGGTTTGCAGTATGGTCTACGGATCCCTGGCGATCCGGACGATAAACAGCAGCCTTCCGGTATTGCTCTTCTGCGCCTCGGTCAGTTATTTCCTGCTGAACACTTTAATCGTCGCGGAAATCATCGCTCTGACGGAAATGAAGACAATCGTCGAGGTCTGGCGGGAGAACTTTCTGTGGACGGCGCCGCAATACATCTTCGGCGCCGGACTTGTGGGGGTGATTCACATTTGCAATCGCCACTTCGGCTGGGAGTACGCGATTCTGGTTTTCCCCGGCATTTATCTGCTCGACCGTTCCTATCGTGTGTACCTCAGCCGGCTTCAGGAGGAGAAGGACCACGTCCGAGATAAAGAGGAAGCCTATGTACAATTGGCCGAAGCCCAACAGGGCCTCATCGCTCTGTCCAGACAGGCCGGAATGGCCGAGGTCGCCGCGGGAGTTCTGCATAATGTGGGAAATGTGCTGAATAGCGTCAACGTCTCCGCGACACTGGTAGCCAACAAGATCCGCGAGTCGCGCATAACGAATCTGGTCGCGCTGAGCGCCTTGCTGGAGGAGCACTCCGGCAACTTGTCTGATTTTCTCAGCTCCGACCCCAAAGGACAGCGCGTGCTGCCGTATCTCGCAAAACTGACCGGGTGTCTCAGAGAAGAGCATCAGATGATGCTACAAGAGGTGGACTCGCTAACCAGGCATATTGACCACATCAAAGAAATCGTGGCCGCGCAGCAGAATTATGGCAAGGTCTTCGGCTTAATCGAGGCCGTCTCGTTGCCGGATCTGGTCGAGGAGGCTATCGATATTGTCGAGCGTTCGCTTTGCCGCAAGGAGATCCGCCTGCAGCGCGATTACGAAGCGCTGCCGCCAGTGGCGGTCGATAAACACCAGGTCTTGCAGATTCTCTTGAATCTCCTGCGCAACGCCGAAGATGCCATCGATGAAGCGGCGAAGCCCGAGAAACTGATCCAAGTGCGGATTAACCGCGCTGCCGACGGCCGGGTGCGCATCCAGGTGCGCGACAACGGCGTCGGTTTGGAACGCGAGAACTTAATACGGATCTTCGCGCACGGTTTCACCACCAAACCGCACGGGCACGGCTTCGGATTGCATTCCGGGGCACTGGCCGCCAGGCAAATGGGCGGCATGTTGTCGGCCGAGAGCGACGGACCGGGCCAGGGCGCGGTCTTCACTCTGGAACTACCCTTGGCTGCTTCGGCGGCCGGCGCCGCAACGGCAGTGCACCCGGGCCGCCGCTCCGGCGATAGATTAGAGACCGATGGGACTGGAGGCAAACTCACTGCGCACCCGTATGAGACGGCAACCGGCGGGCGATATCCGGTCCCGGGCCCGCCACAGACCGCACTATCTTCGGCGTCGTCCGCGGGAGCGTGAGCAGTGGATGACGGCCTGTTACTCGAAACAAAGTCCGCTTGGGCCGCTCTGCCGGAAACTCGGACGGCCATGCGGAGCTGCTTCAAAATCGTAATTTCCCGAATCGCCGCGCTTGGCCTCACGGTCTTAATCGGAGGGCTGTTGACCGCCGTCCTGGTCCGTTTCAGCCCCGGCTTCCTGGTGGATGAGCGCGAGTTGGACCCTCGGCTGGACGAAGCCAGCCGCCGCTCCATCGCACTCGAACATTCGACTAATCGGAACGTCCTGGCGTTCTATGCCAAACGGCTGGAACGGATGGTGCTGCATGCGGACCTGGGAGATTCCCCTTCCTTGAAGCGGCCCATCTCACAGCTGTTCCAGGAAAGATTCCCCGTAACCGTTCAATTGATGGCCGTCGGGATTGCGGGAGGATGGGCCTTGGCGTTTGCGCTGGCCCTGCCTTCGGTGATGTGCCGGTCGCGGATATTCCATGGCTTGGCGGCAACCTTCCACCAGATACTCATGTGCCTCCCTGCCGCGGCCATGGCACTTCTGGTCTTTGATATCGGCGGGCCGGTTCGAGCCCTGGTCGCCCTGGTGATCTGCCCGAGAGTTTTCGAGTATGTGCGCAATCTGCTCGCAGAAGCGTACGCGCAGCCGCATATTCTGACCGCACGGGCAAAGGGCGTGGGCGGCGGCCGTATCCTGGCTCGGCACGTATTGCCTTCGGTGGCGCCCCAATTGCTGGCGTTGGCCGGGGTGAGTGTCAGCATGGCCTTCGGGGCCGCGATTCCTGTCGAGGTTCTGTGCGATCTGCCCGGCATCGGTCAACTGGCCTGGAAGGCCGCCACCGCGCGGGACCTGCCGCTGCTGGTAGCCATCACGTTCGTGGTGATCGTCATGACCCAGGTCTCCAATGCCGTGTCCGACTGGGCCGGATTCCGCGGGAGGCAGGCATGAAGCGCCCGCAACTGCTGGCGATCTCAACTCTGGCGGTGCTGTTCGGAGCCGCCATCCTTTCGGGCTTGATATCGGCGAACCCCCACTCCACCCAATACCGGGAATTGCCCGGTGCGCGCCCGTCCGCCGCATTCCTGCTGGGAACCGACGAGTTGGGGCGCGACCGGCTGGGACGGCTTTTGTTTGCCACCCGCATCTCGCTCCTCCTGGCTCCAGCCGCGGCGCTGGCGGCCACCTTGCTCGCCATGATTGTGGGCGGCATCGCCGGATACTTCGGCGGTTTCTGGGACAGGTGCACGGTGCGGATCATCGACCTGATGCTTTCCCTGCCATGGTTGTTCCTGTTGCTGGCGGCGCGCGCCCTACTGCCTTTGAACGCGCCGCCGGCCGCCTCCCTCATCATCACTTATGGACTGCTGGCGGCCCTCGGATGGGCCGGCCCGGCGCGCGTCATTCGGGCGGGAACGCGGAAACTATGCCAATCGGATTTCACCCTACAGGCAAGCGCCCTGGGGTGCGGCCGGTTCCGCATCCTGTGGCGCCACGTGCTTCCAAATCTGCAGCCCATACTGCTGGCGCAGCTGTGGACCACCATTCCCGTCTTCATCCTGGCGGAGGCTAACCTGGGCCTGCTCGGGCTAAGCGCAAGTGAGCCCTTTCCCACCTGGGGGAACCTCTTGCGCGATTTGCAAAGTCCATTCTCCCTCCAACCGGAGGCCTTCGCGCCGCTGGCGGTAGTTATGCTGTCGGTGGCCTGCCTCAAGCTGGCAATGCCACATCAGGAGCTTCACACATGAAACGCTTTTTCATTTTGCTCGCCATGCTCGGCCTGTCATCGGCAGGCGCCCGGGGGGCTCAGGCCCCCAACGAACTCCGCTTTTGCCTGCGTGCCGACCCGAAGACTTTTGATCCCCTGCTGGTTGACGATGACAACTCCGAAACCGTCCGCTACCTCACCGGCGGAGTTCTGATCCGCATCAACCGCAAGACCCAACAGCTCGAGCCTGACCTCGCCACCTCCTGGAATGTGGACGGCCAGGGGCGGGGCATCACTTTTCATTTGCGCCCCAACGTGAAGTTCTCCGATGGCACGCCCTTTTCGGCCGAGGACGTGGCGTTCACCATGAAGCGGCTGATGGATCCGGAAACGCACTCTCCGGCGGCAGACCCCTTCCGGTCGAGCGAAGTTCCGCCTCGCATCACGGTGTCGTCTCCGCTCACTGTCTCCATCCTTTTCGGCGCTCCGGTCGCGGGGATGGAACGGCTGTTCGATCAAGTGGCGATCGTTTCGGCCAAATCCCCACAGAAGATCGCGGCGGTCCTGGGGTCGTATTTTGTGGCGGAGTACAAGGCCGGCTCCGAAATCCTGCTCTCGCGAAACCCCAATTATTGGAAGGTGGGTACCCACGGGGAACGGCTGCCGATCATCGAACGGATCCGCCTGGAAATCCAGCAAAACCGCGACATCGAGCTGGTCAAGTTCCGCCGCGGAGAGATAGACCTGATCAACTCTGTCGATGCCGACACCTTTGATGAATTGACGCGGCTAATGCCCCGTTCAGTATTGGACGCCGGCGCATCGCTCGAATCTGAAATGATGTGGTTCAACCAGGTGCCCTCGTCGCCGCTCCCTCCATATAAGCAGGCTTGGTTTCGATCCGCCGGATTCCGGCGCGCGGTGTCGGAAGCCATCAACCGCGCGGACATCTGCCGCATAGTGTACCGGGGCCACGCCCGTCCGGCGGAGGGGCCCATATCGCCGGCCAATCAGTTTTGGTTCAACGCTGCACTGAAGCCTCATCCCTACGATATCGGCTCCGCGCGCAGGAGACTCGAGGCAGAAGGATTCCGCCTGCGCGGCGCCACGCTGTGCGACCGCGAAGGTCACGCCGTGGAATTCTCGGTCATCACCAACGCCGGCAATCGCAACCGGGAACGAATCGCGGCGATGGTGCAACAGGACCTCCAGGCCATCGGAATCCGGCTGAACGTGGTGACTCTGGATTTCCCCTCGTTGATCGAGCGCATCGCCAAGACATTCAATTACGAATCCTGCCTGCTGGGTCTCAGCAATCTCGATCTCGATCCCAGCGCGCAGATGAACGTCTGGCTCAGTTCCGCCGCGAACCACCAGTGGAATCCCAACCAGAAACAGCCGGCGACCGCCTGGGAAGCGGAGATCGACAAGTTGATGCGTGCTCAGGCCAGCGACATCCGTCCCGAGGTTCGAAAGCGCGCGTTCGATCGTGTGCAGCAGATCGTTTCGGACGAGGCCCCGTTTTTATATCTGATCACCAGGAACTCGCTCACCGCAATCTCGCCCGAAATCCAAAATGCATCGCCGGCGGTTCTGACGCCGCAGGCATTCTGGAACATCGACTGGCTCCGTAAACCAATGTTCACGGCAGAGAATCGATAAATGAAGCGCCCCCTTCTGCTCTCAACGTGCTTGTCCGCGGGCTACACGGGCGGCCTGGCAGTTTTGCGGGATGCCAGGCTGGAGGTTGCGCCGGGTGAGATTGTCGGCCTGGTGGGGGAGAGCGGATCGGGAAAGAGCACCATGGCACTGGCTCTGCTGCGGTTGTTGCCGTACCGTGGCGGATGGGTGAAGGGCGAGATACGATTTGGGGGCCGCAACCTGTTGCAGATTCCGGAAAAGACGATGAGGGGCGTCCGCGGGCGGGAGATCGGGTTGGTGTTGCAGAGCCCGATTGCCAGTTTGAATCCGGCCATGCGGATCGGAGACCAGATCCATGAGTCGTGGCGCGCGCACAAGGATCATTATGACCGCCCTTTCGGCCGCACCGACGCGATCGAACTGCTCGAAAAAGTGAGCCTGCCGGCCGACGACTCGTTCTTGCAGCGCTACCCCCGGCAATTGAGCGTCGGGCAGGCGCAGCGGGTGCTCATCGCCATGGCGATTGTCCACCGGCCGCCATTGCTGCTCGCGGATGAGCCTACGAGTGCTCTCGACGCGGTCACACAGGCGGAGATTTTGCGTCTTTTTTCCCGCCTGAACCGCGAATTACAGATGGGCATTCTGTACATTTCGCACGACCTGTTGTCGGTCGGCTCGATTTGCCGACGAGTGGCCATTCTATCCCAAGGCCAGATCGTGGAATTCAACTCCACGGAGAATATCTTCCGGCGGCCGGAACATCCCTACACCAAAGCTCTGATTGCCTCCATCCCCAGGCTTCCCCTGGGACTGTCATCGCCGCAGGCGGATCGAGAAACGGAATTAGCGCCGTCGAACCAGGGTCTTGCCTAGATTCGGGTAACAAGTCGACGCGGCGCAGGCACTCTTACCTGCAGCGTCGGCGGGTGCTGGCCGGGATGAGTAGTAAGCCTGCCCCAACCAACAGGAACCCGTCACCACAGGCCACTCATGCCGACGTGCTCAGCCGGCGCGGAAGACCAGTGTCGAAGCCAGCAGTAACAGTGTATTGAGTATTCTGCGTGGTTTCATATCTTCGATTCCCCTAAGTTCAGAGCTTTCTCTCACGTTATTCCTTTTCCGGGTTCGGATCGCTCTCAGTTCTCGCCATAAATCGCGATCAGGACGCTTTCCGCGGCATCATTCGACGAGGAACCCCACACCGCGGTCGAACCCCAAACGGCTGTTGAACCCCACACCGCGGTCGAACCGGCGACTGCGCTTGAACCCCAGACTGCCGTAGACCCCCAGACTGCCGTGCTTCCCCAAACAGCAGTGCTGCTGTTGACGAAAACGGAGGAACCCCAAACCGCCGTGGTGCCCCAGACTGCCGTGCTGCCCCAGACCGCCGTCGTGCCGCTGTTGACTATGCAAACGGTCGTCACTCCGTTAATGGAGCGAAGCACCGCGGTCGGGGAGAGCGCGCTGCCCACAGCCGCGGGAAAGACGGCACTGTTGCCCAGTGCAGCCCCGATGTCCAGGTAGCCCGCGCCGACCGTAAAAATGTCGTACTGGCTGGTGTAGCTGATTCCGGTAGCGGGGTCCACCGCTACGCTGGATTGCGGAAACGTCTTGTATGCCGTTTTCATCAGGATGGCCTTCACCTGGTCCGGAGTCAGGGCTGGATTGTGCTGCAGCAGTAGCGCCGCCGCGCCGCTCACCACCGGCGCCGCCATGCTGGTGCCGCTGAGACGGAAGTAAGCCAGCGAGGGTTGGGCGGCAATGGGTTGGAGCAACGCGGAGGTTAACGAGTTCCAGTAGTAGCTCTGGGGGATCGAATTCTGCGGATAGGTCGTGTCCAGCGTGGCATCCGGCGTCAGCAGCGATACCACCCGGTTGCCGGGCGCCACCAGGTCGGGTTTTACGATGTGGTCGATCGCAGTCGGGCCTTTGGAGCTATAGCTGGCAATCAGGTCGTCGGTGCGGGTCAGGGTTTCCATGGTTTTCATGGCTCCGACCGTGATCACATAAGGATCGTTGCCCGGCGCCATGATGGTGCCGTACCCGTTCGTGCCCACGGAGTTATCGCGGCCATCGTTACCGGCGGCGGCGACCACTACGATCCCGGCCTTCCACGCCGCCTCAACCGCCTGGCAAAGTGGATCCAAAGTGTAGCTTTCGAATACCGGCCTTCCCAGCGAGAGGTTGATTACCCGGATGTTATAGGTGCTTTTCAGCGCAATGGCGGCCTGAATAGCTTTGATGACGTTACTGTCGGTCCCATCCCCATTCCCGTCGAGGACCCGCAGATTAACCAGGTTGGCATTGGGCGCCATGCCTTTGAATGTCATGCTGTATAGCAGGCCGGTAGAAAGGGCTCCATCGCCGGCGATGATGCCGGCAACGTGGGTGCCATGCCCGTATAAGTCGTTGGCGCCGCCGCCGGCGAAGTCCTGTGCATAAACCACACGCGACATGGCGATCACATTCGTCAGATCCGGGTGGCTGGAGATCCCGCTGTCAATAACGGCCACGCCGATCCCCGTGCCGGTAAGATTGTACTGCGACCACGCAATCCCCGCGTTGACGGCAGCGGTGCTGTAATTCAGCAGACCCTTCACCGGACGGTCAGGCGATATATACACCACGTCGGAATCTTGAGCCAGGTCCGCGACCGCCGACGAGGGCAGAGAGTAGACGGCCGCTTTAATGCCGCTCAGGTCGGCCTTGAATATTCCGCCCCGAGCCGCCACTTTCCGATGCTGATCGGCAGTTGGTGGCGCCGTGAATTGGACAATCACGTCGACCATGGAGCTGGAACGGTCCGACAGATCATTTGAGAATCTGTTGTCGGCGGCCGGCATGAAGCCGGCAGCAGCGATCAGCGCACAAGCGAGTCTTAATGGGATTTTCATAGGAGTTTCTATAGCCTTCCTGCAACGGTTATAAAGCCGGTCCCTTTTTGCCTTTAGTACTTACCTTCCCGTCAAGTACGGGTACGGCCACAATTAGTTCTAAACTCTTTTCCCGTGAGGATCAACCTGAATCTGTTGTTTGCACAATAACTCCGTACTGAGAGGCCTAATTTTCAGTACCCGGCATACTCCCAAAAGGGGGCGGGATGTTAGCCGGGTATTAACGAAAGTAAATGGAGGCTTACTTCCTTAAGAGAACTCAGTTCTATATGCTAGAGAAAGGAGGCGGGATGCTTTCTAAAGGGTTGGTGAAGAGGCATTCGTGGCCTCCTGTCTGAGTCTCGCGGATTTGGGTGACAAGTCGACGTGCGCAGCCACTCTTACCTGCGGCGCCTTGGCACTCCTGCCGGCGTGTTCAGCCGGCGCGGAAAACAAGGGGCGAGATGATTCTCGACTTGGAAGGCTGAAGCCGGCTGAAGCCCGCGCCACAATCCTGCACCTCCGAAGTCGTTACTCGATTCGGCGAGACTCAATAGGTCCATGGCGATGGGACGAATGGTAGGCGGCCTGAACGCAGTGGATAAGGGTCCAACCAACTACGCGGCCAGACCAGGCAGCGGCAGTGTGCAGCTACAGGCCCATTTCAATACTGGTGACATGTTGCCGGACCCACTCGACCAGTTCCGGGAGACTTTTCAGCACATCCTGACGCCGCTCATCCGGAAATACGGCTGCGATATCCTGAGGCTCGACGCCCCGCGCGGGTGGTATTACGGCGAAGCCCATGAACTCTGCCGCAAGCGATCCCGCGTTCACCAGCGCCAACAGGTTTCCATGGCCGGCGGCCTTGGACGAGGGGCATTCCTGACCTGCAGCTACGTTTTGCAGTTCTACCGGTAGCCGCCACTGCGAGAGCAACAATCGCCCCGCCTGGCAGTGATCGATTCCAAATGCCCGCGCCTCGGCGTCAGTCAGGCTCTCTCCGTGCTGCACCGCGGCGTCGACTGTCCGGCCGTAATCCGGAAATAGGTGTATCAATCCCAATTGGCCCACATCGTGAAGCAGTCCCGCTGTGTGGGCATATTCGGGGGAGATGCTCGTGAGCCCGCACATCTTTCTGCAGGTCAAAGCAGTTGCCAGGCTGTGACGCCAGAATGGCAAACCCAACGGGTTCGGGCGGCTCCCGATTAAGCCTCGCGTGGCGGCTGTAACCGCCAGGGAACGAACCAGGTCCAAGCCAAGATAGATTACCGCCTGCCGAACGTCCGCGATCTCTTGCCGCGCGGCAAACAATGGTGAATTGGCCACCCGCAGTAACCCTATGGTTAAGACGGGATCTGTGCGCAGCAGGTTGGCAATCTGCGTCATCGACGCCGCCGGGTCTCCGGCAAGCTGCAATAATTGGACAGCGGCCTGGCGGAGGGGCGGGACCTCGGTTGCCAAACGATGGCGTATATCGGGGTTACAGGCGGTTATCATCCGATCGTCCTCAGGCCCGTGCCGGCCGCGTTCTGAAGGCGGTGGCTCTACGGATCGCCGCCTGCAGTTCACCCGGTTGGATTGGTTTGGTTAGATAGTCGTCCATGCCGGCATCGAGACAGCGCTCGCGGTCTCCTTTAATCGCATGGGCGGTTAGGGCGATGATCCAATTTTGTTGCCCGTTTAGCCGCTCGCGCCGGCGAATTTCCGCGGTGGCTTCAAATCCGTCCATTTCCGGCATTTGAACATCCATCAGCATCAAGTCGAATTTGCCCGGCGCATAAAAGCTGAGCGCTTCGCGGCCGGTACGGGCCTCCGTCACCTTGTGACCTTGTTGCGCGAGTAACCGCGCGGCCAGCAGGCGGCTCACGTCGTTGTCCTCGGCAATCAGGATGGAAAGCGGAGGGATGGGAGATTCATCGAGCGCCTGTCTCGCGTCTTGGGGAGCCTCTGGCTTGTGCGAGAGCAGGAAAGGGACCGTAAAGTAAAAGGTGCTTCCGGCGCCTTCTTTACTCTCCAGCCAGATCCGCCCGCCAATCAGATCCAACAGCCTCTTCACGATGGCGAGACCCAGACCTGTGCCGCCGTATTTGCGGGTCATGTAACCCTCGGCCTGCCGGAACGGCTCGAAAATGAGTCCCTGCTTCTCAGGTGGTACGCCAATGCCGGTGTCCCGAACGGCAAACTGCAGTTCGACGCCGCACCCATCGAACGACACGCCACTGACTTCTGTTCTGACCGATCCCTCCGCTGTGAATTTGACTGCGTTCCCGATCACGTTGAGGAGTATCTGCCGCAAGCGGATTTCGTCACCCAGCAAGTAATCCGGAGTTCCCGGACTCACGCTCCAGGAGAAGTCCAGTTGCTTTTGCCGGGCGCTGGCAAGTACCGTCCCCGCCGCATTCTCCAAACACTCGCGGAGAGAGAAAGGCTTGGATTCCAGGTCCAGCCGCTCGGCTTCAATCTTGGAGAAATCCAGGATGTCGCTGATGATCCGCAACAACGACCGTGCCGAGTACTCCACGGTTTCGAGATTTTCTCGCTGCTCGTCGTTCAGTTGCGTCTGCAGGGTAAGGTTCGTGAATCCCAGAATCCCATTCAGGGGCGTGCGGATCTCGTGGCTCATGTTGGCCAGGAACGCGGATTTGGCTTGCGTCGCAGCCTCGGCCGCGATGCGGGCCCGGCGCAATTCTTCTTCCATTTCCTTGCGGTCCGTAATATCCAGCACCAGACAGAGCCGGTGGAGGCAATCGTCGATTTCCACTTCACGCGTCCACACCAGACCCGTGCGCTGACCGTCCTTGCTCTGGTATGTGATTTCCTCAGCCTCCACGGCCGCCGCTCCGTCAATCGCCTCCAGCAGGGGCCGCAGGCGGTGCTGGCTCATACCCCCCAGTTCCGCGGGGCTTTTCCCAACCAGTTGATCGCGGGTGAGTTCGAACTGCCTTTCAAAAGCGCTGTTGACGTCCACATACCGGTGGTTCTTGTCCACCAGTGCAATCCCGACGCTGCTGGCCTCGAAGATCACCCGGAACGCTTCCTGCGCTTTGGCTCTTTGTTGAAACTCGCGTTCTATCCGTTCGTGCGCGCTCTGCAACTGGGCAGTGCGCTCGGCCACTATCAGGTCCAGATCCGCCATCTTGGCTTCCGCCTGGTGGCTTAACAGCCATTTGTTGGTGAGCCCATGGGCCAGCTGCATCACCTCGATGTTGTCGAACGGCTTCTTCAGGATCAACAGCTTTTCCGAGCGCCCGAGGCGGCGATGCATATCGTTCCAGGAGTAGTCCGAGTAGGCAGTGCATAACACCACCTGCAGGTTCGGATACGCACGCCACAGGTGATCGATGGTTTCCAGGCCATCCCATCCTGGCGGCATCC
>Ga0181528_10000704_pt1 | contig 22368 bp, 27 predicted proteins | sample PEATcosm2014_Bin_47_FD_119742 | JGI IMG/M metagenome (GOLD analysis project Ga0181528, IMG submission 119742) | Peatland microbial communities from MTU Mesocosm Facility, Houghton, MI, USA - PEATcosm2014_Bin10_10_metaG | ecosystem: Environmental > Terrestrial > Soil > Wetlands > Peat | place...
AAGTGTGTCTCACAGGGCATGAAGGCAACAAAGAACGGCTTAGCAATCCAGATCACTACCGACGAAAATGAAAAACAGAAAGAAAAACTCGCTGCCGATCAATTTTTCAGCAGCCTGCTAGGGCTGTATCTGAAGCGCCCCCCAAGCGAAGAGTTGGGATTCGAGACGCTGTGTAAGGGCGCTTCGGATACAGCGACTTGAAGGAAGCCGCCCCGGGGGACTATGGGTTTTGTATCAGGATGAGCCGGTCTTGATTGTTTGCGAGTTTGCCGTTGCGGTCAGAACGCTTGGGCTTCGGTAGCCGGTGGCAGAGAGAATAGGTGTGGGGCGGCGCATCGGAGAGTCTGGATCGCAGCACCATACTGCATTCTGACAAGTGCGAGACAGAGAACCAGTGTGCGTGCCGATGAACGAGCGAGATTCGACGTTGGAGTTGTGGATTCATGCGGCGCACCGGCTGAGATGAGGCGGGGATCGGAGGAGCAGCTGCGCGGCGGAGAGGCGTTCGACCACTTGCATGATTCCGCCGCAAAGCGGACATTGCCACAGCGAACGAATGGGCAACGCGGATGATGTGGCGTCTGCTGCTGGGCGATCGGATGACTGGAGCAATCGGGAACAGAGTGGGAGGAGTTCTGCTCGCTGTCGGTTGGCGAGGAAGCCGAAGTTGCGGATCCGCATAAAGCCACGCGGCAACGAGTGAAGTAAGAAACGGCGCAAGAACTCATCGAAGGGCAGAGTCATGAGCCGCTTCTTGCTGCCGTGAGCGGAGTCGCGCCAGTGAAAGGTTACATTGCCCTCGGAGAGACCCACCAACCTGTTGTTCGAGATGGCGACCCGATGGGTGTATGCGCCGAGATAGCGCAGCACATGTTCTGGCCCGCCAAAGGCCGTTTGGAGTAGACGACCCAGTCGTGACGAAACAGTGGCCGCAACCAGGAGGCGAAGACTCGCGGTTCCGTGAGCGGTAAGAGATGTCCGTGGAACTGGAGTGCGCCGGACTGAAAGGCGTTCTTGAGCCCGGCGACAAACTTGCCGCGGAAGATTCGGCCGAGCACTTTGACGGGAAGGAAGAAAGATCGGCGCGAGGAGATCCAGCGGGAGTGGTCCGGAGCGAGACCGCCGGCAGCCAGCACGCAATGGACATGAGGATGATGTTGCAACCGCTGATTCCAGGTATGGAGCACGCTGAAGAAGCCGATCTCGGCTCCCAGGTGGCGTGGATCGCGGGCGATCTCCAGCAGAGTTGCAGCACTGGCGCGAAAGAGTAGGTTGTAGATCAGCCGTTTGTTCTGCAGCGCGAGCGGAGCCAGTTCCCGCGGCAGCGTGAAGACGACGTGCACGTAGCTGACGGGCAGCAACTCCCGTTCCCGCGCTCGGAGCCAGTGGAGGCGTGCATTGCCCTGACACTTAGGACAGTGCCGATTGCGACACGAGTTGTAAGAGATGGCGGAATATCCGCAGTCCGAGCAGTGATCGCGATGCCCGCCTAGCGCGGCGGTGCGGCAGCGAGCAATGGCCAGCAAAATCTTCTGATGCTGCCAGGTGATCCAGCGGCGACTGCGCTCAACAAACAACTGCCCCGCACAACGGACGATGTCGGCCACCTCCAGAGGAGGCCGGTTCATGCGCTCGGTGTCGGCTCTCCTTGTTCTCGAATCGTGAGTGCATCCAGCGGACTACCAGTGGCGCTGAGATGTTTCCGGGAGAGATGCAGATAGATCGTCGTCTCCTCCAGGTCGCGATGCCCGAGCAGCATCTGAATGGTGCGCAGGTCGGTACCGGCTTCGAGCAGATGCGTGGCAAAGCAGTGGCGCAGCGTGTGGGGATGAATGTGCTTGTGTTCAAGCCCAGCGCGTTGTGCGGCGTTCTGACAGGCAGTCCATAGGACCTTGGTGGTGACCGGATAACTTGCGGTATGCCATCGGTTGCCGGGAAACAGCCAGTTCGTTGGCTTGTGCCTGAGCCCGCGCCAATAGACACGCAGCGCATCGAGCAACTTCGGGCTGAGCATGACATCGCGGTCCTTGCGGCCTTTGCCGCCCCGGATATGGATGATCATCCGCTGGCTGTCGATATCGCTGATCTTCAGGTGTGCCACTTCTGCGCGACGTGCGCCCGTGGCATACAGCGTCATCAACAGGATGCGATGAAAGGAAAACTCGGCCGCGTCAATCAGACGCGCGACTTCGTCCTGGCTGAGTATCTCGGGCAGGTGCAGAACCTTCTTCGGATACGGCGTCTCGGCAATGCTCCAGCCTCTCTTCAGAACCTGAATATAGAAGAAGCGTAAAGCAGCCAGCCGCAAGGTCACAGTGTTCGGGCTGAACTTCAACTTAGTGAAGAGCGCTGCCTGATACTCGCGAATGTGTTCGGGCCCAAGCTGATCGGGTCGGCGGTGGAAGTAGCGACTGAAGTGCTCAACCCCGTGAAGGTACGAGCGGATGGTTGAATCGGCGAAATTGCGGCGTCTTAGTTCTTCCAGCATGAGCTGACGTAGATGGGTCACAGAGAGTTCCTCCTCTGCGACACAAACTAGCTCAGATCACCTCCACTGTTGGCCAGCAACACGCGAATGCGTCCGCCGCAACGCGGCTTCGTTCAAGTCGGCTAGCGCCCAGTAACAACCCACGAGCTAAGAGTTACTTCGCCGGCCGGAAGAGGCTTTCGAGATTGAAACGCGGCCAGTGGATCGAACCAGTTTCGGCCGGAACACTGATCGCTTCACTTTCGACTCCCCAGCTAAGCCAGTCGAGAAACTGTTCTTTTTGCCCTTTGACAATCACTGGCTCACATCCGATACCGAGCACGGGCATGATCGCCCGATGCGTTTTCAGTTCGCCCGCGAACCAGTCGGCCCAGTCCGGCATGCCGGGGATTCCGTGAGTATGGGCGATGGAGGCCCAGATGAATCCGTTTTCCGAGCTTGCCAGCAGAGTTCGTCCCGAACTCGCCGAGACGTTGCTGGAAGCAAACTCTTCTGACAAAGCAATCAAGTGACGCAGGGGTCTCTTGCGCCTGCGAAGCTGCACCGAGCCTTTGAAACATTGTGCGTTCCGTTCGAGACAGACTCGAATGGGATGAACGCCCGGCCCTTCAACCATGAATCGGTCGCCTAAGGAGATGGCCGCACTGACGGCCGCAACCTGTGTGTCTCCGCCAATGACGGAAATGAGGTGAGCTTTGGCCTGCCGCGGTGGGTCGGGCAACACCTCTCCGATGAAGCGGTCGAGCCGCAGCTTGATGCTGGTGGTCGTCTTCTCCGTGCTCTTCACGTAGGTCAGCCTGCCGAATCGGAGGTAGGCATTTTTCATTCTGCCGCCTCCTTCTTTTCGTGCGTGAGAATCTGGGTCTTGCCGTTGGCAAAGACAAGGGTCAGCTCGTGCGAAAACCGTTCTCGGTCGTGCAGGACTTTGGTTCCGTCCTCTTGCTCTTCTTCCCAGTGGTCTGTGAATTTCACCGAGCGCCAGTGGGCAATGTGCCGGGCGTCGCCTTCTCCAAATACGCCGTTGAGCATTCCGGCGGTACAGAGCAATCCGACATGGCCTCCATGGAGCGGCGTCAGCGGGCGGCCTTTGACGCCGTTCAGCTTGGGCAAAAGTACACGCCCCACCTGCCGGTACGCAGCTGACTCCAGCAACAAATCTTCAACCTCATCCAAGGGAATACCCACATGGGTCAGGACAACCGGCTCGGAGGCTGGAACCTCGTACCGAAATTCAGGATGGTCGCCCAGAGGCTCAAGCTCGGCCTTCGTTGCCAGGGCTTCGAGGTAGCGCATTCCATCCAACAAGACAGCATCAGAAACTTTGGAATGGCGTTTGAGGCGTGTTCCGAGCACTACGATCTGCTTATATTCGACGCAAGCCGGCTCGGTGAGCCGGAACACGCGCACGTTCGTGAAATGTTCGCTCAGCAGCCTCGCACATTTCGCCAATCGCAACTGCGGAATCACGAAAAGTAGTACGCCCCCAGTTTTGAGCCAGCGATAAGTGTGCTCCAGGAAGACCAATTCCAACCTCTGGTTGTTGCTCTCCCCGCATTCCCAATCGTACGGTGGGTTCAGGTAGAGCAGGGACACCGCTTCCGGCGGACACCGGATATCCGTAGCGTCCGCTTGCAAAGTCTCGATTCCCAAGGCTGTTGCTTGTTCAGTCCGATTGGCGTCGATCTCAATGCCATAGCGATGTGTGGTTACGCCCTGAAGCAAGTGAGTGAACGCCACGCCATCCCCCACGCAGGGATCGAGTGCCGAACACTCCGGTGCGAAGGCAAGGAAATTCTTCAGCCGAGTGGCCTCCGGCAAGGGCAACGGGAAGAATCCCAGCTTGGTTTTTCCATGTGGTCTCATCTTGGCATCCCGTCGAGCGCCTGTGTCACCAGCTCACCAATTCCGTCGGGTATTTCGCTCACGGCGACGAACGAGCAGAAACCGTTGACTGGGATTGGGCGCTCATCTTCAATCCGGTAGCCACGCTCGATATGTTGTTGTTTTCGTTTCTCAAACAAGTCGGCTCTGGTGGTCACACGAATCCTCATGGCCATCCTCATTTCTCATCACTCGGCGATTAGGTGAAAGTTCGCGTTAGGCGGTCATCGAACGCGGGCACTAATCTGGGTGTGTGCGCTAGCCCGTTGGGGAATTCCGTTGGGCTGACTCTGGCTCGTTCTCCTTCCCTGGAACCAACCTCTCCCACCGGATCGCAAATATGCGGCCGGGCTGTCCTCCGTCATAGAGCTCAAAAATGAGTTCACCGGAGACATAGAGCGCAGCTGGCAGGGGAATCACTGGGTGGCGGGGGCTATCGGCAGAGGGCGGGGGATTCTGCTCGACCATAACTGAATCCTCCTTTGCCAGTGCTGTGTGCCGAGAACACGGCTTTTACGCTGCGTCAAATTAAAAACGCTGTACGTCAAGCGATCGATCTCTTGCCGCGAGAGGCATGACAGAATCCGGTGGCGATTCGCGCCAGTTCGGAAATGGGCTCCGGCTCGACCGACGAAATTCGCTGATCAACCTTCGGATCGTTCGTCGTCGATGGCAAAGCGTTTCCACCAGTCGCTCCAGGCCGTCTCGATCTCCTTCGTACCACTCTTCGGGAATATCAGCGGCGCATTGCCAAATGGTGTCAGCATCCATCTCTTCGGCCCGGCTGAGCGCCGGCTCAAACGCCTCCCATCCCACGACACCCTCGTAAACACAGTTGTTCGCGTATGCGCCTCGCAGGGCAGAGTCGGGAAACGTCCACTCGCCGGCATTGAAGCAGTAGCCCTGGTCAATAAGGGTTGCCGAGTATCGCCGCCTTCTCGGTGCTTTCCAGAAGATTGCCTGCCGTCCATCGCTGTTGCACGTCCACTTGTCCAGGACAAGCACGCGGGCGAAGTCGCTAAGATTGCGAACACCCTGCAGCAACTCACACGGCAAGTAGTCGAGTGTCATTGCAGTGCTCTCGCACCCCACGTACAGCGATCCCAATTGCTTGCCACTGCGGCACGGAATCTTGACGCGACCCAAGTTGATCCTGAGGTCTTCTGTGTGTTCAATGAGCCACTCAGAGACTTCAATCACTTCCACCCGCGGCATCGGCAGTCCAAGCGCTATCCCCAACTTCGTAGCCAGCATCTCGTTCGCAAGTACTCGGATGTGTTGTGGATTGTTCTGAAACTTGGTGGCGTAGCAGGCCCCGTCAGATGCTCTCAGCAGATGGGCTTGTGCACCGCCCCGGAGTGGACGCAAGTGTTGGACCGCGGAGATGCAAGTATTCACACGCACCTCCGTTTCTCTTTCTCTTAACTTGGGGTATCAACATGGAAGCCAGCAACAAGCCTTGAAGAACTGGTCGTCAGGAAGGCAACATGCGCCTGGACCAGAGGCCAGTGGGCTAAGCGTTAGAGTCGGGGTCATCAAAGCGTTGACCATACATCCAACGCTGGGGGTGAATTTGTGACAGCCAGTCTTGGACGGTAGGGATCCGCCCCAATTCTTCCTTCACGTGCCGCTCTCCGACGTAACGCACCGGGACCCGCCCTCCGTCGCTGTTGACGATGGTGACGCCAAAGATGCGTTCCGCTAAGAAAATTCCTTCAGCGTGATGTCGAAGTGCGCGGTGGCGGAAGTCTGTGAAGAAGGACTTTGATTCGTCGAACCAGTTGTGGATTGCAAGGTAATCATCAGGCGTGCCGCCAAATCTGCGAGCGTTACTCTCTGCATGCTTCCGGGTGAGCCATGGCTACACCTCGTACGTCGAGGTCGTGTAGTCCTCAAAGCGATCATTGCGTTCGACCATGATCTTGCGGGTTTTCACGTTCAAGATTACGTCGCCGAAACCTCCACAATCATTCTCGTAGCCATAGGGGACCAGAGCCTCAAGGTATTCCTGCAGATGCGAGAAGTTGGCGTCCTGAACTTCGCTCTCTTCGTAATCCTCGGTAGCGTAGCACTTGATGTCTTCGTTTACGCCTTCATCGCCTGAGCCGTCGAAATGCACCACTACAAACGTGATTCCCGCTTCGGCTAAGCGGTCGCATTCCGCGAGGACAGCTGCTTTTGCGGCAGCTTCCTCGGGTGGAAGTGGTTGTTTTGCGTTTGATGCTTCGAGATCCATGGGGTTTTCCTCTTGTGTCGCAAGGTATTTGCGCTGACGAGAACGGCGAATCGGAGGCAAGTAGCTATTGATGTTTACTTCACAGAGAGGCTCTACTGCTTCGCAACCTCCTCCTGTCTGGCCGCTTCGAGCGCCAGCACGACTTCACGCAAGGTTTGAAGGTTGTCCACTCTGTCAATCGACTGCAGCTTGAGAGAGCGGAGTATTTGTGTCAAGGCTTCTGGCCCGGCGCTATCCAGCGCCGCCTCCAATCGGCGGAGGCCCCGTTCTGCGGCTTGCATGTGTGCCAGCACTTGCTGCTGTACTCCTTCATCGTGAATGTCACGGGGATTCCAGACCCTAGCGATGCGCTTCAACAGTCCCCGGTACATTCGTTTTCCCAGCGGTTCAGCCAAGGCCTCGATTTGGAGGATTGGCGAACTCGGTGCTGCCGCGCCACGATCGGTGCCGGGTTTGGCGCCAGCCGGCGGATCCCCTATCGGAGAATCTACCCTTTGCTGTGGCCGTAAACCTCGTCTCCACCCGTCAGGAGTCGCCCACGCAGGCGGAGCAGGAACAGTCTTCGGCCGCTTGCGCTCGTCAATATCCACCCATTCACCGGAGAAGTAATAAAGATAGCGCCCCAAGCCAAAGCAGGAGCAAGCCCGTTTGAATGCCTGGGCTTCCGCACTGGTGACGGCGTTTTCGTCATCGGCCCATTCCTCGCCTGTCGCCGAATGCAGGCCCAAACCGAAGATCATCAACTCGCACGTCACGAACACTTTCGCGACCGTCTTCTGATCCTTGCTGCGCTCGAAGTTGGCAGTGGTGTGCACCACGTATTTCCGCGTCCAGCCCGCAGGGCTGAACAGCGAATTGAGGCGGTCGGTGTACGCCCGCTGGTCCGCATAAGGAATTACCTGCCCGCGTGGCTTTCCGGCTTTCGCGGTGTTAGTGACCCGCCATTCGATGACGCTTGGATCAAGAGGCACTTCGAGCGCAGCAGTCAGCTCCCGAACCTGCTCGGGAGAGAATTGCGGACCTGGTGTCAGGTTCGTAGCCGCAAGTGGCCCAAACGCGTTCACGGGTTGGACGCTCACGCCATTCGTGATAGAGCCATTCGTACCGCCATTTGGCTTGCTCATGGGAATTCTCCCTTCAATTGATTGCGGTCGAGGGCCAAGGCAAGACCGAAATGTAGGATCGGAAAGCGGCGCAGACTCGTTCCACATCAGAACGGGATGTCTTCGTCTGCGATCTCGCCAGGCCTTGCTTCGACAGATTCGGTTTCTTCTGCGTTGCGGGATGGAGCCGGCTGAGCACCGTTCCCGTTGTCTCGCGATCCCAGGAGCACCAGGTCACGGGCCACAATCTCCGTGCGGTACTTCCGCTCGCCGCTCTGCCTGTCTTCCCAACTGGAGGTTTGAAGCTTCCCTTCGATATAGACTTTCGAACCCTTGGAGACAAACTCTCCAACGATTTCAGCGAGCCTCTGCCAGGCGACAATGTTGTGCCATTCAGTGCGCTCCTGGAATTCGCCGTTCTTATCCTTAAAGCGCTCATTGGTGGCGAGGCTGAACTTTCCAACTGGGATACCACTCGGCGTGTAACGGACCTCAGGGTCTTTGCCAACGTTCCCCACGAGGATGACTTTGTTTACGCTCTTGGGCATTTCTCTACCTCCGATCTAACTCCACTTGCAGGAAAACACCGTTTCGCCGTCAGATCGCCCCGAGAGTGAGTGCGCTGATCGACCTTTGTCGGGCCGGGATTTCGCATCTCCAGCGACTTCCAGCGTCAATCACTCGCGCGGTGATCTGATGGCGAGAGTCAGAGATTCACACGCAAAGAAAAACAGGCAGATTCAGCGTCTCGCGATGGCGAGAAGGGAAGTTAAGACGCTGGGGAATCGGCCCCATCGGACGGCCGCAGCGTGATTTCTTGAAGTTGCTTTAGTGTTTCGTTTTGGAGGGAGATGACGAATCGCGCGGCTGTGTTTTGGAATCGGTCGTTTTAGCCAGCCGTGCCTCAACGTGTTCACGGCTGTGCTGGTCCCCGAAATAACAAAGACCGACCAGTTCCTCGCCGGTCTCGGCGACCAGTCGAACGAGCTGGTCGCTGGTAATGGAACGGGGCGGATAGGAAGGCCCGGCGCGGAGCGTAAAGCGTGCGGCGCAATCGCAGGGGTTAGCCGGAAACTCGATCTCAATCTGTTGTCTTCGCCGCCCTAGTTCGAGCAGGAAGCACGGCATCACAATGTTTGAGATCTCCGCGATTTCCTCGACACTCGCATCTTCGGCTGGACTCCCTCTGAGGTCGGTAAAAACTTCAGCGATCAGGCGGGCTCTGGTGCGCTCGCCCCAGGAGTCCGGCTGCACCGCGAGCTCCAGGATCCTCTCATCAAGCTGGGCCAAAAATCGTGAAAAGCCCGCTTGGCGTAGGTCCCGATGGAGAGCGTCGGAATTGTCCAGCATGTGCTCACAATGTGCGAAGATTAGCTCTGCTTCTTTCGATGGGATGCGTGGAATTTGTTGCTTATCTCGCCTGCGATTCCCAACTGTGGTATCAGGCATAAACATCCTTGTTTGCCGGCAACCTGGTGGTTCCGGGTTGTGCAGCCACGAGAGCTCCCCGATTTGTGGACGGCACATAATATATAATGGAGAACAGAGTTGCGGATTGCGCTCTGATCCCGACCATCCCAACGTCCGCAGAGGCAGAATAACTCGCGAAGCCGCGACGCGTAACTAGGAACGAAATGAGTGAACAGAAGTAGTCAACTCCCAGACAGAATTCGGTCGCACCTTTCTCCTAGCAGTCGCGCGAGGATCTCCGAATCGTGGGCGGCATCTATGGGGTCGCGGCACAATGCAGAACGAAGCGCCGTCTTAAGCCAAAAGGAGGCGGCAGGGTCGGCTAGAACCTCATCAATAGGAGGCAGATCATCTGCTCTCAAACCGTCGCACATTCCGAAGCCGCTCATGCCGCTCCGCTCGCAATGGCATCGACGTTGGCGATCCGCTCCTCCCTCATATCAAGCGCGCTGTGATACTCCGTCTGGTCCGGGGCGGTCAGCCTGGGTCCGAGCAAATGGCAGTGACGACATCCGAGGCAGCACACGGCAGATGTGATTCGGGCCGCGGCATCTTGGAAGTTGTTTGGCAAGACAACTCGTTCCCCAGCCCGGGTGTGGAAAACCGGACAGACCGTACCGCGGAACGCCACATCGTTTCCCCAGAGCTCCATCTCCAGGCTTCCTCTTCGGCCATAGAAAAGGATCGAACTCTCTAGCCGCGGCCTTGGATTCTCTGCCGAGCTTGCCAAGGAGTGCCGGGTGATGAGCAGATCATAGGTCCGCGCTATCCGAAGCATTTGTACTCGGATAAGTACGGGCGCTACCACGATCGCGTGCACGCCGTTTACGCCGATGCTGTCCACGCGCTGAAGCCAAGGCAAAGTCTCACCGCGTTCGCCGACGAAACTCGAATGCGCTCCCAGATCGGCCACTGCCCCGCCCGATTCCACTCCACGAACGACATATTTCTTGGCCAGGTTCTGGTGCTCAACTGACACCGTAGGCTGGCAGTAAATGCCGGCATCTCGCAACTGTCGCAGCACGATTTGCGGCAGCCGCAGGCCCTGCCGTGCCAACACCTCTGTCGCTTGCCCGTTATTGTGCGTCGCTGATTGAGAGTGCATTTTCGGCCTGCCTTCTGACTCGAATCGGGTGACCCACCGCAGCACGTATCATTTCCTTGGAGCATCCGGCCCAGCACTTGTACTTGCGCGGATCGGCAACAGAGATTGCCAGGTTATCTCCACCGTGGTCGTGGCCATGCTCTGCGCAGGAGGGGCATCGGGTCCAGTAATTCCCAGACCGCTTGCGCGTTGGCCGAACATGATCCAGGATGCGAAACTCCCGGCGCGTCGGATCGTAGGGGGGCAACGGGACGCTTGGCTTAGGACGAAACTCTTCCGGCATTTCGAGTCCGTCAACGAACCGGTTGATTTCGCTCTCTGTGATCTTTCTTAGGCGTTCCAGATACTCCAGCTGTGCTGGAAATTGATAATCTGCGCCGTAGAACCAATACCGATTCTTGGACGCACGGTGGATTCCCAACGGCCCTCTTATGGCATTGCCGAACTCCTCCGGCCCGAGGCGATCCTGGCGCGGGAAGATCTCGATTCCTTCGGCGAGACCGGAGCCTCCTTTAACCGGCAATCTCAGGCGAAGCGCGAGATTGTATATGTAAATCCGGCAGTGCTGTGCGAGCAGCGGCTTGTCCGCGAAGATCCAAAGATGAGCGCCGCGTCGGGACTTTTCTAGCGCCGCTTCAACTCCATCCTGGCGCAGTTCCCATTGCAGCTTTAGCAGATCTTCCAAGGCATTCTCATAGTCGGCATCGATTGCCACCCACTTGGAGCGCTGTGTCTCTGGGTTGAGAGCATATACGCCAATGGTGAGTTGCCCGTTAAGGTGCTTCCGCAAGGTCTCAAATGACAGTCTTCTCCCATCCCTCGGCCGGTAGTAGTAATGCTTGCCGTTCCGGTCCGGCTTGTGCGACTGCACCGTGTAGGCCAAGCGGTTCACAAACAAATGGAAGTATCGCGCAGCAATTTCTGTTGTGGCTTGTCCTATCACATTCATACGGCCATCTCCGTCACGCCATTCCAGGGTTTTGGACGCCCGCTGAAAGAAACGCCGGGTTCGCAGTCCACGAAACGAGGTCGTACTCGGCGACAAGTTGATCGAATTCCGCAGCGGTCATGGTGTCGTCCCGCCCGTCGACAAAGTCGACAAAGAAGAAGATGCGGCGCTCTCGGTCGTAGAGGTAGATAGCACCTGAGGCAGGCTGATCCGGCACTGCTTGCAGGAGCAAAATGCCTCTCGGCAGTTCGATCCACCGTGCGGCCATGGCCTCGCCAACGGTGAGGAAAACTTTGACGACGTGCTCGACGCTTGCATCCTCGCGCAAGCCAATATCGTCGGTGGTAAACAGCGGGGTGAAACTTATTGCTCCTCGACTTTGATACATAATGGGTTCCTTTCTGTCCCTTGTGGACTTGTGGTCTGTGGCGCCCACACCACGCCTGCATTGATTGCCAACGCGAACTGTGTGCACAGTAGAATTGCCATCGTTCCCCGTTCCTTCTTGCACACCACGAAGCCCGACGGCATGTAGTTCGGGTTAGTTGAGTCGGTCGAACGCGCCGACAGAGAGTCCGACTTGGATAACCCACTTGTGCGGCAGTGAGGCGCGCGACTGTGTTCCTGTTCAGCAAACCCTTGCGGTGGAGGTTGAGGCAATGTTCGCGCGCAGCAACGCGTCGAAAATGTGTCGGTGCGAGGAACATGTCCGGCATGTGGTAAAGGGAACGATGTTCCAAGCGGTCCCCCGCGAGATGATGACGAGCGGCAATGCTTACGAATCAGGAGAACACTAGCGACATCGGTGCCAGGGCTGGCAATATTTCCCCGAGACTGCGACCAAGAATGGGAAACCTTACGCACACTATTACAACCTTCGGATCGAAGTGCCAAAAATGTGCGCATATGCCATTTCGCAACAACACTCGAATACCGGAACCCAAAACAAGTTAAATTCAGAGGGTAGTCAGAACCGAAGTCATTGAATTGACGCCGTTTGCACGCCTTCCTGCAAAGCCAAATCGAAGGCTTTGCGATGCCATAGCGAAGGCAGAGCGAAGGCAATAGCCAGGAAACCACAATGCGCCGGGACGCCAACTCTGTTGTCATTGCAAGAGCTCCCGGAAATTCGTGCCGGTGAGATTGCGGTTGGTGACCACCCGAGTCTCAAGAAGCATCTGCTCAAAATCTCGGGCGTTGGCGAATGCAAGTTTATTGGGTACCGGATTGAGTTCGTGGACGAGATGGAGAAGCACCTCCATACCCGAAGTTAGGAACAGGACCCAGCCGACGTGTCGCTCCGCCTGGAGCGCGGCCCTGATGCGGTCGTATTGTCTGTAACTCTTGAGACAGCGCTCATATTCGAGTGCAAACCGTGCCGTCTTCTCCCCAACCCAAACATCGACAATGGCGTCATAGTCCTTTTGATAGGGTGCGCAGGAAATGGTATTGAAGGACGCAATTTCGATCTCCGATTGCCAGTTGGCAAGCAAATTCTCGCGTGCCAATGCCAGACGGATCCGGTTCAATTCCAACGAATGAAACACCTGCGAGACGTGCGGGAGATGTTCCGTCCTGGAGTGTAGAACGGTCGTGAATTGGCCGTGATGTTCGAGCAAGGCAATCCCCTCGCGGGTGATCCTATAGACCGCCGATTCGCCGCCAAACGCTCCTTCGCAGATTGACAGGAAGCCAGCTTTAAGCAGCCGACGAACGCGCCAACCGAAGCTGTCACCCGAACGCTCGGAGCCGCCGAATCTCATCAGTTCGAACAGTTGGCTGTGGCTGGCAAATTTCGAGTTGCGGAGCTGCCGCAGCAGCGGAATGTCACGTTCAACCTGGATAACGACGCTGTTCTTGACATAGCGCATGTGCGACACCTTTACTCGAGAACACCATCCTCCAGCAGTTCCAGTCGTGCATCGTGCGGCGGGGTTAGTCCGGTCTTTAGTTGCCACACTCCGAGCGCCGTCCGCACCCAGTCGAGCGGTTTCATGAGCAGCATTGCTTCTTGTTTCTCACGCGATTCGCTGACCGCGATTGGCCGAACAGAAGCTGCTCTCCAGTCGCTCCTCTGACAGTCAAACGTGCCAAATTGGTCGTTGGAGAAGACGGCAAGAAAATAGTCGGGCTGGACGGAATGGGCGGCTATTCTCTGAAACATGACCCGATTTCCACCGAGGACAAAGATCAGGTCTGTGCATTCAAACACTGCGCCGACGGAGCGACATGGGAATTGTGGATTAAAATCCCCGACACCGTTGAAGCGAATCAAACCGGGAACGATCCAATGGCGTCTGATCTTGTTTCCGAACCGCAGCCCGGTAGAATTGAAGTACGCCGCGTGACGGGTGAACCGATAGCGGTCAGCCGCATCAGAGCCGAAGCGAGCCCACCAGTTACTGCCGAAGTTGAGAATCTGGACCAGCATCATTGAGGCACTCCATCAGGTCTTGGCGAAGACTCTTCATTTTGGCAATTCGATCCTTGACGGCCAGCTCTGACACTAGTCGAACTTCGTCGACAATCTGCGGCGGTAGATCGATGCTTTGCTGCGAAAAGTACAGGCAAAGATCGGCGAACCGAGCGCAAACCTCGGCAAGTTCCTTCTCCTCGTGCGGCGCCCCGCCGCGCTCGGACTTGGCCAGCGTGTGCGGCGCCGGGATCAGCCTTTCTCGTTTCTTTTCATCCATTGCTATTCTTTGACTCCTTTTTCGGTGCCGCGAAAGTTTACGCGCCCTTGAGCTGGCGATTTCTCTCTTGTTCCGCTTCGAGCCGCCGATCGCTATCGGCGATCCGACGACGCAACTGTTTGTTGTCTTCCTGCGAGTGTGCGAGTTGCTGTTCCAGAGAATTGAGTCTCATGATGAAGTCCGCGTCCGACGTGAACAGTCGCATTTGACCGACCGGCTCCGCAGCCGCGGCCGGACGTGCGGCGCCTCCGCTGGTGGGCTTAGTCGGGCTGGTCTTCAACGTTGCTGGCGGCGCAGCCTGTGCGCTGGGCGCGCGAGGTTTCGCTGCGGCCGAATCGAAACGCCCGGTTGCATCGACAGGCAATGACGCTGGTCGTAAAGCCGACTCTCTCAGTGCTGCTAACGCCTCCGTTAGATGACGATTCTTTTCGGTCGCCTCCTCAACCTGCGCACGGGACCGCGCGAGAGACTGCTCGAATTGGTTGAGCATCTCCGCCGCTGTCCACTCCCGCTTGGCCTGAGTCCTGTGCTGATGAACAATGATGATGAATAGACAGCCGAGCAGGCCCAAGGCAACGACGTTTGACCAGAAGTAGGCGTTCCTTACGGTGTCTTGGAGCAGCAATGTGCGGCCTTCACCCAGACAATTCCCGTAGTCCTCACCCGAGGGATTGATGCGCTGGAGCGTGAAATCGAGAAAGCCATCCCGTGGTTTTGATGACCCTCGATGGGCGGCGGAGTCGTAGCCGGAGTGGCCGGATTGCGCAGCCAGGAGAGGCGACAAGACTGCAATCAAGAACGCGGCAGTGGCAATCCGACAGGAACGCCTCATATCCGTGCCAGCTGTCCATTTCTGACGCCGATGCGCCCGTGACGCCGCACCAAATCCGAGTCTTTGAATCGGAGGTTAGCTCCGTAGAGATGCGAAGGCGAGTACAGGCGCGGATAGATGGTTGGCTCAAGTCCGGGAATGCGGTAGTTCCTCGGCGCGCGCACATGCAGATGGGAATGCAAAGTTCCTTGCAGTCGGTCAGTCATCAGGATTTCCATTTGCCCGACCGGCAGGTTCTTGATGTGCTCATCCTGGGCGCGAGTCTCTTTGATGTCGGTTTCGCTGCCGAAACCGATGGGCTCGTATTTATCTTCAAACACGCCGGTACGCTGGACAGTCAAGGTGCGCCGTTTCTGGCGCACGCGCGCTGACGCCTTGAGAAAATACTGCGCCGTCTCCTCGTCACGGGTGTGCAAGAGCATGGTCGTGTTGGGCGCCGAAGAGACGTCGTCCTTGAAACCGCGGCCTACCTTCAATAGCTGGGGCAGCGATTGGAGCGCGAAGAGAAACGCCGTGTTGGTGCCGCGCGCAGTTTGCAGGATCTGGGCGAAATTGGAATAAGCGAATGGCGCGAACTCGTCGAGGATGACGCTGACCATGGGCCGATTCTCGCGACGGCGCTCTTGCTCACTTTCGTAGCGCTTACCGATGATCAGTTGCATGTTCTGGAGCAACATGCGACCAAGAGCGGTGACCGCCTTTGAGTTCTTGTTGGTATTCAGGGAGACGAAAAGAATCAGTTCCTTGTTGATTACTTCGTCGAGAGAGAGCAGGTCATCGTAGGCGCCGGTGATAAGGGAAAGGTCATCCTCCAGAAACGTCATCAGCTCATTCAAGAGGCCCTGGATTTTGGGCACTCGTTCCCGGTCTTGGAACGATTGCTGCAGGTTCCGAACTGACATCTCGAGATTCAAGCGCCGCTGATGGTTCCCTCCAACTTCTGCATCGAGACACGAGCGCGCGATCCCAATCTGTTCGTTCAGGACCCTCGGATCCAGCGCCAGGACGAGCACGTCGTGGATGTTGAAGCGCTTGCGTGTGTGAGCGAGCACGCGGACAAGATCACTCAGATAGGTGGCCTGGTGACCGTGGAAGAAGTCTTCCTTGAGGTCGAAGGATTCGAAGATGAAATTGGCGTGCTCCTGGTACAGCCCGTGTTCGCTAAAGAACGGGTTATAACGGGCTGAGATGTCGGGCCGGGAGGGATCGAGGACTCGTAACTGGTGCATGCGGCCCGCCGCCTCGATCGCTGGAAGAAGGTCGGTAAGAAACTCTTTGTCGCCTTTGCCGTCGAAAATCAACATCGGGATGCGGTGCTGATCGTCCGGTGGACCTACGACACGGAAGACATCCTGGGTGATGATATTCTTCAGCAAAGTGGTCTTGCCCGATCCGGTTGCCCCGAACACCACCGACTGCATGACGCGCGTCGCATCGGACCAGAACCACGGCTTTGCGTGGACGTCATAACCAAGCACGATCGAGTTCTGGTTGTGAGCCGCCGCGACCGCCTCGCGATCTTTGGCCTCGCTGATAAACAAAGGAGGGTGGGGCCAGTTTGCTTCGCGCCTTCGCGGAAGAGTGACGAAATACCAGATGACTGAAGCGGAAGAGACGAAACCGTACAGCGCGTACAAAGATAGTTCGATGAGCTGGGCCGGACGAATATGAAACCGGGTCGCAAGGATGTAGTAGCCGGCCGCGAGCACGATGACAGCAACAACCGCCAGGACGAAGGCAAGACTCTCTTCCTGGCTGTTATGGTAGGCGCGGCGTCCGAGCCGATATTCGTTGGCGTAAGTCATAGCTGAATAAAACTGAAAAACAGGAATGTGCCTCCCGCGAGCAATGCAATTATCGTTAGCAAGATCACGATGGGATTGATGCGGAGGCTTCCCTTATCCGTCTTGGGCTTAAGCGGATCTTCGATCCAGCGCAGCAATGCGTCCTCGAACCGTTCGTGTCGAATCGCCGCGTGAAAACTCCGCAGGCGCGCGACGACTGCAGAAATTTGCTGCTTATCTTTCATCGCTAGAGCACAAACGTGGCTTTTACTCCATCGCGAAACACCAATTGCACTACCACTGGGGACTTTAGATCCTGCCGAATTGAAACCACTCCCTGTGTAGTCTCGCCGGGATGAAGATCATCGGCCTCAGCTTCGGCGTGAGCCACGGGCAGCGCCAGTTCCGGTGTATCGCCCAGCTGTTCGAGCGTAGCTCGGTCGAGCTGGGTGTGCGCGAGACTTGCGAGCGAAATGGGCGAGTCGGCGATATGTAGCAGGTACGCCTGTGGCGTATTCACGCGATAGAAGAGCCCGCTGCCGTTCTCGATCGTGTAGTGGATATAGACGGTGCTCCGCGTGCGAAAGACCCGTTCAACACGCACGCTAACCTGATTCTTTGCTTTGCGCGCACTTCTTTGTTTGATCTCCTCGGCCCCCATGAGCGCACGGGTCAGCACCACGTCGGCAAACTGATCCGTGTCAGTCTCGACGACGGGCTTTGGAGCCGGTGCCGGTGCCGGTTGGGCGCTATCGATAGCGAAATTCATATCCTTTACCTCTTGTGTGATCTCAAGCTCGTACGCAAAGCGCCGGGAAGCCGTCCAAACAAACAGATCCGTAGCCGCTCCAGACTTGACTGGCTTGACGAAGACCTTGTTCGCCTCTCGCTCAATCTGGAAATCCGAACTGCCAGCGGCCGCCATAGTAACCGGCTCATGAAATTCCAGGACCGTCAGATGGTTCAGTGCGGTCGCAACATGGACGACGGTATTCGGACTGGAAGTACCCGACTGTTGGGACAATGCAGTGGTCGCACAAACGCTATATATAAGGATGATCGAAACAGTTCTTCTCATAATTCCTTCTTAAAGCCTTGAGCGGAATCCAGAAGGATTCCGCTCAAAGCGGTTTGTGCCTCACATGACCCAGTGCGCATCACTCGCTTCCTCATCGCTGAAAGCGCCGGGATTAAATTCCACGGCTTCATCGACCGCGGCAGCAGGGATGCTAGCCTCCGCTGTCTCTGATTCAGCGCAAGATTGGGTTGATGGTTCTGACTGAGCCTGCTCGGTTTTGTCGTCATCGAGGAAGATCTTCCCGTCCAAGTACTTGAAGAGGAACGTATGTTTCTGTCCTCCTCCTTTAAGCGGATCAACCAGGAAAGCCCGACCTGCCGAGTCGGTACACACGAGTCCGTCGTAGAGCTTTGGAACGTACACCCGGACGGCCTTGCCGCCCGTGCGCTCCGCAAGCTTCAGGATCAGCTCCTGCGGAAAAGCGAGAAAGAGAATCGAGCCGCTGGAGCGCTGGCCGGTACACACAATCCGGTTCAGCGCCTGCAGCCAGCCCATGCGGTTCTCGGCCTTGTTTTGTGCCCAGATGCGGATGAAAGCGAGAACCGCCTTCATCTCGTACCTGCCTCGTTCTTCGTCACCGCGGCATGCGCCGTATGCCTGGTTCATGGCAAACAGCTTCTGCCTGCGCAGCTCCTTGTCGGAACTCTGCCGTATCGTTTCCCATTCGGCCCTTGCCTTCTCCAGTTGTTCTTTGAGTTGCTCTCTTCTTGCTGCGATCTTGCCGATCATCGCGGCATAGACCCGATTGACGAAACGGCAATCTTCAAGCATCTCGCGGCTGACCTGTTCGCCCACCACAAGCGCCTTGAATGCCTCAATCGGAGCCTTGTTGATCAGCAAGTCTTCAATCTGCTTGCGAACATGGTTGTAGAGGTGGCCGACGCGATCGGTCTTCTCCACCTCCAGATGGAGTGGCAAATCAGAGCACCGGCGTTCGTTCTTATAACGAAGCCACGGCGCCTGACGTACCTGCTGGCGTATTTCGGCGACGAGTTTGAGGTCTGGCTGAACTTGCCACTTGAGGCTGTCGAGCGCGTTCTGGAGTTCTTTGGCCAGTTGCGCAGCCAGTTCTTGCTGACCGACTGCGCGGCAAGAGGTCATCAAGTCGGTGATCGAGCCGATGTGATTCCCTCGGGCCCTCATGGCCACGTGCTCCAGATTGAACCAAGGGTCTTTTGCTTTGTTGGCCTTGTTTTTCCCCTGTTGCTGTCCGAGGCCTCGGGAAAACCGGTCCTTTACAAACCGCGGGAACCGATCCTCTTCGACCACGCAAACCCAGTCGAAATCAAAATCGCCGCCATTCTTCTTTGCCGTCTCCGAGTGCAGGACATATGTGCCCTCCAGTCGAAGCTGCCGTTGAACCAATTCGCGAGTTTCGGATTCGGTCAGCGTGCAGTTTCTTCGGCAAAGATCGTTGTTGAGTTGGGCTACAATCTCGCCGTCCGAGAGATTTGCGAACGGGAGGAGATCGTCAACCATCCGTATCGGATAGCGGACGCACAAGCCGTTTTTCGAAGCCAGCGGAACGATGGCTTTGTGTTCGGGAATCCAGTCGGATCCCGAGACCACTTGGCCGTCCTTCAGGAGGAGATATCCGTCATCCATCAGCGCAAATGCGGGAAGACGGAAACCTCCTGAGGTCGCCGCCTTGAACGCCCAGCGCGCCAGCAGTTTGTTGAGTTGGTTGTTGACGTAAGGATGACGGACGATTTCGCCGCTGGCGTCGGCCAGAAGCAGCCCTTCAACGACCCGGAATTCTTCGTTGTCCGGCTCAACTCCCTCCGGCAGAGACTTGTCCGGATGGTGGCCGAGGATTTCAAGCAAATCCTCGTATCGGCCCTCGCCTACGGCCTCACTCAGCTTCGCCACTTGCTTCATGGCCTGTGGTAATATTTCCAACTGAATTGAGTCTTCAGGAGCATGTTCGACCAACGTGTAACTGGACTCAAACTCGAGCTGGCGGGAGACTTCGCGGATACCTACCACGGTGTCACCGCGAAATCTTCTGCCCGGCCCGAAGATCGAATACATCACCGTCGGTATCTTTAGTCCTGGTTTGACCGCGCTCTCCGGCAGAACAAAATCCGCCTCTAGCGCGTCCGAAACGTCATCCTCCATGATTTTGAATGCGCCTTTCGCCTGCGTATCTGCGAAGGCCATGCGGAATTGGTAAAAGCGTCCTTCTGCCAGACTTTTCCCGGCAACTTCCCGTTTAGCGTCCTGGAGAAGAACGGACTCTTCGGCGTGGTTCTGGTTCTCGTCGCTCGCCTTTCCATAACGCTCGCGGCGAAGCCGTTCCACCTGGGCCGAGAGGATTTCGTCATCATGTTTTTGTTGGAGGCGCTGGAACACTGACCGCCTGATCCAGCCGCGGCAGTCATTAGTTCCAAGCTTCCTGTCGGGCACAACGAGCACCCGGGCTTCGCGCTCCTTCATCATCACCTTGCAGGGCGAGACGAGGATCCCGAAGTAGACAATTGCCGCCTGCGGCCAGTGCTGGAACCGCTCGGCAATCGCACGGCTGTGCTCCCGGTCGACAAAGTAGAACTTGCCTTTCTTTGCGGAACCGCTTGCACCGACTAGCTTGTAGTGAATCCCGTTCCAGACGAGCCGGGCCAGGGCGTTCTCGACCTGTGCTTCTTCGTAATCGTCGAGAGGCTCGGCCGGCACGTTTACACTGGCCACCTTGATTCCGGGATAGAGCACGCTGAGTAGCGTGTTCTTGAGTGGCTCAAGATCGTGCAACCGCGGCGCTACTCGCCCGTTGCGGTCGATCTCGAGGTTCTGGAGTTGGTCGACCGGGATTCTGTAATTGTTCGTCGTCGTATTCTTCGTCATTTTTTTTCTCCTTAACTATTTTGTTTTCCTGGGAGACCCAGGATCGAGTTAAGGAGTTTGCGTGACCGCAAGTTCCCACACTCTCGCCTGGCCTCCCCTTTTGGGTTCGCTTGGCCAGGCTTCAAGTGCTAGAAGCTCCGGTCAGCACATTTCCCCGCATCAAGCCGCGGGGTGCTCAAAGGACCAAAATCAACGTTTTGGTCACCTGAGAACTGTTTGTGCTGATGTCGAGCTCGCTCTAAATCGTCTTCTGGACGACAGCCTGTTTCACGATCACAGGATTGCCGCCATTCACCTCCGGAACCGCCTTCCAAGCCGTCAGCGTGTAGAACGGCTGGCCGGTCCTGAATGCCTCGATCAATGCCTCTCCCTCGCTGGCCATTTCCTGGCCGAGTTCCGGTTTTGCCGGAGACGATCCGGGCTTAACTAGAAAATAGCGAAGGCCTGCATCATTGCCATTCCGGCGCCTTCGCGGCGTGTTGGAGCCATCGGCTTTGGCTGCAGCCGTTCGTTCCGGCACCTCTGTAGTCCCCTTGCCTTCCATATTCAAAGCTCCTTTCCCCTCCCTTATTTAAGACTGCCCAATCCCGTCTGCTGCAGAACCCAGTCGCGCTTTTCGCCCTCGATCGCGCGTTCCCAATACTCTCCAACCAGCAATCCGCTGGGGTTTTCCTCCGACCGCTTCTCAACAAGCAGTCTTACGTGAAATTCGCTGACCACCTTGTCGATCGTTTCGTTGTGTTCGTGAATGTGGTGTACTTCTTTGACCCCGAACGCCGTGTAGGTCAGTGGGTCGTCCTTGGCAGCTTCCAGCGAGCGGATCTGAAATTCCGAAGTCGTCTGATCGTCTTCGATCTTTCCGATGAAGTCATCTTTCTGCATGCCGGCGTAGGCGGTGCGCCGCAGGTTGGCTGTCATCATGTTCAAGCTGTCAGCCCAGTTGCGGCTCACATTCGTCGGCGAAAAGTTCAGATAGCGTTCCAGGAACAATCGCACGAATGCCCGCTTCTCAAACTCGGTCGGCTCTGATCCTGGGCCTTGCGTCACAGACATGGCCGGTTTTCCCACCCCCAGGACCGTTGCCTGGCCGTTTCCATCCACGCGAATGACAGTGGGAGGCTGCAGGCGAACATAGACGGCGAAAGCCAGCGCCAACAGCGTTATCGGAATGCACAAGAAGGCCAGCACCATCGCCCGGTTGGCGTAGGCACGCAGCATCCCATCATGCTCGTAATAGCGGCTGTAACGGAGCTTTTCCGGTGCGTCGGCTTCTTTAGACGGGCTTTTCTTTTTCAACCGCATGTTCGGATACCCTTTGGTGTTCAACGACAATTAATGACGCCGGCCAAATAAGTGGCCGAACAAACGGCCGAGGAACTTTCCGATATAGAAAAAGATCAGAGTCGTAATGCTGTACGGCCGGAACTTTGTCCCTTGCGGCTCCCAGATCGGTGGCTGCCTCCACATAGAAACCTCCTCGGCCAGAGCTAATTGTTCTCGGCATTGTTCCTTCCCGCGGCTCTTCCGAGCGCCTTGCCCACGTTAAAGCTAATGACCTGGGTCACGGAATGCGGTCGATAACTGGACCCATGTCGGCCACTGCTGCCCGACATGGCAGCGGCAAGATCTCGCTTATCGTTGTTGCTTGCATTCGATGCGGGCACTGCGGGGCTAGTGCTGCTGTTCATCGCGCTCGCAACTCCCGAGCGAATGAAATCGGGCATCGAGGGAGCAGGTGGTGGTGTTGACGAAGCCAGGACGGAAGATGTGGGCGACGCACCCACACCACCCGACACTGTTGTGCCCGCGGAAGCAGGACTGACGCCCGCGGCAAAGCCAGTGACTCCGGCCAGGGCAGTGCCAGCCGCAGCCCCGCCCGCTCTTACCAACGCAAAGGCTGTTGACCCCACA
>Ga0181528_10000706_pt1 | contig 22346 bp, 20 predicted proteins | sample PEATcosm2014_Bin_47_FD_119742 | JGI IMG/M metagenome (GOLD analysis project Ga0181528, IMG submission 119742) | Peatland microbial communities from MTU Mesocosm Facility, Houghton, MI, USA - PEATcosm2014_Bin10_10_metaG | ecosystem: Environmental > Terrestrial > Soil > Wetlands > Peat | place...
ACGGCGATTGCGCCGATCGACGGGTTGGGAATCCCAGTGGTCGGGTCGTCGGAGATCGGCACCCAGGTCCGGCCGGAGTTCTCGGTCTTCCAGACGCCGCCGCCCACCGAGCCCATATAGAAGGTGTCGGGCTGATCGGCAAAGCCCGCCACAGCGTAACTGCGGCCGCCGCGCATGGGGCCGACATCGCGCCATTTCAGCCCCGCCAAGAGCGTGCCGGGGAATTGTCCTGCCGGTGATGTCTGCTGTGCGAAGAGAGCAAATCCTGCCCAGGCGAGGAGGCCCAAGCCACTGAGTACAACAATCCTGCGGCGATCGACGATCATGTCCGTTTCTCCGGGTTAAAGGGTTTACTTTATCACTGCCCGGAGTGACGCCGCTCAGTGTGGCGCAGCCTTCAGGCTGCTGGGTCGAGACTTCAAGCGCTACCTCGTCCGGAAACTGGAAGCTCTCGGCCACACCGTCACCCTAGCCCCGGCAGCTTAGTCGCAGTGGGGATTTTCGAGGGAGTCTCGGCGCTGCAGACCCAGACCGCGCCACGGCGAACGTCAACCTATGTTCCGGGCAGGCCCGGTTCTCTTGACTTCACGGCTTCCGAACGGCATTCGCAATCGCAACACGCGCTCGCGCGTGCGTTCCTCGTGGAGATTGCGGACGCGGGCCATCAGCAGGTCGGATAAGGAGACCATGCCGGCCAGCCGCCCATTCTCTACTACCGGAAGGCGTGTAAAGCCAGTGTCCGCCATGCGGAAGACCACCGCCCGGAGCGGCTCGTCGACACCCGCCACTACCGGCGTGCGCAATACGTCGCCCAGAAAGAGGCGCGCGCCGGCCGATTCCGTGATCTCTCGCAGCTGCTTCCGCGTAACTACTCCCTTGAGCCGCCGCTCGCCGTCGATCACGGGGTAGAGATGCTGCCCGCGCTCCGCGGGCTCGCGGATCAATGTATTGCGCAGCGTCTCCATGGTCGCCTCCGCGGGTAACGCCACGATCTGGGTGCGCATTACCTCGCGCACAAAGAGAACTTCGAGAGGGTCTGTGGCATATTCGCGCGTGAGATGAAATCCCCGCCGCGCCACTTTTTCGGTGAGGATGGAGCGTTTGAGCAGCAGCACCGTGGTGGCGTGCGCAAGCATGCTGGCCACCAGGAGCGGCAGGAGAACGTTGACATCGTGCGTCAACTCCAGGGCAAACACGACCGCGGTGAAGGGGGCCCGCATGGTCCCCGCCAGGATCGCGCCCATGCTCACCAGCGGCCAGAATCCCGCCCCGGCGGCCGGAAGGAAGGCCGCTTCCACTCCGCCCAACGCCGCGCCCATCATCAGCAACGGCGCCAGAACACCGCCCGATGTCCCCGAACCCAAAGAGATCACCCAGATGGCCGATTTCACCAGCAGCACGCCGGCAATCATGGCGGGCGGCACATCCCCCTGCAGCATGGCGCGGATGGTATCGTAGCCCACACCCAGCGCCTGCGGAAAGATCATGCCGCCCAATCCGACGGCGATCCCTCCGATGGCCGGCCACCACTTCCAATGGATCGGCAGCTTGGCGAACGAATCTTCCGCCGCATACACGCCCAGCGTCAACAGCGCCGAAAGGCAGCCGGCGAGCAGACCGGCTACGACGCAGCCGGCCAGGCCCTTGGGACCGATGAAGATGGCATGAGCCGGCACTGGAAACAGGGGCCCGAGCCCCAGAATATAGCGCCGCGCCGCACCTGCCGTGGCGCTCGCCAATGCCACCGGGATGGCGCTCCGCGGCTTCCACTCAAAGAGCAGAAGTTCGACCGCCAACAGCACCGCCGCCACCGGAGTCGCGAAAGTGGCGGACATACCAGCCGCCGCGCCCGCGACCAGCAGGGTCTTGCGCTCCGCCGCGGTCAACCGGAACAGCTGCGCGATTACCGACCCGATGGCGCCGCCCGTCATGATAATCGGGCCTTCCGCGCCGAACGGACCGCCCGAGCCGATCGAAATCGCCGACGAGAGCGGCTTCAGAATCGCCAGCCGCGGCGGCACTTTGCTGCCGTGGATCAGGATCGACTCCAGCGCCTCCGGAATTCCATGGCCGCGAATGCGCTCCGAGCCGTAATACGCCATGAATCCGATGATCAGCCCGCCGGTCACCGGCACCAGCACCGCGAACCATCCCAAATGATTCCCGGCCGGAGAAACCAGCGCCGTGCCGGTCCGGCCGTAGTAAAACACGTTGGTGAAGAAGCCGATCAGCCGCAGCAGCGCCCACGCCATATACGTGGCCAGGATCCCAATGCCCATCGCGAGCAGCGAGATCGGGATCACGCGCGCGGTGGTTGTAAAGTCGCCCAGTTCTTGAGAAGTTCGTTTCATTTCAGTATGGTTTTCAAGGCCGTCGCCAGCTCGGGGCCGGTCCGTTCGAGTTCGTCGCGATGCGCCAGAGCGAGCTTCCGCAGAATCGCGCGCCCGGCAGGCGTGAGGCGAATCCACACCTCGCGCTTATCGCCTGTCCCCGGATGCCGCGCGATGGCCGCGGTGCGCTCCAGCCGGTTCACCAGTTCGACGGCGCTGTGGTGCTGGATGAAGAGACGCGAGGCGATTTCGCCAATGGTCGGCTTTACGTCCTCCGGCAGGCCGTGGACGGCGAGCAGCAGTTGATGCTGTTGCGGCTCGACTCCATGCTCCTTCGCGGTGATCTCGCTGAAATGGAGAAATCGCCGGATCTGCCGGCGGAACTCGGCGAGTTCGCGGTACTGCTCGCGAGTGAGATCGTGGGTGGCCTGCACATTTATATCGTACCACGATATAAATGTCCGGCGCTGGCTATCGCTCGGCAATCTTCGACATGGACGCCGGATAGCGGTCGCCCACCGCCATCGACGCCAAGCCGTTCAACTCCGCCATATCTTCCGCCGTCAGGCGCAGATTCGCCGCGCCGAGATTGTCGTCGAGATACGTGCGGCGCTTGGTGCCGGGGATCGGCACGGCGTCGGGAGCTTCGAGGAGAATCCAGGCGAGCGCCACCTGCGCCGGCGTGGCGCCATGGCGCTGGGCGACGCTCTTTACGATGTCGACCAGTTTCCGGTTGGCCGCCATGTGCGCGTCGTCGAAGCGGGGAAGGCTGCGCCGGAAATCGCCTTCCACAAAGTTCGAAGTCGACTGCAGCGCGCCCGTGAGGTAGCCGCGCCCGAGAGGGCTGAACGGCACCAGGCCGACTCCGAGCTCGCGCATGGCCGGCAGCACGAATTCTTCAATGCCGCGCTCCCACAGCGAGTACTCGCTTTGCACCGCGCTGATGGGGTGCACCTGGTGGGCCCGCCGGATGGTCTCCGCACCGACTTCCGACAGGCCGAGATAGCGGACCTTACCGGCTTCCACCAGTTGCTTCATCGCGCCAACGGTCTCCTCAATGGGCACCTTCGGATCCCTGCGGTGCAGATAGTAGAGATCGATCACGTCCACGCCGAGGCGCTGCAGCGAGCCTTCCGCGGCGCGCTTCGCGTTGGCGGGCGAGCCATCGAGCTGGGTCACGCCCGTGCCGATCACGAATCCGAATTTCGTGGCCAGGACCACTTCGTGCCGCCGTCCGCGAATCGCCTGGCCGACCAGCACTTCATTGGTGTGCGGGCCATACACCTCGGCGGTGTCGAGCAACGTCACGCCGCAATCGATGGCGCGGTGAATGGTGGCGATCGACTCGGCTTCGTCTCCCGTTCCGTAGGCGTGGGTCATACCCATGCAACCCAGGCCGATAGCGCCAGCGGCCAGACCCTGGCTACCGATTTCTCGTGTCTCCATGCTCCGATTATCCACCCCTATGGCATGACCGCGTGCATCGCCAGTACGATTCCTAACCCGGCGATGGATTCGATTACTTTCATGGCGGTCCAGGATTTGAAGGTCTGCGCGACCGTCATTCCGAAATATTGATTCACCAGCCAGAAGCCCGAATCGCTCACTTGCGAGAAGCCCGAGCCGCCGCAGCACAGCGCCAGCATCAGGATGTTCGGACTGTATCCCGGGATGCCCTTCACGATGGGCGCCACGATTCCCGCGGCGGTGATGATGGCGACTGTGGCCGAGCCCTGCGCGATGCGCATGGCCGCGGCGATCACCCAGGCCACCAGGAGCGGCGAGATCGCGGAGGTCATCAGCAAATGGCCGGCGTATTGGCCGACGCCGGAATCGACAATCACCTGCTTGAACGCGCCGCCACCGCCCATAATGCACAGCAGGGCCCCCATGGGAGCGAGCGACTGCGCGGCCATTTTCTGCGCCTTCTCTCGCGTCACGCCGCGGCGGATGCCGAACCAGTAAATCGCGATCAGGGCGGTAAGAGTGAGCGCGCTGAAGGGATGGCCGAAGAATGCGGCCGCCGGCTGGAACGGCACCTTGTAAAGGTTGGCGATGTTCCCGCCGAAAATCAGCAGCACCGGCAGGAGCAGCAGGATGACCACCACCGGCAAAGACGGCGGAGGTCCCTGCGACGCGTCCTGCTTCGGCGCCTCTTCAGAGATCGCCGGCACCGGAATGTTCATGCGCTTCGCCAGCCAGCCTCCATAAAGGATGCCGCCGAGGATCGCCATGGGAATCGACACCGCAACACCATAAACGATCGACAGCCCCAGGTCGGCGCCGAATAATTGCGCGGCCGCGGCGGGCGCGGGGTGAGGGGCCACCATCGAATGGGTAGTGGTGAGCGCGGCCGCCATGGGCAATCCGTAGAACAGCAGCGAGCGCTTGGTATCGCGCGCCAGATTCCACACCAGCGGCGCCAGAATCACGAAGCCAACTTCGAAAAACAGCGGCAGCCCCACCAGAAACGCGGCGATCAGGATGGCCCACGCGGCACGTCCGGCGCCGAACCTTGCGAGCAGCCAATCGGCCAGGACGCGCCCGCCGCCGGAATGCTCCAGAAACCGGCCGATCATGGCGCCCAACCCGACTACCACAGCGATGAAGCCCAATGCGTCGCCGAACCCGCTCTGAATCGACTTCAGCACCTTTTCCGGAGGCATGCCCGCCGCCAGGCCGAGAGCCATGCTGGAGACCAACAGGGCGAGGAATGCGTGCAGCTTGACCGCCATGATGAGGATCAACAGCAGCGCGATGGCGATGCATGTCATGAGGATCAGATACGGTCCATTAGCGGGCATAAAGTACATGCATTGTATCGGACTTGGCGGGTGCTTAAGCGTTTTGGGGATTCCACGGACTAGCCCCGAAAATCCGCTCCCAGCGATCAGAAGCAACAGAAACTTTACGAGGCTTCTCCGCCGCCAGATCGGTTAAGCGCCCGGACTTGGCTTCGGCCCACCGGATGCGGCACAATTGGATTTCACCAAAAGGGAGAATCGACCGTGAAAGTCATCGCCGGCGTTGACCTGGGCGGAACCGCCATCAACTATACGATCATCGACGAGCAGGAGAAGTTCCTGCTGGAAGGATTGTGCGAGCACCCCGCGCTTTCCACGCAGGGGCCGGACGTTTGTCTGGCGCAGATTGAAAAGGGGCTGGAAATCGCCGCGGACAAAGCGGGTGTGCAATTGGACGATGTGGTTGCCGTGGGGCTCGACACGCCGGGTCCGGCGAGCGCCACGGGAGTTTTGAGCGCGCGCGGATCGACCAATTTCGTGCATGCCGACTGGTCGGGGTACGATATCCGGCAGAAACTGGAAGCGCGGCTGGGGCGGCCCGTCACCTATCTGAACGACGGCAACGCGGGCGCGCTATGGGGCCACTTTTCGATTTTCGGCGCCGATAGCCGGCACACTTCGGTGACCACCGTGATCGGCACCGGGTTGGGCGGCGGCGTCATCATCGAAGGCAATGTGGTGAAAGGCAGGGCCGGGTTCGGCGGCGAATTGGGGCACGTGCTGATTCCCTACCAGAGCATCGCGGGGACGGAGGGGATGACGCCGCCGTGCAACTGCGGCCGCACCGGCTGCCTCGAATCGGTGTGCTCGCTGACCGCGATTCGAAGGACGCTGCTGCCTTATTTCCTGCCGCGCTATCCGGGGCATGAACTGGGGCAAATGGAGATCGGCAAGGCGGCGAAACTGGTGCGCGGGATGGCGGAACGGGGCGACGCTCTGTGCCGCGAAATTTTCCGCGTGCAGGCCCACGGAATGGGGCTGTTCTTCGACCAGATGATCAACACCTTCGATCCCGACGCGTTGATGATCGGCGGCGGCGCGCTGGAGACCAGGCCGGAATTCCAGGAGTGGTTCCTGGCGGAGACGCGCAAAGCGATGCCGCCACAGCGCGAGGAGCAGGCCGACATTCCGATTTACGTCATGCCCAACGGCGATACCGCGGGCGCTCGCGGGGCGGCGATCGAAGCGCTGAAAGTCGCGCGGGCAGAGGGCGTGCTGTAAGGAGCGCGCCTGGACAAGCCGAAGCATGTCCCACAGTGCGCTGCGCACGAAATCGTTGCGGCGCCGATTTAGCGATTCAACGCCGCCACGCCGGGGAGCTGAATCCCCGCCAGGAATTCCAGCGAGGCTCCGCCGCCAGTGGAAACATGCGTGATCTTGCTGGTGACACCGGCCGCTTTGATGGCCTTTTCGGAATCGCCGCCGCCCACCACCGAGATCGCGCCCGAGCCGGCCACGGCTTTCGCCAGCGCCACCGTTCCGGTATCGAATGGCGGCTTCTCGAAGATGCCCATGGGGCCGTTCCAGATCACCGTCTTCGCGCCGGCGATTACCGCCGAATATGCCGCGATGGTTTTCGGCCCGATATCCACCGCGATCTTGCCGTCCGGTATCGTTTCCAGCGATTCATGAGAGGCGCCGGCGGCAATCTCCAACACCACCACGTGATCGACCGGCAGCATGAGCTTGTCGCCGAGGGAGGCCAGCAGAGTTTTGGCGAGATCCACCTTATCTTCTTCCACAAGAGACTTGCCGGTGGGCTTGCCCTGCGCCTTCAGGAAGGTGTACGCCATGGCGCCGCCGATCAGCAGGCGGTCCACCACTTTTCCCAGATTCTGGATGACTTCGATCTTATCCGAGACCTTGGCGCCGCCGAGGATGGCCACGCAGGGGCGGGCCGGATTCGAGGTCGCCATGCCGAGATATTTCAGTTCGGCCTCCATCAGCAGTCCCGCGGCAGCCTTGGGCACGAACTGAATCATGCCTTCGGTGGAAGCGTGGGCGCGATGCGCCGAACCGAACGCGTCGTTGACGTATACATCGCACAGCGCAGCGAGTTTTTGCGCGAATGCCGGATCGTTCTTCTCCTCCTCGGGATGGAAGCGCAGGTTCTCGAGCAGCAGCACTTCGCCGGGCGCCGGTTTCATGGCTTCCACCTCGGGCCCAACGCAGTCCGGCGCCATTTTCACGGTACGGCCTAACAACTCCTGGAGGCGCGCGGCCGCCGGTTTCAAACTCATCTCGGGATTCGGTTTGCCCTTGGGCCGGCCGAGGTGCGACGCCAGGATGACACCGGCTCCGTGATCGAGGGCGTATTGAATGGTGGGCAGCGACGCCTTGATGCGCTTGTCGCTGGTGATTTCCATGTCGCCCTTTTCGTTCTTCTGCAGCGGCACATTGAAATCCACCCGGATGAAAACTCGCTTTCCGTTCAGATCGAGATCGCGTATGGAGAGATAGGACATATCGGGCCTCAAATGGAATAAATTTGAGGGTAACACGAGGCACGCTATGAATCCCTCGGCCTTCCCTGCAAAGCAAGGCCGTAAATAACCGCACGCCGCGGCCAATGCGCTCTCCGCGATCAGAGTGCGCGGAGAACAACTCGGTCCCGGGCTCATCCTTTACCGGACCAAAGCGAAAGCCGCACGAATCAGTGGCTTCGACCGGCCGATCGTTTACCGGGGCGCGCCTCCACTTCGGTTGCGGCTTTACGCGTCGCGTCCGCAATGCGCTCCGGTCTTGCCTTTGCTTTCATTTTCTCCGTGTCTGAAGTGCCTCTGTGGTGAGCTACGAATTGTCCTTGGTAATCAACCGCGCGCCGCGATTGTGCGTGATGTAGTTATACACCCACTCGACAAACACCAGCAGGCGATTCTCGAACTCCACCAGGTACATCAGGTGCACGAAAACCCACAAAAACCATGCCGGAAATCCCGAGACCTTCATGAATCCGAAATCGGCCACCGCCTTATTGCGGCCGATGGTCGCCAGATTCCCCTTGTCGAAATAGCGGAATTGTTTGAGCGCCTTGCCCTCGATCTTCGCGCGAATCGCCTTGGCGGCGTAGCGCCCCATCTGGATGGCCACCTGCGCCACTCCCGGCAGCGGTTTGCCGGTCTGGTGGCTGAAATTGGCGAGATCCCCAATGACGCGGATCTCGGGATGGCCGGCGATGGTGAGGTCCGGTTGCACCATTACGCGGCCGACCTTGTCGAGCTGCGCGCCGGCCCGATCGGCCAACACTTTGCCCATGCGCGACGCGCGCACGCCCGCCGCCCACAATACCGTCCGCGCCGCCAGTTTCTCTTCGCCGTTGGCGCCGTTCATGGTGACGCCGTTCTCGTCGATGGCCGTGACGCGCGTGGAGGTGCGCGGGTGCACTCCCAGTTGCTTCAACTCTTCTTCGGCCTTGGCGGACAACTCCGGCGGAAATGCGGGCAGCAGGCGGCTCTCGCCTTCCACCAGCACGATGTGCGCATCGGTAGGATCGATGTGGTGAAAGTCGTGGCGCAACGAGTCGTTGGCCACTTCGCTCAACGCGCCGGCCAGTTCCACGCCTGTCGGCCCACCGCCGACAATCACGAAATTGAGCCACTCGCGCCGTCTGACAAGATCCGTCTCGCGCTCCGCGTGTTCGAAGGCAGCCAGCAGTTTCGATCGAATGCCGGTGGCGTTCTCAATGGTCTTAAGTCCGGGCGCCACCTTTGCCCATTCGTCGTGGCCGAAATAGGAATGGGTCGCGCCGGTGGCGACGATCAGCTCGTCGTAAGGAAGTTCACCGTTGCCGGTGACGAGGCGGCGGTTGGCGGCGTCGAGGTCGCGCACTTCGCCCAGCACCACTTCGGTGTTTTTATTGCGCCCCACCACGGCGCGCAGCGGCGATGCGATCTCGCCAGGCGAAAGTGCGCCGGTGGCCACCTGATAGAGCAGAGGTTGGAACAGATGGAAGTTACGCCGGTCGATCAGCGTCAGCGACACCGGGGCGTGGCCGAGGAGTTTGGCCGCGTACAGCCCGCCGAACCCGCCACCCACGATGACTACGCGGCATGTACCATCCATCAGGTATTGGATGCCGGCTGATCGATTGCGGTTCTAAGTTCCGCGCCTGGCGCGAAGCGCGGCACGCGTTTAGCGGCCACTTCCATGTCGCTCCCGCTACGCGGATTGCGCACGCGGCGCGCTTTTCGATGGGAAACACCGAACGTTCCGAAGCCTGAAATGGTCACCCGGTCTCCCCGAACCAGGCTGGCCTGAATTCCTTGCACAAACGCATCCAGCGCCCGTGACGCTTGCGCCCGTGTCAGACTCGCATCCGAGGCGATCTTCCCTACAAGATCTTTTTTGTTCACAGTGTCCGCGAGTTTTATCAAAGCCGAAGGGCCGATGTCAACAGCTAGACCTGGGCCAGCCAGATAAAGCATGCCTTTCTCTACCAATTGGTAATCGACCCGTCCGGGCGGAAGTAAGTCTGCGCCCGATTCGTGATGCGCTGGGTGAACTCGGCAATCATTTTAAGCTGCGACCAATCCACCTCCACGCCCAATCCGGGCCTCTCGTTGGGGTACAGCTTGCCGTTGCGGAAATCGAGTCCCTGCGGGAGATGCGCCACCGTGCGGCCGCCGTAGTTGTACTCCATCAGCACCGGGCCGGAGAACGTTCCCAGACAATTCACCAGCGCGGCGGTCGATATCGGTCCCGTAAAATGCGGAATCATGCCCACGAAATGCGTCTCGCAAAGAGCCGCGATCTTCATCATCTCGGTGATGCCGCCCACGTTGGGCAGCGTGGCGCGAATGTAATCCAGGTCGTGATTTTCGATCAGCTTGTTGAAATCCCAGCGATTGCCCCACTCTTCGCCGGCCGCCAGCGGCACGCTCACTTTGCGGCGCAAAATGGGCAGGTCTTCGCCGAACGCCTCGGTGCGCACGGGGTCTTCCACGAAGTACGGCGCCAGGTCGCGAATCAGTTCGCATCCGCGAATGGCATCCGAAAGATCGAAGCGCTGGTGAAAATCGACGCACCAATCGCCGTTCTTGCCCACTCCTTGGCGCACTTCGGCGCAATCCGCGGCCAGTTGATTGATGCGCTCGTGGGTGTTGTACATGGTGTTGGCCGGGGCATCCGCCGCACCCATGCGAAAGGCGCGATATCCCGCGGCGATGGTGAGCTGCGCCCGCTCCTTCAGGCTCATCCCGCTCTTGACACCCGGAATCGTGCCGGCGGTGTTGTAGCATTCGCAATAGTTGCGCGCCATGCCGCCCAGAATGGCATGCACGGGCTGGTTGAGCGCCTTGCCTTTGATATCCCAGAGCGCCAGATCGAGCGCGCCCAGCGCGTGCATCTTCTCGCGTCCGGGCGGATAGAAATAGGCGCGATACATGTCCTGCCAGAGACGCTCGATAAATTGCGGATCCTCGCCGATCAGCCGGCCGGCGCACTGTTCCAAGGTGTCGCGCGAACCGCCCTCGCCGATGCCCGCGATGCCGGCGTCGGTCTCCACCTTCACTACCAGGTCGCTCTGATTGAAGAGCGGATTCGGCGCCGGCGGAGCCCACACCTGGACGCGGGTGATCTTCATTTTTGGCATGGCGGCGCGGACGCGCGGCGGCAGCGCGGCGCCGGCGGCGGCACTCAAACCAATCGACGTAAGGAAAGATCTTCTCTTCATGGAGACTGGGCTCCTTCGGCCCCTTATCAGCTTATAACTTCCACCGTGCAGCGCTGCTTGGCGCGGCGGAATATGATGGAAGTATCGGAGGAATGACGAAATGACGGAAGCGGACAAGGAGAAGGTTGAAGCCGCCGCCGTTGCCAGTGTGGGAGCAGGCGTGGGCGGCGCGGGCGGCGCCACGGTCGGAGTGTTGGAATTGGCCGCTCAGGGCGCGGCTACCGGCCTCGCGGCGGGAATCGTAATCGGCGCGGGTGCGGTGGTTGGAGGCCTGGCGTTTTTCTTCGGCTACAAGGCGTATCGCCATTTGCGAAAATCGCGGCAGTAAAAAGAACGAGGGACGTGGCGCAGACTTTCAGCCGGCAGCGCCGAGACTCTGAGCTCCTGACCTGGCACGGGGCGAGGCTGCGAGGAGCGCGAATGAGCCGCTTTTCCCCATGCCTACAACCCGGTCGAAACTTAGTCAGGGAGCAGAAGAAAAGAAATTCTGGCCGCCGATGAACGCCGATTGAACAAGAAAGTCCCTTATCAGGGTTCATCGGCGGCTGAGGATTTCCCGTGCTGGCACATAAGGCCGGCTCATCCTGATTCCACAAGATCGGGATGTCAGAGACTCATCTCGGCGCGCCGGTATGAGCAGGGGACGGGCGGTAGAAACCAAGAACGCAGGCAAGAGTGCCCGGCCCCGAGGGCACCGCTCAGACTAAAAGTCCGCGCCGCGTCGCTTGGCTGTGGTTTCAAACAAGATGCCGGGAGGTTTCTGGAAAGTCTCGACACTGCCCGGTTCTACTGAACATCGGCCACTTTCCCGTCGATGAAAATGACCTTGATGTTTCCATAGGAGTAGATCTTCTTCGATCCCAGGTCGCCCACCAGCGTGGGCTGTCCCAGCAGACCTACAACCTGGTCGATGGTCATCCCCAGCGATACCGATTGCGGCGCGCCGGCGGAGGCCGAAGGGCCCGAGGCCTGGGCCATATCGAGAACATCGTTCTCCGCCTGGACGGCCGTTTCGGCCTGCTGGCTGACTTCGGTGGCCACGTTCGGATCGGGGGGCGGAGCCGCCTGCGCATAGGCCGCAGTCACGGGAGGAGCACTGGCGGCCGGCGGTGCAGCCGGAATGCCGTCCTTCCCTTGACGCGCCTGCAAATCGGCCAACCCCTGATCGAGGGTCTGCCGCATATGGTTTTGCATTTCCTGCAAATCCGCGATCGCCACCGTCACCATGGAACCCTTGCGGCAATCCTGGCCCTTGCTTGCCAGCACCGCCAGGTTCGCGATGTCGGAGTTGCCCGCCGGCGGAGCATTCAGCTGCAGGACATCGCCCTCGGTGAGCGCGCATTCTCCGGCGGCGGATTGCACGGTGAGGCCGTTAGCCACTACGAATACATGAGTGGAATTGTCAGCCAGGAAGGCTGGCCCGGCCTGCGGCGCGGGCGCCTGGCTTTCGGCTCTCTCCTGGTCCAATTGGCGATGCACCTCGTCGGCGATCGCCTGCTTCACTTCGGGTGTGAGCGCTGTCTGCGCGGCAGGAGGGGCGCCGTAGGCGGGTAAGGTGGCCTGCGCCGCGGAGGCATTGGCTTGTGCGGCCGCGGCCGCGGCGGCGTTGGCCTGCGCCTGCTGGTTGTAGGCGTCCTGCAGGCTCATGGCGATCATGTAGTCGGTCAGCCAATATGCCGGTCCCGGATACACCGGGTAAGGCGCGAAATATCCGGCGTAGAATCCGAACCACGGGCTCCCGCCCCAGCCAAAGCTAAATGTCACCGGCCGGACCCACGGCGAGTACGCCCATCCATAAAAAGCGGGGGCGTAGTAGTGCGAACTCACGTAGACGTTGAGGGCGAAGCCGTGGTACATATACGGCCGGTAAATGTAGGCGCGCGGAACGCCGCCAATGACGTAGGTGCGCTGCACATAACTGACGCCGCCCACCGCGTACGGCCGCTGCACGTATCCCCACCGGGGGCCCTGGGTGACGATCACGGAGCGATCCGGCCGCACAAACTCGGCTCGCGCCATGCCGCCCGGGCCGTGGGTGATGACCATGCCGTTGCGTGCATGTACCACGGCCGGCTGACCGTTGGGGCGGTAGCTGACTGCCGTTCCGTTAGGACCGTGAAACGCCGGCCGGCTGCCGCCGGCGTATGCGGGGCGCGACGGCGCGGTTCCTACCGCCGGCCGCGGACGGTCGTTGGGCATCGTGCCGCCGGGTGTACGGGTTGCCGGAACGTTCGCCGGCGCCGGGGTATACGAAGGATGCGGGGTCTGGGTGCCCGGTGGCGCCGCCGCCGGACGAGCGGCCGGCTGTCCCCCAGAAGACGGCGGCGTGTTGCTCTTAGCCGGCGCCGGCGTGGTCTTATGGGTGGGCGCCGGTTTCTTTTCCTTCTCTTTCTCTTTGTCGGTTTGGGCCAGCAGGCTCGAGCCCGAGGCCAATACGAGAGCGGCTACCGCCGCACGAATCCAGCGGCTCGTCGCCGCCGTGCGAGTTTCAGGTTGCGCAGACATAGTTTCTCTAATGGTACGTTGCCCCGCGGTGCAAAGTAAATCGCGCGCCGCCAGGAGGGGCACCAATCCAAATCAGATTCGCCCTATAATGTTTTTCATGGAGTTTGTGCCGTGGGTGGAACTGATGGTGTGCTGGTTCGCCTGGGTCTATCCGTTCCTGTTCCGCGCCCCGCATTTTCAGAAGCGGCCTTCGGTGACGGCGTCCAGGCCTTCGCTGGCGGGATTGTCGCTCGAAGCGCTCGGCATTTTCATCGCCTTCGTCTTCCGGCTGCCTCCCGATGTGCACCCCGGCGCCGCCCGCATCGCGGCCTCCGCCATATTCGCCATACTCGCCTCGGTACTGTCGTGGTCGTCGGTTCGTCACCTGGGACGGCAGTTCCGGATTCAAGCGGGCCTGTATGAGGATCATCGGCTGGTTCGCACCGGACCCTACCGGCTGGTGCGTCACCCCATATTCGCGTCCCTGCTTTCGGCATTGCTTTGCACCCTGCTGCTGTTGACGCCGTGGCAGTGGTGCGTGGTGTCGTTGGCGCTGTTTCTGCTGGGAACCGAGATCCGGATTCGCACCGAAGAGCGGTTGCTGGCAGCACGCTTTCCGGAGGAGTTTCGCGAATACCGGCGTCATGTTCCCGCGTACCTGCCGTTTCTGCGCTAGTGTGATGTCCACGGATTAACCGACAGAGGGTTCGATCGGTTTGGTCTAATCGTGAGTTACCGGTGGCGGGGTCTGAGGCGCGTCAGACGCACGCGGGTAGTTACGACATTGGGCGGTGTGTCGGCTTGCCAGGCGTTCGGCACATTTCAACTCCACTAACAGCGCGTCTTCGACCAGGAGATCGGCAAAGTATTCTGCTACCGAATGCCCCTTGTAGATCACCGCAAATGAAGCTTCTGCGGCAGCCCGCATGCCGCGGAGACGGAGTTCTCGAAGCAGGTTCCCAAAAGCTGATATCATGAGGGAGAAGTCGCAAGGAGGACTGTAAACACCACATGGGACCTCTGGGAATGCCAGAAATGATGTTCATTATGGTTCTGGCCCTAGTCTTGTTCGGCCCCAAGGAACTTCCGCAAATCGGCCGTAAGGTGGGAAAGGCCATCAGGGAGTTTCAACGCGCCTCAAGCGAGTTGAAGACCACCTTCGAGCGCGAGATGCAGAACCTGGAGCAGGAAACCAACTCGGTGAAGGAAATCGCCGCCCCCTACACGTACGACGCTTACAACTACGACTATTCCGAACCCGGCAACACCAACGAAGGTTCTTACGGTACGGAAAGTTACGATCACTCCACTGCTGTTGTACCAGCCACTGCAAGCGCATCCGCAACTGAGGGCGCTGAGTCACCCGTTGCGCCGGAGGGCACCATCGCCCACGGCGCCGAAATGTCGCAGGTATCGGGATCGAGCGAAGGCACGCACCTGGCTTCCGCCGAGCCGGCCGATTCTCAGGATGCGCTGAAACCCAATCACAGCGCATTCCAGCCGGTTTCCGCCTCTCCCAGCGCCGTTTCTACGACGTCCGAGCACAATTCATAAAAGATGAGTCAACCTCTCGACCCGAAGGGAGCCGGCGCTTCCCGTACTGCCGGTACGTCTAAGCGCGAGACGGAATCCGGCCTGGAGCGGCTCCGGAATCTCTTCGGCGGGGGAGGCGGGCGCGGAGACGGGCCTGGCCCGGGCTCCCATGAGGACGACGAAGACGACGGCATGCTCCGCATGTCCTTCCTGGAGCATTTGGAGGAACTGCGGTCGCGAATTATCAAGATCATCGTCGGGATGTTCGTCGCCTTGTGCGTGAGCTTCACTTTCGTCGATCCGCTGTGGGATTTCGTGAAAAGACCCGCCAAGGCCGCCCTGATTGCTAACGGCTTCCCACCCACGTTGGCGCAAATCACGCCGATGGAAGCGTTCAACGTGGTGTGGTTCAAACTGCCCCTGGTCTGTGCCATTTTTCTGGCGTCGCCCTGGGTTTTGTACCAGGTCTGGGCGTTCATCTCACCGGGTCTTTACAAGCGGGAGAAGCGCTTTGCTGTGCCCTTCGTACTGGGTACTGCCGGACTATTCATCCTGGGTGGGTTGTTCGGGTACTTCGTCGCGTTTCGCTTCGGCTTAACCTTTCTGCTGAGCATCGGTGTTCAAAAAGACATCACAACGGTGATCTCCGTCAACGAATACTTTGACATGTTCGTGAACGTGATACTGGGCGTGGGGTTAGTATTTGAGCTACCAGTATTGATTTTCTTTCTAATTCTATTGCGTATAGTAACTCCAGGATTTTTGATTCGGCATAGCCGGTACGCCATTCTCATTAACTTCATCATCGCGGCCGTAGTAACGCCGACTCCGGATATCTTCAACATGACGTTGTTCGCTTTACCCATGTGCATCCTGTATTATTTGGGTATTTTCGTGGGCTACCTATTTGTATTGCGCAGGGAAGGGCGGCGATTCCCATGGGAGAACGTACTGAAGATTACAGTCCTTATATTACTTCTGGCATCAGCGGGAGTGTACCTCGGGGTTACTTACCATATATTCAAGCTGGTACGTCATTGGCCCTTTTTCATGCGCTAAGGTCGTATTTCAGTAGAATTGGAGAGGCCATCCGGTGTACCATCGGGATGTCCCCTATATGTTTGCCGGCGGATCTGAACGGTGGCGATGGACCTTCAAAAGACAATTCAGGATTTATACGCCGAGAAAGAAAAACTCGAACGTGTAATCGCCTCGCTGGAGGAGCTACAGCGGGCGGCGGATGCAAATTCCCATGTCATGGGACGTTCGAAGCGGCGCGGCCGCAAGTCCATGGGCTCTGAGGAGCGCCAGGAAGTCTCGGAGCGCATGAAGAAATATTGGGCGGGCAGGCGCAATTCGAAGCAGCACCCCCCCGCCGATTCGCGCATTGCGAACGGAACCTGAGGCGCTTACCTCTTGAAAAACCAGAGCCAGTAATACTGCGTGCCGGCTCCCCACTCGTAACGCAACTCGAACCCGCTTTCCTGCGCCAGTTTACGGGCGTCTTCGCGGCTGACAGCAGTGCCCACCCAAGTATCTCCGGGGTTAGGCTGGGCATTGCAGGAGCCTTGCACCTGAAATTTAAAAAGCCCACCCGGCTTTAGAAGACGGTTCACCTCGGACACATAGTTCGCGATCACTTCCCGGCTGGCGATGTGCTGGAAGACCAGACAGGAGAACACAAAGTCGAATTCTAATTGGCCGCCGATTCCGAATCGGTTCCACCAGCGGCGGCGCACCGCGGACAGGTCGCACCCGTTGTTGCAATACACCTCGACGTTGCGCAAATCGGCCAGCGCCCGGCGCGCCTGGCGGACCATGTGGGCGCTGATATCGACCGCATAGACTTCGCCGAAGAATTGCGCCAAGGGGCGCGTCACCCGCCCGGCGCCGCAGCCCACCTCGAGCACCTTCATGGATTTGGGATCGCGGCCCTGGCAGATGTTTCCCAGGTCGCTCAGGATATGGTTTCGCAGTTCCTCTTCGCCTGCCGCGAAAAAATCTGCGTCAGACCATTCTTCCTGGCCGGTAGCAACGTAGTGGCGGGCATTTTCCAACGCCCGGCGATCCCAATCGCGGCGCATTTGCCCCACTTGCCGCCTGATATCTGCGCGCTTCATTTGCTAATATTGGTATTGTACCTGGGGGCGAGTAGCTCAGTTGGGAGAGCACGGCGTTCGCAACGCCGGGGTCGGGGGTTCGAATCCCCTCTCGTCCACCATCTTCCCTATCGTGGCTTTCCCGTCCGGTTGATGCAGGGTTCGGCGTTTCGAGCATCGCCCACGTTACGGCCATCCGCAAACCGACGTCGAGCACCAGGGCGCCGACTTTCTGGACGTGCTCCCGACGAGGCCTGAACAAGACTCTGACCTCCTGAAGTCTTGGAGCCGGAGGAGCTCTCGTCACGCCGAGGCAAAGACATTATGGCCACGGATGGACACGGATAAGAAAGGGCTTCGGTCTATCCGCGTGTGTCCGTGGCCAATTTTGTTTTTGCGACGGTCTCGTTGGCTCGTTTCTGTTCCATTGCACGCGATTCCGCGAAGCGAACTGGGGTACCAAGTGCTGCTGGCCCGAGACCTTCAGTTCTTCCAGCATCTCATCACGAAAAGCTCGGCGCGCTTCTTCTTCTCAGCGGCCTCTGCGCCTCGGCGAGAGAATTCTTGCTTTTGTGGTTCCTGGGAAGTCCCTGGAATCAGTGCTACCGGACCCTTAGCCGGTCCGGCGCGATCTCATTGAGCTCCGCCACGAAACCGGCCGCGGCCTCCGGGGGCTTGATGTCGCCGGAGATGATTTCGTGGTTGCTCCACGGCCGGGCGTAGAGTTTCCTCGTTTCCCCCTCATCGTGCTCCACTACGGTTCCGTCCAGGGAGACGCCGGCAAACACGCCATGAGTGCGCGACCAGGAGAGTATTTCGGAGCGCATCAGGACATCGGTATCGGCGCTGGCATCCCGCCCGACCGGGCCTGCTGCCACGGCCGCATCTGCCCCGAGTTTGAACTTGTCGGACAAGAGACGAGTCATGCCGCGCTCGTTCATCACCAGGAAAACGATGTCGGTGGAGTCGGCGCCCAACTGCAGTCCGAAGCTGCCGCCGGCCAGACGAATGGGAGCCGGGGCGCTCCATCCCCATTCCGACCGGCAGAGAGCAAAGCCGCGCCCATATTGGCCGCCGACGATGAACGCCGCTTTCTTCATGCCAGGCACAACCGCCAGGCAGCGCGAGCGATTGAGAAGGCCTCGCGGAATCGCCTTGTCGGGCGTCGCCATGATTTCGCGGAGGGTGCCGGCGGCGTTCCGCAACCTCTTGTCGGGTTCATCATCCTGCGCAGGCAGCATCCCCGCGGCCACCGCTAGAAATATCAAGCAACCTACCAGACGCATGTACGCTCTCCGGACTCAATACCTTTGAGATTAGCTGCGAAAAGGGCTGTAGAAAATTCTACCTCAGGAGGCGCTCTCAGTTCACCGCCGCAGTCGCCGGGGTAGCCTTAAACCCCAGAACAAACTTCTGCATCAACTTCTCGGCGGCAGCCATTTTCATGCTCATCGCCTCGTCGAGCGCCTTCTGATTCGTCCAGTGATCGTGTTCGATCCGGTACATGGCCAGGACCGTTCCCGTCCGGTCGGCCCCCCTCCGGCAATGTACGAAAATCTTCCCGGCAGTCTGGTCGTTCAGCACGGCGAAGATTTTCGACACCTGCTCGGGCGTCGGCGCCAGGAAACCGTCCAGCGGAATGTTCACGTAATTCATGCCGAGGGCGCGCACTTCCTGGGCCTCTTTCGACGACCGGCCGGAGGCGCCGCGCAGATCCAGCACGGTGCGAACTCCCAGCTTTGCCAATTCGCGAAATCCCTCACCGGAGGGCTGCGCCCCACGACACAAACTGTCGCTCACTACTTGGAAGTTGTTTAGCGAATGCGGTTGTTCGGCAGCTCCCAAAACCAGGCTTCCGCACGTCAGAGCCGCAGCGGTAGCCCAGATGGCCATGTATCTCCCCATGCCTGTAGGACGTTTCCCAAGGAGGAAAGGTTGTCAAAGAGTGTAAAGCGGCCTTGATTGGGCGGGATGGGATGGCCACCAGTGTGAGCTTTTTCTCCTTCGCCGTGCGCGTCAGCGATCATGGCTCGAAATACCAACTCCAGGGTGTCCGCCCCGCCATCGGCGATAACCGCGCCTCGTGCGCGACAATAACGCAAGGACGAATTCGTGATCTCTTACCGCCGCGGCAACGATCTGGATATAGATGCTGTCATCGAACTGTACAAATCGTGCAGTCTGGGCGCGCGCCGCCCCTCGGACGACCGCGCACGCATGGCGGCCATGCTGTCCAACGCCAACCTGGTGATCAGCGCCTGGGACGGCGACCTCCTAGTGGGGATTTCCAGGTCGATGACCGACTTCGTTTACGCGACGTATCTCTCCGATCTCGCCGTCCGCGAGTCGTATCAGAAGCAGGGCATCGGGCGCGAGCTGATCCGCTGGACGCAAGAGGCCGGCGGCCTGGAAACAACCGTGATCCTGCTCTCCGCCCCGGCGGCGGTGAATTATTATCCCCGCATTGGATTTACACGGCACGATTCGGCCTGGATCATCAAAGGAGGCGAGCCGCTGCGGTGACTCCCGGCAAAGCAGAAGGCAGCGAACCGATCGATGCGGTGTACGCGGGGTCCGAGGAAGACCAGTTGAAGTCTTCCCTGCGATCGCTGGGCCGCTTCGCGCCGTGGGTCCGCAAGGTGTACGTAATGGCCGGTGAGAAGGCGCCCAAGTGGCTCGCCGGCGATCACTCTCGCCTTTCGTTGGTGAAGCATGCCACTCTGCTGCCCGCCGGCACGAACGCCGACCTGATAGCGTGGCAAATGTTCCGCATTCCGGGGCTCTCCCGCCAGTTCCTGTACCTCGACGGCAACACTTTTCTGGGCCAGCCACTGAACGCCGGCGATTTTCTAAGCTCGAAAGGCGGCTATCGATTCTTCGTCGAGCCGTCCGGGATTCCGGCGGGCAGCATGGCGGAGAGCTTGCTGAATTCCCGCTTCGGCCAGGGCTCTCCGCGAAAAACGGTGGCGCGCACTCCGCATCTGCTGGATCGCAGTTTCCTGGAGGAAGTGCATCGCCTGTGGGAGAAGCCAATCAAGCAGGGCGGCGTCTCGCTGCCCACACTTTACTTCTATTACTTGTTGGAGAGCCCACTCCAGTACCAGGCGCATGAGCAGGAGATCGTCACACCGGCGCTGTACGGTTCGGCGCCGCTGTCCGATCGCAATCTGGTATCGGCGATGTTGTCCGGGGGACCGAAGTTCTTTCGCCTGGAGGGGGAAGCTTCTCTGACCACGCAGATGGCTTTGAAGCTGCACTTCATGCGAAAGTCTGCGTTTGAGAAGTAGAACGATATCCGGCGGGATGTTTTTTATCGCACGGCGTGGAGCGTGCGGGGTGCTTAAGCTCTTTGGGGATTCCACGGGTTAGCCCAGAAAATCCGCTCCCGGCGATCAGAAGCAATATTGGACGCCGAAAGGGTATAATAAGGCGTTAGGCCCGCCCCACGGTCTGAGCCCGATTCAATCCCTTTCGAGAAAAACACTTGATCTCCATCAATAACATCTCTATGCGCTTTGGCGCCCGACTGCTTTTCGAGGATGTCACCACCACGTTTCTCGCCGGCCGCCGTTACGCCATTAGCGGACCGAACGGCGCCGGCAAATCGACCCTGATGCGCATCCTGGCCAGCGATATCGAGCCGTCCAAAGGCTCGGTCACGCGGCCAAAGAAGGTCGGCGTGTTGCATCAGGATCAGTTTGCGTTCGACTCGTATAGCGTGCTCGATACCGTCATCATGGGGAACGCGCCTCTTTGGGCCGCGCTGCAGGAGCGGGAAGCGCTCTACGCCAAGGAGCACAGCCAGCTCACGGACGAGGACGGGATGCGCCTCGGCGAGCTCGAAGGCATCGTCGGCGAGGAGGGCGGCTACACCGCCGAGAGCGACGCCGCTGTCCTGCTCGACGGCCTGGATATCGGCGAAAAGTTACACGCGCGGAAGATGAGCGAATTGCAGGGCGGCCAGAAAGTCCGCGTGCTACTCGCGCAGGCGCTGTTCGGAAATCCCAGCGTGCTGTTGCTGGATGAGCCCACCAACCATCTCGACCTGGAATCGGTGCACTGGCTGCAGAATTACCTCTTGCACTACGAGGGCTGCCTCATCGTCATCTCGCACGACCGGCACTTCCTGAACGAGGTGTGCACGCATACCGCCGACATCGATTACGAGACCGTCATCACTTATACAGGCGGCTACGACGATATGGTGCTGGCGAAAACGCGGATTCGCGCCACCGTGGAGGCCGGAAATGCGCAGCGGGAAAAGAAAATTGCGCAGTTGAACGAGTTCATCGCCCGCTTTTCCGCCGGAACCCGCTCCTCCCAGGTCACGTCGCGAAAGAAGGAAGTGGAGCGGCTGCAGACCTCGGAACTGGCGAAGTCGAATATCCAGCGGCCGTTTATCCGCTTTGGCGTGGAGCGCCCTTCCGGCCGTCATCCGCTGGAGATTAAAGGGCTGTCGAAATCTTACGAAGGCATTCCCGTGATCGATAATTTCACGGCGAGCGTCAGCCGCGGTGAGAAGATCGCCTTGATCGGCCGCAATGGCGCGGGAAAAACGACGATGCTGCGCTCGGTAATGCGAACCGCGCCGGGACCGAACCTGGAGGCAGAGCGGTCCTTCGCCGTCGATGCCGGCAGCGTCACCTGGGGGCACGAGGTCTCGGTCGGCTACTTCTCGCAGGATCATCGCCAGTCGATTAGCGCCGGCGTTACGTTGATCGACTGGCTTCATCAGTTCGATCCGATGGCCTCGCAGGCGGAATTGCGCGCCGTGCTCGGGCAAATGCTCTTTAGCGGCGACGACGCTCTGAAGCGGACCGAAGCATTGTCGGGCGGCGAAGCGGCCCGCCTGACATTTTGCCGCCTGATGCTGGAGAAACCCAACTTTCTGGCGTTGGATGAGCCGACCAATCACCTGGATCTCGAGTCGATCAACGCGTTGAACATCGCGCTGCAGCGTTACGAGGGCACGGTGCTCCTGGTGACGCACGATCATGATGTCATTGACGAGGTGGCGTCCCGTATTTGGAGCTTCGATTCGGGCCGCATCGAGGACTTCCGCGGTCCCTACGAGGAGTTCCGCGCGGCGGCGGAGAAGGTCGCGTAGGGGCTCGCTCTGCAGAGGAAATGTAACACTGGCGCGGTAACGCGCGGTCATCTTGCCTGCGGCAGCATACGCCGTAGACGGACTCGCCAAAGCCAATAGAACATTGCAGCGAATATCAACAGCACGGGGAGCGCCCGCATCAAAGGGGTGGTGAAGGGCTCGGGAAGGATCTTTGCGACGCGCTCGCGGATGGAAAAAAACGACGCGGCCGCGATAAACAGCGCGAAGCACATACGCCAGAGGTGGCGCGCGAGCCGGCGTGGCGCCGGTAAGGTTCCCAAGCGCAACATACGAACATCACCGGCAGCAGCCAGCGCC
>Ga0181528_10000709_pt1 | contig 22321 bp, 5 predicted proteins | sample PEATcosm2014_Bin_47_FD_119742 | JGI IMG/M metagenome (GOLD analysis project Ga0181528, IMG submission 119742) | Peatland microbial communities from MTU Mesocosm Facility, Houghton, MI, USA - PEATcosm2014_Bin10_10_metaG | ecosystem: Environmental > Terrestrial > Soil > Wetlands > Peat | place...
ATAACCGAAATTACCGGCATGCAGGCGTATCAGCAAGGGAAAATCGGTGAGGGTTTCCTGAATATCTGCGCCGGTTGCAGAGGCATCGACACTGATTTGGCGGCGAGAGCTCCAGTCATCATTCCACCACGCCAGGGCTAACACGGGGAACAGCAAGGCGATAAGCCCGGTCAGAGAATATTTTAATTTCATTTTAGATCAATGTTATGCTTTCAATGAAAGCGGGTTTTTACTAACTATTCCGGCATCAAATGACGGGTTCCATCAGAAGGTTTAAATCAATTTACTGTTATCTAATATTAATCATTCCATCAGTTTTTGCACTTTAGTTAGCGCATCAATCGCGATTGATGCGCCTCCTTGCGTCGCCACACCCTATAGGCTTAGCCTTACTAGGGCGGTTTATTAATATTTTTGTGTTGTTTATCTTAATACATAAAGAATTTTAAGTTGATAAATGCTTTTGTGCAAGCTTCATGCCAACAAAAAAGCTTTTCTTTATCATTGAATTAGTTGTGAAACGTGCAATATGTGTTGATATATCAACACATATTGTTGATCGTATGTTGGATATCAAGCAGCTGTGGTGGGTAAGGCAACAACTTTTGGTTAGCCTCCGCATCCGCTTGCAGCACTTTTAACGTCACTGACGCTGCATTTTCCAAACCCAACCAGGTCAGTACTCAAGATGCTGACAGATGATTTTTGTTTGCCGTTGGCGTCGGTATTATTATGGCTATCCTCCGCCAAAGTCTGGGCGCCAGATTTACTAGCTCCGGCTGCAGCACTGTCAGCTCCCGCCAGGCCTACAACCGGAGCGCTGGCCGTTGGCACCCCAACAGTTGTGCCGCTTGCCGAGATATTGGATTGTCCTAACACGGTAACCGCAGCAATTACAATGTCCTTACCGCTAATACCGGCTTCTCCGGCATTCACCGTGCCAACCGGCGCCGCCAGATAGACGTTGCCGCCACCTACCGCCTGGATACCGCTACCAGCAATGGTAGGCGAGAAATTGATCAAGATCTGACCGCTAACGCTATAGTTGACTGTGGGGATGGAAGGCGATAATGCGCTTCTGGCGCCTTTACCGGCATCAATGCTGCCAGCAGATGACCAGGCGGTGATGTTGCCATCACCTTCCGTGAAAACCCTGGACTGGTTCACATTCATATCCCCTTGAGTCAGAATGTTGAGATCGCCTGCCTGCTGAACCAAAATACCCAATTGATCAGCGCCTTTTGTATTGCCGCCTTGCGCGCCGGCCAAACCGACATTAATCGCGCCGCCGGGCACGACCAGATTAATATTGCCGCCATTTTCAGTCATAATTTGGCTGAACACCATATTAATGCTGCCGGAATAACTCGCGCTTGGGAACAAGGTGTTAATCGCCTCAAAACCTTGCTGATAAAGATTGTAGCGTTGATTTTGCGGTGCGGAGGCGGCTGCGTATGCGGAAAGCTGAATTTCCTGAAACATCACATTCAATAAAATGTCGAGACTCGGCTGACCTTGCAATTCGGAGGTATAGGCGCTATCAGTGATATATTTATTGATAAAACCGCTGGTGTTGATCTGACCGGAGATACCTGCTAAAGCGTCAATGGTGGCGCCAATTGTACTCAAATCCGGATTATTCTGATTACCTATGCTATCGATACCCGTGGAACTGCCCAGATTGATATTGCCTCCGGCTAACACCTGCAAAGTGCCGGGGCCGGCCACGGTTATTCCGGTAGCAGTACCACTATTCGGTTGAATAACACCTGTACTTTCATAGGTAGTATCGTAATTTATACTGCCGCCCGCCTCAACCAGCGTGACATCGCTAGCGGTTTGATTTTGGGTGGATATAGTCAGATTATTCAGATTGCCGTCGGCGATAATATCGGCGGCAGTTGGCAGGTTGATGCTGGCGCCTATACCGGATGGAAAATCGATATTGCCTTGGTTGGCAACAATCAGAGCCGTATTGGGGTTATCTAGAGCCAGCAGTTGGTTTGCTAGCAAGTTCACTCCATTGGAAGTATTTAGATAAGTAGAGACGTTAGCGGCGCTGTTGTTCAACGAAGTGGTCGGATTGCTCACGCCAGGAAGCAGACTGGGATTGACGTCTGACATGGTTATCGTCAAATTATTGCTGCCCAATAGGGCTACAGCCGCAGCATCAATACCAATGTTGCCATTGGCCAGCAATTGCAAGGAACCATTAGAGGAAGGGAACAGCGTCATTGGGTTGTCGATGCGTAAATCTCCGGACAAAGCCACTGCATTCAGTATGCCGGGATAGGCGTTCAAAGCGAAACTGGCATTGCTACTACCGCCGTTTGATCCTATGCTAAGATTTTTCAAAGCCTGAAGATTGGTAGTATTATTTAAAATGACAACATTACCGGCGGCGGATTGTAAATTCACTGCGCTATCTGCGCCATAGCTAAAAAATACGCTTCCGGTTGCTTGGCTGTTGGCAAGCAAAGTGGTTGGGCTCATTGCGGTTTCCAATTCCAGATCGTTACGCGCCTGTAAATTAAACACAGCATTGCCTACATCCAGAATTGCGCCTATGGTCGTAGAGCTGGGATTGTTATTGTCCTGTAGAAAGCCGCCGCCGGCGCTTAGATTGGCGGTACCCTGGGCCACATAAAATTCGCCGCCATAAATATTATTACCTGCGGACAGTTGTAAATTGCCGCCGCCGTTGATATAGGTTTCGGAAGTGAGCCAGTGATTGGTCACCACAATGTTGGTGATCGGGCTAAGAGAATTGACAGAGCCCAGCGGTTTTCCTGTGGTGGGTATCATCACGGATAAATCGCTGATATTACCGCCGGCATTTACCGTTACATTACCGCCACCTAGCGCCCCGATATTCTGGTTGAAGTCATTGGTCACAGTATTGCCGCTATCGCCGCCGGTGATGTTAATGCCCCAGGCTGCTGCGGAATAGTTACCTATTTTGTTTTTTGCCGGGCTAACCAGCCAGTCGGCGATTTGCTGGCCGGTTTGCTGACCCTGAATATTACCGCCGGCCGTTAGCGAAATATTGCCGCCTTGGGTTGGGTACTCAACTAATGCCAGAGATGAACCGATACTGGCTTCGGGTAATAAACCATAGCGTAAAGCCTGATTTAATTGCGATTGACTTAGCGTATCAATATAAGCAAGTGCAGCAGCCGAGCTGAGACCGTTGAGTGCCGGCAAATCGATGGTATTGTAATTCGCTGTAGAGCCAACCGTATAGATAGCCGAGGCATCATTGGATACGCCCAAGCTGCCGGAGGTGTCTATATTCAAAACAATATTTCCGCCTGCCTGAACTTGAATGTCGCCAGTGCCGGTGCGCACCACAACCTGGGTGTCAACACCGTTTACCAAATAGGATGCAGCCAAATTGACATTGCCGCCGGCAATCAGATCATAGCTCCAGGATAATCCGGGTTGTATCATGTTGGCATAAAGCTTGGCGCTACTGCTGTCTATGACCGGTGTAGTCGCCACGCCATCGGAAATACTGGCATTAATGTTAAGATCGCCAGCCGCTTTTAAGGTCAGGAATCCCGGCAAATCCAAAGCGCCGTAACGCCAGCCGGAATTCCAGCTGGATGTCGCGGATGACCAGCCTGTGCCGCCGGACTCGAAATTCCAGTTGGCGGCCAGGGTAAGATTACCGGTGCTGCTGACCTCTAAGCCCGGCATCAGCAGCAGAGTATTCGGTATGCTTAACGCATTACCGGTACTATCGGTTATGGCGGATTGGTTGGACATAAAGTTATTAACTGCGCCGCTCCAACCGGTAATATCGGTTGCGGTAATGGTGTAATCACCGGATTTGGCATATACCTGATTTGCTTCCAGCACTGCCGAAAATGGCGCGGCGCCAATTATTTGGGTATTGATTTGTGTGATATCTACCGTAGAGTTGGCGAAGTTAGTGTTGGCGCGTAATAACACTGATCCACCGTTGCCATCACTGCCGCCGGAAACATTGATCGTTGTAGATGAAACGGCATGGGTGACAGAATCGGTATGGGTGGCTGACAAATCCAATGTGCCGGTACCGGCATCAAGGGTAACTTTGCCGCCGGTGTTTTGCGCACCGCTAGCTTCCGCCAGAATTTGCGAATTGAGATCCATGGTAATACCGTTTGCGCCATAAATAGACACACTACCGGCAGTGACGCCGGATACATTAATGGTGCTATCCAAAATCACGGCGCCCTGATCGACATTGAGCTGGAAAGAGCCGGCCGTGACATTATCGGAAATGGTGACGTCGCCAACAGCTTGCTGTTCCAGAACCAGGTTATTGCCAAAACCGGCTGACGCCAGTTTGGAGTAGAGCGTTGAAAAGCCACTGGCGCCAAAACCGGAAGCATTTAACTGGAAGTTACCGGAAGTGACGCCGCTTGCCAAAGCCGTTGCGCTGCCGCCTGCATCAATAACGGCATTCCAGTTGCTAGCTGCGTCGCCCCAGTTGAACAAGCCGTTGCCGGCATTAGCCAGGATGTTTAAAGACCCGGCATTGCTCATTTCCTCGCTATTAGCGGGATTTATATAGCCGGCAAGATTGATAGTCGAACCTGTGAAGGCATTGACATTACCGGCAGCAGCCCTCAGATTCAGATTGCCGCCGGCAGAATATTTATCGGTACCGGCGAAATTGACAAATCTGCCTGACAAATCAATATAGTTACCGGAATTTAAATTAATGTCGCCGCTGGTCGCTGTCATGCTTAAACTGCCGGAAGGTAGTGCGAAAAATGCAGAACTACTAATGGTTCCTCCGTCTATGGTCCAGCTTACTCCCAGTCCTTCAGTGTAACTCGCAGGAGTATTGGCGGAAATCAGCTTGACTGTGTTGTTTTCAGCGTTAATGGTGGTGGTGGCGCCATTGCCGCCGCTGAAATACTCGGCAGTTAGAGTCGTATCGCCGGTAACGGTCAACACGCCGGGGGCGGCGGTTGTGGCGTCTCCGGTAACTGAATTGATAGTAGCTCCCTGGCCCTCTATGGTCTGGTGGGCTGTCAGATTGATATTCTGAAAGCCGGTAATGCCGTAATTGCCGCTACCCAGGATAATATTTTGAGCCATCAGCTGCAAAGTGCTGCCAGTGTAGGCAGTTGCGTTGCCATTCACCGAAACCGCACCAGTGCTATTGGATAGCTCCAGCTGAGTTGTTGCTGTAATGTTTGCAATGTTTGCGGTCTGGTTTGTGGACGGATATCCATTAGCAAAACCGTTGATGGAGGCAGCCGAGATCTCGACGCTATTGCTGCTTAAATTAACTGTGCCATACAAATTCAGATCACCTGTGCTATTCAGGATTAACTGGTTAAGATTGCCCGGCAGGCTTGCCAGCACCAGTCCGGGAGTATTGGCGGGGGCATTGCCGATGCTGATTTGGCTGGCATCCAGTTCCAGAGAACCGTTAGTCCCGGTCATGTTGATGTTGCCATTGAAGACCGTATTCTGACTGGAGTCTAACAGTATGGAGCCTTCTGCCCCCAAAACCGCGCCACTGCCGATCGTCAGCAAACCGCCATTGCCGGTAATAGGCAGATCGCGGTCCACTACCGATTGGCCGGAAGTAGATACTCGGACTAATGCGCCATCGCTACTACCGTTAGGATTTTCCACCAGCAAACTACCGCCGGAGTCCCCAGTAGCACTAGAGATACTTAAAACCTGGGCTCCTGTTCCCACATTCACTTCATTTGCAGCCGCCAGAGTTACCTGATTGGTAGCCGCCAGTAAAATCTCCGGGCCTTGTAATGCAAAGTCTTGCAAGGCAGTATTGTTTTCTACATCACTTGCTATCAACACGTTATTTGCGGTAACCGTAATCACTTCCCCCCGGCTATTAAAATTGCGTTGGCCGCCCAACAATAAACTAGGCGCATTAAAAGCATTCAACTGACTAGCTTGCAAGCCGATGTATCCGGATAAAACCGAGTCGTTACTATTGCCTATCACCTCAAGTTTAGAGCCGGTGATATCGACTCGCCCACCCAGCCCTTTGCCGGTCGGAGCCGCCAACAAACGGGCATCCAGGGTCAAGCTGGTAGTGGCGTCAAACACTAAGCCGCCGGCATCCTGTGGTAATTGCGGGACGACATTGCCATATAGCGCGGCCAATTGGGGAATAGTGGCGCTGGCTAGATAGGCATTGAATTGAGAGGGGCTGTTAGAGCCGGGGTTGCTGACAATGCCGCCGGCGGAATTATACGAGACGGAGCCGGTGAATATAGAGCCGGATTGCACTTCAAAGCCCTGGGTGACCGAGTTCTGAATCGATGTTCCGGCTACTCCGTAGCGTCCGGAAACCACGGCATATCCGGCTGCGTCATAAGTAGTCTGGGATTGGCCGGCAGTTCCTGCCTCCGGTGTAATCAGAAACGCCCCCGGCAATAATGCATAGTGGGCAGGCAGCAAGGTATACCAGCCTGCCGTCAGACCGGCGGCGGCATTCAAATAAACGCTCTCGCCCATGCTTAATCCGGAGCCGGTAAATTGCTGTGGGTCGTATGGGGTGAGAATATTATCGATGCCTGGCAACACGGCAAATTGTAGCACGCTGCCGTTGGCGATATCCGGCGTGCTTAAGATATCGTTAGTGCCGCCGGAGCCGCTGACAAACTCGTAGGCATAAAGATCACCGCCACCGGATAAGTTAATAGTGGCGCCATGTTGCAAATCCACGCTCTGGCCGTTTAGAGTCAAAATCTTCTGTGGAACATTGTCTACGGTTTTGTCATAAATCACCAGATTGTTAGTGCCGCTATTATCCACAGGATATAGCCAAATCGAACTGGCGGAGCCGACGCCAAACGGTATAATGGCGCCGGCGGCAGATACTGAAGTGTTGCTGCCATCCGCCAAAGTCAGGGTGTCGGTGGCATTCAGGGTGATGGCGCCAAAGGGGGCGGTCAGGTCGCCCTGTTGAATAATGTCGTTGGCATTGACGATCAAATTGCCATCGGCAGACAAAACTTCAGAAGTATCGCTGCCGCCGTTTTGAAAGGTGGCCGTGCCGGAAACATTCATGGTGTATTCCGTCAAGGTAGCCGGATAAACCCGTTTGGCGGCAATATTCAGATTGCCTTGCAAATCCAGTTCGCCCAGATAATAAATCTTGGCGGTGGTGGGCTCGCCTTCGCCTATCATGCGCAGATCGCCTTGGCTGAATAGATTAACCTGATCGAAACCGTTAAAACTTAGCCCGCCTATCAGGTCAATCCCTTGGGCATTGACGGTAAATTGTCCGCTACCGGTAACTGCCGGCGGGTCCATTACATAACCAGTGCCTTCCTGGTTGACTCGGGTAGAACCCAAAGCTACATATGGTGCGTTAATGGTCACTATTTCGTTGGACGCAGAGGTTGCCAAAGTCGGCGCATCCAGAGTAATCTGTTCGCTTGCAGTCAAACTGACATTGCCTTCAAACAAAATTGAGTTAGCTAGTTGGCCGTTAGTTAAAAAGTTATCATAACTTTGCAGTTTGATGGCGGCAAATCCGGCCGTATTCAGAGAGTTGTCGGTAAGCCAGGCCTGGTCGGCATAAGCAGCGTTCACACTAGCGCCTTCGCTGGGCGTAGTCAGGCTGGTTGCCGTGGTGATGACGAGAGTGCTGGGTTGTTTAGGAAAAGGATTAGTATCTAGCGCGTACACTAATAAAGCCGAATCCAAAGATACGGACAAACTGCCGCCAGCGGCATTGCCGCCGCCGGACCAAGCTTCAAAACCGCCGTTGGCGATGATGCCTTCAGGACTGGTCAGACTGATGCTGCCCCCCGCCGAGGCAACTCCCTGAGACGATGTTCCGTACACATTAATCAGTGAACCCGCCTCGGCGACAATGTAACCTCGCACGGTATTTAGCGAAACGCTGCCCCCGGCCAGCACATCCGGAATATTCAGATTATAAGCGCTGAGTTGAGGTACGGTTGCTCCTGTCGCCAGCAACTTACTTTCAGCACCCAACCAGATCCCTTGGGAAGCTATATAACCCGGATCATCATTTAGCGGCTGGATAATCGAGGCAGAAATACTGCCGGCAGGCGCGTAAATGCTGCCGTCAATAAAAATAGAAGTAGTCGATTCAAGTGAAACAGTGGCTCCTGGATCGGTCTGAATAGAAGCGCCGCTGCCTATGGTTAAATATTGGGCTATAGGGGTAGAGATGCCCTGATAATAAGGGCCGGTATAAGACAGCGCTAGATTAACCGGTTTGCGTAAACTTTCCGCCAGAACTACAGGTTGGGCAATGCTGCTCAGATGAGTGCCGGTTGCCGCCAGATCGGAACTGCTGAATAATTGAAAATTTTGTTGTTGCAGGGTTAACTGAAAATTATTTTCTACCGTCAAGCCATTTACGGAAGAGGTAATATTGTAACTGGAAAAGCCGCCGGTTTGAAAAAAGCCGCCATCTAGCTGCAGGGTCTGAGAAGGGTTGGCAGGGGCTTGATTGCCGATGACCACCTGATCTAACACCAAATTCAGGGCGCCGTTATTTTGCAGGCCGTAGGCCGTTAACTGACTGCCAAGTGAGTTGGTGGCTTCCAGGTTGCCGGCATTAAGCGAAATGCTGCCGGCCTTGCCGGCAGTGACGCTGTCGTTAAGTTGTTTCCATGCGCCGCCGTCAGCAGTGATTTGGCTGCCGGCAGCTAATTCTATGTTTCCCTGCGCTGTCAGTGAGACGCTGCCGGCATTAATGGCTAGCGCGCCAAGAGCATTGCCTTGCGAGATGTCCAGCCAGTCATTCACCCATAAGCCGCTGACATCAATTTTGCCGGATGAACCCAGCGCAATATTGCCTGAGACTTCGTTGCTGGCAATACCGGAGCCAACATCGTTTAAACTAACGCTTCCGGAAGGAATCTCAATACTGCCCAGAATATTGAAACCGTCAGCGTTGAGGTTTAAGCTGCCCCGGGCCGCCAATTGCAGCTGGGCGCCTTTGTCAACAGTGACGGCCCCATTGCCGTTAATGGTCAGGTTCTGAATTCCGGAGCTTTTCAGCATCTCGGTATTAATATTCAAAGCCACCGGGTTGCTTTGATTGTCATTAATCACCGGCAAGGACCCGGTTGGTGTTATGGTCATGCCGCTATTGCTATTGCTGAATACCACGTCCTGTTGAATAAAAGTGTTGTCGCTAAGCAGATTGATATTTAGCGTACTGCCAGTAGCCCAGCTACTTGCCTGTCTTTGCTCCGCGCCGTTAGTGGTTGAGCCTTGCAGCGTGCCGTCCAGTAAAGCCGAATAACTGGTAATGTTTAAATTGCCGCCGGCTGCGCCCTGAACATAACCTTGCTGATAAATCGTCTGGTTGAAGATGCCGCTATAAATCAGGTTGGGATTAGCCGTGCCGATATTGTAGACCTGGCCGGCTGAAATCAGCTCGGTCACCGTGATGTCGCCGCTTTGGTAAGCAACCGAACCCCCGGAAAAATTCAGGGTGCTGCCGGCGTTGACGATGACGTCGCCGGTGGAGCTCAGATTAATGATCCCACCTGCGGTGCTGCGTTCTGCAATATTGCCGGCTATGGTCTCTACGGAACCGATGATATTGGCTATTGGCACCGTGGCGGCGGTGGGGCTGCCGTTGCTGTCATAGACTATGGTGGCGTCGCGCAGATCCACATAATCCGTGGTGCCGTACAGAACGCCGTTACGCTGGGTTGGCGAGTTGGCTAATTCGTTGGATTGCAGTTTTATGCTGATCACATTAGCGGACATCGATTCGCTGACATCGACGCCGGAAACATCAATCAGGCTGCCGGATTGCAAATTAATGCTGGCCGTGCCTAAAGCTGTAGGCGTCAGCGCGCCGGCCGAATTGAATATTTCAGGCGTTTCCCAAGCATTGACATTGACAGTGCCGGAATGCGCCTGCACCAGCGAGCCATTCTGCATATTGATATTGTGGCCGCTGATTTCAATCTGCGATTTCGGTTGGGTATTGGCGGCAATGGCTGTCGCATTGGAGGTGTCCAAACCTACGCTGGTGATGCTGCCGGCTTCAAGTGTGACCGTGGCGTTGGTTCCAAGTGATTGCGGTAAGTTGTCATTTAATGCAATACTGCGCTGGGTGGTGTTGCCTATCAGCTTACCGCCAGTGTTGCTGGGGTTTTGTACGCCTTCTTCGGCGAGTAGCCTGACTGAACCGTTCAGTGAGACAGAGGTGCTGGCGGAGGCAATGCCGTCCTGATTGACGGCGAAACCGATCATGCTGATATTGCCGGTTTGAGCCAGTACAACGCCTGAGGAATCGTTGGTGGTCTGTCCGCCGTAGCCGACTTCCACCAGCATGCCGCGCAGATTAGGGTCGGAGCTGTCCTTCAAATAAACCTTATCCTTGGCGGCAGCCAAAATAACCTGGCCGTTATTGGCGCTGATAACGCCTCTATTGTTCACATTGGCTCCTGCCAGCAGAATCAAACCGCCAGCCGCATTTGTGGTAATGGAAGCGCCGCTGTTTACGGTAATGGAGCCAAGGGTAATCGGAATTTTGTTGCCGCTGCCATCCAGCACATAATTGCCATTGACATCCTGTAAATAGTGGCCGTTGTCCTGGGCCTGCAGTGCCGCGCCGGTAGCAACAGCAGTAGAGGCGTTATTGGTAACGGCGGTAGTGAATACATTGGCAATCCCGGTCAGCAGGCTTTCCTGGCTAATGCCTAATGAGGTGGCGACCAGAGAGTTGACATTGACTTGCGAGCCGTGTTCAAACAGAAAACCATTTTGGTTGACCAGATAAACCTGGCCGTTTGATGTCAATGTACCGATAATGGTGCTGGCATTTTGATCGCCGATATTATTAAGCACCACAGAGTTCGCTGTAGGCTCTACGAATTTTACGGTATAACCGCTGTTAATATTAAAGCTGTTCCAGTTAATGATGGCGGTGTTGCTGGTATCAATAGTTAAGGTATGGCCTTGCAAGGTTTCGGTAGCGGTGCCGTAGGTCGGATTAAGGTTAACGGTTTGATTTTGTTCCAAAGTGGTGACTGTGCTGTGGTTTTGGCCGACCGTGGTCATATCCGAGCCCACAGGTATGGGCGAGTGTGCTTGCGCCCGCACCGGCGAAACACCGCTCCCCAATGCTACGCTACCGGCAATCAAAGCCTGGATGGCAATGACCAAAGGTTTTTGACGGGTAGCAGGTTGAGATGGAAGATGAAGCTGAGAAATTAACATACCGGATAAATTCCAAAACCAATGACAATTTTGCTGAATAAGTAACAGGGAGTGTGACGTATTCAGTATTTTGGCTGCATTGAGTCAACGCAATACGATATTGAGCCAAGCAGTGGTTCTAGTAAATATGCAATTTTCGTGCCGAATTATATGCAACTGATATTGCAAGGGTTGTTTTTGGTAAGCAGCAATATGTGCTGAGATATCAGCATATATTGCTGATTGCATGTTGAAATAATAGCAGGGCGGTTTGGTTTGAGCTTATTTGGAAGCTATTCAGATTTAGGATGCTTTTTGTGTTCACTTGGAGTCAAAGGCCTAACCGCGTGGATTATCATACCCACCTGATGAGACACCTTGATAATCAGGCCCCGTTATTACACTTCAAATTTTTCAATCAATCTGGCTCTGACTTTTTCAATGACGCCGTCCCAATGACCGAATGTTGTTTGCCTGAATAAAGTCACAGTCGGATACCAGGGGCTATCGTCTCTATCCAGCAGCCATCGCCAGCATGTATCGAAGCGATTTAATATCCATACCTCTTTACCCATGGCTGCGGCCAGATGCGCAGTGGAAGTGTCTACGGATATCAGCAAATCCAGGTTTTCAATGAATGCCGCGGTGTCAGAAAAATCCTGCAGTTGTGAACTAAAATCCACAATGTCCGGGCCGTCCCAGTTTGCGGATTGCAGTTCGTGAAGTTCCGCTTCGGCCGGCTGTCCTTTTTGCAGGCTATAGAAAACCAAACTCAAGCCTTTTAAACAGGCGAACTTGGCTAATTTGATGTTTCTGCGTGCATTGGTAGCCCAAGTTTCCGGTTGGTCGGCTCTAAAACCGCCTTGCCAGACCATGCCTACTCTTGGTTTTGATTTTTCGCCTAGTTTTTCTGACCAAAGTTTTTGTTTTTCCTTATGGGCATAAAGATAAGGAATCGTGGCCGGTATGGTCTCTAAAGTGGTTTTAAACGCCAATGGCAAGCTCATGACCGGACAGTGGTAATCAAAATCAGGTAGCGGCTGTCCCGGTTCAAGCAAGGTGAATTGACCTTTAAGAGTTGAGATTATGTCTGTTAAGGCTGCAGGTGTTTCAAGAATTGCATGTCCCCCCAGTTCTTCAATCAGGGTGGCATAACGAATGAATTGGATGTAATCGCCCAAGCCTTGTTCCGGATAGATAAAGATCGTTTTGCCGGATAGGGATTGTGCGCCAAGCCACAATGGTTGTGGGTATGTTCTGAGCCTAGCAATCAATCCGGGTCTTTTTAGCCGCCATTCGTAGAGTTGCCAGCCTTCCGCATATTCGCCTTTAAGGCATTTTAGTAGAGATTTATTCCAGTATGCCTCGGCGTAACCGGGATTGAGCGCAATGGCCTGGTCGTAACTTGCCAGCGCGTCATCCAAATGCTGTAATACATGCTGTAGATTGCCGCGATTAAGATAGGCTTCGGCATAGCCGGGATTGAGGGCGACAGCGCGGTTATAATCAGCAAGCGCATTATCGGCTTGCTGTAAATCATGCAGTATATTTCCGCGATTGAGAAAGGCCTGAGCGTAATGAGGATTAAGGGCAATTGCCCGGTGATAATCGGCGAGCGCCTCATCCGGGCGGTTTAACTGCTTAAGCGCATTGCCCCGATTGAAGTAGGCCTCCGCATTGCCGGGATTGAGGATAATGGCGTGATTATGGCTGTCTAAGGCTTCATCAATCCGGTTTAATTCTTGCAGGGCAATGCCGCGGTTGGAGTATGCCTCGGCATAATCAGGTTTAAGGGCAAGCGCGCGCTCGTAGCTGCTAATTGCATCGTTCGGGCGTTTTAATTCCTGTAGCACCACACCGCGATTGCAATGCGCTTCGGCAAAGTCCGGCTTAAGAGCAATGACGCGATCGTAGCCGGCAAGCGCATCATGCCAGCGTTGTAAGTCTTGAAGGACAATGCCGCGATTGTAAAATGCCTCTATATAGTTCGGATTGAGGGCTATGGCTTTGTCATAACTGGCGACCGCATCATCCAGTCTGTTTAAATAATGCAGGGAACTGCCACGATTGAAGTATACGGCAACATGGTTTGGATTAAGGGCAATGACGCGGTCGTAGCAGGCAATCGCCTCATCAAAGCGTTTTAAATATTGCAGGGCAATGCCGCAATTGATCAGGGCGTCAATTTGATTGGGGGCAATTTGTAAAGACTGGTTGATGATGCTGATACCTTTTTCAATATTACCCTGTTGCAGTGCAATTATACCCAGACTGGTCAGAAGCATCGGATTGTTAGGCAGAACTTTAAGAAGGGCTTGATATTGCAATGCCGCCTCAGGCAGTTTACCGGATTGATGCAGTGTTGCGGCTTTCTTGAGCATCTCATGTTGTTTAGCTGTCAGTGCAATCGGTTTGCTGTTGTTCATTGCAGAATCTTGGTCAAGAGATTTTCGGTTCAAAATTGTTTAGATGGTTTCGCCATAGTCCATTACCGGCAGTATATCTGTTCAGGGTAGGATGTGCCAGACGCTAGTGCAATGCCTGTGATTGTTTTGCAGATTGGGTAAGTTAATCTCGGGATTTTTCCGGTTTAGACTAACGTTTTTTATGATTCGCAGGCGGGTTGCTGCAAGAATGATAATTTGATCCGGCGCATGGCTATCCAAGCGCTGCGCCACAAATCAACTTATTAAGTTACTGATTGCACTTTGCACGGTGTTTAACTGCGAAGTTTTGGCGCATGCCGGATTGTGGCAAGCCAATTTAAATTTGATGTGTTAGCGAAACCGTTGAGTTTCAAGCCTGTAAGGATTTAATCGGCTTTCTTTGGCAGTCTTTCGATGCCAACTAGCGAATCAACCCAGCGCGATAATCTCCAGTAGTTTTTGTGGAACAAGCCGTATATTAGTTTAATGATTAAAAAAACCGGAGAAAAAAATATTTTTATTAAAAAAGTTAATTTGCTGGATCTGGTTAATAAAATTGGTTGCGCATTCATGTTCTTTTTCCTTGAAACTTAAGCTTGGTTTAAACTATGAGAAATTCAGTTTTGCGGATTTAAATATCGGATATTGATTTGGAAAAATCTGATTGAACCATTCCGAAGAAATAAAATTCCAGCGGAAATACCGTCAAAAAAGCTGCACCAGTTTACTCTGCGTAGAGATTCGCTGGTGCTTCTTATCCATGTTTCCTGTCGATCACTCCGAAACTCCCTTTGATCACATCCTGTTGACATCCCGTGTCAAGCCGTATTCCTTCGGCCTACATGCAACCGGTTTTTGCTGATGAGCCGGTAAAAGGTATAAAAAACGTCTTATCAACGATAACCTGCATTGCCTGGCAAGATATACCTGGGTAATCTCACACATAATTACTCAGGCAAACCGCCTTGTTCCATGTTCTGTTCGTCCTTGAACAGATTTCCTTTAATCCCTGATCCTGGTCTTCCTGATGATCAAACATCCCTGTTTAGCGGCATGCAACCTGTGTCTGATGTCCGAGATGTGAATCTTGCCATCAATCATACCTGCTGCATGCCTGGTAGCCATCGTCCTTGTCCGTGTTTGCCGATTAGTGCAGCAACACTACAGGCTCATTATTTCCGGTGCCGTCAACCGCAGCAGGAACAATACCAATAGTGGTATGACCGCTAACTTCATGCGAGAATGGCGCAAAGTATGGAGTCACTGCGCCTGGAACAAATGTGGTGGTGCCACCGCTAGCGCCATTTGCATCAACATAATCGGTTGTGTCGGTAGAAGGTGTTGCAAAAATACCTGGGATACCGCCGTATGGTTGAACAAATGTCGGATCGATTGCCGCAGCGGTAACTTTGTTTGAAAGCGCGTGGGCAAAATCAGTCAGGAAGGTTAGGGTTTGACCATTGGTAATACTGCTGTTATTGGAGATGGTTACTTCGCCTTCACCCCAGATTGGGTAAGCGCCAGCTTGAACATTGGCAACGGTTGGCGCTACGCCATCGATTTTGACGTAACGGAAGCCGGAGCTGGTGGTGTTGCGGTCAGCAGTGTTAATGCCTAAGCCCCAGTATGTAGGGTAGCTGCCGGCTGCGCCGGAAGTGCCGTTGCTGTTATGACCGGTAACATTGTCGCCATATTGCCAGTCATTCAGGGTGTTGTCGGTGTCGCTAGAACTAATTGGCAATTTAATTAATGGGAAAGCGCTTGACTCGCCGCTACCGTCAGGTGTTGCATTTGATATGGCAGGGGCTGTTGCGTTAGCGGCATAAGGATAGCCTAGGAATTTAGCATAGTGAAGGGCTCCGACCGCTGCGCCTTGGTTACGCAAGGCTACGGCAACTGCAGGGCTGGTTGGTGCGGTAACGCCGGTCGCAGTGCTGAAAGAATATAATGATTGCAGTGTGCCGCCAACATTAACGTTAACGTCTGTCCAGGACAGAATTTCGCCTGCCAATAAAGAAGCTACCAGGCTACGGCTCAGAGTTGGCAAGTCGGCGTCAGATGAATAAGCGCCGACGCTGTGGCCGCTAGGCAAAGTTAAAGTGCCGGCAGCAATTTCAGCAGCTTGTAATACATTATACAGGCTGTCGGTTACCGCAACGCCATAAACTTCGCCACCGGTTGGGATACGGGTTACCGCTGAGTTCAATGCCGCAACACCAACAGTGGTTGACCACGGGGTAGTCAACGCATTGGTAGACACTTCAGTCACTTGTGTTGGATAGTTCAGGCCGGTTAATAGTGATGGCGCGTCTACGCCCAGAAAGCCGCCTTGGGATGGCACTTGGGTCAAGTAGGTGGATGCTGTGCTGTTGTTAATGGTGGCAAGGTGGGTAGTGCCGCTATTTTTCCAGCCGGTTGAAGCTTGACTTGTTGTTGATTTAAAAGGATTTAACTGATCAAGGTTTTGACCGGAAACCAGAGGAATTACGCCGTAACCCGCAGCGCCCAAAGTCCGTTTGACCAGCAGGATTTTTTTGCCCGCCAAAGTGCTATCGCTCAAACCTGAGCCGGCGATAGGCGCATTGGCGCCGGTGCCTGCGCCAGTGAAATAATAAGCGGTAAAGTTACCGCCATTGGTGGCTTTTGTGGTTGTGCTGCCGCTGACCCGAACTGAGCCGCTAACGGTGTCCTGAAAAATATCCACAGTGCCGGAAGCCGCCAGAATGCTGGTGACGCCAGCCAGGATAGCGTTATCCTGCGCTGCGCCGCCTGAAGTGTAGACCACAAAGTCAGGTGCGCCGTTGACCCATGGGGTTAAGGCCAGGGCTGCTTGCGAGCCGGACAACAGTGATACTGCTACTGCCAGTTTCTTTAAGTTGCTAGAATGTTTCATATCAAAAAATCTCCTGAATTAATCCATATTAACGATTCCGGTTTTTCCCTAAAATCGTATGTGTAAGCGTAAAAAATGTTAAGCAGCCACTTGATTGCGACGTTTCAAACCCAGCAGGCCAACCAGTCCTGACAGGAATAACCAGGTTGCGCCTGGTAAAGGCACTGCGCTTGTGCTTGCAGAAGTAAAGGTTAAGACGGTGTTTGCGCCAGTACCGGAAATGGTAAATGTACCCAGGTCGGTTAACTGATTGCTCAGTTTGCCGCTGCCCAGCGTAGAGGTGCTTGTATTGGTGTCATAATAGAAGTTGGCAGAGCTGCCTGATGCATAAATATTTGCTGTACTAGTTAAGCTACCTAAGCCACCAAATGCTCCGTTTGTTGTGGAGCCTAATACTGCGACACCAAGTGTGTTACCGTTATTGGAAGCACCAATTTCGTAGATGGCTGAAGCAGATCCGCTGTTGCTTGGATCTACTATTTGATTGATGGAATTGAAGTAAGTGTATAGGTTTTGACCGCTAGCAACTGAGCTTTCCAATGCTGCTACACCAGTTCCCAAAGTTCCTGATGCTAAAGTGGTCAATAATCCCCATGAATGAATGTTAGGGGCGCTGTTAGAATTGCCATCAAGACCTTCGCCGCCCAGAACTGACCAGCTCAGATTGGCGCTGTCATTTGCCAAAGGGGAGAACTGGCTTAAACTGCCCAGGTTCCAGGTTTGAGTGGTGACGCCGCCGTTTGTAGTAAAACTGGAATAGTTCAGGCCTGAGTCGCCCAAAGACAAGTCATAGATAAAAGTTGCGCCATAATTGGCGGAGCTGGCGTTCTCATCGACTGCTGTGAAAACCACTGATGATGGAACAACGCTGGTATTTGAGAGATTGGTTAAATCAGCGCTTGCATTGCCCGCCAATAAGGCCAGGGTAATTGCAACCGAAAGTTTATGTATTTTAGTCATACGGTAAGCCTCAATATAGTGAAAGATAAATTTGGGTTTTCGAGATCCAAAATTCGGTCCCACTTGTAATGCAGCAAGAAGCGGGCCATAAGTTAAATGTGTGATAGATATAGCATTTCCCAGATGGAGGCGATGGAATCTGCTGGTATATCAGCAATTAGTGCAGATATTATGTTGATATATCAGCAGTTCTAAAGCAGCGGTTTTTTATTAAAAGGATTGCAATTTTTGATACGCGGCTGATATGACGCTGTTCCAATCGCCAATAGCCGGTTGCCTAATCAGGCTGGCAGTCGGGTACCAGGGGCTGTATTCTGTTTTCAGCATCCAGCGAAAATCCGGCGCAAAAGCCACCAATATCCATACCGGTTTGCCTAATGCGCCAGCCAGATGGGCAACCGAGGTATCGACGCTAATGATCAAATCCATTTCGGCCAGCAATGCGGCGGTATCGGAGAAATCCTGCAAGGCGGCCTGATGGTTATGTACATGGGGGAATTTTGCCAGTTCCGCACTGTCTTCAGGCCGAATATATTTTTGGATGACATGAAATTCCACCGGCAAGCTCAATAGCGGAGACAACAAGCTGAACGGAATGCTGCGTAAATGGTCGTTGCCGTAATCTATACCGCCCGACCAGACCAGTCCGACTCTGGCTTGCGTCTTCTCACCCAGGCGGCTTTGCCAGCCGAGTTGTTTTTCGGTATCAGAGATAAGATAAGGGACGCTGTCCGGTATGCTTGCCAACGTGGTGCGGCAGGCATAAGGTAGACTCATGATAGGGCAGTGGTAATCAAATTCGGGTAATGCGTCTCCTGTCTGAATGATTTGTTGAGCGCCTTTCAAGGTCTTCAGCAGCGGATACAAACTAGGCGGAGTTTCCAGTATTACTTTTGCGCCCATGGATGCCAGCAAAGGGATGTAGCGGCAAAACTGGATAAAATCGCCAAGGCCTTGTTCCGGATGTATGAACAGCGTTTTATCGCGAATTGACTGTTCACCCAGCCATAATGGCTGCCTGAAGGCGGCAGCTTGCTGTTTGCCGTTTTTCCAGCGCCATTCATATAATTGCCAGCCTTCCTGAAATTGTCCGAGCAGGAGTTTTAGCAGCGATTTATTCCAGTGCGGATCGGCATACTCCGGTTTAAGCGCAATGGAATGATTGTAATTTTGTTCCGCTTCTTCCAGCCGGTTTAATTCCTTTAAGGCATTGCCGCGGTTGTTGTAGGCAACTTCATAATCGGGATTTAAATCGATGGATTTTTGATAGGCTTCCAGGGCGGCTTCCAACTGCGTTAGATTTTGCAAGGCGGTGCCGAGATTGCAATAGGCAAAGGCAAAATCCGGCATTAAGGCAATGGCTTGTTCAAAACTGGCGAGGGCTAGTTGGTTTTGTTTCAGTTCAATCAGCGACATGCCGCGATTGTTATAGGCCAGGGCATAATCCGGTTTTAAGCTTATCGCCCGGTCAAAACCGGCTACTGCTGCCTGATATTGCCGGGTTTGATGCAATACAATAGCGTGATTATTATGGGCTTCAGCGAAATCAGGTCTTATGGCAATGGCGCTGGCGTAATCAGCCAGGGCATTTTGGCGCTGCCCGAGTTCCTGGTAAGCCAAGCCGCGATTGACGTAAGCTTCCGCATAGTCCGGTTTGATGCGCAGCACCTGGTCATAGCTGGCTATGGCCTGGAGAAATTCCTGTCTATCCTGATAGGCGATTCCTTGTTTGATATAGGCATCGGCGTAGTCGGTTTTTAAGGCAATAGCCTGATTGTAACTGCTTAAGGCTTCTGCGCTGCGTTGCAAGGCTTGTAGCGCGTCGCCGCGATTATTAAAGGCAGCGGCAAATTGGGGTTGCAGGGTTATGGCATTATCAAAAGCCGTCAGAGCTTGCCCATATTGTTTTAATTCATACAACGCCAGTCCACTATGCGCGTATGCTTCGGCATAGTCAGGTTTTAAGGCGACGGCCCGGGCGTAATCGCTCAAAGCGGCCTGATATTGTTGTAGCGCCGCCTGGGCGTCGCCGCGATTAAAATAGCTTTCGGCAACATTTGGATTCAAGCTGATGGCCCGCTCATAGAATGACAAGGCTGCGCTATATTGCTTTAACTGGTACAACACAATGCCTCGATTACTATAGGCTTCAGCGTAATCAGCTTTTAGGGAAATGGCTTGGTCAAAAGCTGCTAAAGCCGCTTCGAATTGCTGTAATTCTTTAAGCGCCAGGCCACGGTTGTTATGGGCAAGCGCATGATTAGGCGCCAGGGCTAAAGCTTGATCGTAACTCGCCAGCGCTTCGGAAAACCTTTGTAGTTTGGATAAGGCTGTGCCTTGATTGATATAGGCGTTCGGTTGATTGGCGTCAATTTTCAGCGATTGCCCCAGCAGTTTGGCTGCCTGCACGAAATTTCCTTGTTGCAGGGCAATCGTGCCTTGTCCGGTGAGCAAGACCGGATGGTTAGGATAAGTCTTTAACAGGTTTTTGTACTGTGCAGCCGCTTCCGCCAAACGTCCGGACTGGTGCAGAAGCATGGCCTGTTGAATCAAAGCATTTTGCCGGTTTGCAGATGGTTGTTTAGTATTCATAATCTTTCCGTAAATCGATCAAGGCAATGTATTAATAGTTTCATAAGTCTTCGCATTGAGCGATTAACGAGAAACCGCTATCCATTTAGGTTATTGGTATTCCCCGGTCTTGGAAATCGGAGGTATTTGTCAAAGGACGCCGCAAGTACGTCCGTGTAGGCTTTGCGCCAGCGTTATCGACATGGAAGTTGTGTATGCTGGTATTGCAGGAGCAAATACCAGCACATGCTGGCAAAACCTTTGCCAAACACCCCCGATTCCCAAGACCTCTGACATGGCGCATGCTAAAGGCGAAAACTTTTGAAACAATTAATATCAAGGCTTGTGCTTAGTCATGGCCGATAGTTTGTTGACAACCTGGGACATCACCGTAGACCAGTCTCCCTCGGCCGGTTGACGAAACAATGTGGCTGTCGGGTACCAGGGGCTGTCAGTTCTGTCCAGTAGCCAGCGGTAATCAGGAGCATAAGGCAGCATTATCCATACCGGTTTAGCCATTGCTCCGGCCAGATGCGCCACAGAGGTGTCAACCGATATCACCAAATCCATTGCCGCCACCAGCGCGGCAGTTTCGGCAAAGTCAGTTAATTCATGCTGATGAACCTGTAGCTGTTTAAAGCGGTGCAGGTCGGCAGCATCCTGCCGACGAATTTCCCGCTGCAAGGCATGAAATTCCAGCGGTAATGACAGCAAATCTGCAAGCTGTTCAAGTTGCAAGCTGCGTTGACCATCTCCTTGATGATGTGTTGACCCGGACCAGACCAGTCCGACTCTGAATTTAATTTTTTTGCCTAGTTTTTCCTGCCGAATTTTTACTAGGCGGTTGTCAGCATATAGATAGGGTATGCCGGCAGGAATGGTTTCTAGAGTGGTTTTGAAAGCCAAGGGCAGGCTCATGATAGGGCATTGCCAATCGAAGGCCGGCAACGGTTCGCCTTCCTTGATGAGTCGATGGTCGCCTTTTAAAGTATTTAGTAAGGGGAATAAGCTTGGCGGTGTTTCTAAAATGACTTTTGCCCCCAGGTTTTCCAGGATGGGCAGGTAACGGCAGAATTGAATAAAGTCGCCTAGGCCTTGCTCAGGATGAATTAAGATGGTTTGATCACGGATAGGCTGCTCGCCCAACCATAATGGTTGAGTGAAATTTCTGATTTGATGTTTTTGCAGGGATTGCCAGCGCCATTCATAAAGTTGCCAGCCTTGCCGATAATCGCCCAGCAGAATGTGTAACAAGGCCTTGTTCCAATTGGCTTCGGAATTTTCCGGGTTTAAGGCAATAGCATGATCTAAACAGGCCAAGGCCTGATCGAATTGCTTTAATTGCATCAGCAAAATGCCTTGGTTACTATAGGCATCGGCAAAATCAGTTTTTAAGGCAATGGCCTGTTGATAAGCGGCAAGCGATTCTGGGTAGCGTTGTAATTCTTTTAGAACATTACCGCGATTATTGTGGGCATCGGCATCATCCGGCTGCAAGGCAATACTTTTATCCAGATTGGCTAGAGCAGAGTTAAGTAGATTCCGGTCGCGTGGAGATGACTGGGCCTGATACAAATTCAGTAAGGCATTGCCAAGATTACAGTAAGCAAAGCCATAATCCGGTATCAAGGTGATAGCCTGTTCAAAATTTGCCCGAGCTTCTGCAAAACGATTAAGTTCCAAAAGCGACATGCCACGGTTATTGTAAGCAGCAGCGTAATCCGGTTTTAAGGCGATGGCTCGATCAAATCCAAGCACCGCAGCCTGATATTGTTTTAATTTATGCAGGGCAATGTCGTGATTGTTATGGGCTTCGGCAAACTCGGGTCTTAAGGCAATCGCTTCGGCATAATCCGCCAATGCCTTTGGGTATTGCTTGAGCTCTTGATAAGCCAGGCCTCGATTGATGAGGATTTCCGGAAAATCCGGCTGGATGTTCAATACCCGGTCGTAACAGGCAATGGCGGTCCGGAATGCTTGGCTGTTCTGATGAATGATGCCCTGGTTGACATAGATGTCTATAAAGTTGGCATGATTCAGTTGAAACAGGGCTATCTCATCGTGATTGTATCGATTCCGGTATTCCGGTTTTTTGGCAAAAGCCAGCAGGTTTTCAGCCAACTGAAATATCACTGTCGACCAATCGCCGGCGACAGACTGGCGGAACAAAGTGGCTGTCGGATACCAGGGGCTGTCGCTTCTGTCCAGCAGCCAACGGAAGTCCGGCGCAAAGGGTAGTAAAATCCATACCGGTTTGCCCATGGCTCCGGCCAAATGGGCTACGGAGGTG
>Ga0181528_10000711_pt1 | contig 22264 bp, 17 predicted proteins | sample PEATcosm2014_Bin_47_FD_119742 | JGI IMG/M metagenome (GOLD analysis project Ga0181528, IMG submission 119742) | Peatland microbial communities from MTU Mesocosm Facility, Houghton, MI, USA - PEATcosm2014_Bin10_10_metaG | ecosystem: Environmental > Terrestrial > Soil > Wetlands > Peat | place...
CAAGCTCCGCCTCGTGCGGATCGGGAAGAAGAAGCAGCCGACCTACCGGGTCGTCGCCGCGGACAGCCGTTCGCCGCGCAACGGGCGCTTCATCGAGATCGTGGGGACCTACGCTCCCCGTGGCAAGTCGTCGGCCGAATCGAGTGCGAGTTCGTCGCTCACTTGGCCGCCTTGGCCGTGGCGAACTCGTCGAGCGCGCCCGACTGCTTCAGGAGCTTCTCGACCCGCTCGGTGGGCTGGGCGCCCTGCGACAGCCACTTCACGGCCTTGGCGTTGTCGATCTCGATGACCGCGTCCGGCTCGGCCAGCGACTTGCCCCGGGGGGCGTAGGTCCCGACGATCTCGATGAAACGACCGTTGCGGGGTGAGCGGCTGTCGGCCGCCACCAGCCGGTAGGTCGGCTGCTTCTTCTTCCCGATCCGCACGAGGCGGAGCTTTACTGCCACGGTGAACTCCTCTGTTGCATGGTGTCTTCCGGCGGAAGCACTGGGTGATGGTACGAACGCGATGCGACCGTCCGGGCCGCGGGCGACGCATAGTCTCCCACCAAAGCGGGGGCCCGTGTGCACCACGGGGAAATCAGGCCCGAGCGACCTTCCGGGACCCCCCCGGACGGTTCGTCGGCCAGGGGGTCAGCGTGACTTCGGCGTGACCCGGCCGCCGCCCTTGCCCTTCTTGCCGCCCTTGCCCTTCTTGCCGCCGCGCGGTGCCGCCCCTCCGCCGGACGGGAGGCCGGGCGCGCCCGCCGGAGCCCCGGCGCCCAGCGCGGCGAGGTCCGAGTCGCCCACCATCGCCGCCATGTCGGCCATCCCCTTCGGCGACATCTTGGGACCACCCCGGCCGAGGAGGCCCCCCAGGCCGCCCAGGGCCCCGCCCATGCCCCCCTTGCCGAAGCCCTTCATCATCTTCTGCATCTCCTTGAACTGCTTGAGGAGCGCGTTGACGTCGGACGTGGTGGTGCCGCTGCCGTTGGCGATGCGCACCCGGCGGCCGCCGTCGATGATCGACGGGTCGGTCCGCTCCTGGGGGGTCATCGAGTAGATGATGGCCTTGACCTGCCCGATCTGTCCGTCGTCGACGGCCTCGGACGCCTTCTTGATGTCCTTGGAGATGCCGGGGATCAGCGACATCATCCCCGAGATCGAGCCCATCTTCTCGACCTGCTGCAGCTGCTCGAGGAAGTCCTCGAGGGTGAACCGACCCTCGATGATGGCCGCCGCGCCCTTGGTGGCGACGTCCTTGTCCATCGTGCGCTCGGCCTGCTCGATGAGGCTGAGGACGTCACCCATCCCCAGGATCCGGTCGGCCATCCGGTCGGGGTGGAACTGGTCGAAGTCATCGAGCTTCTCACCGGTCGAGGCGAAGGCGATGGGTCGCCCCACCACCTCCTTCACCGACAGGGCGGCGCCGCCTCGGGCGTCGCCGTCGAGCTTGGTCAGGATGACGCCGTCGAGGGAGAGCGCCTCGTGGAACGCCTCGGCGGTGGACACCGCGTCCTGGCCGGTCATGGCGTCGATGACGAGGAACGTGTAGTCGGGCTGGACGGCCCCCGCGATGTGGCGGATCTCGTCCATGAGGTCGGCGTCGATGGAGAGGCGCCCGGCCGTGTCCACGATCAGCACGTCGCGGCCGAGCCGCTTGGCCTCCTCGAGGCCGGCCGTGGCCACGGCGACCGGATCCGACGCCTCCGAAAAGACGCTGACGCCGGCCTGGCCGCCGAGCACCCGCAGCTGCTCCACGGCCGCCGGGCGCTGGAGGTCCGCGCCCACCAGCATCGGGTTCCGGCCCTGCTGCTTGAACCAGCGGGCCAGCTTGGCCGAGGCGGTGGTCTTGCCCGAGCCCTGCAGACCGGCCAGGAGGACGACGGTCGGGGGCCGGCTGGCGTACCGGATCTGGAGTGTCTCGCCCCCGAGGATGGCGACGAGCTCCTCGTTGACGATCTTGATGACCTGCTGGCCCGGGCTGAGGCTCTGGGACAGCTCGAGGCCCACGCACCGGTCGCGCACGGCGGTGGTGAAGGTGCGCACCACCCCGATCTCGACGTCGGCCTCGAGCAGGGCGGTGCGGATCTCGCGGAGGACCTCGTCGACATCGGCGTCGGACAGTCGTCCGCGACCCCGCAGGCGGGTGAGGATGCCTTCGAATCGGTCGGTCAGGCTCTCGAACATGGGGTGCTCAGGCTACCCGAACCCACTGTCCGGGTCGTACGCCGGCCCCGCGGGCGGGATCCTTCAGAACAGGGCGTCGACGAAGGCCTCGGCGTCGAAGTCGATGAGGTCGCCGGCGCCCTCGCCGAGACCGACGAGCTTGACGGGCAGGCCCAGCTCTCGCTGGATGGCCACCACGATGCCGCCCTTGGCCGTACCGTCCAGCTTGGTCAGCACGACCCCGGAGACGTCGACGGCGTCGAGGAACACCTTGGCCTGGGCCAGCCCGTTCTGGCCGGTGGTGGCGTCGAGGACCAGGAGCACCTCGGTCACCCGGCCGGGCGGTCGGTCCGACACCCGGCGGATCTTCTTCAACTCCTCGATCAGGTTGACCTTGTTGTGCAGTCGCCCGGCCGTGTCGGCCAGGACCAGTTCCGTGCCCTTGGAGGCCGCCCGCTGCACGGCGTCGAACACGACCGAGCTCGGGTCGCCGCCCTCGGCGCCCCGCACGACGTCGGCGCCCGACCGCTCGGCCCACAGGCTGAGCTGCTCCCCGGCCGCGGCCCGGAAGGTGTCACCGGCGGCCAGCAGGACCGGGGTGCCGCCGCCCGAGAGCCGGGTGGCGACCTTGCCCACCGTGGTGGTCTTGCCCACGCCGTTCACGCCGACGAAGAGCCACACGTCCACCGTGCGGGCCGGCTCGCCCTCGACCGGTGCCGGTCGGTCCGCGCCCACCTCCGCGAGCGCCGCGTGGCCGGTCGAGAGCATGGCCACCAGGTCGCCCTTCAGGGCGTCGACCAGTGCGTCGGGTCCACCGATCTCGCCCGACTTCACCCGGCCCCGGAGGTCGTCCAACAGGGCGTCGGTGGCGCCCACCCCGACGTCGGCCCGGATCAGGGCCTCCTCGAGGTCGTCCCAGGTAGCGGCGTCGATGCGCGCCCGGGCCCGCACCGAGCCGATGTAGCCGGACAGCAGACCCCGGGCCTTGCCCAGCCGGCCGCGGTACGAGGCCGGCTCGGGCTCGGGCTCGGGGACCGGCGGGGCCGGTGCCTCGACAGGAGTCTCGACGGTCGGCGCCGCGGCGGAGGGCGGAGCCGGTGCGGCGGTCGACGGCCGTTCGGCGACGGCCACCCCCCCGGACGTTCCGTCCCCGTCAGCCGGGCCGCCGCGCCGTCGGGCGGCGATGGCGATCCCGCCGCCCACCACGAGCACCGGCACGGCGATGACCACCGCCAGGAGCCCGTCGGCGAGCGCGGTCACCATGACGGCGTCCGTCATCGCTCGGACGCGGTGCCGGGGCCGCCGTCGCCGAAGGGGTCCGGGGCACCGTGGGCCCGGCCGGTCGACGGGTCGGACCGGCCGGTCTCCACCGCGGCGGTATCGACCCGGGCCGGGCCTGCCGGGGCGGGCTCGACCCGCGGGGGCGGTGCGGGGATCCCCGGACCGCCCCGCCGGGCCGGCTGCTCGAGCAGGTCGGCGACCGTCAGGACGTCGTCGGGCGCTCCGCCGGCCCCGTCGTCGGGAGCCCCGTCATCGGGAGCCGTGTCGCCGGATGCCGTGTCGCCGGATGCCGTGTCGCCGGATGCCGGGTTCCGCTCGGCGGCACCGTCGTCGTCGATCGGAAGACCCGCGGCTCCGGAATGCCCGGTCGCCCCGTCGTCGATGACCGGCCCGCCCGGGACGTTCCCCCGGCCGGCGCCGTCGCCCCCGACGTCGCCCGACAGCTCGGGCACGTCGACCGGTGCCACGGCGGAGACGTCGAGCTTGGTGGTCGGCCGGGCGCCGAGGGTCTCGACGGCCGTGCGGTCGCGCGGGACCTTCTGGCTGACCACCTTGGACGATCCCCCCGGGGCCATGGTGACGCCGTACAGGGCGTCGGCCGCCTCCATCGTCCGCTTCTGGTGACTGACGATGATCAGCTGGGCCTCCTCCCGGAACTCGTTGACCAGGGCCAGGAAGCGCATGAGGTTGACGTCGTCGAGGGCGGCCTCCACTTCGTCCATCAGGTAGAAGGGTGACGGCCGGCTGCGGAAGACGGCGAACAGGTAGGCCATGGCGACGAGTGACCGCTCACCCCCCGAGAGCAGGGACAGCCGGCGGACGTTGCGCCCGGCCGGTCGGACCTCGACCTCCACGCCGGTGTCGAGCAGGTTCTCAGGGTCGGTCAGTGAGAGGCGACCCGTCCCCCCCGGGAACAGCGACGTGATCAGGTTGGAGAAGTGCTCGTTGACGTCGGCGAACGCCGAGTCGAAGACGTGCATGATCTCCTCGTCGAGGGTCCGGATGACCTGGCGCAGCTCGCGCTGGGCCTTGCGCACGTCCTCCACCTGGGACTCGAGGAACCGGTGCCGCTCACCGAGCTCGGACAGCTCCTCCATGGCCAGGGGGTTGACCGGCCCGATCGCCGCCAGCTCGGCTTCGAGCTGGGCGGCCCGCTCGACCGGGTCGACTCCCTCGGGGAGCTCCGGGGGCGGGGCGCCGACGGCGTCCTCGGGCTCGCAGCCGAGCTCCCGGCGCAGCGCCTCGACCACCGCCTCGCGGCGCACCGAGGCCTCCATGAGATCCAGCTCGGCCTTCTGGAGCCGGCTGCGCGTGGCCGCCAGCTCGTGCTCGTTCACCGACCGCTGACGGCGCAGCTCCTCCAGGCGGGCACCTCCGGCCCGCACGGCCTCGAGCTGGCGGCGGTGGCGGTCGCGGAGGGCCGACAGCAGCGAGTCCAGTCCGGTCTGGGCCTCGGCCACCACGCCCGACAGACGTTCCACCGCGGTGGCGTCGGACTCCAGCCTCCGCCGCCGCTCGGCCGCCTGCTCCCGCTCCTCGGCGTGGCCCGTCAGCCGGCGCTCGACCTCCTGGAGACGCTCCGTCAGCACCCGGCGCCGCTCGACGAGTCCCGCGGTGCGCACCTCCCACTCGGTGCGCGCCGCCTGGGCCGCGGCCAGGGCGGCCTCGATCCGGCGGCGCTCCTCGCGGGCGGCGGCCACGCGCCCCGCCGCCTCGACCCGCTCGTCCTCGAGGGCCGGCATACCGGCCACCAACTCGGCGACCCGGGCCGAATCGCGCCCGATCCGTTCCTCGAGCTCGGCCCGGTTACGGCGGATCTCCTCGAGCTCCGTGGTGAGCAGGTCCCGATCGCCCGACACCCGCTGGCGACCCACCCGGGCGGCCTGGTGAGCCACCTCGTTACGGTCGTCGGCCCGCACGGCGTCCGCCGTGGCGTCACGGGTCGACTCGACCTCGGCCCGGGCGGCCGTCCGTTCGTCCGCGGCCCGGCCGGCCTCCCCCCGGGCGACCTCGGCCCGGTCCCGGGCCTCGTCCACCACGGCCGCGGTCACGACACCACCACCGGCCCGCACCCGCCAGCCGGTGGGCGAGAACCGGTCACCCTCGCGGGTGACCACCACCAGGTCGGGTCGGGCCAGGGCCAGGTCGATCGCCTCCGACCAGCCACGGGTGGCGCAGCACGAGCCGTGGAGCAGCGTGTCGAGCACGCCGTCCAGTCCGGGGTACCCGGTCCCACCGGCCCGCGGGCGGACGTGCCCTCGGATGGACTCGGTGCCCGTCGGCACGGCCGGTCCGGCCAGCACCGGGCGCCCGGCCGCCGAACCGGTCAGGGCCAGCACCGCGCCGGTCGCGCCCCCTTGGCGCAGGCGGGACAGAGCCGCCCTGGCGGGCTCGCTGCCGGAGACGACGACGGCGGCCAGCGACGCTCCCGCGGCGGCCTCGAAGGCCTGCTCCCACCCGGAGTCCACCTCGACCAGGTCGAGGAGCGTGCCCACGACCCCGTCGACCCCGGCCAGCAGCTCGGCGCCGGCCGCCCCCCGGGCCTCGTCGAGGGCCCGCTCGAGGGCGTCGGCCCGCGCCTGGGACCGGGCGTGCTCCTGCTCGGCCTGGCGCAGGGTCTCCTCGGCCAGCTCCAGCCGTCGGACCGCCAGGGTCTGGGCCGCCTCGGCCTCGGCCCGGGTGGCCTGCAGCCGGTGACGGGCCTGCTCCGTCTCGGCCAGGCGCTCGCCCAGCTCGTGGTCCTCCCCCTCCAGCACCGCGGCCCGGCGCTCGGCGGCACCCTGACGGGCCACCAGCTGGTCGAGGGTGCGCCGGTCCCGTTCCAGAGCGTGCTCGAGCGACGCGAGCTGGCCGCGGGCGACGGTCACGGCCTCCTCGGCCGACCGCAGCTCGGACCCGTCACCCCGGGCGGTCATGTGGGCCTCCAACTGGGCCGCCAGGGCGGCCTCGGCCGCGGCCAGGCCCTCCTGTTCCGGGGCGAGGGCGGTGCCCTCCTGCTCGGCCCCGGCCAGCTCCTCGGCCAGCCGGGCGCCCTCGGCCTCCAGGGTGGAGACCACGTCGGCGTCGGCGGCGGCGTCGAGGGCCCGGGCCAGCGAACGCTGGCGCTCGCGCAGGACCCCGGACAGACCGCGGGCCCGCTCCACCATGCCCTCGGTCCGGCCCAGGGCGGCGGTCAGGTCCGACTCACGCTCGGCGGACAGCTCGTCGGCGGTCCGGACCGAGTCGGCGTCGAGGGCACCGAGCGCCTCGGTCAGCTCGGCCTCGCGTGCCCGCTGCTCCACCTGGTGACGCTGGCCCTGGTCGTGGCGCTCGTCCAGGGCGGCCAGCTCGGAGCCGGCCACGTAGAGGCGCACGGCCCGCAACTCCTCCGCCAGACCCGTATAGGAGCGGGCGGCGGCGGCCTGCCGCTCGAGCGGACGGATCTGCCGCTTGACTTCGCGGACCAGGTCGAACAGGCGCTCGAGGTTCTCCTCGGTACTGGCCAGGCGGCGTTCGGCCCGCTCGCGACGTCGACGGAACTTGAGGACCCCGGCGGCCTCCTCGATGACGGAACGGCGGTCCTCGGGGCGGGCCTCCAGGATGGCGTCGAGGTGCCCCTGGCTGATGATGACGTGCTGTTGGCGGCCCACCCCCGTGTCGGACAGGAGTTCCTGGATGTCGAGCAGGCGACAGGGGGCACCGTTGATCGAGTACTCGGAGTCGCCCGAGCGGAACAGCGTCCGGGTGATGGTCACCTCGGCCAGGTCGGCCGAGAGCTTGCCCGACGTGTTGTCGATGGTGAGCGAGACCTCGGCGCGCCCGAGGGCGGGCCGGTTGGCCGTGCCCATGAAGATGACGTCCTCCATCTTGGCCGAGCGCACGGTGCGCGGCCCCTGGGCCCCGAGCACCCACGCCACGGCGTCCACCACGTTGGACTTGCCACTGCCGTTGGGACCCACGACCACGGTCACGCCCGGCTCGAACTCGAGCACGGCCGGATCGGCGAAGGATTTGAATCCTTTGAGGGAGAGGGACTTCAGGAACACCGGGCGCTCACCCTACCGGCACGGGGTGGGAGCCGCGGGAGCTCCAGGTCAGACCTGGCAATGTTCGCAGAAGTACGTGGCGCGCCCGCCGGACTTGACCTTCACGATGGTCGACCGGCAGCGTCGGCAGGCCTGCCCCTCACGGTCGTAGGCCTGGTGCTGGTCCTGGAAGTCGCCTTCCTCGCCGAAGAGGTCGCGGTACTGCTCACCCGCTCCCGAGGAGCCCCGGCGCTTGACCGCCTCGGCCAGGGTCTCCACCATCGACCGGTAGAGGCGGCGGACCTCCTGGGACGACAACGAGTTGGACTGGCGGTCGTAGCGGAGGCCGGCGGCGAAGAGGATCTCGTCGGCGTACATGTTGCCGATCCCGGCGACGAACTCCTGGTCCATGAGGAGGTCCTTCAACAGGGCGTCGTGCGACGACAGCAGCACCCAGAACTTCTCCCAGCTCATGATGTCCTCGAGGGGGTCGAAGCCCAGGTGGGCGAGCTCGGGAAGGGCCCGCTCACCTTCGGCCGGCGCCGCCGACACGAAGATCTCACCGTAGGTCTTGGGGTCGACGAAGCGCAGCTGGCCGCCCTGGGTGAAGGTGATGACCGCATGCGTGTGCGGCACCTTGGCCTCCTTCACGTTCTTGACCCGGTGCAGCTGGCCGCTGGCGCCCAGCTCGACGACCAGGTTCGCGCCGTCGTCCAGGACAAGGAGGATGTAGGTGCCGGCCCGGTTGATGGCCGTGATCGTGCGCCCCTCGAGCTGGGCGCGGAACTGTTTGGCACTCGGGTGACGCCGGACCGTACGGCCGTTGCGCACCTCGACTGCCTTGATCTTCCGGCCGACGACCTCGCCCTGGAGGTCTCTTCGGATGGTCTCGACTTCAGGAAGCTCAGGCATCTCCCCCGCCTCTCTCGGCTTCCAACGATTCACAGGCCGCCTGGGCGGCCGCCTGCTCGGCGTCCTTCTTGGAACGCCCCTCCCCCCTGCCGAGGCGCTGGTCAGCAACGTACACCGTGGCCAGGTACCTCCGGGCGTGATCGGGCCCCGAGCCCTCGACCTCGTAACGCGGGACACCCCGTCCGAGCGCGACCGACACCTCTTGGAGACGGCTCTTGTGGTCGGAGACGCCCGGCTCCCCCACCGCGGCGTCGATCCGGTCGTCGAGGAGCGAGAGCACCAGGTCACGGGCGGCGTCGAGGTCCGCATCGAGGTAGACGGCGCCGATGACGGCCTCCATGGTGTCGGCCAGGATCGACACCTTCGTGCGACCGCCGGAGGCGTCCTCTCCCTTGCCGAGGCGCAGGTGGTCGGGGATGCCGAGCTCCCGGGCCACCTCGGCGAGGACCTGGGCGTTCACCACCGACGCCCGGACCTTGGAGAGCGAGCCGTCGGACAGTTCCGGATGGCGACGGAAGGTGTCCTCGGCCACGACGAGGCCCAGGACGGCGTCACCGAGGTACTCCAGTCGCTCGTTGGAGTCACGCCCCTCGTGCTCGGCGCACCACGAGCGGTGGGCCAGCGCCTGTCCGAGGAGCTCCGGGCGGCTGAACCGGTGCCCGATCCTCGCGGCCAGCGCCTCGTCGGACGCCGAGGACGCCGACTCGGACACGGGCGCCATCGGGCGCCTCAGGCCTCCTCGAGCTTGGTGTGCACGTAGTCGACGGCGTCCCGGACGGTCCGGAGCTCCTCCAGGTCCTCGTCGTCGATGCGGAAGCCGACCGAGCGCTCCCCGAGCTCCTCCTCCAGGCCCTCCACCAGCTCGATGAGAGCCAGGGAGTCGGCGTCGAGGTCCTCGGCGAACGACGAGGACTCACTGATCGTCGACGGCTCGATCTCGAGGATGTCAGCGAGGAGCTCACGGATGAGCTCCAGGATCTGCTGACGGTCCATGGGACCCTTCTCCACATGGGTCTCAGCGGGCACGGCGTCTCCTGTTTCGGTCTCGGTGCCAGAGTCCGGACATCGCCCCTGGGCTGGACAGAGGTTACCCGAGGCGGTCCGGCGGCTCGCGCCATCGGCCTTTGGTACTTTGTCCGGCGTGGTCGCCGCCGCCCCCGCCATCCTCGGACGGCCCGAGCACCTGCACCACCTGGTGACAGCGGTCCCCGGCCGGGTCGGCACCGGCTGACGGTGGCGACTCAAGAGCGCTGTCTGGGCATCCTGCACCTCGTGAAAGGGGGCGGCATGGCCGTGCGCGACGCCGTCGCCCGGCTGCCGGGCAGCTACACCGGCCCGCGCTATTTCGACCTCCAGCAGTTCCCGGTGGTCGGCCTCCTCGACGGTGCCTCCGACGAGACCCTGGGCACGATCGTCGACGAGGCCGACTACCGGGAGGTGGTCGGTGCGCACCGCGTCGTCATGGGCCACGTGTCGGCCGCCACCCTGTTGGCCGCAGGTTGCACCGACCTGGCCGTCCAGGTGCGCGAGCCTCGGAGCCGCCTGCTCAGCCTCTACCGCTACTGGCAGGCCCAGAGCGGCCCGCACCTGGCCTCCTGGGGCACCTGGGGACTCGAGGTGGTCGGCGCCGCCGACCTCCCCTTGGCCGCGTTCCTCGAATCACCGATGACGTGGCCCGCCACCGACGGCGCCCTGGCCCGCCAGGCCCTCGGCGGGATCGCCTCCCCGTATGACGGAGCCCGCACGTGGCGGCCGTCGGACGCAGACCGGGAGCGTCTCGCCGCCCGGCTGTCGGTGGCCGAGTGGAGCACCGATTCGGACCGATTCGTGGCCCGGGTCTGGAGTCGCCTCGGGGAGCCCGAGGTCCCGGCCCTCGGGCGCGTCAACGTGACCGAGGTGGTCGGCGGTCCCCAGGTCCTGGATGGGACGACCGTGGCGACCCTGGAACGCCTGGCGGGCCCCGACCGCGCCCTGCTCGACCACCTCATGGATCGGGGCCTGCTCCGGCGCCGGTCCGACGCCGACCTCGACGACGAGTTCGCCCGCACCGCCGGGCGTCTCGCCTTCACGATCGGGTAGGAAGCGGCCAGCCCCCCTGCGGCCAGCCCCCCTGCGGGCAGCCGACCCGTTCCCGCCGACACGGGGGACCCCGACGGGTGACAATGGAGGGGTGGGTCGTTCACGAACAGGTAACACGCCGGCAACGGACCTGACGCAACCGTCGGGGACACTCGGGTCCGTGGACGACCGACCGGCATCTCCCGCGCCCGTGGCCGGGACGGTCGCGCCGGCCTGGCCCACCTACGACCCGGCGCCCTTCTACGACGAGCTGGTCGCCCCGGACGGCGCGCCGCGCCCGTCGGCCGACGCCCTCTGGAACCACCTGGCGGAACTGGGGCCCGAGGCGCTGGTCGAGCGCCAGGTGGCCGCCGACCGCGAGATCCGGGCGCTCGGGGTGACCTTCACGGTCTACGACGAGGGCGTCGGCGTCGACCGACCGTGGCCCTTCGACATCATCCCGAGGATCATCCCCCGCGACCAGTGGCAGGTGATCGAGGCCGGCCTGGTGCAGCGGCTGGCCGCCCTCAACCTGTTCATCGACGACTGCTACCACGACCAGCGGGCCGTCAGCGCCGGCGTGGTGCCGGCCGACCTCGTCACCGGTTCCCCCAATTTCCGACGCGAGTGCGTGGGCGTCGACCCACCCGGCGGCATCTGGGCCCACATCTGCGGGAGCGATCTGATCCGTGACGACCAGGGGTTCTGGTACGTCCTCGAGGACAACCTGCGGGTGCCGTCGGGCGTCTCCTACCTGCTGGAGAACCGGATGGTCACCAAGCACATCTTCCCCGAGATGTTCCGCCACTACAGCATCGAGCCCGTCGACCCCTACGTCGGCCGCCTGGCCAGCACCTTGGCCTCGGTGTCCCCCGCTTCCGGCGACCCGACGATCGTCGTCCTGACCCCGGGCATCTACAACTCGGCCTACTTCGAGCACGCCTTCCTGGCCCAGCAGCTGGGCGTCGAGCTGGTCGAGGGGGGCGACCTCGTGGTCCTGGACGACGACTGCGTCTACGCCCGCACGATCGACGGCCTCGAACGGGTCGACGTCATCTACCGGCGGGTCGACGACCTCTTCATCGATCCCGAGGTCTTCCGGGCCGACTCGATGCTCGGCGTGCCCGGCCTGATGCGCTCGTGGAAGGCCGGACGGGTGGCCCTGGTCAACGCCCCGGGCGCCGGGATCGCCGACGACAAGAAGGTCTACTCCTACGTCCCCGACATCATCCGCTTCTACCTGGAGGAGGAGCCCATCCTCTGGACGATCCCGACCCATCGCTGCAACGACCCCGAGTCCCGCGCCCAGGTCCTGGCCAACCTCGGGGACCTCGTGGTCAAGCCGGCCAACGAATCGGGAGGCTACGGCGTGCTCGTGGGCTCGCAGGCCTCCCCCGCCGAGCTGGCCGCCGCCGCGGTACAGATCGAGGACGAGCCCAACCGCTGGGTGGCCCAGCCGATCATCAAGCTTTCGACGGCGCCCACCCTGTGCGAGGGCGAGGTGGCGCCCCGCCACGTCGACCTGCGCCCCTTCACCCTGATGGGACCGGATGGCGCCTACGTGACCCGCGGGGGCCTGACCCGGGTGGCCCGGCGCGAGGGATCGCTGGTCGTGAACTCGTCCCAGGGGGGCGGCAGCAAGGACACCTGGGTCGTCGACGCCCCGACCGATGCCGGCACCGGGATGCGGTCGTGAGCCCGCAGAGCCAGGTGCTCGGGACCGGCGGGGTCCTGGACGCGGAGGACCCGGGACCCGGCGACGCCGGGACCGGGGACGAACACGAGCACGGAAGGAGCGGGACGATGCTGCTCGCACGCATGGCCGAGTCCGTCTACTGGGCGGGACGTCACCTGGAGCGGGCCGAGGGGACGGCCCGGATCGTCCAGGTCCACACCGACGCCCACGTGGACCTCCCGGTGGGAGAGGACGTCGGCTGGGAGCCGTTGCTGGCCATCGCCGGCGTCGACTCCGAGTTCGCCGAGCGCTACCAGTCGGCGTCGGACCCCGAGGACGCCCGGGCGGCCGAGGAGGACGTCATCGAGTTCCTCCTGCACGGCGAAGGCAACGACTCGTCGATCCTGGCGTCCCTCACCGCCGCCCGGTCGAACCTCCGCACCGCGCGGCCGGTGGTGCCCCGCGAGGCGTGGGAGGCGGTCAACAACCTGTGGCTGTCGAGCAACGACCTCCTGGCCGAGGCGGGGTCCCGCGAGGGTCGGGTGCGCTGGCTCCGGCGGGTCATCACCGGGTGCCAGTGCGTCCACGGCATCCTGCTCGGGACCATGAGCCGGGACGAGGCCATGTCCTTCCTCGTCCTCGGCCAGAACATCGAACGGGCCGACCTCACCACCCGGGTGCTCGACGTCCGCTCCGACTCGTTGCACGCCCCGGGCGCCGACGACCCCTACGACGTCGTCCACTGGATGGCGGTGCTCCGGTCACTCGCCGCCTACCAGCCCTTCCGCCGCGCCATGCCGGCCCGGCCGCAGGGTGGCTCGACCTTGCGGTTCCTGCTGCAGGACGACCGCTTCCCGCGGGCCGTCGGGGCCTGTCTGACCGAGGCGCGGGCGCAGCTGAAGGCCCTCCCCCACTCCGAGCCGGCCCAGGAGGCATGTCAGGAGGCGTCGATGACCGTCGCCTCGGCCTCCGTCGCCCGTCTGGCGGTGGGCGGTCTGAGCGAATTCCTCGAGGACGTGCAGCTGGCGCTGGTGGAGGTGCACCGACGCGTGGACGACACGTACTTCCGGCCCACCTTCGTCGGCTGGGAGCCGGCGGCCGCCGACCGGTGACCACGGCGGCACCGGCGGGCCCCGTGGGGTCGCCGGACGAGATGACGCCACCGGCCCCGGTGGAGGACTACCGCGCGCCCGAGGGGCGCACGGACGAGTTCCTGGCGCCCGACGGGTCGGTGCGTCCCCGTTGGAACCAGGTGGCCACCGCCCTGGACGGCTTCGGTCGTGACGGACTGGCGTCCCGCCGCGACGAGCTCACGCGGCTCCTGCGCAACGAGGGGGCCACCTACAACGCGTGGGTCGACGGACGCAGCTACCGGCGACCGTGGACCCTCGACCCGGTGCCCCTGGTCCTCGACGCCGGCGAGTGGGAGGGCCTCGAGCGGTCCGTCGCCCAGCGGGCCGCGCTGCTCGACCTCGTCAACGCCGACCTGTACGGGCGGCGGACCCTCGTGTCGAGGGGCGTCGTGCCGTCCGAGGTCGTCCTCGGCCATCCCGCCTTCCTCCGGCCCTGCGTGGACCCGGGCCGGCCCGACGCCCACCGGCTGTTCCTGACCGGGGTCGACGTCGTGCGCCAGGCCGGCGGCTTCCGGGCGGTGGCCGACCGCGCCCAGGCGCCCTCGGGCCTCGGCTACGCCCTGGTCAACCGATCGGCCCTGTCCCGGGTGTTCCCGGCGCTGCACCGGGCGTCGGGCGTCGAGCGCCAGGCCGGGTTCTTCCGGGCCATCCGGGCCGGCATCGCCCGGGCGGTGCCCGAGGACGTGGACGAGCCCCGGGTCGTGATCCTCACGCCGGGCCCACTCTCGGAGACCTACTTCGAGCACGCCTACCTCGCCTCCTACCTCGGCTACCCCCTCGTCGAGGGCCGGGACCTGGTGGTCCAGAACAACCGGGTCTGGCTGCGGTCGCTGGCCGGGCTCGACCCCGTCGACGCGGTCATCCGCCGGGTGGACGACGTCTGGTGCGACCCGGTGGAGCTACGCGCCGACTCGCTGCTCGGCGTGCCGGGACTCCTCGAGGTGGTCCGACGCGGGAGGGTGGCGGTCCTCAACCCGCTCGGCTCGGGCATCCTCGAGAACCCGGCCCTCGACGGACTGCTGGGCGACGTGGCCCCCGCGCTACTGGGCGAGGAGCTCGCCCTTCGCGGGCCCGAGAGCTGGTGGTGCGGCCGACCCGAGGGCCTCAGCCACGTGCTCGCGCACTTCGACGACCTGCTCCTGCTGCCCGTACAGCCGTCGGCGGGCACCCGACCGCTGCGGCCGGCCCTGCTGGCCCTGGCCGAGCGCGCCACGCTGGCGGACCGGGTGCGCTCCCGCCCCGGCGACTGGCTCGGCCAGGAGATCCTCACGCCCTCGACGATGCCGACCGTCGGCGACGACGGCGCCCTCGTGCCCCGACCCGTGGTGCTCCGGACCTTCGCGGTGGCCGACGAGGCGGCGGTCGGGTCGGAGGCACGGCGCTTCCGACTCCTGCCCGGCGGGCTCACCCGGGTGGGGGCCGGAAGCGACTCGCTGGTCATCTCGAGCCGGGGCGACGGCACCAGCAAGGACACGTGGGTGGCGTCGACCGAGCCGGCCCTCCAGCAGAGCCCGTGGCTGCCCTCGGGGAGGACCGCCCCCGGCCCCGTCGTCGTCCCCGAGCTACCGGCCGCGCTGCCCGGGCGCGTGGCGGCCCGGCTCTTCACGGTGGGGCGCTGTGCCGAGCACGCCGAGCTGGTCGTCCGCCTCATCCGCACCGTCCTCGCCCGACTCGACCAGCCCCTCGGATCCGGCGGCGACGACGGCGGCGCCCAGTCCCTCCAGGTGCTGCTGTCCGCCCTCGGCTCGGCCTCCGGCTTCGATCCGTCCACGGAGCCCGACGAGCTGCTGACGCTCGCCGGCAACCCGCCGGGACCGGGGACACTGGCGGAGGGGGTCCTCCCCAACGACCGCACCGCCCTGGCGCTGCTGTTCGACGACGGGATCGACGGCAGTCTCGTCTCCACCCTCGCCCTGCTCGTCGAGGCGGCCTACTCCGTCCGCGAGCAGCTCTCGTCCGACACCTGGCAGCTGGTCGGCGACATCGAGGAGGAGCTCGGGCTGTTCCGGCGCCGCCCACCCACGCAGTTCGTGGGCGCCCAGCCCAGCCTGCTGCGCCTGCAGCGCTCGCTGCTCGCCCTGGCCGGCGTGTGCGCCGAGAACATGGAGCGCGACCCGGCGTGGCTGTTCCTCGACGGCGGCCGCCGGCTGGAGCGGGCCCGCTCGCTGGTCCGGCTGCTGCGCGCCGTCCTGGTCGAGAAGCGGGCCGGCGTGGTCGAGGACCTCCTCGTCGAGTCGCTGCTGAAGACGTCGGAGAGCCTCATCATCTTCCGCCGCCGGGCCGGGTCCATCCTGCACGTGTCGGGGGCCCTCGACCTGCTCGTCTACGACGTGGCCAACCCCCGCAGCGTCCTGTTCCAGCTCGACAGCCTGGTGGACCACCTGGCCCGGCTGCCCAAGCGCTCGTCGGCGCAGCGCCTCGGCAACGAGGAACGGCTCGCCCTCGAGGTGACCACCCGGCTGCGGCTGACCGACGCCGATCGGCTGGCCGCCGTGGACGCCGCCAACGGACGCCGGACCGAGCTCGACGCGGTCTTCGTGGCGGTCGACGGCCTGCTGGGCGACCTGCTCGAGTCGCTGCAGGAGACGTACTTCGCCCATGAGAGGCTCTCGGTGCTGGCCGGTGGCCGGCAAGGACCCGGGGACGGCGTATGAGGTACCGCATCGAGCATCGCACCGGCTACCGCTACGACGCTCCGGTCACCCGCTGCCGCAACGAGGCCCACCTGCGCCCACGCGACACCGACCGCCAGACCTGCGTCACGAGTGAGCTCGTGGTCGACCCCACCCCGACGTCGTGGAGCGACCGGGCCGACTTCTACGGCAACCCGGTGGCCGCCTTCGTGGTCGACGGTCCCTTCACCGTCATGACGGTGACCGCCACCAGCGTGGTCGACGTGATGGACGGCGACCCCCTGCCGGCCACGGGCCCGGGCTGGCGCGAGGCGCTGGACCTGTTGACCAACGACCTGAGCCCCGACATGCTCGACGCCCGCGAGTTCTGCTTCGAGTCGCCCCTGGTGTCGACCGGCCGGGTGGTCCGCGAGTACGCGGAGCCCTCCTTCGTCGAGGGCGCGCCGCTGGTCGACGCCGTGACGGCCCTGACCGAGCGGATCCACGCCGACTTCGCCTACGACCCCGGGTTCACCACGGTGACGACCCCGGTCGAAGAGGTGCTCCAGCACCGCCGCGGCGTCTGCCAGGACTTCGCCCACCTGGCGGTGGGCTGTGTGCGGTCCATGGGCCTGGCCGCCCGGTACGTGAGCGGCTACCTCGAGACGGCGCCGCCACCCGGCGAGGAGCGCCTGGTCGGCGCCGACGCCTCCCACGCCTGGCTCTCGGTGTTCGTCCCCGGGTGGGGCTGGCTCGACCTCGACCCCACCAACGACAAGATCGTGGGACCGACGTACGTGACCACGGCCTGGGGACGCGACTACGCCGACGTGTCGCCGCTGAAGGGGATCGTGTTCGGGGGCGGCGGCTCGCACTCGCTCGACGTGGCGGTCGACGTGCGCCAGGTGCCACCGGGCACCGCGGCCTGAGGGACGGGCCGACGGCCCTCAGACGGGGCCGCCCCCGAGAGCGACAGCCATGTCGTCCAGGCCCCGCAGCAGGGCGGCGGATCCGTCGTCGTCCAGGACGGCATAGGCCGGGCGCACCAGATCGTCGGTGAGCGACTCGGCCGCCGCGGCCGCGGCCCGCTGGTCGTCGCTGATCTCGGGAGCGAAGCCCTCCGGCCAGCCGAACATGGGGCCGTCCCCGGGACGCTTGATGAAGTGGGCGGTGCGGGCGTCCACCCCACTGGCCCGCAGCGCCAGGAGATGGGCGCTGCCGCGCAGCTCGCGGAGGACCGTGACGATCTGCAGCGCCCGGCCCGGTCCGTCGTCGACCAGGAGCTCGCCCCGGTAGCCGGCATAGAGCGGGAGCCCGACCGGATCGGCCGCGTCGTTGACGGCATCGGCGGCGGCGACCATGGCGTCGATCCCCTCGATGTCGCCGAGCAGCCGCCGGCCCATCTCGGCGGCGCAGTCGAGGTACACGCGGGCGGCCTCCCGGGGGGTGATCGCCTGGGTGCCGCTCCGCCAAAGCGCGTCGACCACCTCGGGGTTGAAGTAGCCGAAGGCGCTGGCGACCACGACGGGCTCGACGTCACCCAGGACGCCGCCGCGCCCCACGCAGTAGAGGGTGAAGACGTCGATGCCGATCCGGGCGGCGGCCGCCTCCGCCTCGGGCGAGAAGAAGTGGGCCCACCCGATGTCTCGGATGATCGGACAGGCGCGGTCCATCAGTTCCTGGGTCGTCATACCCGGAGGCTAGCCCTGGAGCCGCCGGTGGTCCCCGCTCGGGGGGAACGCTCACGTAGCCTGCCCGGCATGCGGATCCTCATCACCGGGGCGGGCCGGGCCATCGGCGCCGCCACCGCCACCGAGCTCGCCCGGGCCGGCCACGAGGTCGTGGCCACGGCCCGCGACCCCTCGCTCCTCGACGACCTGGACGTCGCCCTCCGCCTGCGCCTCGACGTCACCGATCCCGCCTCGGTGGCCGCCGCCCTCGACGCCGCCGGCGACCTCGACGCGGTCGTCAACAACGCCGCCCGCAACGGCAAGGGGCCACTGGAATCGTTCCCGATCGACGGCGTCGAGGCGATCTTCGCCACCAACGTGTTCGGCATGCTGCGCGTGGTCCAGCCACTGCTGCCGACCTGGCGGCGACGGGGGTCGGGGATCCTGGTGAACGTGAGCTCCATCCAGGGCCGCGTGGCCACCCCGCTCGACGGCGCGTACTCGGCGTCGAAGTACGCCCTGGAGTCCTTCAGCGAGACACTGCACTACGAGCTCGGCCACTTCGGCATCCGGGTCGTCATCGTCGAACCCGGGTACACCGCACCCGGCATGTTGCGGGGCGATCGGGTCGAGGGCGACGCGGCCTACGCCGAGCTCTGGGACCAGTGGGAGCACACCGACCGGCTGGTCACCGGCCCCGGGGGCCGTCCGGGTCCCGGGACGGTGGCCACCGCCATCCGGGCCGCCCTCGAGGACCCGGACACGCCGCTGCGGGTCCCCGTGGGCGAGGACGCGGCCATGGTGCTGGGCGCCCGGTCGGCCCTGGACGATGCCGAGTTCGAGGCCACGATGCGGTCGGTGCTGGGCGCCACCTGGTAGGGGTCACCCCGGGCGTCAGTGGGCGTTCTGCAGGTTGCGGGCGGCCATCGACAGGTAGTCGAGCAGCTCGTCGCGGTCGTCGGGCGCCATCCCCATGGCGTCCACGGCGGCGGTCATGTGCCGCATCCACGCCTCGGCCTCCGCCCGGCCGATGACGAAGGGTGCGTGGCGCATCCGGAGCCTCGGATGGCCCCGCACCTCGTTGTACGTCTCGGGGCCACCCCAGTACTGACCCAGGAACAGGGCCAGGTGGGACTTGGACTCCTCGAGGTCGTCGGGATACATCGGACGGAGCACCGGGTCGACGGTCACGCCGACGTAGAACTGCTCGACCAGGGCGTCGAAGAAGGGCTGGCCGCCCCAGCGCTCGAAGGGGGTCCCCTGGGCCTTGCGCCTCACTCGCACGCCCCCGACTGTAGGCGGCGGGCGATTAGCCTCGGGCACGCCAGAACGTGTTCCAGTCCCGGGGCAGGTCGGTCGACAGGAGGTCGCCATGTACGAGTGGTCCGAAGAGCAGCTCATGGTCCGGGACGCCATCCGGCGCTTCGTCGACGCCGAGGTGGTCCCCCAGATCGACGCCATCGAGCACGAGGGCGTACCCCCCTACGACATCATCCGCAAGCTCTACGCCACCTTCGGCATGGACCAGATGGCCCGGGACCGCTTCAAGGCCCAGCTCGAGCGCAAGGTGGCCGGCACCAACGAGAGCGCCGAGGAGCGGGCGGAGCGGACCGGCGACGGTGGGGCAGCGGCCATGACGCTGATCCCGATCATCGAGCTGTGCCGCCACTGCCCGGGCATCGTCACCTCCATGGGCGTGAGCGTCGGCCTCGCCGCCGGCACCATCATGAAGGGCGGGACGCCGGCCCAGATGGAGCGGTGGGGCCTCGACCTGCTCACCACCGAGAAGATCGGCGCCTGGGCCATCACCGAGGCGAACTCGGGCTCCGACGCCCTCGGTGGCATGACCACGACCGCCCGGCGGGACGGCGACGAGTACGTGATCAACGGCTCGAAGACATGGATCACCAACGGCCCCTACGCGGACACCATCGTGCTCTACACGAAGCTCGACGACGGCTCCGACACCCCCATGCGCGAGCGACCCGTGCTCACCTTCATCCTCGACCAGGGGACGCCGGGGCTCGAGCAGTCCAAGCCGCTGCGCAAGATGGGCCTCCACTCCTCCCCCACGGGCGAGCTCTTCCTGACCGACGTACGGGTCGGTCGGGACCACCTGCTCGGCGAGGTCGAGTCCACCGGCCAGAGCGGTCGGGAGTCGGCCAAGTCCAACTTCGTGACCGAGCGGGCCGGTGTGGCCGCCATGTCGCTCGGGGTGATCGAGGAGTGCCTGCAGCTCTCGGTCCAGTACGCCCGGGACCGGGTGCTCTGGGGCAAGCCGATCGGCGACTTCCAGCTGATCCAGCTCAAGCTGGCCCGCATGGAGGTGGCCCGCCTCAACGTCCAGAACCTCGTGTTCCGCCACATCGAGACCTCGGCGGCCGGCAAGGACCTGACGCTGGCCGAGGCGTCCGCGCTCAAGCTGTACTCGGCCCAGGCCGCCAGCGAGGTGGCCATGGAGGCCGTCCAGCTCATGGGGGGCAACGGCTACACCGCCGAGTACCGCGTCGAGCAGCTGGCCCGGGACGCCAAGGTCTTCCAGATCTACGCCGGCACCGACGAGATCCAGGTGACGCACATCGCCAAGGACCTGCTCCGCCGGACGCCCTAGGGTCACCGGGGTCGGGCCGGCGCACGGGCGGCCCCGGAGAGGAGTTCGACGATGGCGCACGACGTCCAGGGTGACCCACGGATCGACCCACGGATCAAGGCCCTCCTGGCCATGATCCCGACGGGGGACGCCACCGACGTGACCGACCGCGGGCAGCTGTTGGCCGAGGCGCAGAGTCCCGAGGGAGTGGCCGTCCTCGAGATGATGCGCCAACTCGCCGAGACGTTCGACTCCGAGGAGGTGGCACCCTCCGCGGGCCTCCGGGTGGACAAGGTGGAGATCGAGTCGTCGCCCGACGGCAACACCATCCCGCTGCACGTGGTCCGGCCCGACACCGACGCCACCGTGGCCTGCGTGTACTACATCCACGGCGGCGGCATGGCGAGCAGCTCGTGCACCGACGGTCCCTACCGGGCGTGGGCCCGGATCGTGGCCGCCAACGGGGTCGCGGTGGTGATGGTCGACTTCCGCAACTCCATCTCGCCCTCGTCGGTCCCCGAGGTGGCGCCCTACCCGGCCGGGCTCAACGACTGCCTCTCCGGGTTCCACTGGACGGTCGGCCACGCCGAGGAACTGGGCATCGACCCGGCGAGGGTCGTGATCGCGGGCGAGAGCGGGGGCGGCAACCTGACGCTCGCCTCGGGACTGTCCCTCCTCCGGTCGGGGGACATCGACCGGGTGAAGGGGCTGTACGCGCTGTGCCCCTACATCGCCGGCTCGTGGCCCCGTGACGACCTCCCGTCCTCCACCGACAACGAGGGCATCTTCATCGCCGTCGGCTCGAACCGCGGCGCCGTGTCCTACGGCATCGAGGCCTTCGAGGCGGGTGACCCGTTGGCCTGGCCGCTGTTCGCCACCGTCGACGACGTGCGAGGGCTCCCACCCGTGGTCATCAACGTCAACGAGTGCGACCCGCTGCGCGACGAGGGCATCGCCTTCTACCGGCTGCTCCTCGAAGCCGGCGTCCCGGCCCGTTGCCGCCAGCAGATGGGCACCGCCCACGCGAGCGACCTCATGGCGATCATCTGCCCCGACATCAGCCGGGACACGGCCCGCGACCTGGCGGCCTTCGCCCGGGACTGACCTCAGCCGACGACGGACTCGTCGTCCACGCCGTCGACGCGCACCGAGGCGGCGATCGCCTCGACCAGTCCACCGACGGCGACGTCGTGGGCCACGGTGATGGCGTTGACCATGGCCACCGAGGACGACGACCCGTGGCTGATCACGCACACCCCGTCCACGCCGAGCAGCATGGCACCGCCCGTGCTCTCGGGGTCGAGGGTGGAGGCCAACGGGAGCAGGTGCGGCAGGAGGACGGCGGCGGCGTCGGCCACCTCGGGCCTGGTGAAGATGTCCGTCAGCGTCTCGAGGAGGAACCGCAGGGTGCCCTCCAGGGTCTTGAGCGCCACATTCCCGGTGAACCCGTCGGTGACGATGACGTCGGCCTCGTCGGAGAAGAAATCCCGGCCTTCGACGTTGCCCACGAACTCGAAGTCGCCGTGACCGCCCTCGGCCAGCAGCGCGTGGGTCTCCTTGACCAGCGGGGTGCCCTTCGACTTCTCCTCGCCGATGGACAGCAGCGCCACCCGCGGCCGGGAGACCCCGTAGCGCTCGGTCGAGTACGCCGCGCCCATCTGGGCGAACTGGAGCTGCATCGCCGCGGTCGTCTCGGCGTTGGCCCCGGCGTCGAGCAGGATCGTCGGGTAGTCCTTCTTCAGGTCCGGGATGGGGGTGGCGATGGCCGGCCGGATCACCCCGGGGAGGCGCCCCATGCGCAGCAGCGCCGAGGCCATGGTGGCGCCGGTGTTGCCGGCCGAGACCATGGCCATGGCCCGGCCGTCGCGCACGGCCTCGGCGGCCCGCACCAGCGAGGAGTCCTTCTTGCGGCGGACCCCCTGGGCGGGGTCGTCGTCCATGCCGATGACCTCGCTGCACTCGAGCAGCGGGAGGTCGCCGGTGTCGCCCATGCCGCCGGGCAGGCCGACCAGGAGGACACCGACGGAGCCGGCGTCGGCCACCTGGCGCGCGCCGGCCACGATCTCACCGGGTGCCTTGTCCCCTCCCATCGCGTCGACCGCCACCGGGAGCGCCCGGAAGGCGTCGCCGGTCGGCCGGGGGGCGCCCCGGGCCACTAGTCGACGTCGACGGCCTGCCGGCC
>Ga0181528_10000713_pt1 | contig 22243 bp, 10 predicted proteins | sample PEATcosm2014_Bin_47_FD_119742 | JGI IMG/M metagenome (GOLD analysis project Ga0181528, IMG submission 119742) | Peatland microbial communities from MTU Mesocosm Facility, Houghton, MI, USA - PEATcosm2014_Bin10_10_metaG | ecosystem: Environmental > Terrestrial > Soil > Wetlands > Peat | place...
ACTATGCCGTTTTCATAGTTGGATTTAACAGCAAAACATCGCTGCATTAGGGACTTGCCAGAATTCTCTGGCGTACCCTTCTTTCCCAATTTTCTCACCGATGGACAGAATTCCGCAAGAATCTGGTATCACTGGTATCATCCCTCCTTCGAGGTTCAGCCTGAGGAGGGAAGGCCTGATTCCCTGACTTGATGGAAGATTCTCAGTTGGACGTGGATCAATGGCACATCGGTGCTTTCGATTACCAGACTTTCACGGCAACGGCGCGAGGTGGTGAAGGAGATCCATCGACGACGTCTGTTTCCAGGACAACTTCAATGTTCTTTCTTTCCCAGCCGCCTGGAGTTGCGCGCAGTGCAGTTTCTAAATCGCCTTCGTGAGTAATGAAATCACCGGCTGCTTTTGTCCCCACCATACCAACTCCGCTGAGAATGATCAGGAATTGTCCGGTCTTTGAATTGAGCACACGAGCCACAAGAGCGAAGTCTTTACTGCCCCGTCGACCATCCGTGCTGGCTTTCCAAACCTGGCCCGCTTTTGTTCGATCTTCGATCCACAGGATTTCTCCACTTTCGTGAAAGCCGATGGGAAGATCGGACATAACGCGATCCATCCACGGATTATTGTAGGCCCCAACTAGAATTGCGGGGGAACTCCGGAGATCCTCATATGTGTAGTCGCTTCCGAGCCGGACTTGAGTCGAACGGTGTTCCGCGGCAAAGAAAACAGAAAGCTCCTCTGCGGCGTAAGCATCGTCTTTGTTTACGTAATAATCGTCGAGTGGAGTGATTTCCTTCCACTTGATGGAAGTGTTGGGATCCAACTGGAGCGGCGTCGCATTTCGTTTTGCCAGGGAATCGTAGATCCCGGAGTGCGCCGCAGGCGATTGTTGAAAGAGTTCGGAATTTACCGCATAGCCCACCGGGGAGGGCACACAGATGAGGACTGGCTGCTTTGTGGCGGAGAGCGGCTCCCAGAATAGGTCAAGTGTTGAAGGCGCGTGATAGCGGACTCGGATGAGAGTTGTTCCAGTGATCACAACAATAGTCAGGGCCGCTGCAAATCCCCAGATCTTCCAGCGCTCATGCCGTTTTGGGGGTGCCAGTGGCTGTTCAACCACTTCCACCCCGAGAGCGAGCGGAGCGTGAACAGGCTGGTTTTTCCAATGGAACTTTGGAATGTAGGAGCCGACTGGAATCTCGATCTGGACTTCGAGTGAGTGTTCCCCTTCGGCGTAGTATTGCGCTAACCGGCGTCTGACCTCGCCGGCCTTCACTCGAACAATCGGGTCATCGCTTGTGACATAACTGGGAGGGCGATGAAACAGATTTATGCCGATCGAGCGTTCTTTGAGGAGTTCGGTGTGACCTGTGAGGCCATTTTCCACAACATAGGAAAGGAACTCCTTCGCTCGCGGGCTGTTGCTGAAGGCGTGGCTATCGAGTATTCGCCGCAACTGCTCGATGACAGCCGCGCTGGGATTCTCGTCTGGAAGAGGAGACTGTCCCCCGGTCGGCTCAATGTCTTGACCCTGCATCTTCCCAACACCCTTCCAAGGCACAAATGCCCGTGCACCCTTTTTGCAAGTGACGACCGTTCCGGAAATTGCATAAGGCGCAAAACCGTGCTCTCGATCAAATCTTAAGCCTCGGGGCGCCTTTGATCGTGCATGTTCCTGCGTGAGAACGTTTTCATCTTCCTTCATTAAGCTACCACCAGCCAGCCTGTGGGCAATCCAGAAATCGGTGTAGATCAATTGAATGAATGTGCGAATTTCGCCGTAACCTGGCCGTTATACAGGGTGTGTTACTGCCTGGTTGTCTATTTATTTTCAATAACCTAGTGAAAAAAAGACCATACACCCCGGTAACACTCCGTTAAGTACCTATACTGCCTTGCTCGTTTTGACTACAAGACGGTCCTGAGATTCAGGGACAGATTATTCGCTCTCTAAATCGGAAGAGGGGTATGCCGAAAGAGCACGCTTCGCTCTTCAGACTGAGATTCTGTGTGTCCCCGACGCTCAAAGGGAGAAACGCAAGCAATGAATCGAGTTGCAACCGTCTGATGGCGGCTTTCACCGCAGGTCATCAAGAAACGAAATTAGGGCGCCCGATCGGTCGCCTGGTCAATTTTCAGGAGGTAAGACAATGCAGTATGAATTGATGCAACACGCAAAAAGAAAGGCGAGGAAGGCGCTCGGGGTATTCGCGTTCTCTCTTTTGTTCGCGTGCTCCGCAGTCGTTGCCTGGTCGCAGACGACGCAGCAATTTACCGGACACGTTCTTGATTCCACCGGGGCAGCTATTCCAGCGGCTCAAGTGGTTGTCCACAATCAGGCGACGGGGGTTGACGCTAAGACTGTCACCACCGGCAGCGGCGACTACACGGTCTCATACCTTATCCCTGGAACCTACAGCATTACTGTATCCAAGGATGGGTTCGCGACCGAACTGAAGACCGACATTCTGCTCAATGTTGACCAGACCTCAACCATCGATTTCAAGCTTCAGGTCGGATCCACGAGCCAGGTTGTCACGGTGAACGCAAGCGCAACTCAGATCGAACTCACCAAGTCAGACAGAGGCGAGATCATCGATAACGAGCGCGTTGAGGAAATGCCTTTGGATGCGCGTAACCCCTTCGGCTTGTTCGAACTCAGCCCGGGCACACACGATTTCTCCAGTTCCCAATATCCACGTCCGTTCGACAACGTGACCGGCAACCAGTACGTAAATGGTTCGCCGCAGGTGAGTCAGACGAACATCGACGGTATCGGCAACGACGCATCAGACGCGGGGCGGGCGGGATATGTGCCTTCCGTGGACGCGGTTCAGGAATTCAAGATCGTGTTGAACGCATATGACGCCTCCTACGGACACTCCGGAGGGTCGTCGGTCGACGTATCATTGAAGTCCGGCAGCAACAAGTTCCATGGTTCCGCTGACGAATTCATGCGCCGCACCTGGCTCGACACGGAAGACTGGCAATCCAATTACAACAGCAACAAGAAAGCCCAGCACAAGCGCGACCAATATGGCTTTGAGGCAGACGGACCGGTTTTTATTCCGCATGTGATTGACGGAAGAAACAAACTGTTTTTTCTGGCCACCTATGAGGAACTGAAGGACATCACTCCCAACCCGTCCTACAACACATACTCCATTCCGAACCCGGACTGGCTGACGGGCGACTTCAGCACGGCCACCTACTGGAACTCCACGACAAACAGCCTGCAGCCGCTGACCATTTACGATCCACTCACGCCGCTACAAACCATTGTTGATCCAATTGATGGAAAGACGAAGCAAGCGCACTCGCCGTTTCCGGGCAACAGGATTCCCACCAATCGGATCGATCCAGTCGCAACCAACATTCTTTCGTATCTAAGCTATCTGAAACCGAATGTAAATCCGGGTGCGGGTTTTGCTCCGTGGACCAATAATTATCAAAACTTGCAGGTAGAACACGATCTCTGGCGGAATGCAGCGATCAAGATCGATTACAGTCCCAGCGCGACGAACATGTTTTCGTTCCGCTGGAGTCACCAGGCTCGCTCGATCTTTGCGAACTGGGGCGTTGGCGCTCCCCAATCGGATCCAGCCAATGGGAACGGCCAAGGTACTGCGCCTGCAGCTCAAACTTATGCCACTCAATGGACGCACGTCTTCAACCCGAACCTCCTGCTGAACGTGGGAGTCAGCGCGTTGAATTTCGACAACAATCAGCTTGAGGGGTCGACCTTACCGTATAACGTGACTGCCAAGTTGGGGTTTGCCTCAGCCTATTACAACCAACTCGAGAATAACAACCACTTCCTGGATGTCTCCTCCAACGGTCTCCCCAACGCGGCGAATTTTGCCGAGTTAGGTGCGAGTTGGCTCGGCTATTCCGGCGACCGGCATGCACTCGATTTTCTTCCGACACTGACCTATATCAAAGGCGCTCACACAATCCGCGCGGGAGTCAATGTTAACTTCAGCCAGTGGGACAATCCAGAGGGGAACAATGGCAATGGCTTCAACTTCTCCTCGAATTTCAGCAACCACTATTGGAATTCCCCGGATGCACCTGGTTACACGAGCGGCGTTTCCATAGCATCTCTGCTGCTCGGCTACCCTAACTCCGGCACGATGAATTGGGATACTTTCCAGTTCTGGTCGCAGCACTACTTCGCGCCGTGGGTCCAGGACGATTGGAAAATAGCCAGGAAACTGACTTTGAATCTCGGCCTGCGCTGGGACTTCACTACGCCAGAAACAGAACGCCATAACAAGATGAACGGGGCGTTCAATCCCAGTGTCTTGAACCCGGTTTCTTCGATGGTACCGACCGGAACAGCTGCTCTGGGAACGAACACGAACCTCCAGGGTGGCCTGACATTTGCCGGTGTCAACAGCCAGTCAAGGGGCGCCTACGTCATGAACAAGCTGGACGTTCAACCTCGCCTCGGCTTCGCATACGCGATCACGGACAAGATGTCGCTGCGCGGCGGAATTGGGCTGAGTTTTATTTCCGATCAATCGAGTAACGGTTCGGATGGCTTTAGCAGTTCTGCCAGCTATACAAACTCCCTGGACAACGGAGTGACGCCTTACACGGCCACAACTGGACAGGGTCTCAGCAATCCCATCCCGGTGGTTCCTCAGCCGAGCGGAGCTTCTCTCGGCTATTTGCAGGACCTTGGTAAATCCTTCTCCTTCGTCAACCCGAGCTACAAGATTCCGGGTCTCTGGTCCTGGAGCTTGGCCTACGAGATAGCCCCGACGAGACGCGACGTGTTCTCGGTCAGCTATGTTGGCAATCGGGTTCCAAACAACCCCGAAAGCACCAACATCAACATAATCTCACCCCAGTGGAACGCGCAGTGCGACATTGAGCGCGGGGGCAACCGCCAACTCTGTGACGGCTCTGGCGGCCAGGTAGCCAACCCATTCGTGGGCATTGCAGGATTCGGCGGTACGAGCTATTACAACTCCACTACCCTCTCCAAATCCAACTTTACCCGGCCGTATCCGGAGTTCTCAGACATTACCGAGAACGGGGCAACCAGCGACGGAAAGGCCTGGTACAACTCCTTCCAGGCGGTTGGGTCGCATCAGCTTTCCAGAAGCCTGACCCTGCATGCAACCTACACGCATGCAAAGGCGGAAACCTCTGGAGGGTGGGTGGATCAACTCAACCATGTTTTGGCGCGCCAGGTTAGCACATCAAACGATGTCAACCATTCGATTACGTTTTCCGGAGTCGCTGTTTTGCCGTTCGGCCGCGGCCGGCTTCTCCTCTCCAATGCAAACCGGTTGGTCGACGAGATCGTCAATGGTTGGGAGATCGCCCCGCTCTACACCTACTACAGCGGGTTTGCGTGGCGTCCCAGTGGAAATTGGGAGATGGCCTCCACAGGCCAAGCCATCAATATGCCAATGGGAATCTCGCATACCATTCTGGCTCCAGATAGCTCGCACAAGGACAGCAGAATTCGCGGCGTAACTCCTTGTGTCGGTTACAAAGACACTGACACGGGCCTGGTTCATCCGAGTCCTGCGGCAACTGCAGCTGGATGTTCCAGCATTCAATTTGTTACCGCGCCGAATTCTTACGCAGTGGGAAGGAATAATGTAGACTTCGGCGTCCGTCAACCAGGTGCATACAGATTTGACATGGCTGCTTCCAAGAGCTTTGGCATTCCCGAGGCTTCCAAGATATTCCTCGGGGAGGGGACGAAGCTTCAGATTCGTGTCGATTTCCTCAATGCATTCAACCACGCGACCTGGGATGAAGGTTACAACAACGATCCCACCAGCATAGACTTTGGGACCATTGGGAAGGGACCCAATGGACCAACGAACGAACCGCGGTATCTTCAACTGTCAGCTAAGTTGAGCTGGTAGGAGGTCGGGCCGGGCACTCTAAAAGGGGGCTCGGCCCTTTCTCTAATTCGTATTGGATTGCGTTCCATCTGCTGTTTCCGGGCATGATATTGTTTGCTAAATGAATCGAAGGCACTTTGGTGTTATCTCGTGTGAACTCGACTTCCGTTTACAGTGAGCTTGCATGCAAGGTATCAGCAATTCGATAGAGTTTTTTCACGAGAGGGTCTGTGAGCAAAACGGTTAGTTCATTCAGTAGTCAAAAGAATTGGTATGGGTTACCCAGCAGGTTTGCTTTGCTTGCCGTCGTCATCGGAATTCTTAGCGCAACGTCTTTGGCTCAGGATGCTGCCGCACATCCTAGCTGGCCGGGTCCAAAGCAACTCTTCGTCGGTACCTGCTATCAGCCTATCGACCGCACACCTGAGCAAATCGATCACGATATTGCCATCATGCATAGCGCAGGCTTCAATGTGGTGCGCATAGGGGATCTGTCATGGGATTCATTCGAGCCATTGCAAGGGGAGTTTGACTTTGAGTGGTTAGACAAGATCATGGACAAGATGCAGGCTAACGGCATTCGAGTGATTCTGGACATCCCAGGCACGGCCGCGCCCATTTGGCTGCATCGCAGGTATCCAGGGATCGACATTGTAGACCAGAATGGTGCACGTCGTCCGCCCGCAGAGCGTTACATGGAAGATATCAGCGATCCGGACTATGCGCGTGAAGCCCGTATTCTCGCGGAAGCGATCACGAAACGATATGCACATCATCCTGCAGTTATTGCAATTGGCTACGACAATGAAATCGGGAACGGATATATGTCGTACTCTGAAGCGGACCGGCAGCGGTTTATAACCTGGCTGAAAGAAAAGTACGGCACTATCGAAGCACTCAACAAAGCCTGGGCGACACAGCGGTGGTCACGCAGGTTGAGTAGCTTCGAAGACGTGGATATGCCACATGCCGACGGTCCCGGGCCTTCCGAACGCTACCTCGATCTCCATCGGTACTGGTCCGACGTTACGATTGCCCGTCTTGAGGAACTCGACGCAATTCGCCGTCGCAACATGCCGGATACGCCGGCGATCTCAAATCTCTGGGATACCGCTCCACGGCGGGGTTTCGATTACCTCAGCACTTATAAGTCCTATGTGACCTATGGCGCGGAAGGATTCTATCCGAGTGACCCAGTCAGTGGTGTATTTGGCGCACTCACAACAAAGGGCGACCTGGCCACACCCATCTGGTTCAACGAATTCACTGCCGGTGGTGGAGGTTTCTACGGAAGCCCCGGCCGAAGCCGCATGTATGCCTACCTGGGGCTATTGGTCGGCGCTCAAGGGACTCTAGCATGGACGTTCAATAGCCACCTTGGGGGCGAGGAGCAGGCGCTCTTCGGATTGCTGGACCACGATGGCGCTCCGTCGTGGAAGGTGGATGAATTCGCACGCATCGCCACGGAGTTCCGGCAGCTTGCTCAACTCGGTTTCCCGCGCTACACACACCCTCAAGTCGCCATTGCATACTCTTTCGATTCTTTCGTCGATTCACACCCCAACGGTCCATCTAACACTACGCTTCAGTACTTCAAGACTCCGTATACAGATCAAGTCCAAAGCGCTTTCGAGCCTTTATTTCGAGATAACATCGATACGGCTATCATCAACATCGGACACGATAGCCTGTCTCCCTACAAACTGGTTGTAGTGCCGGCAGATTATATGATGGATGCCGCCAGCGCGAAGGCAATAAGGGACTATGTAAGTGGAGGCGGAACTGTCTTGATGACGGCGTTGTCCGCCAAGGTCGACGAGCATGGGCAGTGGTTCGACACTCCATTGCCGGGAAGATTAAGCGACGTGTTCGGACTACGGACCGCGCAGTTTTATTTGCCGGCTGACCTCCCGGAATTCGCATTGGGAGGTGAGCAGGTAACGGCGAGCATCCGGTACTACGAGGTGTTGGAACCACAGACTGCGCAGACGCTGGCGACTTTCTCGAACATCCCCGGTCATCCTCCGGCAGTTACGGTCAACAGATTTGGGAAGGGGCAGGCCATCTACCTGGCTGCTCCCTCGCAATCGTCTCTGATCGCCCCGCTTGTTCGAAGTCTCTATGCGCAATTGGGAATCGAGCCCGGCCCAGCAACACCAGACGGAGTTTACGCGCGCGTGGTCAATGGTCGCACGCTCTATGTAAATACGACAGACCAGAATAGGGTCGTCACGGTTGGTAGGAAAGTGCAAGGAGTTCTCTCGCGCCAGTCCTACGATAGCGAAATGAAACTCGGTCCCTATCAGATCGATCTTGTGAATTAGAAACGCTGCGTTTGGCAGCGGGAGCGGGCATGATGACTTTGCGGCAAATCAGATGTAGAGGATCGATTTTCCTTTTCCTTATTGTTCTTTTTTCGGTTGCGCTCAAAGCAGGAGCGCAATCCGATTATCCATTTCGCGATCCTAAACTGGATGACGACGCGCGCATTGCGGATCTGTTGAAGCGCCTGACCTTGGATGAGAAGGTCGAGCTGATGGATGGCCACCCAAGAATTCCGCGTCTCAATCTTGTGCTGTCCGACGAAGCGGAGGGCTTGCACGGTCTCGCTCTGGGCGGCCCGGGTCAATGGGGCCCGCGCGGTCGACAGCCCCTGCCCACGACGACGTTTCCGCAGGAAAAAGGCTTGGGCGAGACATGGGATCCAGCGCTGATGAAAAAGATTGGCGCGCTCGAAGGGCAGGAAGCCCGCTATTACTATCAGAACCCAATCTTCGACTTCGGCGGAATCGTCGTGCGCGCTCCGAACACCGATTTGAGCCGCGATCCGCGCTGGGGCCGCACTGAGGAGTCAATGGGTGAAGACCCCTACCTCGTCGGCACAATGTCGGTGGCATTCATCCATGGAATGCAAGGGCCCGACACCCGGCATTGGCTGGCGGCTTCCCTCATGAAGCACTTTCTGGCCAATGAGAACGAGAATGGCCGCACCTACACTTCGTCCGAATTTGACGAGCGCCTTTTCCGCGAGTATTACTCCGTCCCTTTTCGCATGGGGTTTGAGCAGGGTGGCTCCCGTGCCGTTATGGCTTCCTACAACTCGTGGAACGGTACGCCCATGATGATTCATCCCGTCCTCAGAGACGTTGTGGTCAGGGAATGGGGCAATGACGGCATCATCTGCACCGACGGAGGCGCTCTCGGACTCCTGACCACCGCACACAAGACCTTCCCCGATAAGGAACACGGCGCCTCTGCGGCGGTCAAGGTCGGTATCAATCGATTCCTCGATGAGTACAAGCCCGATCTGACGAAGGCACTCAAAGACGGCCTGCTGACCGAAGCCGACATGGACGCGTCGCTCAAAAACCTGGTACGTGTTCACATCCGCCTTGGTGAGCTGGACCCTCCGGGAGTGGGTCCCTATGCGAGAATCGGACGAGAGTCGAACGACGAGTTGCCGCCCTGGGAGCGCCCATCGAGCAGGCAACTCGTACGCCAGGCAACGGACGAGTCGATCGTCCTGCTCAAGAACAACAACAAAATGCTTCCGATTGATCGGGCGAGAGTCAAGACCATCGCGGTGATCGGGCCTTGGGCAAATGAGGTTCTGCTCGACTGGTACAGCGGCACGCCTCCGTATAGCGTCAGCATTGTCCAGGGCATCAAGGAAGCAGCGAAGGATGCCGAGGTTCTCTTCAGCGACGGGGCCAATGTTGCCGAAGCGCAGTCGCTCGCACGCAAGGCAGATGTAGTGATCGTCGTTGTCGGCAATCACCCCACCTGCAATGCCGGATGGGACCAGTGCCCGGTGCCCTCGAATGGCAAAGAAGACATGGACCGCAAGACCATTGTCCTGGAGCAGGAGGAACTGGTGAAGCAGATCTTCGCTGTCAATCCGCATACCGTCGAGGTACTCCGCTCAAGCTTCCCGTATGCGATTGTCTGGAGCCAGCAGAACCTGCCCGCCATTGTGCACATGACGCATAACAGCGAAGAAGAAGGCCACGGGCTTGCCGACGTACTGTTCGGCGACTCATCGCCGGCCGGTCGCTTGAACCAGACATGGCCCATGGGCGACGGGCAGTTGCCGCCAATGATGGATTACAACATCCGAAATGGCCGCACCTACATGTACGCAAAGGAAAAGCCGCTGTACGCCTTCGGCTTCGGCCTGAGCTACACTTCATTCGCCTATGACGACCTTCGCCTGAGCTCGCCCGGAGTTGACGCGAACGGGAAGGTCGAGGTGACTGTGAAGGTAAAGAACACCGGGACGCGCGCAAGCGACGAAGTTGTGCAGATGTATGTACAGCACCTTGGCTCCGCCGTTAAACGTCCGCAAATGGAGCTCAAAGGATTCGAACGTGTTCACATCGAACCGGGCGAAGAGATCAATGTTGCCTTCGAACTCAAGCCGCATGACCTGGCATATTGGGATGTTGCGCAGCATGTATGGCGCGTTGAAAAAGAGCCGGTGCGGGTGTTCGCCGGTGGATCGAGCGACAAGTTGCCGGTGCAGGCGACTCTACAGATCGAGACCGCCGGAGAGTACAAGCCGTAAAGCCATGCGACCCGATCTCCAGGCCCGCCTGCACTGGGATGAAGCCGCTCGGCGGCTTACGCACGCACAATCGAAGGCCGGGAAGGTGCCATGAAGCGGGATTGGGGTTGTGACGGGACAGTGAGTCAGCACACGAATGAATACGGAACAACAAAGTCTCTTGGATTCCTTGAAAGAAGAAGGAAACTGCAATTTCGTAGCCTACCATCAATGGATTTCCGAAAGGCGGCCGGCCAACTATGAATCGTAGATCATTGCTTACGGGTGGACTCTCCATCCTCGCGCTTGCTCGGGTGGCGCATGCTTTGGGAGACTCACAGTTTTTTCAAGGGGACGTTCCGCAGGGCCCATTCCTGCCATTTTGGGAGTCTCTCAAATCCTATCGTTGCCCTGAGTGGTTTCGGGATGCGAAGTTTGGAATATGGGCGCATTGGAGCCCGCAGTGTGTACCCGAACAGGGCGATTGGTACGCGCGGAACATGTACATCCAAGGTACGCGTCAATATGAGTATCACGTGAAGCAATACGGGCATCCGTCGCAGTTCGGATACAAGGACATCTGCCATTTATGGAAGGCGGAGCGATGGGACCCCGATGCGCTGGCGAAGCTTTATAAGCGGGCAGGTGCGGAATATCTCGTCTCCCTGGCTACGCATCACGACAACTTCGATTGTTGGAATTCGAAGCACCAGGTTTGGAATGCGGTGAACGTCGGCCCCAAGCGCGACATCGTTGGCACCTGGGCGAAGGCGGCGCGCGCAAATGGATTGCGCTTCGGGGTCAGCTATCACGGAACCCCACATCGCACCTGGGACGAATTCCTCCCCGTCCGTTACAAGAGCGACACGACTGGACTGTTGGCCGGAGTTTCCTACGACGGCATGCAGACAATCGCCGATGGCAAGGGCAAGTGGTGGGAGGGACTGGATCCACAATTGCTTAACGGCAAGCCCCACCTGAAGAACACGCCATGCCCGGAGTTTGTTCAGCGGTTCATGCTGCGCGTACAGGATGTGATCGATAAGTACAACCCGGACATCCTCAACTTCGACGACGGGACAAAATTCACCTTTGACGACGGTGGGACCGGCGCTCCTGACTTGAAGGTGTGGTTAGGCATTCCGGACCTCGCGCCCCAGATCATGGCTTACTACTACAACAAGAACATGCAGACTCACGGGGGGCGTCTGGAAGGCGTAGTGGACCTGAAAGAGGTTGAAGAGCCTATTTGGGGAACGCTGACCCGAGACCTTGAAGGTAGCCTGACGGATACCCTGCAAGCGAGCCCATGGCAAACGGAGGCATGTATCGGGGAGTGGCACTATAAGCGTGCGCTCTTCGAGAACCATTCATACCAGAAGGCATCGCTGTTGATCCCTCTCCTTGTCGATATTGTCAGCAAGAATGGGAACCTCCTCTTGAGCATCCCCCTGCCCGGCCACGGAGAACCCGACAGCGACGAGCTCGCTTTTCTGGAAGAGCTCGCCCAATGGCAGCAGATCAATAGAGAGGCAATCAAAGGCACTCGTCCCTGGAAGGTTTTCGGTGAAGGTCCGTCGACTGAGATCAAAAACGTTCCTGCCTATCAGTTTTCCAAATACAAATTTGATCACACAGACATACGCTTCACAACCAAGGGCGATACTCTCTATGCAATCGCTCTTGGCTGGCCTGCGGACAACCAGGTGTTGATCAAATCGCTGGCAAGCAGTGCGCAGCTCTACGAGCGCCAGATTCACAAGGTTGAATTGCTTGGAGCGAAGAGCGACGTCAGTTGGACGATGCGGCCGGATGGACTCAGTATCCGGGTTGCACAAGACCCGCCTTGCCGTTACGCCTATTGTTTCAAGATTTTGCCGGCTTGATGCCAATTGCGAGCCAAAGATCGGCAATTGGATTGATGTAACGCTCGTGAACCTGCATCTTTGCCTGCGTGGAGCCTTGCGGCGCAATGGTTTTGACGAGAAGTGAGATGGGATTTTTGCAACACCCCCATGCGATGAGGACCATGAAAACATTAAGTAGTGTTATCAGAATCACGATCTCGATATGGTTAGTGATGATTGTCTCGCTGGCTCACGGACAATCGCCCAATTACACCAATGGCACGGACCCCGTTCCGATTGACTACTCCCCGGTACAATTCATTTCAGCCGACGATTCAAGTTCGGTGATTGCGGAGAAAGCAGCCAAGGTTTTGCCGCGCCCCAATCAGACGGCATGGATGCGATTGGAGCGGACATTCTTTATCCACTTTGGCCCGAACACTTTCAGAGGCGTCGAATGGGGCACTGGCCACGAGGATCCCTCGATATTCAATCCAACACAGCTCGATGCAGATCAATGGGTCCGTGCCGTCAAGGAGTCTGGCGGCAAGATGGTGGTGCTTGTGTGCAAGCATCACGACGGGTTCAACCTGTGGCCCACCCGCTACTCGGACCATTCGGTTGCGGCCAGCCCATGGCGCGGGGGGAAGGGAAACGTGGTCCGGGAGGTTGCCAATGCAGCCAGAAAATACGGCGTCGAACTGGGGGTTTATCTTTCTCCTGCCGACCTTTACCAGTTGCGAACGAATCCCACAAACCCCAACGGCTATTACGGGAACGAGAGTGAGAAGCTTCGATCTGTGATTCCCAGCGATCCAGCTAGCTTCAAGACTGACCCTTCCAAGGGACGCGGACTGGCACCGGGTTTAAAGAGTTTCAATTACCAGGTGGACGACTACAACCGCTATTTTCTGAATGAGCTTTACGAATTGCTCACGGAATACGGGCCGATTCGCGAGGTCTGGTTCGATGGCGCCAATCCGGACCCAAGTGTCCACGAAGATTACGACTATGCGGCATGGTACGACTTGATCCGGCAGTTGCAACCGCAAGCAATGATCTTTGGCAAAGGGCCAGACGCGCGTTGGGTTGGCAATGAAAGCGGCATCGGACGCACCACGGAATGGAGTGTCATTCCCTTGTCCTCATCGCCCGACACCTTCCGGTGGCCGGACATGACCGCCCAGGATCTCGGCAGCCTTTCCAAACTAACTCCGGGATCCTATCTCTGGTGGTATCCAGCGGAAGTCAATGAACCCATCCTCTACGGTTGGTTCTGGCACCCGAAGAAGCATGTGCGGAGTGCCGCGGACCTGATCGACATTTACTACACGTCAGTGGGCCGAAATGGCAACATGCTGTTAAACCTTTCCCCGGACACGCGCGGGCTGATTCCGGACAACCAGCTTGCGCAATTGCGCGTGATGGCACAGGTCGTGGATGAGACCTTCGATAAAGACCTTGCAGTTGGCAGCACACTGACCGCGGATAGTTCCAACAAGGCGAATAGCGCGTCGCTGGCTCTGGATGGGAACCTGGATACCTGGTGGGAAGCTGCTTCAGGGCAGCGGACCGCGACACTGACGCTGAAGCTGCCGAAAGCCGTGACCTTTGACGTTGTTTCCTTGCAGGAAGCCGTGGATCACCGCGGTCAACGCATCGAGTCCTTCAGCGTCGACGTCTGGGATGGCTCGATGTGGAAGACTATGGACGAGCAGACGACGGTTGGACACAAGAGGCTGCTGCGGTGGAATTCTCCGGTGACGACTGATCAGGTGCGCATTCGGATTACCGGATCGCGTCTTGAACCGACGCTGGCGGAAATCGGACTTTTCAAACAAGCAGATCTCGTTCAACCGCCCGCAATCTCGGAGCGCGACGCGAGCGGCCTCGTAACGATCGGCGGGGCGAAGGAACTCCCCGTGGTTTACACGTTGGACGGCACTGTGCCGACACCCAAGTCCACCGTTTATAGCTCTCCCGTCGCTCTTCCGCGCGGCGGCGAGGTCTATGCCGCGTGCGTGGCTCCGGATGGGCGACTCGGCATGGTAACTTCGAAACACTTTGCCGGTCTGGCGCCGATTGGCTGGAAGGTTATGGAAGTGGACAGTGAGGATGCAAACAGCCCCGCATCCTATGCGATTGACGGCGATCCAGCCACGATCTGGCAGACTCGTCTTGATGCAGATAGGTCGTTGCCGCACCAGATCACGGTGGATATGGGAAATGCGAAGCGGATCGCCGGGTTTACCTATCTTCCACGCAAGGACGGAAACCATGATGGCGTCGTTGAAAGCTATCGTTTTGAAACGAGTTTGAATGGACACGACTGGATCACAAATGTCGATTCTGGCCGATTCGGGAACATTGAGAATAATCCCGAACTTCAGGAAGTGCCATTTGCACCGGTCAGTGCGCGGTTCTTTCGTTTCACGGCTTTGAAAGGATTCGGTGCCAACGGCTCGACGAGCGCGGCAGAGATATCGGTTTTACCGGATGAAGATCAAGCGGGACGTTGATGGATTGCCTGCGTCGATTCCGCCCCTCTATACTCGGTTTCTGAACTGGCTCAGGAACCATGCGGCTTGTTGGTACGAGGAGTGAAAGAGTATGTCTCACGATTTGTTCGGTACCGGTCGCAAGTCAGGAATCATGGTCTTCGCAAGCACGGTGGCTCTGTGCATCTCGCAAGCTCTTTGGGCGGCACCGTGCGTCGGGCCAGCGTCGTTGGAGGCGCGAGTCCACTCCCACCCAGATGCCGAGGCCTATTCCGCTTTGGGCATTTGGTTCGGTGACCATCACCAATCCGAGTGCGCCGTCCAGGCCTTTCAAGTTGGACTGAAGCTGGAGCCGAATTCGGCTCGCCTCTCCTATCTGCTTGGATTGAGTCTCTACACTTCCGGAAAGCTGCAGGAGTCTGTTGCCCCCCTTCAGCATTCGGTTGAACTGGATCCGATGGAAGAAAAGGCGCATCTTCTGCTGGCATCAGCCTGGGACGGACTCGGCCGGAGCAACGAGGCATTCGTCGAGTGGCAAGCGGCGCTTAGGATCAATCCCAACTCCAGTATGGCGTTGGATGGAATCGCTAAGGTTCTTCTCGCGGCGGGAGACAATGAGACCGTCATCGCCCAGCTTTCAAACATGCAACTCGATGAGAACCTCACCCTCGATCTGGCCGTCGCCTACGGGCGGGCTGGGCAACTCGACAACGCTGCCGGCACCCTGAACCGGGGGCTGAAGACCTACCCAAACTCAACCGCGCTTACCTCATCGCTTGTGTCCGTTTACGTCAAGCAGGTGCGCCTCGAAGAGGCTGAAAAGGTTGCAGAGCAACTGGCCAGCCGCAACCCTAGAGATATCGAGGCTCAGCGCGTTTATCTGCAAGTGCTGGTCTTGAATGCCAACAATCAAACCGCCGCTCCGTTGGGTCGCAAGCTCCTTGCACTGGCCCCACACGACGCTGATTTTCTTTATTTGAATGGCGTGCTTGAACGCACAAGCGGGGACTATGCCGCCGCCCGCAGGCACCTTGAGGAAGCGGCAACGCTCGATCCGAATCGCTACAGTACCCGCTTCAACCTTGGATGCACGCTGGAGCAATTGCAGGATTATGCAGGTGCCAGGCTGCAGTTGCAAAAGGCAATCGAACTCGATCCAACTGAGCCCGAAAGTCGCTTTGAACTGGCCAAGGTCTTGCGCAAGCTGGGAGAAGCCGATGCAGCACAGCAACAGTTGCTTCTCTACCAGAAACAGCTGAAGGATAAATCCGACTACGCCTATGCTGCGCAAAAGTCAACACAAGCCGCGGAAGCTGTGCGTACAGGCGACAAGCAAAAGGCCGCCGCGCTCTACCAGGAGGCGATTGCGGTTCTGCCTGACAATGCTGGATTGCTCTATCAATTGGCACTTGTGCTGGCCGACCTCAACGACACCAAAGGCGAGCGAAACGCGCTTGAACAAGCCGTGAATGCGGATCCCGCCTTTGCCCTGGCACAATATCAGCTCGGCTATCTGGACTCTCGCGATGGCGACACGGTTAGCGCCGAGCAACGGCTTCGGTTGGCCATCAAAGCCTCTCCTGGCTATGTACGGGCATGGCTTGCTCTCGCCGCGACATTGGCTCTGGAGTCCCGCTTCCCCGACGCACTGCAGGCTGTCGACAGCGCACTCAAGATCGCTCCAGATAATCACGAAGCAATTGAATTGCGCAAGAGCCTCTTAGCCAGTCAGGCGCAACGCTAACCTGGGCGACAATCCAGTTTCTGGAGAATGGTAGCCGTGATAAGACGCAATCCAATTGGTCCCTTGACCCGCCGCAAATTGCTGCATACCATTCCTGCCGCGGCCGTCGGCTTCCTGTTCTCCAGCAAGCTCAGCGCTGTTCCTGGATCGACAAAATCGCTTCCGCCCTTTTCGCGCTTTGTGGATGTGGCACAACCGGCGGGGTTGACTGAACCGACAGTATGCGGTGAGCAGGACAGCTTCACTTATATCGTGGAGTCCATGGCGACCGGCTGTGCATTCTTCGACTACGACAACGACGGATGGATGGACATCTTCATCCTCAGCAGCCGGAGACTTGAGAACACCCCGGCCAGTGCCACTAATCGTCTCTACAAGAACAACCGCGACGGTACCTTCACAGATGTCACTGTTAAAGCAGGCCTGGATGATGTCGGATGGGCGCAGGGCGTTTGCGTTGGAGACTACAACAACGACGGCTTTGAGGACCTCTTTCTCACCTATTACGGCCAGAATCGCTTGTATCGAAATAACGGCGACGGCACCTTCACCAATTTGGCCCAGAAGGCCGGCTTGCTTCATCCCAAAACGCGCTTCAGCAGCGGCTGCACATTTGTGGATTACAACCGCGACGGACTGCTCGATCTTTTCGTATCCAATTACCTTGAGATCGATCTGGCCACCGCACCCAAGCCCTCGCTTTCAGTGGTCAACTGCAACGTTGAGAACGTGCCGGTAAACTGTGGTCCCAACGGTTTGGCCAAGGCACAGAATTATCTCTACCGCAACAACGGCGACGGCACGTTTACCGATGTGTCGAAGGAGTCCGGTGTCAGCGGTTTTCGCAGCTCATACTGTCTGACTGCGACAAGCTTCGACGTGGATGAAGACGGTTGGCCAGATATCGTCGTTGCCTGCGACACCTCGCCATCCTTGTTGCTGATGAACAATCATGATGGGACGTTTCGTGAGGAGGCCTTGATCCGGGGTATCGCGCTCAGCGCTGACGGTCATCAGATGGGAGGGATGGGTCTGGGGATAGGAGACTACAATCTTGACGGGCACACGGACCTGGTCAAGACCCACTTTTTGGATCAAGCCACAGGTATCTATAGCAACGACGGCAAGGGCAATTTCGACGACCGGACGACGCAGGCGGGTCTCAATAACGAAACTCGCTACGTCAGCTTCGGCGCGGGATTGGTCGATCTCGACAACGATGGCTACCCCGACATTCTCATCTCCACCGGTTCCGTCTATCCCGAACTGGACCGCCTCTCGCCCAGGTATGCATTGCGCACGCCTCGCGTTCTGTTTCGCAATCGCGGAGACGGCACCTTCGCGGAAATGAGCGCGGAGGCAGGTCCCGGCATCACCGCTCGCCACTGCGGTCGAGGCATGGCCTTTGGCGACTTCGACAACGACGGCGATATGGATGTCCTGATCGTAAACGTCAATGAGCCGCCTTCGCTGTTACGCAATGACGCTCCCGCCGGCAACCATTGGATCAAGATCCGTCTTGAAGGAGTGAAGAGCAACCGCAGCGCAATTGGTGCACGCGTCGTGGCACGCTATGGCGGCAAAACGCAGGCGCAGGAATTAGTGAGTCAATCCAGTTATCTCTCCGCCAGCGATCCCCGTCTTCACTTCGGCCTCGGAGTTGCGACAACTGCAGACATTGAGATCCATTGGCCCCTGGGACTGGTTGAGAAGTATCCCTCGCTAGCCGCCAATCAGCTCGTCACTATTCGGGAAGGCTCAGGCATCGTAAAAGGACGCGACTTCCTCAGAGCATGAGTTCTTTGGGCCCGCTGGTGGCTTTTGGGAGAGCAGCAATCACAGCTTTGGCATGTTGTGGAAGTCGATCCACACAAGCAGGAACAACTCATTCCGATTCATCGATGACTTCGATCGCAGAGACGGTTGCGTAGTTGACAATCGGTTCAAACGTCAGCTCGAGCTTTCCTTCCGGTGAAGGCCGTAAATGATTGAAGGTCTTTGTCACGGCGTGCAGGCTGCCATCCTCTTTAAGAATGTCGAAGTTATCGAGCAGTGTCGAGCCATTGCAATAGATGCGAAAGACGCGGCTGCCTGCGCCAACGGAGTCGGAAGCATTGGGAACCCAGTAGAGCTCGGCGAAATGGAGTACGAGCGTATAAGTGCCTCGCGTGTCGACAGGTATCGAATAGGCAAAATGACCGTAGCGTTCCTGTGAGTAAAGGCCTGGATCGGGGGTACCTTCGACCTTGCGGGGAGGATCGGAAATCATCCCATTCTGAAAGTAGTTGTCCGGATGCCATATGTTTCCAGCGTGGTCTTTAAAAGCCACTTGTTGCATGATCAGGCGCACCGGGAGCTGTCGATGCGGTAATCCGGGCAAAATCTCGAGAGCATTCAGGGTCGGAGCCGAGCGATCTTGGAAGAACTTCAGATGAAGGACGCCATCTTTGTCCGGATGGATGTCCTTGAAGACGCGCTCATCGGCGACATTGCTTCCGAGAGCGTCGAAGCCAATGTTGAATGCTTTCAGGAGCATTTGGCCGTTGACGCTGACGTTGAAGAAACTGGACTTGGGGTCATCCTGTGGCGAGGCCACAAAAAACAAGTGCAGCTCATAAGGGCCAGGCGCAAGGGGAATATTGTATGAGAAGTCGTTCGCGCGCCAATAGTCATACAGCATGGGGTCGCTTGTTTTTACCACTGGGCCGTCGGGGCGGCGGCTGGCGGTTCCACCCATAAAATAGCGATCCGACTCCCAGTAGTCTCCTGCACTATCTACTCTCGGGCTCCCATCGTATCCTGCAAGCAACCGCAATGGGACATGAACTGGATTTGCGGGCATCGCCGACTGGTTCTCGTTCGAATGTGGCGCGTTTCTGGTTGCGTCTGAACTCACTGCACCCATTCGCGAGAGAAAACGCACAGCGCCGAAGCTCAAGAGAATCAACAGGGAGATAGCAACGACGGAGTAGATTAAAGTCCGATTCCGAAGGCTGGGTTGATCCACAAGGGTCGTATCCGCGGTCTCAATCTGGGTTACGCCTTGAGCGGCCCGGGTACTCGTAGCGGCCACCGAGGAGAGATCCTCGCTCTCGTTGGTTTCGACAGCCCGAGATTCGGAACCTGCATCAGCTTGAGCAATACCAGTCCGTCGATTGAATTCCGGAATGTAGCTTCGGTGTGGAACCGAAATCCGGATTGCGTGATCCCGGCCCTGCTTTTCGTAATAGTCTTTAAGCCATTTCCTCAGTCGATGGGCCTCGACGCGGGCGATGGAATCAGTTGAGCCGTCAAAGGACGTTTTTGAACGTCCAAAGACTTCGGTGGCGATATTGTATTCAGTGATTTCGGCAGATCGGCCCTGCAAGTATCGGTCCGCGAGGTAGCGCAACAGGTTCGCAAGGCGGGGATTGCGCGCAAGGGCATCTAGAACAATCTCCAACTCCGCGCGCTCTGTATTCGCCGAATTCGTGGGGGAAGCCTGCGCCACTCTTGACACTCCTGCTGAATGTATTCATCTTACAACTCCATTTGCGGCAGGTGAAGTCCCTGTTGCATCTTGCTGAACGTATTCAATTCAAATGTTACAAATGTTTAAGACGCAGCTAATCAATGGGTTGCGCGTCACCACGCGCAAGCAACAAACTCGTGCGTGATTAACGTGGCCGGTCGGACCTTTGACCCCCTATAGTCTCCATTGGTGTATTTGGAATCAAAAGAAAAGGTTCAGGCCTGTTTTTTTAACAAGTAGCCGTCGCGAGAAACGACGCACTGGATCGGATTGCAAAATGAGCTAAGCAATCTAGATACAGAGCTCTGGGGGAAATGAAGTGAAAGCAATTCGACTTGATAGTGCACAATCGGGGATTTTTCGTAGGACTGCGCTGATATGCCTCCTCACGTCGCTCACCGGTTGGGCTTGCGAATTGTTCCACGCGCAAGTAGCGTCTGCAGCCCAGACGGCAACGAGCGGCCCGATTACTTTCGAAGAAATTGCCGCGCGGAGCGGTATCAATTTCGCCATCGACAGTTCGCCAACCCCAAACAAGAACCAGATCGAGACAATGGTTGCAGGCGTCGCTTTGATCGACTACGACGGCGATGGCTACCCGGACATCTTCTTCGTCAACGGCGCCGCAATTCCATCTCTCAAAAAAGAGGGACCGCAGTACAAGAATCGGCTTTACCACAACAATGGCGATGGCACATTCACCGACGTGACAGAAAAGGCCGGCGTGGGTGGGGACGGTTACGATATGGGCGTGGCTGTCGGCGATTACGACAACGATGGACGCCCGGACTTGTACGTTGTTGGAGTGACGAAAAACCACCTCTACCACAACAATGGTGACGGCACGTTTGCCGACGTCACCGACAAGGCTGGCGTGGGCGGAGCCATTTACGACGGGAAGAAAATGTGGTCCGTTGCCGCTGCCTGGGTGGATTACAACAACGACGGACTGCTGGACCTGTTTGTAACCAACTACGTGAAATGGGAGGTCAACGAGGACCCAGAGTGCATGGTTGCACAGGTTCGCAACTACTGTAGCCCGCTTCTGTATAAGCCCCTCCCCAACACTCTCTATAGGAATAACGGCGATGGAACGTTTACAGACGTTTCGGCCGAGACCGGAATCGCGCAGCATTTGGGACGTGGAATGGGAGTGGCAATTGCCGACTACGACGGTGACGGCTACATGGACATCTTCGTTGCCAACGACGATAGTCCGAACCTTCTCTTCCACAATATCGAAGGAAAACGGTTCGAGGAGGTCGCTGTTCCTTCATGGGTGGCCTATAACCCCAATGGTAAGACCATCTCCGGCATGGGCGCAGACTTTCGCGACGTTAACAACGACGGCCGCCCCGACATCTGGTTTACCGCACTGCCGACGGAGTTGTTTCCTCTTTTCATCAATAAGGGAAGCGGCGAGTTCGAGGATGCTACAACGAACAGTGGCCTGCGCTGGGCCACGCAGAACATGGCCGGATGGTCAAACGCAATCGTCGATCTCGACAACGACGGCTGGAAGGATCTGTTTGCTGCGCGCTCCAATGTCCTGGATCCGATTCTCGGCTCGGTGCGTTCCTACAAAGAGCCAAACGCGGTCTTCCGAAACCTCGGCAATGGGAAGTTTCAGGACGTGAGTTCCACGGCGGGAGCCGCATTTCAAATCACGGATCTTCACCGAGGGGCTGCCGTCGGGGATCTATTCAACGATGGCCGTATGGATGTGGTGGTTTCGGTGTTGAATGGCCCCGCCAAGTTGTTTCGTAACACCACCAAGACCGGCAATCACTGGATACTCCTGCAACTTCGAGGCACAAAAAGCAATCGGATGGGAATCGGTGCGCAGATCAAACTCACCACTCCGGACGGAGCTCAGCAGTTCAATGAAGTAACGACAAGCGTCGGTTACGCCTCATCGAGCGACAGCAGGGTACACTTCGGCCTTGGAGCTTCGACTACGGTGGCGCAGATCGAAATTGCATGGCCAAGTGGAATCCGGCAGACGCTTCATCAAGTGCAAGGAGATCGCGTAGTGTTCATCGATGAACCAAAGCCCCCTCCACCTGTCAAGAGGTCAGGGTTGCTCAACCGCGCTGCCTGATTAGATTTAGGAAGGGATTCCAGGATGTGAAACGCCAGGATGCGTGATCAATTCGGGGGATTGGCCTGGCCTGCTTCGCTTCTCTGTTTGCTCTCGAGGCGCTGGAATTCGGTCATTTCATTGCTCGCC
>Ga0181528_10000714_pt1 | contig 22217 bp, 18 predicted proteins | sample PEATcosm2014_Bin_47_FD_119742 | JGI IMG/M metagenome (GOLD analysis project Ga0181528, IMG submission 119742) | Peatland microbial communities from MTU Mesocosm Facility, Houghton, MI, USA - PEATcosm2014_Bin10_10_metaG | ecosystem: Environmental > Terrestrial > Soil > Wetlands > Peat | place...
CTTTAGCGGAGCGGACGGTCCCGGCTGCGTGGCAGGCGGTTTCGCCCCCATATCCTCCTCTTCGTCCTCGTCCCGGGTCCCCGTCGGGATCCCTAGCGGCTTGCCCATCAGCTCCTTGAAGAGTGTGGCCTGTCTCTTGAGCTGCCCGAAAGGCACCTTGTCTCCCTGCAAGGTGACCTTGCCTTCGTGCAGGGAACAGGTGCCTTCGCAGATGAACCTTTTGCCGCCTTTGAGGAGAGGTAACAGCGGTCTGAAGGTCGACTGCCCGTTGCCTACCACCAGAAACGGTTTCAAAATGTGCATTTTGCCGGAGGCGTCGGGAAGCTGAACCTCGGTGTAGATGCAAAACTTGGTGTCGTCCTTGATCTGGCTGGCCGACATTCTCATGGCCTTCTTGTAGCTCTCGAACGTTTGGACGTCTTGTTGTTTCAGCAGCATTATTTAACTCCTAACCGGCTCCAACTTTCGGGAAGAGCCCCTCTAACCTGCGTCACGAAGGAGGCCGATACCCCCTTCGCCTGTCGTTGAACGTTGTGAATTGCGCCCGACGGCCGTTAATCGCGCGCCGGCGGTGGCCCGAGAAACTCGGTGTCGTACTCTGTGAGAATCTTGGCCAGCCCGGGGAAGAATTGCGGGTCGGAACGCTGGATCCGGCTCAGGAGTTCCTGTTGTGCCGCGAAAAATCCTTCGAAACCCGTGGGATTGCCGGAGCCAATCACCCATGCGGGCTGCTTTCCCGCGTTGTGTTGGGCGTGCTGTGCGGTCCGCGGCACAATGGCCAGAGTTCCCGCCTCGAGATCGTGCCAACCGTCGCTGAGATAGACCGATAGAACACCAGCGATTACAAACAGGTACTCGTCGGTATTCCGGTGGAGATGCAGCGGCGTCAGGAAGCCAGGATCCTGCCGGAATATTCCCAGCCAAAACGCTCCTCCCGACAGTTTTTCATCCACCAGAATACGAGCCTCGCCGAGGCCTAAATCGTGGATGCAGGCCCGATCGGGGGTGACGATTAGCGGAGCCTCGTTTCTTGCTGTGTTTTGCATGCTGACATCCAACTGCCCGTTCGCGATCACATTTCGATCTTGAACCTGCTCACCCCGAATGTCTTGAAGAACTTCTGAAGTTGTTTGACTGAAGATTTGAACCTGTTACAATGCCCAAACGGATCGCATGGTTTATAGGTTCGGCAGCTTTACACTCATGCCGGCTGAAAAGCGGCTGCTTCGCGACGGCAAACCCGTGGCACTCGCGCCAAAAGTGTTCGACACTCTGTTGCTGCTGGTGGAAAGCCAAGGCCGCCTGCTAAACAAGCAGGAGTTCCTGACGCGGGTGTGGCACGACAGCTTCGTGGAAGAGGTTGCGCTGCCGCATGCGATTTCCCAGTTACGGAAGGCGCTGCGAGGCGGAACAGAAGCCCTCGATCCAATTGAGACCGTGCCGAAACATGGCTACCGCTTTGTTGTGGCGGTCGAGGTCGTGGACCCGCAGCCCCCCGAAGGGCCGTCGAATGTGACCGTGGCCGTGCTGCCGTTCGAAAACCTCAGCGCCAGTCCGGAACGCGAATACTTAGCCGACGGCCTGACTGAGGAGGTCATCGCGGTATTGGGGCATCTCGATCCGGAGCGGGTGCGCGTCATCGGCCGCACCTCGATGATGGCCTATAAGCGTACCGCCAAATCGCTGACCGGAATTGGCCGCGAATTAGGCGCCGGGTTTTTGGTCGAAAGCTCGATTCGCGGGGAAGGAGAACGGCTGCGCATTACCTCGAAGTTGATTCGCGCCCAGGACCAGATTCAGATCTGGGGCGCGACTTACGATAGTGAGCCTGCCAGCGTACTCGAGTTTCAGCGCGAGCTGAGCGCGGCCATCGCTTACCAGATTCGGTTGCGGCTTTCTCCCGAACGCCTCAACGGGCTGGCACGCCGGCAGACACGGCATGTCGAAGCCTACGATCTCTATTTGCGCGGACGCTATTTCTGGAGCCAGCTCTCGCCCGTTACTACCCGTCAGGCGCTGGAATTCTATACCCGCGCCACTGCGTTGGACCCCGATTACGCGTTGGCATGGTCTGGTTTGACGGACGCCTATGCCGCAAGCCCAATCAATGGCGATGCACCCCCGCTGGGAGTTTGCGCGCGAGCCCGTGAATCGGCCGCCCGGGCCGTTGCGACTGGAGCCAATCTGGCGGAGGCCCAAGCTTCGTTGGGAATGATGAAATTCTGGATTGACTGGGACTGGGCTGCCGCCGAGAGCGCTCTGCGCAGAGCCATTGCGCTCGACCCTGGCTATGGGATGGCGCACCGGGTGCTCGGCATCGTCCTTTCGCACATGGCGCGCCACCAGGAGGCGCAGGCGGCGGCGCGGCACGCCCGCGAACTCGACCCGCTGGATTTCGTGCATCACGCGCTCTCCGCCCAGGTCGCCTTCAACGCCATGGACTATCCGGCGGCAGTGGAGCACGCGCGACGAGCCAACACTCTCGATCCGGAGTTCTGGGTGGGATACTATCAGCTCGCCCAGGCTTACGAGCGGTTGGGCGAGAGCGATCTGGCCTTTGCCGCGCTGCTGAAGGCGGTGCAATTCAGCGGCGGGAATAGCAAAGCTCTCGGACTCCGCGGATACTTGTTCGCCCGGCTCGGACGGGTTGGGGAAGCGCAGGAAGTGCTGCATACGCTGGAGGCCGTTTCACGCGAACGCTATGTGCCGCCATACGCCACGGCGCTAGTGCATGCGGGACTCGGTAATGAGGATCGCGGGTTGGAGTGGCTCGAACGCGCCTACCAAGTGCGCGATGTACACCTCGCCTTTCTCGCCGTGGATGCGAAGTGGACTCCGTTCCGGGCCGGCGCCCGGTTCGCCGCGCTGCTCGATCGCTGTGGGTTCGTTCGTGGCGGCGAATTGACCGGTTCGCGATCGTAATGTTTTGCCCCTAAACCTTCAGAATCCCGCCCCCAGGGGCGGTATCCGCCCTACCGCTACAATGGAATTTCCCTCTCCATGTCGCTTACCCAGATGACCGCGCATCTCTTCGAAAAGAATGTGCGGGCTAGAGGCCAGAACATCTACGCCACCCGCCGCGTTTACGTGAGGAGTGCCGGGCATGACCACTTCTACGCCCAGGTGCAAGGCGGCGACCTGTATGAGGTCCGCATCAGCAAAGCCGAGCTCGGCCTGGAGGTCTGGTGCGATTGCATCGCCTTCGCGGATTACGGCCCGTGCAAGCATCTGTGGACGGCCATCCTGGAAGCCGACCGGCGCGGCGCCCTCGCCGCAGTCAGGCAGGTTCTGTACTTGCAAAGGGCGGACGATGATCCGGCCGGCGGCATCATCACCTCCCTGAAGCCTCGCCAGCTCGCCCCTCCTCCCATGCCCGCCTGGCAGGAGTATCTCGGCGACGTGGAACGCGCGCTGAAAGCCTCCTCCACGCAACGCAAGAACCACCCCCGCCCGGCCGAAATCCTGTATTGCATCGACGTCTCCGCGTCCCGAAGCAAGGGTCAGATCACTCTCGAGCTCTTTTCCCGCACCCGCAAGAAGGACGGGCAATTGACCGTGCCAAAGGAATTTCATATCTCCGCCGAGCAGGCCGCCCTGCTCCCGGACCCGATTGACGTCGAGGCGATCAGCGTGCTCTTCGGCGGTCAGGATCTCTATTCGTACTCGTCCTATTCCATCGCCACACGCAAAACATTGAACCGTCCGCTGGCGCAGAAACTGCTGCCCTTGATTGCTTCCGCTGGGCGCCTCTGTTCCCGCGAATACACCGCCGGCGCCCTGGAGCCGGCCACCTGGGACGCGGGCGAACCATGGATTCCCTGGCTCGAACTCCGCCAGGACGACCACGACCAGTGGACCATCGCCGGCTTCCTCCGCCGCGGAGCCGAGCGCATGGAGCTCGATGAGCCGCAGTTTCTTCTCGCCGATGGATTGATGCTCGCCCGCGGCGCCGTCTCGCTTTTCGAACCCGGCGGCGGTTTCGGCTGGCTTACCCAACTCCGCGAAGTGAAGCGAATTCCCTTCCCCGACCGCGAACGCGATGCCGTGCTGGCGAGATTGCTGCAGCTTCCCGCCCTCCCGCCCATGGAGATCGACGAAGCGCTGCGCTTCGAGGAGCGCAAAGAGGCGCCGCGTCTGGGCCTCCGCATCCGCCACGAGCGCGCCGAAGCCACCCGCCATGCGGCGCAATTCATGTTGGATTACGGCGCCGGCTGGATGGACGGCATGTCGGAAGGCCGGGGTGTCTGGCGCGCGCAGGAGCGCGTCTTCCTGACGCGCGACAGAGAGGCCGAAGATAAAGCGCGCCAGAAACTCGCCGACCTCGGTCTGCGCACCGACCCATATCGCCCCGGCTTCTGGCTGGTGAACACGCGGTCGCTGCCGCGGGTGGCGCGCGAATTGATCGGCGCCGGCTGGCACGTGGAGGCGGAAGGCAAGCTCTTCCGCGCTCCCGGCGCCACGCGCGTCTCCGTGAAGAGCGGCATCGACTGGTTCGAACTCCACGGCGAGGTGCAATACGGCGACACCACCGCCAGCCTGCCCGCATTGCTCGCCGCCGCGCGGCGCGGCGATTCCATGGTGGTGCTGGGCGATGGCACTTTCGGCCTCCTGCCGGAGGAATGGCTGCAACGCTTCGCCCCTCTCGCGGGTATGGGCGAGAAAACCGAAGACCACCTGAAATTCCGCCAGAATCAGGCCGTGCTCCTCGATGCCCTTCTGGCGGCGCAGCCCGACCTCGATGTGGACGAGACTTTCGGGCGCATTCGCGATCGCGTGCGCGCCTTCCATGGCGTGGAAGTGGCGGCTCAACCCAAGGGATTCATCGGCCAGCTCCGCCAATACCAGCTCGAAGGCCTCGGTTGGATGCAGTTCCTGCGCGAATTCGGATTTGGCGGCTGCCTGGCCGACGATATGGGCGTCGGCAAAACGGCGCAGGTGTTGGCCACACTCGAAGCGCGGCGGGCGGAAGGCAAGGGACCGTCACTGGTGGTGGTGCCCAAATCGGTGATGTTCAACTGGCGGGAAGAGTCGGCGCGCTTCACTCCCCGGCTGCGCGTGCTGGAATATCACGGTACCGCCCGCGATGCCACGCAAATCCCCCGCCACGATTTAGTACTTACTACCTACGGCACCATGCTCCGCGACGCGCCCGCGCTCGCGAAAATCACCTTCGATTATGTCGTGCTCGATGAGGCGCAGGCGGTGAAAAACGCTTCCACCTCGTCGGCCAAAGCGGTGCGCCTGCTGCGCGGCGCCCATCGGCTGGCCCTCAGCGGCACCCCGGTGGAAAATCACCTGGGCGAACTCTGGAGCCTGTTCGAATTCCTCAATCCCGGCATGCTGGGCGAGGCGCGCGTCTTACAAATGTCCGGCAGCATCGCGCGCAATCCCAGCCCGGAAGCACGCCAATTATTGGCGCAGGCGCTGCGCCCGTTCATTTTGCGGCGCACCAAGCAGCAGGTGGCCCGCGAGCTGCCCGAAAAGACCGAGCAGACCATTTTCTGCGAGCTGGAAGGCCCGCAGAGGAAGCATTATGAGGAACTGCGCCAGCATTACCGCATGTCGCTCCTCGAACGTACGCGCACCCAAGGCCTCGGGCGATGGAAAATGCAGGTCCTCGAAGCGCTCCTGCGCTTGCGCCAGGCGGCGTGTCACCCCGGCCTGATCGATTCCAAACGCGTGGATGAGCCCAGCGCGAAGCTCGACGTTCTCATGGAACACCTGGCCGAGATTCGCGAGGAAGGTCATAAAGCGCTGGTATTTTCGCAATTCACCAGCCTGCTCTCCATCGTGCGGCGCCGATTGGACCAGGGAGCCGTCCGCTACGAATACCTGGACGGCGCCACCACCAACCGGCAGGCCCACGTGGAGGCTTTTCAAAACGATCCGGAGTGCGGACTGTTTCTCATCAGCCTAAAAGCCGGCGGACTGGGCCTGAATCTCACCGCCGCGGAGTACGTATTTCTGCTCGATCCCTGGTGGAATCCGGCCGTCGAAGCGCAAGCCGTCGACCGCGCCCATCGCATCGGCCAGACGCGGCCGGTATTCGCCTACCGGCTGATCGCGCGCGATACCGTCGAAGAGAAGGTGCTGCAGTTACAGAAGACCAAAAGGGACCTGGCGGACGCAATCCTGAGTGAAGACAATAGTCTGATTCGGGACCTGAAGCGCGAAGACCTGGAGTTATTGCTTTCCTGACTCCAGGCCTGTCAAGCCGTCTTCTGCTCATCATGCGAAGCGACAGTCCGGCGAGGCAGGACCACTCCGTACGATGGTTCCGACGAAGGCTGAAGCCCGCGGCATGCCGGCGCGGCGCTACGCCAGTGCCAGGGCGACTACCGTCTGCCCCTCGCTCCCATTTTCCAGCTCCAGTGCCGCCACGTCGAGCTGGACCTCGCAGGCCGCGATCTCCTCATCGCTGGCTCCTTCGAAGCAGAGCTCACAGACACCTACCGCCTCGCCGCCCCAGCGGACCGGCGGCCCGAAGATGCGGCATGTCAGCGGCCGTGCCGCATACAAATCGCACGTTCCGGTCTCGGGATCGAGCACCGGGCAGGGATCGTCATCCGGCAGGTTCTCCAGCCACGATTCGAATTCCGCATCGCCGGCCGGAGTCTCCAGCCCCACCGCGGCATCCCGAGAGCGTTGCCGCACGCGCGCGGCGCGCGCGGGATCGCCGGCCGCCAGCTCCTGGAGGCCGGCGCGCAGGCGGGCGGCGTCCAGCTCGGTAATCGCGAAAGGCCCCAGGCAGCACTGGCAGCAGCCCGGCCGGCATACCAACCAGGCTCCGCTCTTAAGTGCCGACTCCGCCAGGGCAGCGTCGACGATTTGGATAAACTCGCGATCCCCATTCATTGCTCCTTCTGTTGTAGCACCCTCAATTCAGCTTGAAGGTAAACGTCAGCATGGTGACGATCTCGATGGGCACATCGTTCAACTTGCTGGGCGCGTAAACCCACTGCCAGGCGGCGTCGACTGCCGCATGAGTCAGCAACGGGTTGCCGCTCTTTACTTTCACTTCGTGAATGTGGCCGTCGACCCCAACCACGCACTCCAACTCCACGCTCCCGGAGACACGCGCCGCCCTGGCAATCGGCGGATAGGGCGGCTCGGCTCTGTGTAATACCGCGCCAAGTAAGACGTTGCCGCCCTCTCTGTAACGGGGAATTACCGGGGCCGGTGCAAGCGTGGGAAGTGCTGCGATTCGCGGAGGAGTTAGAGGCACAGCGCTTGCCAAAGTCTGCAGAATGCCGCCGGGAATTCCAGTCGCCGGTCCGCCCATTCCGGACGGTATTCCGGGAATTAGGGGGCCCGTCGGTGCGTCCTCAAAAATCGGTATTGGGTCTGTAGGTATGTGCGTCGGTGCTATCAAGATGCTCGAAAAACTGGGTCTAATGGCGCCAGGCCGGCTTACCATTCTTTTCATTTCGCTGCCGAGCGGCCGCGGCGCCGGAGCTGGCGGCAGGGGTGGAATCAAAGTCTCCAACAGGCGGGCCGTCGGCAATACCTGCGGCCACACCATCGGCACCAGCATCGCCAGACTCACCAGCGCGACCTGAGTGGTCAGACCGAAAAAAGTAGTCCAGGCGCGCACACCAGCCGGACCGTTACTAAGTGTTGACTGCTCGAACATGATACCTCCAGGTTAGTTCCTGTTACTTGTGGGAATTATTGAGTCTCGCAGTATTGCGCGCGGGCTGCAGCCTGCCGGGTCGAGACTCATCTCGACCCTTGTTTCCCGCGTCGATTGAACACGTCGGCATGAGTGCCGACGCTGCAGGCAAGAGTGCCTGCGCCACGTCGACTTGTCACCTAAATCTGCGAGAGACTCAAGAGTCGGGACATCGTCCGGATGTTGACATCGCCGGCCAACCTCCACCGAAATAGACACCACGCTCGCGAACAAAGTTCCAAACGGGCAGGCGCTAACATGAGATGTGCAACTTCCCGTCACCGTCAGGAGGCAAATCGAAGAGCGGGCCGACACCCTGGGCTTTCCCGCCCTGCAACGCGCCGCCGCCGCGCTTTCCGGCGCCTACCGGGAGGGTCGCCCGGTGCGTCTCTCGGCCGACGAACGCACCGCCGCTTATCTCGTGACGCGCATGCCCGCCACTTACGCCGCGGCGCGCGCCGTACTACGCGAAGTAACTGCTCGCATCGGCGCAGTAAGAAGCATTCTCGACGCCGGCGCGGGTACCGGAGCTGCATCCCTCGCGGCACGGGAATACTATCCCGACGCCTCCATCACGCTCGTAGAGCGCGACCCTTCGTTCGCCGCGGCCGCACGCCACTGGATGCCCGAAGCGACGCTTCTCGCTAACGACATCGCGCGCATCGACACCCTCCCGCCTCACGATCTCGTCATTGCCGCTTACTCGCTGGGCGAAATTGGCGCGGACGTCGTCGCGCGCCTCTGGCAAGCCGCGCGCGTCGCTCTGGTCCTGATCGAGCCGGGAACTCCCCGCGGCTTCGCACTCATCCGTAAGATCCGGACAGCTCTGCTCGCCTCGGGAGCTCACATGATCGCGCCGTGTCCAGCCGAGACCGCATGCCCGCTAGCTGATCCCGACTGGTGCCACTTCGCCGCCCGCGTGGAGCGCTCCTCGCTCCATCGACGGGTGAAGGGTGGGGAACTGGGTCACGAGGATGAGAAGTTCAGCTACATCGCCCTCGCCCGGCAGCCGGTCGAGCTTCCCGCCGCGCGCATTATCCGCCATCCGCAGCATCGCCCGGGCCTGATCGAGATTGCAACCTGCACGCCCGCCGGAGTGCGCAACGAGCGAATCGCCAGGCGCGACCGTGATCGCTTCCGCGCCGCCCGCAAAGCAAGTTGGGGCGACGCCGGTATATCATAATCTCGATGCTCGACCGCGAACAGGCCTGGAATATTCTCTGCGAATTCACCAAGAGCGAAGGACTCCGCAAGCATGCGCTGGCAGTGGAGACGTGCGTCGCCGCGTACGCCCGCAAACTCGGCGCGGACGAGCAGCGATGGTCGCTTACCGCCCTGCTGCACGACTTCGATTGGGAGATTCATCCCACACTCGAAGAGCATCCGCAGAAAGGCGAGCCGATTCTCGCCGAGCGCGGCGTGGACGAAGAAACGCGCCGCGCCATTCTCTCGCACGCTCAACATACGGGTGTGCCGCGCGAGTCGCCGCTCGAAAAAACGCTCTTTGCGTGTGACGAACTGGCCGGCTTCATCACCGCGATCTCTTACGTCAAGCCGCACCGCAGCGTCTTTGAGGTGGATGTTTCCTCGGTGAAGAAAAAGATGAAGGACAAAGCCTTCGCCCGCTCGGTCAATCGCCAGGACATCCTCGACGGCGCCGAGGAACTCGGCGTTCCGCTCGACGATCACGTCGATTTCTGCATCAAGGCGATGCAGGCCCGCGCCGAAGAGTTGGGCTTGAAAGGCAGCCTTTAGAGCGATGCCGCGATGAAAGCCTCACGCCGCGACTTGCTCGCCCTTCTCGCCGCCGCCGGCGTGAGGCTTCCCGCGCAAACTTCCAAAGCGACCGATCTCGACCGCCTGCTCTCGTTATTCGATTTCGAAGCCGAAGCGCAGACCCGCGTCTCACACGGCGCCTGGGCGCGAATCTCGGGCGCCGCCGCCGACGAACTCACCCTCCGCTGGAATCACGAGGCGTACGAGCACATCCGCCTCAAACCGCGGGCGCTGGTCGACGTCTCCAAGCTCGACACGCGCGTCAACTTGTTCGGGCAGGAGTTGCCGTACCCGATTCTGCTCGCGCCCACGGGAGGCCAGCGGCTGATTCATCCCGAGGGCGAACTGGCGGCAGTGCGCGGCGCCGCCGCGGCCAACGCTACTTACGTCATCAGCAGCAGCGCATCCATGCGCGTGGAAGACATCGCCAAGGCCGCCACCGGGCCGGTCTGGTTTCAACTGTATGTGCAGAAGGACCGCGGCTTCACGCGCAACCTGGTCCAGTCAGCGGAAGATTCCGGCTGCCGTGCCCTCTGCGTCACCGTCGATTCGCCCACTTTCGGTGCGCGCAATCGCGAAGATCGGGCCAAGTCCGAACTGCCCGAGCGCCAGCTGCCGAATCTGCAAGGCAAAGATTACCTCGACCCATCCCTCACGTGGAAGGACATCGAATGGCTTCGTTCCTTCGCGCGCCGCCCCGTCCTGCTGAAAGGAATCCTCAACCCCGGCGACGCCGTCACCGCCGTCAAGGCCGGCGTTTCGGGCATCATCGTGTCGAATCATGGCGCCCGCAATCTCGACACCGTGCCGGCCACCATCGACGCGCTCCCGCTGGTGGTTGAGAAGGTCGCCGGCCGCGTTCCGGTCATTGTGGACGGCGGAATCCGCCGCGGCACTGATGTGGTGAAAGCCCTTGCCCTCGGCGCGACTGCTGTGCAGATCGGCCGGCCCTATTTATGGGGCTTGGGCATCGCCGGCGCTGCGGGAGTCACCCGGGTTGTCGAGATCCTACGCAAGGAATTCGAAATGGCGATGGCGCTTCTCGGACGGCCAACCATCGCAAGCATCGACCGCTCAGTGTTGTGGTAGCCGCATCCCTCGCCTCATAGGCGCCAGCACACCCCGCGCAAGTACGCCCGCGCCCACGCTCGACACCGCCATGATCACCAGCACCGCCGTCCAACTACCCGTCGCCGCCACTAAGAAATTCGCCAGAGGGACCGCCAGCGCCGACGTCCCCTTGGCGGTATACAGCAGGCCATTGTTGGCTGTGGCGTGTCGGACTCCGAAAGTGTCCCCGCAAATGGCTGGGAAGAGCGAGAAAATCTCGCCCCAGAACAAAAAAATCAAAGCCGCGAATAGCATGAATGCCAGCGGATTGCGCCCACCTGCCGCCATCCCCAAAAACGCCAGGCCTTCCGCCGAGAACATGAGCAGCATCGCATTCTCGCGCCCGATGCGGTCGGAAAGATAGCCCGAGAACGGCCGCGTCAGCCCATTGGCGATGTTGTCGATGGACACCGTCATGGTCAGCAGAGGCAATGAAACACCCAGCAGAGTCACCATTCGCTTGTCCACTCCGAAATCGCGCGCGATCGGTCCCAGTTGCGCGGTCACCGTCATCCCGCCGAACGCGATCATCAGATATACCGCATAAATCAGCCAGAACACTTTGCTCCGCACGGTCTCGGATGGCGTAAATTCGCCGCCACGGACCCTTACAGCCGCTACCGCGGCTTTCCCAGCCGGCCCCGTCAGGAACGCGCCCAGCAACACGATCGCGCCGCCCTGCAGCAAGCCGAACAGAAAGAATGTCCGCCGGTACCCGCTCGCCGCGATCATGCGCGAAATCGGAATCACCGTGATGGCCGACCCCAGCGCGTACCCCGCGGCGATCATTCCCGAAGCGAAGCCGCGCCGTTCGGGAAACAACTTCAGAGCCGACCCCATGCACGTTCCGAAAACGCATCCCATGCCCAAGCCGCCGATGGCCGCCGCCACATAAAGCATCTCGAGCGAACGCGCGCGCGAGTTCAAGACCCACGACGCTCCCGCCGCCACTCCGCCCAGCATCACCACGAAGCGCGGACCCCAGCGGTCCGCCACCCAGCCTTCCGCCGGCGCCAGCCAGGTGTTCAGGAAAATCAGAATACTGAATGCAAACTGAATGGCCGCCGTCGCCCAGTGAGTCTCCTCGCGCATGGGGTTGACGAACAGCGTCCATCCGTATTGCATGTTCGACAGCGCCACCGTGGCGAGCACCATCACGGCCAGCTGCAGCCAGCGACTCCGCGAGAGGATCACTGCTTTCGCGTCTCGGCCAGATAATCGAGGGCGGCGCAAATACCGCCCTTGCGATACCGGACGCCGGCGAGTTCCAGCCCCATCTCGATGCCGGCCAGCGTGCCCGCCAGCATCAGATCGTTGAAATCGCCCAGATGTCCGATGCGAAATACCTTGCCCGTGAGTTTTCCCAGTCCGGCTCCTAACGACAGATTGAAATTGTGCAATACCACTGCCCGAAAGGCCGCTTCGTTGGCCTCCGGCAGCATCACGGCGGTGGTCGAACTGCTATATTCCTCGCGGTTCGCGGCCCAGATCACGAGTTCCCAGGCGCGCACCGCGCAACGCGCCGCCTCGGCCAGCCGATGGTGGCGTGCGAAAACGTTGTCCAGCCCTTCCTCGCAAAGCATCGCCAGCGCTTCCCGCAATCCGTAAAGCAGATTGGTGGCCGGCGTATAAGGAAAAAAGCCCTTGTCGTTGAGCGCCAGCATGTCTTCCCAGCGCCAGTAAGCCTTCGGGAAGCGCGCAGTGCGGGCCGCTTCCAGCGCTTTGGCGCTGACCGCATTGAAGCCCAGGCCGGGCGGCAGCATCAGGCCCTTTTGCGATCCGGCCACCGTCACGTCCACGCCCCACTCGTCATGCCGGTAATCGATGGCCGCCAACGACGACACCGCATCCACCATCAACAGCGCCGGATGTTTGGCATCGTCGATGGCTCGCCGCAGCGCCGCGATATTGCTCGTGATCCCCGTGGACGTCTCATTGTGCACAGCCATGACGGCCTTGATCTCATGGCCGCGGTCCGCGTAGAGCTTGGCCGCCGCGGCGGCCGCATCCACGCCGTGCCTCCAGTCGCCCGGCATGAAATCTACTATGAGCCCGAGATTCTCCGCCAGCCGGGTCCAAAGCGTGGCGAATTGCCCGGTTTCGAACGCCAGCACGCGGTCTCCGGGACTCAGCGTATTCACGATCGCCGCTTCCCACCCGCCCGTGCCGGAGGAGGGGAACACGATCACGGGATTCTGTGTCCGGAATACCGGCTTGAGATTTTCCAGGCAATCCTTGGCCAACGCGGCGAAATCCGGGCCGCGATGGTCGATGGTCGGATTGTCGATGGCGCGCAGAATCCGATCGGGAACGTTGGTCGGGCCGGGAATCTGTAGAAAATGCCGGCCCGGGGTACGGCTAGTCATGTCTGCCATTGTACCCGCGCGGCACCGTGAGACATGCTTTTCAGCTTGTCCATTTGGGAGAGCTCCGCGCGCCAGATAATACGAGAGGCCAATCCAGGGACATGCTTCAGAAGAACCTGCAAAGTTCCGCCAACCGGGGCAGCAGGTACTTGAGAGGTCGAAACCGATTTATTTGCCTCCTTCCGGCAGCGGACCCATGATCTGCGCCACCGCGGAGACGAAACCAGTCCATTTGGAATGCTCTGCCTGGAGTTGCTTTCGGCCGGCGGGCGTGAGCCGGTAGTACCTGGCGCGGCGATTGTGCTCCGAGATTTCCCATTTGGCCGCGATCCAGCCCTTCAATTCCAGGCGTTTCAGGGCCGGGTAGAGAGAGCCGAATTCGATATCCAGGGCGTCACTCGAATTCGTGCGGATGGCTTTGGCGATGCCGTAACCGTGCAGCGGTTCGAGCAGCAGGGTTTTCAGAACCAGCATGTCGAGCGTGCCTTGCAGGAGGTCCATATAGAGACAATCTATATGAAGAGCGTCATAATAGCAAGGCTGCAATATTACAGGTCCCGCAACTCACCGGGCTAAAATCCCGATTGAGGGAAGGTGAGAATGTCGCCAGGCTCAACACACTGCTCGTCAACGAGAGCCGGGAGTATTGGGACATCGCACAGGAGAAAATCCCTTGCACCTCACCGAACGCCGCACCGAAAACATCTTAATCGTAGAAGACGAAGGGCTTATAGCCGCCGACGTGCAGCGGAAACTGCAGCGTCTGGGCTACCCGGTTCCGGCCGTGGCCCAATCCGGAGTGGAAGCCATCCGCCTTGCCCGGTCCACTCCGTTCGATCTGGTCCTGATGGACATCCGGCTGCAAGGCGACATGGATGGCATCGCCACGGCCCAGGCGTTGAAAGACGAATTCCAAACGCCGGTGGTTTACATGACCGCGCACGCCGATCAAGAGACCATCAGCCGTGCCACGCTCACCGAACCTCTTGGCTACGTCATCAAACCGGTGACCGACGGCGACCTTCGCAGTGCAGTGCAGATATCCCTTTACCGTCACCAGATGGAGCGGCGGGTTCGCACTAGTGAGGCCTGGCTCTCCGCCACTCTGCGCAGCGTCGGCGACGGGATCATGGCAACCGATACTGCCGGCGAGATCGTCTTCATGAATCCGGCCGCCGAGGAACTCACCGGTTGGGGCTCCGCCGACGCGCACGGACGGCTGCTGATGGAGGTTCTGGCCCTGGCTGAGGAAAGCGATGGCCAACCCGCCCGGAATCCCATCTTCAACCTCATCCCTGGTGTTCCGGGCGACAGCCGGTGTTACCGGCTGGCCCGCAAGAATGGCGCGGAGACCGTGGTGGAAGTTCAGTGTTTCGAGAATCGCGCTCCCGCAACCCCGATGCGGCAGACTCCGCCGAGGGCTGCGGCGATGGGCCGCCGGACAGACCCCGCAGCAGGCGGGAAGGCGGCCGGGACCTCAAATGAACTGCTCGGAGCGATCGTGGTCTTCCGCGACTGCACGGCGCGCCGGCAGATGGAAGCACGCCTGTTGCAGGCGCAGAGAATGGAGTCCGTCGCCAACATGGCCGGCCGCCTGGCGCACGATTTCAACAACCAGCTCACGGTCATTCTCGGTTACGCCGGGGAACTTGGCGCGCAGGCGGAAGGCGAAACCCAGGAAGCCGCGCTGGAGATCAAGCAAGCGGCATGCGTGGCCGCTTCCATCACCAATCAACTCCTGGTACTGAGCCGCCGTAGCGAAACGCGCTTGGAGGTGCTGAACGTCAATGAAATCGTTTGCGAAATGCAGCCCATGATTTCGCACAGCCTCGGCAAGACCCGCACCCTGGAGACGGATCTCGGGTCTCCCCCTGGCTGGGTCCGCTGCGACCGGAGCCAGCTCAATCAGGTTTTGCTCAACCTGGCGCTCTACGCCCGCGACGCCATGCCCGGGGAGGGCACGTTGCGCATAGAATCCTCCATTACGGAAATCGAATCCGAAAGCCGGGAGGCCCGCATCTACCGCCCGGGACAGTACGTGCGGCTGCGCGTGTCCGACACCGGTTCGGGCATGGACCAAGCCACGCTGGCGCGGATCTTTGAGCCTTTCTTCACCACTCAGAAGACCGGATCCGGCACTGGCCTGGGCTTGTCGCTGGTGCACAGCATCATCGTGCAGAGCGGGGGCTATATCGGCGCCGAGAGCGAGATCGGACGCGGCACCAGCTTCGAGATTCTGCTTCCCTGCGTACGGGCGTTCCGGCGGATCAGCGAGATCTCGGGGGAGGATTCGAGCGGCGAAGATCCCGCTCCCACCGTCCTGCTGGTGGAGGATGACGATTCGGTCCGCCGCATGATGCACGGTTTCCTGGAGCGTGAAGGTTACCAATTGCTGGAAGCGGAAAATGCCGAGGAAGCGGAAGATCTTGCCGGGCTGTACGAGGGTTCCATTCACGTTCTGGTGAGCGATGTGATGATGCCCGGTATGACCGGGCCGGAGCTGGCCGCCAGGCTCATGCCTTTGCGGCCCGAGATGAAGACTCTATTCGTTTCCGGATATCCGCACGATACGCTGGAGCGGCTGGGGCTATCGAAGGGCGATCTGAACCTGCTGGCGAAGCCGTTTCCCGCGGCGGAACTCGTCCGGCGGATTCAGACGCTCTTAGCCCAGCGGACCCGGTCCGGGGTGCAATGATTTCCCGGTTGCGCCGCTGGGAGTCCGGCAGACGGCGGCTCGCCGGCTATATCGCCGCACTGCTGCTCGCCGCCGCCGCCCAGGTTGCGCGTCTGCCCCTCCATCCTCCCACGTTGATCCCATACATCACATACGTACCCTTCATCGTACTCAGTGCGGCGTTCGGAGGAATCCGGCCGGGACTTCTGACTACCGCACTCTGCATCCTGGAATCCGATTACTTCGCGACTGAACCAACCGGGTCGTTGATGGTTCGCGACGCGCAGAGTTGGTTGGGCCTGGGCGCGCTGCTGTCGACCGGCGTGGCCATCTGTTTCTTATTCGAACGGGTGGAAAAGGGGGGACTGGCAGACGCCACATCGCGCGAGCTGGGCGCGTTGCTCAAGCAGACCAACGACGCGATTTTCGTTTGGGAGCTGGAGAGCAAGCGGATCACCTTCTGGGACCAGGGAGCAGCAAGACTCTACGGCTTCCCGGCTCGCGAGGCGGTCGGCCGCGATCCCCAGGAACTTCTGAAAACGGAATTTCCGGAGAGCCTGGAAGCTTGTCTGGCGGCGGCCCAGCTGTCGGACGGGTGGCGAGGGGAACTGGTTCACACCACTCGCGACCAACTGCCGGTCACTGTGGAGAGCAGGATGTCCGTCCGCCAGGACGACGACGGCACAATGCGCGTGATCGAGGTCACGCGCGATGTCAGCGAACGCAAGCGCCTGGAGGATATCCAGGCGCAACTGGCCCTCGAAGAGGAACTGCGCCGGCAAACCTTGGAATCGATCGTTCAACACTCGCCCACATGCATCGCTTTGTTGCGCGATCCTGATTTCACCTTTGAATCGGTCAACTCCGCCTATCAACAGTTATGCCCGGGAGAACTCATAGTGGGCCGGACAGTGGCAGAGGTTTGGCCCGACGCGGCCCCTTTGGTTTTGCCCCTTTTGCAGGTCGTGAGAGACGCGCAAACGGTGTATCATGCCACGGAAGTGCGCATCCCGCGGAAGCGTTCGCCGCAAGGTCCGCTGGAAGACCGCTATTTCGATTTCTCCTATGTGCCGCTTCTGAGCCCGAGCGGCGAGGTTCGCATATTGGCGAGCGCCATCGAGATGACGCGTTACAAAACAGCTGTGGAAGAACTGCGTCAGAGCCTGATCGAACTCCAACGGTCGGAAGCGCAGGTGCGGAGTTTGGCCGCCATCGTGGAATCCTCCGATGACGCCATCATCGGCACAACCACGGAGGGGATTATCACCAGTTGGAATTCCGGGGCCGAGCGCATTTATGGCTACCCGAAGGAAGAAGTCCTGGGCCTTCCGGTAACCATACTGGTCCCGCCGGACAATCCCGACGATCCGCGGCGAATTCTGGACCAGATCCGGCGTAACGAGCGGGTGGAGCATTTCGAGGCCACGCGCCGCTGCAAACACGGCCAGCGCGTCGTCATGTCGCTGGCCATCTCGCCTGTCAAAGACGGATCGGGTCGCGTAGTGGGCGTTTCCGCGATTGGGCGCGACATCACCGAACGCAAACTGGCAGAGGCCAAAATCCTGGAACTCAACCGAGCGCTCCGTACCAGGGCGCGCAGCTCGGAAGAGGACCTCGAGTCCTTTTCCTACTCGGTCTCACACGATCTACGGGCGCCGCTTCGGCATATCGCGGGATTCCTCGATCTGCTGGAAGATCATGCCGGCGGCGGCCTCGATGAGACCGGACGCCACTATCTGGACAATGTGAGGAAGTCTACCCGCCTGATGGCCAGCTTGATTGACGACCTGCTCAGTTTCTCACGCACAGGCCGGGTGGAAATGTGCGAGAGCAAAGTCAGTCTCGAGAACCTCGTCCAGCAAGTACAGCGGGAGCTAACCGCGATTATCGAAGTGCGGAAGCTCGTCTGGACGGTGGGACCGCTGCCGGAGGTGGCGGCCGATCCGGTGCTGTTGCGGCTGGTGCTGGTAAATCTGCTGGGAAACGCCATCAAGTACTCGAACAACCGGGCTGAGGCGGCGATTGAAATCGGTTGCCGGGAGGCCGGTGACGAATGGGTGTTTTTCGTGCGCGACAACGGGGTTGGGTTCGACATGCGATATGCCCACAAGCTGTTCGGTGTTTTCCAGAGATTGCACAGCGAGGACGAATTTGAAGGTACGGGCATCGGCCTGGCACTCGTCAGACGAATCATAGCGCGTCACGGCGGGCGCACCTGGGCCGAGGGTGCGGTCGGCCAGGGCGCAACTTTCTATTTTTCTCTCCCCAAAGCCGCTGCGCAGGGATGCCAGGAACGGGCTGAACCCATTCTGCAAGGAACGAGGGCTAAGTAACCGTCAATGAACCGCGATGAGCTGCACGACATCCTGCTGGCGGAAGATAACCCACAGGACCTGGAGTTGACACTCAGGGCGCTGAACAAATACAAAATCGCGAATCAGGTGATCGTAGTTCGGGACGGCGCTGCGGCCCTGGACTATCTATATCGACGAGGGGAGTTCGCCAACCGGGAAGGAGGTAATCCCGCCGCCGTCCTGCTCGATCTGAAGATGCCTAAAGTGGATGGCATCGAGGTGCTGCGCCGGGTCAAGTCCGACCCCGAACTGAAGAGCCTTCCCGTGGTCATACTGACTTCTTCACGCGAGGAACACGATCTGGTGAGAGGCTACGGTTTGGGAGCCAACGCTTATGTGGACAAACCGGTCCGCTTTGACGAGTTCGTGGAGGCCGTAAGCCTGCTGGGAATGTTCTGGGCCCTGGTAAACGAACCGCCGTCGCGCGGCCGGGGAAGGGGAAAAAAAGGTCATGACCTTGCCGATACGGGTTCTACAGATTGAAGATTCGGAGCGGGATGCCGAGCTGATCGTCTGCCTTCTCGAAAAGGACGGCTACACCGTGGATTCGCTGCGGGTGCAGAACGCCCAAGGAGTTCGCGATGCGCTGGCGCGGATGCCGTGGGATGTCATCATCTGCGATCACGATATGCCCCAATTCGACGCCCCCGCCGCATTGCGAATCCTCCGCGGAAGCGGGTTGGACGTTCCCTTCATCGTGGTTTCGGGCGCTATCGGCGAGGATGTCGCGGTCCGGATGATGAAATCCGGGGCGCACGACTATTTGACCAAGGAGAACCTGGCGCGGCTGGGAGCGGCGGTGACCCGCGAACTCCGCGATGCCGAATCCCGCCGCGAGCGCCGGAAGGCGGAGGAGGCATTGCGTGAGACCGTGGACAGGCTGCAGGCGGCGCTGGACGAAAAGACCGTGCTGTTGAAGGAAGTGCACCATCGCGTCAAAAACAACTTAGCCGTGGTTTCCAGCCTTTTGGCTCTCAAAGCGGACGCCACCCCCGATCGCAAGGCCAAACTGGCGCTGGCGGAGAGCCAGCAGCGCGTGCAGTCCATCGCACTCGTGCATGAGCACCTATACGGCACCGATAGTCTCGGCCACATCAATTTTGCAGAGTATGCCCGCGAACTGGTGCAGGGCGTTCGTTCGGCTTTTGCCGTGGGCGACCGCTTCATCGGTCTCGACTTTGAGCTCGAACCCATCGACCTCAGCATCGAACTAGCCGTCCCGTGCGCCTTGATCCTGAACGAGCTCCTGTCGAACGCCTTCAAGTACGCTTTTGCCGACGGGAAAACCGGCCGGATCCGGATTTCCTTTCACCGCCCCGAACCGGGACGCTGCGAACTGGCTGTAGAGGACGACGGCGTGGGGTTGCCGCCCGGGAGGCTGGGCGCCCAAAATAAGTCGCTCGGTTTGCGCATTGTCCGCATTTTGACCAACCAACTCAACGGATCGATTGAGCAGAAGGAGCGCCCCGGCACGCGCATCGTGCTGCGGTTTCCGATGGCGTCGTAGCGCCGCGAGATTTGCCCCGACTACGCACGCAGGTAGCGTGAATTCCCCCATCGACGCCAGCCTATGTGTGTTGAAAATATCAACGCATTCGACGGAATCGGCGTAATTTCGTATATACAGACCGGTTTGTAGATTAGGCCCCAACATTGCCTCATGGCTGGCGGTCCGCTTTGGGAAAGGAAGGACTCGTGCGACGCCTGCTCGACGATTCAGCCCATTTGATTCGGCCGGCCGTGGTTCTGCTGGCCGCGATGGCGATCTTTCTGGCCGTACGGAGCGCCATCATCCCCAAGGCATTCGGCCAATACGGCCATTACCGGCCGGGCGCGCTCGCCTTGGTGCGCAGCCACCCCATCGCCTTTGGCGGACAGGATACCTGCGTGATGTGCCACGACCAACAGGCAGCCGCCCGCGCCGCCGGCAGGCACGCCCATGTGGCCTGCGAGGCGTGCCACGGCCCTTTGGCACAGCATGCCGACGACCCCACGGCGTATGTTCCCAAACTTCCCGACGTGGCCGATTTGTGCCGCCGCTGCCATGAAAAAGATGCCGCCAAGCCGGCCAGCTTCCCGCAAGTGGCCACCGCGGAGCACTCCGGCGGCGTGCCCTGCAAAAGCTGTCATCAGCCGCACAATCCGCACCTCTGAGGCATGGAGATCGATATGGATATCAGCCGGCGCGACATTTTCAAAGTGGGCGGGAAGCTGCTGGTCCTGGCCTCGGTTGGGGCGACCCTCGAACAGATCACCGGCGCCGAGCCCGCGAGCGACGCCTACCGTATGGCCGACCACTGGTGGGGCATGATTGTGGACATCGACAAGTGCATCGGGTGCGGCAACTGTGTGCGCGCCTGTTCCCAGGAGAACAAAGTGCCGCAAGGCTATTTCCGCACCTGGGTGGAGCGCTACCAGGTCGAAGAAGGCAAGCCGCCGCATGTGGAATCGCCCCAGGGCGCCATCGACGGATTCCCGCCGCTCACCCGCACCGACCTCAAGAGCTTCTTCGTCCCAAAGCTCTGTAATCATTGCGTCGACTCACCCTGCGTGCAGGTATGTCCGGTGGGCGCCACGTTCGTTAGCCCGGATGGCGTCGTGCTGGTGGACCAGAATTACTGCCTGGGTTGCCGCTACTGCGTGCAGGCGTGTCCTTACGGCTGCCGATATCTGCACCCCGAAACGCAGACCGTGGATAAGTGCACGCTGTGTTACCACCGCATCACCAAAGGCCTCACCACGGCCTGCTGCGAGAGCTGCCCCACTGGCGCGCGCCTGCTGGTGGACTTCAAAAATCCCAAAGACCCGGTTCATGAAATCCTGCGGACCCACAAGGTGCAGGTGCTGAAACCGTACATGGCCACGGGAGCCAAGGTCTACTACGAGAACCTCGATGGCGAGGTGCGCTGAAGGAGCGAAGCATGGTGCCTGGCGTTGACGGTTTCATGTACCCGAACGAATTCGAGCTGCAATGGAGCGTGCTGATCGTGCTCTACCCCTACATCACGGGGTTGGTGGCGGGCGCTTTCATTCTGGCATCGCTGGAACGGGTCTTCAATGTGGATGCAGTGCGGCCCACGTACCGGCTGGCGCTGCTCACCGCGCTGGCCTTTCTGCTGGTGGCGCCGCTCCCTTTGCAGCTTCATCTGGGCCATCCCGAACGGTCCTTCGAAATGTACCTCACGCCGCACACCTCCTCGGCCATGGCCATGTTCGGGTTTGTGTACTTGTGGTATCTCACCGTGGTTTTGCTGTTAGAGATCTGGCTGGAATATCGCGTGGAGATCGTAGAGATGGCGCAATCCAGCAAGGGGATCAAGCGGTGGATCTACACTGCGCTGACGCTCGGGTCGTTCAACATCAGCCCGGCGGCGCGCCGCGTCGACGAGAAGGTGGGCTACGCCGTCACCGTCATCGGCATCCCGTCGGCCTTCCTGCTGCACGGCTACGTGGGTTTCATTTTCGGTTCGGTGAAGGCCAACCCGTGGTGGTCCACGCCTTTGATGCCGGTGGTATTTCTGTTTTCGGCGATGGTCTCGGGGATCGCCGCGGTGATGGTATTGTACGCGGTTTGCATGAAGCTGCGCCGCACGCCGATCGACATGCGCTGCCTCGATACCATTGCGCGTTACCTGTTCTACACGTTCGTCATCGATTTCACGCTGGAGATGCTGGACCTGATACACCGAACTTATGAGTCCGACGAGTCCTTTCGCAGCCTGGATTTCATGGTGCATACGCGGCTCTGGGGCTCGCACGTGATCCTGCAGATCTTCCTGGGGACTCTGGTACCGCTGGTGTTGCTGGCGGCGAATCAGTTGTGGCGATACACCGAAGGCGTGCGCAAGGCCATGTACATGACGGCGGGTGGGCTGACGCTGGTGGGCATTTTCGCCATGCGCTGGAACGTAGTGATCGGCGGGCAGCTGTTCTCCAAAAGTTTTCTCGGTTACACGACTTACAAAATGGACATGGTGTCGCGCGAGGGGCTCATACCGGCGATCCTGCTGATGCTTCTTCCCTTCGCCATCTTTCTGGTGTTGGTGAAGCTCCTGCCTCCATGGCAGGGTGGAAAGGCCCACGAAGCCTGAGGAGGTTGCCATGCCGCAACCGGAGTGGGAGGCGTGCCAGCGCGAACTTATCGAGCTCGCGCAGCGCGTCGCCCGTCTCGAGCAGTACGCCGGTTTGAGCGCCGCCGCGGCCGCGCAGCGGCCCGCGCCGGACCTCGCCGAACATCCAATCGTCCTCACGGACCACCCGTTGGC
>Ga0181528_10000715_pt1 | contig 22177 bp, 12 predicted proteins | sample PEATcosm2014_Bin_47_FD_119742 | JGI IMG/M metagenome (GOLD analysis project Ga0181528, IMG submission 119742) | Peatland microbial communities from MTU Mesocosm Facility, Houghton, MI, USA - PEATcosm2014_Bin10_10_metaG | ecosystem: Environmental > Terrestrial > Soil > Wetlands > Peat | place...
GGGCTGACGTCATATTCTGCCCAGGCGCCGCCGTTGCCAAAGTTGGAGCTGAAGGACTGGAGATTCTCCTGGGTATCCCAGTAGAAGCCGGCCTTGATGGAGTGGGTCTTGACGATCTTGGTGAAGGTGTCTGCGATCGAGGGCGCCTTTGAGGTTTTGCCAAAGGTGTTCTTGCCGTAGATGCCGCCGTTAAAGCTCATCTCGCCGATGGCCGCGTCTTCACCAGCCCACGAATCGAAGAAGTTTGGAATCTGGTCAACCGCGTGGGAACCGCCGAAGATGCTCTCAGACGGGAAGCCCAGAGCACTATCGCTAACAGCCGAGGGCTTGGTGTCAGTGTTATCGTTGACGAACTCAGCATAGGCAAACACGAATTCGTTGGTGGAGGTAGCGCTGAAGATGTGGGTGAAGTTGGCCAGGTAGAGGTGCGCGGTTTCTTTCCCCACAGGAGTGCCGGGGTAAGGAACCGTCTGAGCCGGAGCCCACCAGATCGATAGCGGATGCTCATCCACTTCCGACTGAAGAGAGTAGGAGCCCCACAGCTTGTTGTTGTCGTTGAATGCGTAGTTGACCTTGCCGGTTACTTCCCAGCGATCGACCGGGAGTGAGGGCGAATAGACATAGTTGCTCCAGCCATTGGCGGAGCTGGGGTTCTCGTTGGCCGCGGGAATCAGCGAGGTAGCGACCACGCCGGCGGGATCGAAGTAAGCCTTCAGATTGGGGATGGTCACGCCAGCGGCGGGGAGCGTGCCATTACCTCCGCTGACTGTCCCAAAGCCGCTGCTGGGAGCCCATGGCGAGTCTGCCGTGCTGCAACCCTGCCAGCCCGCACCCGAGTTGCAAGGGACGGAGTAAGCGTAGGAGTTCTGTGACAGAACGCCGGCGGCCACGCCTGTGTTGTTGAAGTCGCCACTCAACTGGGCAGCGGTGGGAACGTTGATGTTCACCGGCGCGTTGTAGGGGTGCTGAATCATCTTTTCGTAGCCGCCCCAGAAGAACAGCTTGTCCTTGTTGTGGTTGAAGTGCGGGAAGAAAATGGGGCCGCCGATGTTTCCGCCGACGTAATAGAACGACTGCGGGGTCAGGACGTTCTTCGCGCCGGAGGAAAGCTGCTGGAACTTGTTGTTCCAGTCGTTGGCATAACCGATTCCGGTGTTGCGGGCATACAGGTAGGCTTCGCCGTGGAACTTCTGGCTGCCGCTCTTGCTGAACGCCTGCAGAACAGTTGGGCCCTTGGCAAACTCGGCGCCGTAGGAGGCGGAGAGGAACTTGATGCTGTCGGTCATATCCTGGTTGATGTTGGCGACCTGCGTGCCGGCATTGCCCGGATCAATCAGGTTTGCGCCGTCCAGGTAAACGTCGGTGGTGCCGTAGGGCTGCGCGCCGTTGGCTGAGAATGCACCAGCCGGGCCGTTGTTGGTGCCTGTGACCTGGCTGTTGTATGCAGAACCTGCACCGCCTCCGTTGTTGAACGCGACGCCAGGCATCATCTTGATGAGTTCGGCGGCGTTGCGGCCGGTGAGGACGGCGCTATCGACCAACTCGTTATTGAGCGTTGTGCTGACCTCGGCGTTATCTGTCGGCACATCCGCGTCCAGCCCTGAGATGACCGTGACGGCTGTGGCATCCGTACCGATTTTCAGGTGGATGTTGGGAATCGACCGGCTATCGCCCTGGTTTAGCAGGATCGAGTTTTCTTCCCAAGAGGCAAAGCCCTTGGAGGAGATGGTCACCGTATAGGTTCCGGGGACTAGAGCGGGCAAGGAGAACACGCCGGCTGAGTCTGTGACGGTGTCGCGAATGTCGCCGGAGGCTTCATTTTTTGCGACAACCTTCGCTCCAGGTATGCGAGCGCCTGTCTGATCGGTCGCTGTACCACTGAGTGTTGCGGTAATTTGCTGTGCGTGGATTATGGAACTCGCCAGAACCATGATGAAAAGTACCAACCATGGTATCCCCCGGTGCCAATTAGCCCTCGAGTAGGAACTCGATTCGCTGCTACTGATTGAAAACATTGGGTGTTGCCTCCTGAATGCATTCTCGTTTTGACCCAGCCAACGTGTCTGTGACTCAGTCCGTTGTTCTTGTGACCCAGGCAAGGTGTGATCATGCGCTGTTCCGGGCTAGTCGTGGCCTTGGAACTAGTTTTGTGAATCTTGGTATCGATATCACATGAAAGATACCGCTTGCAAGCATTTTTTTACGAATTTCGGGGCTGGTAAAGCAATTTACTAAAGTCGGCTAAAACAATTTACTAAAACCGTTTCGTAACTGTTGATTTGGGGGGACTTCCGAACCTCAGGCGGGAGGCGCGGGAGGGAGGTATGCGTTCTGCGCGCGGGATAGCCCACCTCGACTGCCCGCGCTTTTGGGGGCTGTCTCTGCTCGATTTTCTTTCACCATGGACTGGAAACCCGACTTAACCGGAGGCAAAAGGGCGGCCCGGTACGATTCCCTTCCCTTCCAGGATGGTCACCAGTTGGCCGGCTGCCAGATCGGGGTACTTCTCGACGGTTCCCGAGGGCCAGCGCACCTCAAGATCTACGCGGGTAGCCGCGCCCAGGCCGAAGTGCAGGCGCGGATCGTTGGAAGACATATAGCTGGCCTGGCTGAGCACAGCCTGGGCCTGAACCTTACCACCATAGCGCGCCACGACCTTGGCACCGATGGCGCTGCGGTTGCTCCTGGTCCCCTCCAGGCGCACTTTCAACCAGTGATTCTCCCGCGGGCAGTCGTTTCGCAGGAGTGTCGGGGGCTCGTGCTGATTCATGATGACCATGTCCAGGTCGCCGTCGTTGTCGAAGTCCCCAAAGGCGCAGCCGCGGCTGACATGGCGGGCAAGGATGGCGTCTCCGGCTTCCGCGCCCATCTTGGCGAATGTGCCGTCGCCGCGGTTACGGAACAGCACGCGCGGTCCCTTGTAGGCGAACCATGGATTGACGCGCTCGATCTCCGCGTAGACGTTGCCGGTGACCCAGAACAAATCCGGGTAGCCATCGTTATCCAGGTCGACGATGCCCGCGCCCCAACTGACGTATTGGCGGTCGCCGGCGATCTTGGCGGGATTGGCTCGATCCTCGTATTCTCCATTGCCGATGTAGCGGTAAAGCCCGGCGGGCTGGAGTTGGAAGTGTGTCTTGAGAATGTCCAGGTGGCCGTCCAGATCGTAGTCTCCGATGCCGATGCCCATGCCGGCCATGGCCATGCCCTCCGGACTGATGGCCACGCCGCTCAACAGTCCCTCTTCACGAAATGTACCGTCGTGGTTGTTCAGGAGCAGCAGGCTGCTGGTGGTGTCGCAGGCGACGAAGATATCGGGCCATCCATCTTCGTCGGCGTCAAACGTGACGGCGGTGAGCCCATAGGAGTTGCCGACGGCGGCAATCCCGGATTCCTTTGAAACATCGGTAAAGGTGCCGTCGCCATTGTTGCGATAGAGCAGGTGCTGGGGCGCCTTCAAGCCCTTCGGCCCGCATGCCACCGCGACGCCTTCGTAGTTGCAATTGGGAATATCGAGCGATGGCTTGGAAGCGTTGGCAAGATCGATATCGACGTAGTTGGAGACGAACAGGTCGAGATGGCCGTCGCGGTTGTAGTCAATAAATGTGCAACCGGCACCGAAATGGGTGCTTTCGCGCAGCAGTCCCGCCTTGGCGGTCACGTCGGTGAAGGTGCCGTCGCCGTTGTTGCGGTAGAGTTTGTTCTGCCCGTAGTAGGTGACGAACAGGTCTTCGAACCCGTCGTTGTTGTAGTCGCCGACGCAGACGCCGACCGCCCAACCGGCATCCCACAGGCCGGCCTTGCGGGTGACGTCGGTAAAGGTGCCGTCGCGGTTGTTCTTGTAGAGCCGGTTGGAGGCATCCGGGGGAACGTCCTCAAGCCGCCTACCGCCGAGGATGAAGATGTCCATCCAGCCGTCGTTGTCGTAGTCGAAAAACGCACAGCCGCCGCCCATCTCCTCAATGATGTAGGTAACGGCTTCAGGAACGCCGTAGTACATGGTCGCGGTAAGGCCGGCGGCCTTGGCGACATCGGTGAACGTTGAGAAGGGTTTGGGCGCCTCAGCGGCATGTTGGGCAACTGGGGCAGGCTGCGGCGCGATCTGGTGGGGCGGCGCAGCCTGAGGCGCGAAGGGCGATGCCGGCAGGATGCGTGGGAACAGCGCCGAGGCGCACGCGGAAGCCGCGGTACGAAGCAGACCTCTGCGAGTCCATGGGGGAGGGTTAAATGGCTTGATCATCACTCAGACTTCTGTATTCTGACACTTCAGCCGGGAAGGAGCAATGCTGCCGGGGTGCGCGGACGCGGCGGCAAATGGGGACAAATGGGGTCAAGGTTGATTCTGCGCGGCGGGGTCGTGTGTGAGCCGGTCGCTCAGTCGTTTGGCAAGCGCGTTGTTCGGATCGAGTTCGAGCGCCTTGGCAACAGCTTGCTGAGCCTCGGCGAAATGGGCACCCATGGCCAGTTCTCCGGACAGATGGATCCAGGCCTCAGGCCAGGCGGGAGCCGCCTGAACAGCCAGGCGAAAGCGGGCGACAGCGCCGTCCGTATCGCCTTCGCGAGAGAGCAGGTAGCCCAATCGATCCTGCGCGCCGGCCAGCTTTGGATCCAGCCGGACAGCCTCCTCAAGTTGAGCCCGCTCGCCGGCCGCATCGCCGGCTTTGCGCAGGGCAATGGAGAGCTTGAATTTGTAGGCGGCGTTCTTCGGCTCCTGCTCAGCCGCGTCGCGATAATGGCGGGTAGCTTCGCTGATTTTTCCGTCGGCCAGGTCCTTGTCTCCTTGTGCGACGGCGGAAGCGGCTTCGAGCGCGGTCTCATCGGATTTCTTCATCTGCTGGTAGATCGCCATTTCGCTTGTTGCCCGCTCTGTCTGGCCCAAGCCTTTCAGCGCTTTGGCCAGTTCGAAATGCACCTCCGGCAGCGGGACACCGAGTTCCACTGCTTTATTCAGGTTCTCCTCGGCTTCTTTCCATTCGTGAAGCAGGACCAGCACCATTCCCAGGTTGTAGCGGGAATAGAACGAATTCGGGTCGATACCAACGGCCTGCTCCAGCAGCGCCTTGGCTTTGTCGTTGTCTCCCATGGCGCGCGCAACCGATCCGCAGAGGTAGAGAACCTCGGAATCGTGCGGTCTGAGTGGGAGCAGAACCGGAGCCAATTTGCTAGCTCGGTCGAAGTGATTGGTCAAAACCAGGATGCGAAACAACTCAACCTGCGCGTCGATGTTTTCGGGATGCGCATCGACGGTCATCTGGAGGAGTTTGATGGCCTCCTCGTACCGATGCATGCTGACCAGCGCCACCGTCATGGCCTTGACCAGGTCAAAAGATTGAGGATTTTGCTGCATCGCCTCGTTGAGTACCTTGGCCGCGTCGTCCAGATAGTTCAGGTTACCCAGTGCCTGGGAGAGATTGATGGACAGCTTGACCGTCCGCGGGGCATTGCGCAGCAGCACAATAACAGCAGCGTAGTCTTCCCTGGCGAGCAGATCGGCGCTCAGGCCTTCCAGCGCCGGAATCGAAACTGGATCAATTCCCAGCGCCAGCCGCCACTGCTGCTCCGCCTCCGCGGACTTTCCGCCCTCATCGAGGAGCGAGGCAAGAACCAGGTGGGGCTTGATGACTTTGGGGTCCAACTCAGTGGCTTGACGAACGGCGTCAAGCGCGGCAGCGTTCTCTCCGTTTGCCGCAAGCGCAAGCCCCTCGAGGTAGTGGAGTTGTCCAGACTCCGGATCGGCCTTCAGGGCGTTGCGAAACGTCTGGACGGCGCAGGCAAACTGCTGGTGGCCGGCGAACCAGTTTCCCAGCAGAATGGCGTTGGCGGTGTTGGGCTTGGCTCGGAGTTGGCTCACCAATGCCTGGGGGCCTGTGCAGGCGGCATGGGCCACGCTCGCAACTCCCAGCAAGGACGCTAGAAAAACCCCCCGTTTACCCGTCCCGCATAGCGTTGCCATGAAGCGATCTCCGGTGGTCAGAATACATCAGCCTGGCTTGGCCCGTTCGCCCCCGCATACGGCAATGGCTTCCGCGGATTCGCCGCCCACTCCGTGCTCGTTCCCGGTCCCTCGGCTGAGCCGGGACCTCGCGCCGGGTTTCAATGTTGGCTGTGGTATAGGATTCCACTGAAGGTTTTTTCGCTGTAATGCCTGGTCTCTGGCCCGGCGTCAGCGTAAGGGAGATGACATGGTTTCTTACCGGATTCTTATTCCTGGTGCATTGCTGCTCGGCCTCCTGGCTCCGCATCTCGCGTTTGCGCAATTCCAGCCCCCGTCAAAGGAAGAGTTGGAGATGACCTCCGACCCCAAAGCCCCCGGTGCAGCGGCGGTCATCCTCTTTCGGGAAGAACGCGAAGACGAACTGCATCACTTTCGCACCGTCTATGAGCGCGTGAAGGTGCTCACGGAAGCAGGCAAAGCCGCTGCGACCGTCCAGGTAACCTACCGCAAGAATTTTGTGTTCTACGCCGCTGGCGAAAACTCCAGCAGGATGGCCAGCGGCTCGGCCAATGCATGGAGTACACCGGACATCAGCCACACGGGCGAGGACCCGCGCATTGACATCAACGCCTACGGCGGCCACAACGAAGTGTCGGCCATCGAGGGGCGGGTCATCCACGCCGATGGCACGGTGATCCCGCTGACTGGCTCGGCGGCGGACCTGCTCAGGACCAAGGAGGGCAACACCCAGATCAACACATTGACCTTCAACTTGCCCGGCGTGGAAGTGGGCAGCATTCTGGAATATCGCTACCAGGTGCGCTACGACCGTTTCCAGCAGGCGCCGCAATGGCAGGTGCAGCAGCCGTACTTCGTTCACCGCGCGCACTATGTGTTCATGCCGGCCGAACAGTTTCTTCCTTATCGAACGGTGGGTGGAACCGGCGTGTCAAACAGCGCCATCATCGACGGCCGCGGCCACGTTCTGACCGACATCCGCTCTGTGAATATTCTTCCCCGCGGCGCAGAGGTGAAGCAGGACGGCCAGGGCTACTGGATCGCCGACATCTCCGATATTCCCGCCATCCCGCACGAGGCTTTCGCGCCTCCGCTGGAGGGAAACATTTACCAGGTCAACTTCTTCTACACCGCGACCGCGGACGTCAAGGACTTCTGGCAGCAGGAGATGGACATGTGGATGAAGGAAGTGAAACAGTACACCGCGCCCACGACGCTGATCAAGAGCACCGCGGAAGAAGCCACAGCGGGCGCGGCGAACCCGCTGGAGAAGGCCAAGAAGCTCTACGCGCTGGTGCAAAAGCTGGACAATCACGACTTCGACGGCAACGCCGCACCGTTCCTGACACCGGAGTTCGTGCCCAAAGGCAGTGTGGAGACAGTGCTGGAAAGCAAGGGCGGCAACAGCGAGGAGATCGCCTTGCTCTATTTCGCCCTGGCTCGCGCGGTAGGACTGGAAGTGAGACCCGAGCGAATTACCAGCCGCTACCGCCGCAACTTCTCATCCCAGTTCATGGATACCAGCCAGTTGGATACGGTGCTCATCGGCGTGACCATCGACGGCAAGGAAGTTACGCTCGATCCGGGCCAGAAGATGGCGCCCTTCCAGACGCTGCACTGGGCTCATGCCGCCGCCGGCGGCGTGGCGATCGGGAGCAACGGGAAGGTTGAAGTAGTGATTACTCCGCTGCAACTGAACACCGACAACACGACGGTGCGCGTGGGCAAGCTCGCAATCACGCCGCAGGGTACAGTTTCCGGCACGCTGAGGGTCGGATTCTCCGGTCAGGAGGCCATGCTTCTGCGCCAATTGGCGGTCCGCGACAACCCGGACGCGGTGAAAGCGCAGTTGGGACGGATGATCGCCGCGCAGGTTCCGGATGGAGTCGAGGCGCACATCGACCGGATTGCAAATCTCGACGATCCAGACAAGCAACTGTTGGCGATAGTGCCGGTGACGGGTTCGCTCTCAGACCGCGCGGGCACCCAGATTGTGTTGCCAAGGCTGTTCTTCGACACGAAAGAGACCGATCCGTTCCCGGCGGAAAGCGACCGGGCGCTGCCGGTAGACATGCACTATCCGGAACAGGACGAGGAGCAGATTACGTATGTATTCCCAACCGGCTACGGGTTGGAGGCTACGCCGGAAGACGTGACGTGGAAGTGGGGAGATAACGCGGCGTACCAGATGCGGTCGAAAGCGGACGCGAGTTCGATTACCACTGCGCGCGTTCTGGCGCGTGGGTTTACGCTGCTGGATGCGGCCGAGTATGGAAAGCTGCGGGAATTCTACGACAAGGTAGCGACTACGGATCGTCAGCAGGTGGTGCTGACGGCTGGGCATCCCTCTGGGCAGTAGCCGGGCATGCCTGGCGTGAAAACCGAACGCTTTGGGACGCATCGATGTCGATTGCCTTTGCTCTTTCGCTGAATCAACCGGTCGCCGTGAGGAAAGCGCTGCTTGCGCTGGCACTCGCGGCGATTGTTTTGCCAGCTTGGGGCACGACCAAGGTGACGGTACAGCAGTTAGAACAGACGGTTGCGCAGGCTCAGGACAAAGGAGACCGGGATCAGGCAGAGCGGCTGGCACAACTGGAACTGACGGAGCGGCTGAGCAAGACTCGGTATGAGAAGCTGAGTGCCGCACTGCCTGGGGAGAAGGCGAAGCAGGCTTTGATGGCGCTGGCGGATGGCGCGGCATTTCTGGACCTTCCCGCAGAGGATGTTTTGAATGCGCCGCGGCCGGACGTGGCTACTCAGGGCAAGATTGTGTCGCGGGCGGCGGATTTTGCGGTTGAGACAGTGACGAAGATGCCGGATTTCTATGCCTCGCGAACGACAACACGGTTTCAGGATCTGAAGGTGAAGTACAGTTATGACCGGCCGGTGATCCTGACCAATGAAGGCTTTCATTTCCTGGACAAGTCGAATGCAACGGTGCTTTTTCGCGATGGGCGCGAGGTGGTGCAAACGGGAGACGGGAAGAAGAAGGGGAACTCAGTTACTTCCTCAACTGGATTAACGAACTGGGGTATTTTCGGTCCGCTGCTGGGCTTGGTGATGACCGACATTCTGAAGGGCAAGATTGGCTGGGGACATTGGGAGCAGGGACCGAGCGGGCCGCTGGCAGTGTTTCGCTATGTGGTGGCGGAGGACCGGTCAAACTACACGGTGCGCTATTGCTGCTTTCGGGGAGATACGGGTGATATGCGCGAGTTTCAAGCGGTGCCCGCATATCATGGGGAGATTGCGATTGATACGGACACCGGGGCAGTGATGCGACTTGTGGTGAAGACGGACCTCGAATCGACACTACCGATACGAAGAGCCGATGTGGTTGTGGACTACGGGCCAGTGGAGATAGGCGGCCGAACTTATATTTGCCCACTGGAGAGCACATCGATTTCAACTGCTGAGGCACTGATCTTTCATCAGTACATGTTTTATGCGGATAAGACTGGAAAACGGACTAACGATCCGCGGAATGAATTGAAAAAGGATGAGGGTGTGGATCTACCTACGGTAACTGCGATCAACAACGCGGTTTTTGGGAGTTATCACCAGTTTCGCGGGGATGTGCGGATATTGCCGGCGGACGAGGGGGAGTCGGGGGTGGATGTGCCGTCGGCGCCTCCGAAACCTGGGCCGGATGCACCGGGGGCGGCTCCTGCGGGACAGGGTACGCGGCCGCAGGAATGATCGTCCTAACCGGGGTTGGGAAGGTGCCGTCTAACTCAACAGTGCCAAATGGGCATTGAAGGCAAGATCGGTTTTGTAAGGGGAAAACCCCAGATCTTGTTTACGTTGCTTTCGAAAATCATCACCATCGTGAGATTTCGCAGCTTGAAAATCCCAAGACCTTCAACTTCTTCAGATCACGGTTCGAATTGGAATCATCCCAATCATTTGAGTAGTCCGGCACGGTGAAGGTCCATAACGTCGTGAAAGCATTGGCCGTTTGAGGTGATTCCTATGTCGCGTTTCTTGTCCGCCCTAATCGCACTTCTTGTAGCAATGCCGTTGTCCGGAAACCTGAATGCGCAGGCGATTGCGCCGCAGGAGAGCGAGGCGCCGGCGCCCACATTGAAACTGAACGTGCGCACGGTGCTGGTGGATGTGGTGGTTACGGACAAGGATGGGCATGCGGTTCCGCACCTGACGAAGGATGAATTTCAGGTGCTCGAGGATGGCAAGCCACAGAGCATTTCCTTCTTTGAGCCAAATTTCGCACCGGCTGTCGGAACCGATGCGGCAGTGACGCCACCGCCGCTTCCGCCCGGAACTTTCACAAACGTGCCTGCCGTGATTCCCACCGACTCGGTGAATATTCTGCTGATGGATGCGTTGAATACGGCCGAGGTCGACCAGTCGTATGTACACAAGGAGATGGTGCAATACCTGGCGAACCTTCCTCCTCAGATGCGGCTTGCGGTATTTATGCTTAGCGAGAAGCTTCGGATCATCCAGGGATTTACGCAGGATTCGACTGTTCTGCGCGCTGCGATCAAGCGGCTGGCGGCGAATCCGAACATGTCGCCGCTGCTGGCTACGGTGGATTCGACCAATGCCAATAGTGGGGCTGTGAACATGATCGAAGAGGCAGCGGTGGAGAATGGCTACGGCGGTGTGCCGGACGCTACGCTGTCCGATATGGCCTCGGCGCTGCAACAGTTCCAAGGGCAGGAGACCGGGTTTGAGGAGAACGAGCGGCTGGTGATGACGCTGGATGCGCTGCAACAGATTGCGCGGTACCTGCGCGGAATTCCTGGGCGGAAGAACCTCGTCTGGTTTGTGGGAGTATTCCCGGTGTGCCTGCCGGCGATGACTAGTGAGACAGCGCTGACCAATGGTGGGTGCCCGTATCAAGAAAAGTTCAGGAAAACGGTGGCCATGCTGGCGGATGCGCGGGTTTCGATCTATCCGGTGGATGCGCGGGGGCTGACGACAAATACGTTTTACTCAGCCGAGAACCCGAAGATCAACGGGGCTCCGACGACCTTTCAGGGGGTAATTTCGGGGCAGCAGGCATCACTGAACGCTGACCTTACGCAGAACACGAACAACATCACGGGGATGGACCGGATTGCCAAGGACACCGGCGGGAAGCCCTACTACGGCGGCAATGACCTGAAGGGCGCGCTGGCGAACGACATTGAGAACGGGGCGCGGTACTACTCGCTGGCGTACACGCCGACGGACCACAAGGAGATTGGGCGGGAACGGACGATTGAGGTGAAGGTCCCATCGGGCAGTTACAAGCTGAGCTACCGGCGGAGCTACTACGAGGAGACACCGAAGGGGCTGGCTGCTGAGGAAGCCGCGGCGCCGACCGATCCATTGCGTCCGCTGATGGACCGCGGGATGCCGAACTTCACAGAGCTTCGCTACAAGGTAAAGCTGACGCCGTCGGCGGTGGCCGCGACCGCTGCCCGGGCGGGCGACAACCCGGATTTGAAGGGAACACAGACGCGGTATACGGTGGGCTTCTCTCTGGCGACGGACGGGCTTGTCCTGACGACGGGCCCAGACGGAGTGCGACGCGGACAAATTGAAGTGGCGCTGATAGCTTATAGCCAGGATGGCAAGCCGCTGAACTGGGAGGCGCGACAAGTTGGGCTGGCGATCAAGCCGGAACAAGTGGCGCTGGCGGAAAAGTCAGGGATTCCGTTCCACTTCGACATTGATGCGCCGGCGGTGGATGTTTACCTGCGAACGGGGATCTACGACCTGGGGACGAGCCGGGCGGGGACTCTGGAGATTCCGCTGACGGCGGTGGTGCAACGGTAAATGGTGCGAACTCCCCCCCATGTGTCAGACCGAGACATGGGGAACCCAGAGTTGTGGACTGGCTGAGTGTGCGCTGAAGAGAAGAAACAGGTCGCCTCTCAATGAGCATAACTTTCGGCGATTTGAATCGGACCTTGGCAGCCGGTCGGAGTTCTGAGGCAGCCGACCTGACGCAAGAAACAGACCTTCCGCGTCAAAACGGGGCGGGAAGTGTGAGACCAAAACGTGACGAAACTTCCGTCTGAACACGCTGCGAAAAACGGTGCAAATCCTGTCATCGGGGAGCATTCATTTGTGCCGCTAAGTCCAGCCAAATCTGGCGAAATACTGCATTTGATGATAAATAAGCGGCTACGGCCTTTCAGGCAGGGTGAATTATTTCGCCGCTGGACTCACAAAAGGTACGCGTAACCGCGACTGGTGAACTGAGCCAAAACCCGCTCAGTCTGAGAGGTTTAGGATCGATTGCCGGGAGGGGAAGTGGCAATACACCTGTCGTCGCAACGGAAGGTGTCTTGTCGGGGTCGGGAGGTGGGACGAATTCCCGGGGCATTACGCGGCGGGGTTTGGCTGGGCAGAGCCTTCGCCGAAAGGCAAACACAGGTCCTTCGGCTCCGGTGAAAAGCGACTGGCTCAGGAGGACAGATTTGTGGGGGTTAGCTGTGGGAAAGTGGGGGCGAAAAGGGATGGGAATTTTCAAAATTGCAGCGGGAATTGTGCAATTTGGAATTAGCGGAATTCCGGACTGCCTTATCCACAAGAACCCCGGTTGTTGACGTTGACCCTGCCCCCTGGGCTGCTTAGAGTCTGTATTCGGGCGCCTTGTTTATTACCGCCCGGACGGAAGCGGAAGCGTCAAACAAACATGGCTGTCCGGCCGTTTTGTTATTCGGAAGCTAATCCAGCCCCAATGATTCGGAGTCAAGATGCTGAAACTGAAAAAGATACATATCCTCGGCTTCAAGAGTTTCTGCGACCGCACGGAGTTGACTGTGCCGGGAACGGGTATTGCCGTGGTGGTGGGGCCAAACGGGTGCGGGAAGTCGAACATTCTGGACGGGGTGAGCTGGGTTTTGGGAGAGCAGAGCGCTAAGACGTTGCGCGGCACGCACATGCAGGACGTGATCTTCTCGGGTACGAGGGACCGTAAGCCGCTGGGAATGGCGGAAGTGACGCTGACGATGGTGGATCCGGAGGCCTATGAGGGGCCGATTCCGGTGGAGCCGGAGGTGATGGTTGAGCACGACGGGCCAACCGACTGGGACGAGGACGAGGCGAGAAAGCAGCGGGCAACGGAGGCGGAGGAGATTATTGCCGCCGAGCAGCCGGGGCAGGTGCTGGACGAGGATGGGACGGAGCAGGCTGGTGAGGCCACGCAAGGCGCTGCTGAGAGCAGCACGGCTGAAGCAAGCGTTGGGGGTGGTCCCCAGGCGGTGGTGCTGAAGATTCGCCGGAGGAAGTTCCAGAAGACGCCGCAAAAGGGCGAGATCGTGATTACGCGGCGGCTTTTCAGGACCGGGGAGAGCGAATACCTGCTGAACGGTAAGCTTTGCCGGTTGCGGGATATTCAGGACATCTTCATGGGCACGGGCCTGGGACCGGAGAGCTACGCAATTATCGGGCAGGAGCGGATTGGGCAGTTGCTGAGCTCAAAGCCGCACGACCGGCGGGCGATTATCGAAGAGGCTGCGGGAATTACTCGCTTCAAGACCAAGAAGCGGCTTGCGGAGCTGAGGCTGGAGAGCGCAAAGCAGAACCTGGCGCGCGTGGACGACATTTTTGAAGAAGTAACGCGGCAGATGAACAGCCTGAAGCGGCAGGCGGCCAAGGCGGAGCGGTTTGCGGCGGTGCGGGACGAGTTGAAGGAACGGCTGCGGGTGGTATTGGCGAGCCGGATGGCGTTGATGGACACGGAGCAGGCGCGGCTGGAACTTGAGATAGCCGCGATGCAAGAGCGGATCAACGTGTCTGCCGGGGAGATTGCAGAGCTTGAAGGCAGCCAGCACAGCCTGACGGAGCGTGGATACGAGCTGGATCGCGAGGGCCAGGAGGCTCAGGGCCGGGCAAACGAGGCGGCTGTTGAACTGGAACGGGCTACGGCTCGGGAACGCGCGAACGTAGAGCGGGTGAGCGACCTGGAGGCGCGGATTGCGGCGGCTGCCTCCGAGTTGGAAGTGACAAGGACGCAACTGGCCGGGGTTGTCGAGGAGCGGGGGCAGCAGCACGCGTTCTTGCAGACGGCGGCGGAAGAGGCTCGGGCGTTCCGGCAGAAGGTTGAGGCTCGGCAGCAGGAGGCTCGGGCTGCGGCGGAAGAGGTGTTTGGAGGTGAGCGGCAGTTGGAGTCCACGCGGCGCCATGCGATGCACCTGCTGACTACGGCTGGGAACGCGCGCAACCACACAGCACAGGCGGAGGAGAGCCTGGCGGCGCTGGAGCGCGAGGCGCAGCGGCTGGATGCGGAGATTGGGCAGGCTCGGATTGAGCAGGAGAACCTGGGCGTTGAGAGCGGGCAGGTTCGGATGCGGTTCGAGTCTGCCGGCGAAGCGCTGAAGCGTCTGGAAGGCGAGATCGCGGCGCTGCGGGCGCAGTTGCAGGCAAAGCGTGGGGAAGAGAATACGGAGCGTACACGGGCCAACCAGTTGCGCGGGGAGCAGGCCGCGGTGGCAGGGCGGCGCGACTCGCTGCAGGCGCTGATCAAGAACCACAGCTACTCGACGGACACGGTGCGGCGGCTGTTGAAGCCGGGCGCGCTGGCGGAAGGGATGGCGCCGGTGGGAACGCTGGCGGATTTTCTGGAAGTGAGCGGCGAGTATGAAGAGGTGGTCGACGAGTTTCTTCGCGAAGAGCTTAATTTTGTTGTAGTGAAGAGCTGGGGCGCGGCGGAAGAGGGTGTCCGGCTGCTGAAGTCGGGCGTGGATGGTCGAGCTACGTTCGTGGTGCACGATGGTGCGCAGGGCGTGCTGTTTGATGAGAACGTGCAGCCGGTCAATGTGCCGGGGGCAACACCGCTGAAGGACGCAATCCGGGTGCTGGACGGGTTTGCTCGGTCCATTGAGACGATCTTGCCGAAGCTGCGGCACGGCTACCTGGTGGAGGATGCGATTCGCGCGAAGACGCTCGCAAACGAATTCGGGTTCGCGTATTTCCTGACGCCGGAGGGCGAGTGCTTCCACAACGGGACGGTGACCGGCGGCAAGCCTGCCAGTGAGGGTCCGCTGGCGCTGAAGCGTGAGCTGCGGGACGCAGAGAAGAAGCTTTCGGGGCTAGAAACTGGGCTGGCGCAGGCTGAGACCTCCGCGGTCGCGTTGACGCGGATGATTGAGGAGCTGACGTCGCAGCTGGAGGTAAGCAGCGCGGAGCGTCGGCAGGCCGAGACAGAGGCGGCCAACCAGGGCGCCGCGCTGAAGCAAATGGAGTCGGAAGTACAGCGGGTGGAGCGCAGACTGCACGAGTGGACATTGCAGGCGGCGCGGAATAAGGATGCGCGCGAGGCGAAGCACTCAGTCATCGACCAGAAGCGCGAGGAAGCGGCGCGGCTGGAAGCGCAACATGCGGAGGCTGAGGCGTCTCTGGATGAGTTGCAGGCGCAACTGGCGTTGATGCGGCAGAAGCGCGAGGGATTGCAACAGGAGGCGGCGCAGGTTACGGCCGAGCTGGCCGGGCTGGAAGAGCGCAGGCGCGGGGCTGAGGCGGCCTTCCAGCGCATTGACAGGCTGCATGCGGACCTGGAGCGTCGGGTACTGGCGATTGAGCAGCAGCGGGCCTCTGCCGAGGCGGAGCGGGCACAGCGCATTGCGGAGAGCGCGGCACTGGCCAGCAAGCAGAAGGAACTGGCGGATATGCGCGCTGAGGCTTTGGCGCTGGCCCATACGCTGGTGGCGCAATCGCATGGGGTTCGGCAGCAGCTGGCGACGATTGAGGGGCAGCTGAAGACATCGCGCGCAGCGCTGGAGCAGTTGCGCGACGAGCGGGGAACACGGTCGAACTTGGTGGCCAAGCTGCAGGCGGACCTGGAGCATCTGGAGGCAAGCTGCCTGGCAGAGGTGAACCTGGAAGCCCAGGTGCTGCGGGCAGATGAGCAGATTGTGCGGCTCTCTGATGAGCCGCTGGCGCTGGAAGAAGAGACCTGCCGGACATTGAAGCAGCGGATTGAGCAAATGGGTCCGGTGAACATGATGGCGCTGGATGAGTACAAGGAGACGGCCGAGCGGCACAACTTCCTGGAGACGCAGCGCAAGGACCTGGTGGAGTCAATCGAAAACACGCAGGAGACGATCAAGGAGATCGACCAGATCTCGCGGACGAAGTTCGACGAGGCGTTTGCGCGGATCAATGAGAATTTTGCGCAGGTATTTTCAAGGCTGTTCCAGGGCGGTCAGGCGTTCTTGCGGCTTACTGATGCAGAGAACCAGGCCGAGAGCGGCCTGGAGATTGTGGCTTCGCCGCCGGGGAAGAAGCTGCAGAATGTGCTGCTGCTTTCAGGCGGAGAAAAGGCGCTGACGGCACTGGCGCTGCTGGTGGGCATCTTTCAGTTCCAGCCGAGCCCGTTCTGCGTACTGGACGAAGTGGATGCGCCACTGGATGAGACCAACGTGGGACGACTGGCGGACCTGCTGCACTCGCTGAGCAAGGAGACGCAGTTCCTGTTGGTGACGCACTCCAAGCGGATGATGCAATCCGCGGACATGATTTATGGGGTGACCATGCAGGAGCCGGGCGTGTCGAAGGTAGTGAGCGTGCGACTGGGGAACCAGGAGCAGCAGCGGGCTACGGCGTAAGAGCAGTGGTTAGAGGTTAGTGGTTAGTGGTTAGTTATCAGGGCGGGAAATGGATGTCGCAAGTTATCGCAGGACATCCGGTTGCCGCAGCCTGCGCCCTGGCCGCAGCAGGGGCCACCTGAGGCACACATCGGCTGAGGCGCCGCACTGCTGCCTTTGGTGATTGCGCCCGCACCGCCGCTGATCAGCCTTCGGACGCTTCCGCCGCACTCCGGGCACTCATCGAGGGCGGGGTCGGACATTTTCTGACGGCGCTCGAAGCGACATTCGCAAGCTTCACAAAGATACTCGTAGGCTGGCATTGGCATTCTCCTGGCTGGTTCTGCATCTCTCTGCATTTTAGGAGGCTGGTTGATTGACCGGCCAGCGCGAATGAGAAGGTGTGTGGATAGGCGAGCGGAGCAAATATCGAACAAAAAAAATCACCCCCGAAGGAAAACGTCGCTTCGGAGGCGCTTGTACTTCCCAAGAAAGATTCGGGGACCAGTAGCCGGCACTGGAGGTCGGTAGTGCGCGGCTACTGGTGATCCCTGCTTATACGAGGCTAGCGGCGGCTTCCCCTTTCCACTGCTATCTCGTGTCGCCCGGCTCTAAGAGGACTGTTCTTGCTCGCCCTCCGAACCATGTTGACAACTGGAGTGTCTCCCATCTGAGTGAGCCGTTCCGTGACGGCCATCACAATGGTTCGTGCAATTTCCACAAGTGGGGATAACGCTGGTTTTTCAGGCGATTTCAGAATTCTGGACGAGAGATGTGGCAGATTGACAAAGCGGGGCCCACCCTCGAAAATCGGAGATTCAGTTTTAACAAATGGAAGGTCTACCTGTGATGGCTCTGCTGACAACGAATCTGGGCGATACCCCTCTTCTGGGACGGGGGAAGGTGCGTGACCTGTATGCGGTGGGCGATGCGCTGCTGCTGGTTGCGACGGACCGCATTTCTGCGTTTGACCATGTGCTGGGAACGGGGATTCCCGGCAAGGGCAAGATTCTTACACAGATTTCTCTGTTCTGGTTCGATTTGCTGGCGGATATTGTGCCGAACCACATTCTGACTGCGGATGTAAGTCAGTTCCCTGCCTCGCTGGCGCCATATGCGGACCAGCTTGAGGGGCGGTCGATGCTGGTGAAGCGGGCGGCGATGTTTCCAGTGGAGTGCGTGGCGCGGGGCTACTTGGCGGGCTCTGGCTGGAAGGAGTACCAAGCGAGCGGGACTGTGTGCGGGATCGCATTGCCTGAGGGACTTCTAGACGGGTCGCGGCTGCCGGAGCCGTTGTTTACGCCGGCGACGAAAAGCCAGGATGGGCAGCACGACGAGAATATTTCGTTTGAAGCAATGAAGGCAATCGTGGGTGAAGCTGACAGAGAAGAGTTGCGGCGGCTGACACTGGCGATCTATAAGATGGCCGCTGCACATGCGAAGCAGCGCGGATTGATCTTAGCGGACACAAAATTTGAGTTTGGAAGAACGTCGAATGGGATTATTCTTGCGGATGAGGTTCTGACGCCGGACTCTTCCCGATTCTGGGAAGCCTCAGCGTGGAAGCCAGGTGGCGCGCAGCCATCATTCGACAAACAGTTTGTGCGGGACTATCTTGAATCGATCCACTGGAACAAGCAGGCGCCTGCCCCCAGCCTGCCGCAGGACGTAGCTGAACGCACTCAGCGCAAGTATCTTGATGCATTCCACCGCTTGACCGGGCGGGAATTGAGTTTATAGTTTTCCAGGCAATCGCGCTTGAAATGGAGCAGCACATGTTGTGGATCGACTGGGCAATCGTGATCGTGATTCTGTTGTCGGTCATGGGGGGCCTTTCACAAGGTTTCTTTCGCTCCGTATGCTCGCTGGGCGGGCTGGTGCTGGGCCTGGTGCTGGCGGCATGGAATTATTCGCTGGTGGCTGTTCCGTTGAAGCCGATGGTGCACAACGAAGAGGTTGCCGACGTCATTGGATTTCTGGCGGTGGCGTTGACAGTGATGGTGTTGGCGGGGATTATCGGGGCGGTTCTGTCGAAGACGCTGCACAGTATTGGGCTGGGCTGCCTAGACAGGATTGCCGGTGGGGTTTTTGGACTTTTTCAGGGCGTGCTGCTGGTGACGCTCGGAATCCTGGCGACAGTGGCATTTTATCCGCAGGCGCACTGGCTGGTGGAGGCGAGGCTGCCGCGTCATTTTTTTGCAGCGTGCCATTTGAGTACGCACATGAGCCCGAACCAGTTGGCAGATCGCGTGCGGGCGGGGTTGAAAACGCTGGAGAGCGAGGCACCCACGTGGCTCCATCCGCAGGGCGGCAGGACATAATTTTCGAGGAATCAGGCGCACGAAAAGGCGCCAATCAGATAAAGTAGCAAGAGGTGAACGTGAGACGAGAACTGGACATCCTGGTAACGCAAATGCATTCCAGCGGCATGGGATACGACGATGCCGTGCGCGAGTTTAAAAAGCAGTATCTGCGCGAAGTACTTTTGGCACACCGGGGAAACCAGTGCAAGGCGGCGGAAGAGCTATGCATGCACCGCAACACTCTGTCGCGCGCCATGGCCGAGTTGGGTCTCGATCTTGCGGAAGTGCGCGCCGGCCTCAAGCGTCCGCCGCGTAGCGAACGTCCTGTATTAAGCGCGGTAAGGACAATCTACCACCAAGGCTGATTTCGCCGCTGAGGACATGCTGACAACTTCTTCTACGAATGAAGCGCGCATCGCGATTGAGCCGGGTTTTACCTGGGATGCGCAAGACGCTTATCTATTTGACATTGATGGGACACTGCTGCGCAGCCGGGACCGGGTGCATGTGGAGTCGTTTGTCTCAAGCGTGCAACGGGTGACCGGGTTTGAGGTTACGCTGGCGGGAATTGTGCTGCATGGAAGCACGGACACGGCGATTTTGCGTGAGGCGTGCAACCAGGCGGGAGTTCCCCCGCAGTTGCTGGAAGAGCACACCGAAGCGATTCTTGAGGCGATGCGGCTTTCCGTGCTGGAGCGGCGGCATGAGCTGAAGCTGGTGCGGATGCCGGGTGTGGAGCGGGTGCTGGATCACCTGGCGCGGCGCGGGGCGCTGCTGGGCGTGGCCACCGGAAACCTTGAGGTGATTGGCTGGGTGAAGGTGGAGCAGGCGGGACTGCGTGAATGGTTCCGTTTTGGCGGATTCAGCGATCATTTTCCAATTCGTTCCGAATTGGTTGGAGCGGCAGCGGGCAAGGCCCGAGAGATGGCCGATCGCGGCGCCAACATCTGCGTGGTTGGGGACACCCCGCGGGACATTGAAGCGGCGCGAGCCAACTTTCTCTCGGTGATTGCGGTGGCCACGGGCAATTACAGTTTCGATGAGTTGCTGAAGTATCAGCCAGAGGTCTGCGCGACGTCTCTGGGCGACCTGCTGGCATACCAACAGGCTGCCCAGTGAGATCGAAGCGACAAAGAGCCGGCGGCAGCGAGAGAGCGCAGGAGCTCCTCAGACTTTGTACCGCAGGGATGCTGCTGGCGATCTTGCCGGCGAGCGGGCTGGCGCAGGCGGTGGGTGCAGCACCACATGCGGCTCCCCAGCAGATACCGGCGAGCGATGCGCCGGCGACCACAACTGATACGGATAAGGACACAAAGACAGAAAAGCTCCCGCGGGGCAGAGACCGGCGGCGGGCGGCGAAGCTGTTTCTGGAGGCGAGCAAGCAGTTTGAGAAGCGGGAGTTCACCGCCGCGCTCGACGGATACACGCAGGCCGCCGCTCTGGATCCGACGAACCACAACTATGCCCTGGCGGCAGAATTGGCGCGAAGCAGTGCGGCGACCGCATTGATTCAGGATGCCGCGAAAGACAGGGTTCGCGGGGATGCATCGGCGGAGCGGGCGGCGCTTGAACTGGCTCTAAGGCTGGACTCGAGGAATCTTGAAGCAACGCAGCATTTGTATGAGCTTGGCGACCAGGCGACGCAAAGACAGGCAGTGCCGGTTTATGAGCAGGCGGCAGACTCGATTGGGGTGTCGATGCCGCTGTTGCCGACTCCGGGGGTGCACAGCTTTCACCTGCATACAGACCAGCGGCGGGTAATTCAGGAGGTCTTCAAGGCCTTTGGGATTGAAGCGACGGTGGATGACAGCGTTCGGCTTACGCAAGTTCGCATCGATCTGGACGATGCCAGCTTTGCAGAGGCGACGCACGCGTTGAGCCTGGTCACGAACTCGTTTTACGTTCCGCTGGACACGCATCGTGCGCTGGTGGCACGGGACACGCCGGAAAACCGGAAGCAATTTGAGCGGCTCGATCTGGAGACGGTGTATTTGCCTGGGCTGACCGCGGGCGAACTGACCGAAGTTGGCACGCTCGCGAAGAATGTGTTTGATCTTCAACATGCGACGGTGGATCCATCGGCGGGAACGATTACGCTGCGGGCGGTGCCATCGACGCTGAATGCGTTCAATGCGACAATACGGGACTTGATTGACGGGCACAGCCAGGTGCTGCTGGAAGTAAGCCTGATCCAGCTTGCGCACACCAGCAGTCGCAACACCGGGGTGCAGCCTCCGCAGTCGATCTCCGCGTTCAATGTTTACACGGAAGAGCAATCGATTTTGAACGCGAACCAGGCCTTGGTGCAGCAAATCATCTCGTCAGGGCTGGCGGCGCCGGGGGATACGCTGGCGATTCTGGGGATTCTGCTGGCGTCGGGACAGGTGTCCAGTTCCCTGTTTTCGAGTGGGATTGCACTGTTTGGGGGCGGCCTAACGACCTCAGCTCTTTCGCCGGGCAAGATGTCGGCGAATCTGAGCTTGAACTCGTCGGACTCGAAAGCGCTGGATCACCTTCTGCTTCGGCTCTCGGACAGCATCGGGGAGTCGGACGACGCGCAGGCGATTGTTCGCTCAGGGACACGGTATCCGATTCAGACTTCTTCGTATTCGGGGCTTGCGGGGAACGTGCCGAATATTCCTGGTCTGACGGGGGCGGGGAGTTCCAGCGGGCTGTCAGGTTTGCTGGGCCAACTGGGCGGCAGCATACCGAACATACCGCAGGTGGAATACCAGGACCTGGGGATGACGCTGAAGGCGAGAAGCCGGGTGCTGCGCAACGACGATGTGGCGCTGACGCTGGACTTGAAGATTGTGGCGCTCTCCGGATCGTCGGCGAACGGGAATCCGATTCTGAACAACCGGTCCTACTCTGGCGTGGTGACAGTGCGTAAGGACTCGGGCGTGGTGATTGTGAGCGAATTGGACAAGCAAGAGAGCCGGGCGATCAGCGGGTTGCCGGGGATTAGTGAGATTCCCGGGTTGAACAATGTGTCCGACAACAACAAAGAGGCGAACTCTTCGACGCTGGTGATTGTGATGACACCGCATGTGCTGCGGGGAACGCAGGCCGCTGGCCACACACCGATGATGCGGATTGAGCGGGGCACAGGGGGACAGTGAACTGCAAATCGCGGGAAGAAATCTGGGGTAACGAAAACAGGTCATTTTCCCCTATTTCCCCGCGTTTTTCGCGCAATTACCCCCTGTCTTGCGGTCAAAAGTGGCCGTTTTTCACCGCTTGCGTTTACTGAACAGAATGATCATCCCGATCACTCATGTTGAGTGAGTTGATAAGATGTGGCGATGAGCGGTAAGACTGCAGCGGAGAAGAGGTTCGACGAAATTCTGCGACGGATGTTGCAGTCCAAGCCTCTA
>Ga0181528_10000718_pt1 | contig 22143 bp, 17 predicted proteins | sample PEATcosm2014_Bin_47_FD_119742 | JGI IMG/M metagenome (GOLD analysis project Ga0181528, IMG submission 119742) | Peatland microbial communities from MTU Mesocosm Facility, Houghton, MI, USA - PEATcosm2014_Bin10_10_metaG | ecosystem: Environmental > Terrestrial > Soil > Wetlands > Peat | place...
CGGATGGAGTTGCGCTGCTGGAAGGCGGCCTCGGTGGCGGCGGCGTCCTGCATGAACTGGCTGATGACGTCCGCCGACTGGCTGACGGAGTTGTTGTCGAGCGAGGCGGTGCTCTCAGTGCTGATGGACGACGAGCTTTCGGTCATCTCATCGGTGCTGACCTCGCCCTGGAGTTTGCGCAGTGCGGCGATGAGCACCGCGGGATCCTGCGTGAAGGGATGAAGCTGCTTGAGTCCGCTGCGGCCCAGTCCAAAGAGCGCGGTGGGCTCCTCGCGTGAGAGAGATTTTTGCAGGTAGCCGATGAGCTGGCGGCGCGCCTGCTGCTGATCCATGTACGGCGTATTGACCAGATCGAGGACGATGGCCGTGACGCGCCAGTTCTTGCTCTCTCCAAAGATGAAGTTGGTGTGGCCCTGGGCGGGCGTGGCCGTGCGCACCTGCAGGCTTGGCGCCAGGCTGGTGACCTCCTCGAAGACGGCAGTATCGCGCGGGTGACCCTGCTCCTCGATGCGGAAGGCCGACTTCGGCAGGCCCGTGATGTGCTGACCGTCCTTACCGGTGACCACGACGGGGATGGTGACAAACTGCGTAGTGCTGGTGAAGAGCGGCGCGGCGGCATCCGGGGATGGTGGCGCGGAGGATTGCGCGAAAGAACTCGCGGCAAAAAAGACTAGGGTCGCGATCAGAGGAACGCAGCGGCGCGCAGTGCAGACCATGGGCAAAACTCCCGAAGTGTTTTCGCAATGATTGTACGACCCGGAGCGTGATGGAGTGGTTAAGAAATGTGAGGGATCGCCGCCCGAGGGAGAAGGCTAGGCTGGTGAGCCGGGGCGGATGAGCCGGCGCGATGGAGCGTGGTACGATAACCAGCGGTAGAGCCCTGACTGACGGAAGCCGAATGACCACTGCAGAAAACGTTGTCCGCATTGAAGCCGCGGCCTTGAACCGCCTGGCCGACCGCATCGCCGGCCCCATGGCCGCGGACTTTGCGCGCGCGTTGGAGCTGATATTGGCCTGCACCGGACGCGTCGTGGTGACCGGTATGGGCAAGAGCGGATTGATTGGCCGCAAGCTGGCGGCAACCTTTGCCAGCACGGGCACGCCGGCTCTGTATCTGCATCCGGCGGAGGCGTTGCACGGCGACCTGGGCATGGTGATGCGCGGCGACCTGGTGCTGGCGCTGTCGTCGAGTGGTGAGACCTCGGAGATTCTGGATCTGCTGCCGACGGTGAAGCGCCTGGGCGTGCCGCTGATCACTTTGACGGGCGACTGCCTGGCTCCGGCGAATGGGAATCCGGCGAGTTCGCTGGCACAGGCCGCGGAGGTCGCACTGGACTGCTCGATTGATAAAGAGGCGTGCGCGCTGGGCCTGGCTCCCACGGCAAGCACCACGACCATGCTCGCACTGGGCGACGCACTGGCCGTGGAGTTGAGCGAGCGTCGCGGCTTTCGCGCAGAGGACTTCGCCAACCTGCATCCCGGAGGCAAGCTGGGCAAGCGGCTGGCCAGGGTCAGTCAACTGATGCACGGTGGCGAACTGGTTCCGCGCGTGGCAAAGTCAACAGCCATGGTCGAAGTGATCCTGGAGATGAGCCGCAAAGGCCTGGGCGTGGCCGCCGTCACCGAAGACGAGCGGTTGGTGGGCGTGGTGAGCGATGGCGATCTGCGGCGGTTGCTGGAGCACTACGGCAAAGACCTTTTGGACATGGCGGCCGGCGAGTGCATGACGAAGAATCCCCGCACGATTGGCCCCGAGCAATTTGCCGCCGCCGCCCTGGACCTGATGGAGCAGAAGAAGATTACGTCGCTGATGGTGGTGGGCACCAAGGATGAACTGCTGGGCGTGCTGCATCTGCACGACCTGTGGGGAATGCAACTGGTGTAGCGCGATTCGCGCAATGCAGTGCTTTTACCTGAAGAATAACTAAGGCCGCCGCGAGCGGCTTTTCTTTTTGGCGGAAGATTTCTTTCCGGCTAACTTCACACGTTTCTTCGCAGCTTTCTTTGCCGCACTCTTCTCCGGAAAGAAATTATGCCGGTGCGAGGCCATGTTCACCCTCATGCCGAGAAAGGCGACGCCCTCCGATTGCAATCGCAGCCGCTGCTCGAAGCCATGCTCTCCGGTGAGCAGGACGCTGCCTCCGGCGCCGACGATGCGCTGCCAGGGAACGCCTGCGCCGCACCCGTGCAGAGCCCAGGCCACCTGCCGCGCCGCGCCCGGATAGCCCGCGGCGAAGGCGATGTCTCCGTAGGTGCTGACCCTTCCGCGCGGCACGCGTGCGATGGTGCGCAGCATGTCCTTAAACATGTTGCAGGGCGAGGGTTTGGCGGCCTTTGTCATGGAGCCTCCTGTGGGCGCCGCGCCGCAACGCGCAGCCGTAAAGAAGCATACGACACTCGCGGCGTTATTATGTATAGATGGATTTTTCGCAATACGTTTCGCAGTACCACTGGCACCGCTACCTGCCGAAGTCCGTTCTCTGCCTGAAGGACTACAATCGCCAGACCTTTTATGCCGACCTGGCCGCTGGCGTCACCGTTGGCCTTGTTGCGCTGCCGTTGGCCATGGCCTTTGCCATCGCCAGCGGACTGACTCCGCAGGCAGGCATTTACTGCGCGGTGGTGACGGGCTTTTTAATCTCGCTGCTGGGGGGCAGCAATGTGCAGATTGGCGGACCGACCGGAGCCTTCGTCGTCGTGGTCGCCGGAATCGTAGCCAAACACGGCATCCACGGATTGTTTCTGTGCACGATGATGGCCGGCGTCATGCTGGTCATCATGGGCGTCACGGGTATGGGCAAGGCCGTGCAGTTCATCCCGCGCCCCGTGGTGATGGGCTTCACCAACGGCATCGCCGTGCTGATTGCCAGCACGCAGATTCGCGACTTCTTCGGGCTGCGGCTGGAGCATAATCCCGGCGAGTTCTTTGCCCGCATGCGGGAGCTGGCGGCGCACGCCGCGACGTGGTCGGCTCCGGCGACGCTGTTGGCGGTCCTCTCGCTGGTGCTGATCCTGGTGACGCCGCGGGTGACCAAGCGCGTTCCGGGATACATCATTGCCATGTTTGTCGGCACGGCCGCCGCCGCGCTGTTTCACCTTCCGGTGGAAACCATCGGCACCCGCTTCGGCGGAATCCCCTCAGGACTGCCGCACCTGGAGGTTCCGGAGTTCCACCTGAACATGGTGCTGCCGCTGATTTCTCCGGCGTTGACGGTGGCGATGTTAGGCGCCATCGAATCGCTGATGTCGGCCGTGGTGGCCGACTCGATGACCGGCGACCGGCACAACTCCAACGTCGAGCTGATCGGCCAGGGCGTGGCCAACATCGTCAGCCCCATCTTCGGCGGACTGCCCGCCACCGGAGCCATTGCGCGCACGGCCACCAACATTCGCAGCGGAGCCAAGACGCCGGTGGCCGGCATGATCCACTCGGTCACCCTGCTGGGCATTCTGCTGTTTGCCGCGCCACTCGCCAGCTACGTTCCGCTGGCGGTGCTGGCGTCCATCCTGTTCGTGGTCAGCTACAACATGGGCCAGTGGGATGAAACATGGCGGCTGCTGCGGGTGAACAAGAGCGCTGTGGCCGTGTGGCTGCTCACCTTTGGACTTACGGTGATGGCCGACCTGACGACGGCCGTGGAGTTCGGAATGGTTCTGGCCGCGCTCACCTTCATCCGCAACGTGGCGGAGACGACCACCGTCGCGCCGGTGACCAAGGACTACATCCTGACCGGACGCGCACACGTGCTGCATGACAAACACATCCCGGACTACGTCGAGGTCTTCAGCGTGCAGGGCGCACTGCTGTTTGGCGCGGCACAAAAGTTGGAGGTCATTCTGCGCGCGCTGCCCAAGCTGCCCCAGGTGGTCATCCTGCGGCTGCGCGGTATGAGCGCGATTGACAGCACGGGACTGGGCGAGATTGAACACCTGGCCGACCGCGTGCGCCAAAGCGGACGCCACCTGTTGCTGTGCGGCGCGAAAGAGCATCCGGCAAAGCTCATCCACCAGAAGGTGTTTGAAGAGAAGATCGGGCAGGAGAACATCTGCTCGAATATTCAGGAGGCTCTGGATAGGGCGGCGGAGATTGTGGAGAAGAGCGACGTGGGGGGAGCATAGAGACGGCTCTGCTCAAACAAAGGAATGGCTTGAGTGGGGCACGAGTGAAGTCAGCTATGCTCCATGCGCGAGCAATAGTTTTTCTATGTCAAGGAATGGTTGAAGAGGTTGCTTTCTGGTGCGAGTATTCTTCTCCCAGCGAAGAAGCTTAAGTGGCGTATCACCGTTCTTGGCCTTGATATGGACATCTGCTCCATTGTCTAGAAGCAATTGAACTATTTCAGTATTCTGATTCATGATTGCCTGGTGGAGCGGAGTGTAACCAAAACCGTTTCTCGCGTTTATATTCGCATGGTAGGCCAGTAGAAGCTCCACCATGTCCCTCCGGTTGCGGAAAACAGCATCGTGCAGCAAAGTGACGTTGGATTGCGCCATTGCCGCCAAGAGGGGACCAAAAAGAACTGTCGCAGCAACTGCCGCAGTCTTACTTTGTGAAGTGGGCGAAGAAACGATCTCTGAGTTCGCTTCGAGGATCGCCTTCAGTTGGTCGATGTTGCCAGTCTTAATCGCTACCTCTGCTTCCTTAACAATCTCCTTCTCAGTCTTGGCAGAGCCCTTCTTTTCCACCTTATCGGTGTAGGCCTGCTCACCCGCCTGGCACCAAGCGGGACTGACACTTGCAAGCAGAACCAAAACAAGCGCAGCAATCGGGAGTGCATGCATGGAATTGGTCATGCTGTTTCGGATGCGGTCACTCATGGGCCACCTCGACAGAAATTTGCGTGCAACTATACACCAAAGCTTCGCTGGCGTGGAGATCGAGTGTGTGATGGTAGGATGCCGGCCACCGCATTCAAGTCTGCCTTTGGCTTGGGTCGGACACAATAGAGATCCTTCGCTCCGCTCAGGATGACACTTCAAAATCAATACAAAATCAAGAAGGGCGCCGCTTCTGCGACGCCCTTCCCTTTTGATGCTTGCTGCTTTGCGAACTCTCATTCGCTCGGCGTACTTACTTGGCTGCTGCTCTTACTTGGCTGCGGCTGCGGCCTTCGCGCCTTCTTTCAGGGCTGCGGCTTTGTCCGTCTTCTCCCAGGTGAACTCCGGCTCGGTGCGGCCAAAGTGGCCGTAGGCGGCGGTCTTCTGGAAGATGGGGCGGCGCAGGTTCAGGCTCTCGATGATGCCCTTGGGCGTGAGCTGGAAGTTCTTGCGAACCACTTCCTCCAGCACCTCGCGGCTGACCTTGCCGGTGCCGAAGGTTTCCACCAGCACGCTGACCGGCTCGGCGACGCCGATGGCGTAAGCGAGCTGCACTTCGGCGCGGTCGGCCAGGCCGGCGGCGACGATGTTCTTGGCAATGTAGCGCGCCATGTAGGCAGCCGAACGGTCCACCTTCGTCGCATCCTTGCCGCTGAAGGCTCCGCCGCCGTGACGGCCCATGCCGCCGTAGGTGTCCACAATGATTTTGCGGCCGGTGAGGCCGGTATCACCCATGGGTCCACCCACCACGAAGCGTCCTGTGGGGTTGATGTGGTACTTGGTGTGCTCATCCAGCAGGTTGGCCGGCAGAGTGGACTGAATGACGTACTTCAGGATGTCCTCGCGGAGCTGCTCGGTGGTGACCGATTCGGCGTGCTGGGTGCTGATGACCACGGCGTCAATGCGGAGGGGCTTACCGCTCTCGTCGTATTCGACGGTGACCTGGCTCTTGCCATCCGGGCGAAGGTACTGCAGCTTGCCGCTCTTGCGGACGTCGGTGAGCTTGTGCGCCAGCTTGTGGGCCAGGGAGATGGGCATGGGCATCAGCTCAGGCGTCTCATTGGTGGCGTAGCCGAACATCATGCCCTGGTCGCCGGCGCCGCCGGTATCCACACCCATGGCGATGTCGCCGCTCTGCTTGTTGATGCTGCTGATGACGGCGCAGGTGTTGGAGTCAAAGCCATAGAGAGCGTTGTCATAGCCGATGGAGGCGACGACGCCGCGAACGAGGGCCTGGAAGTCCACGTAAGCCTTGGTGGTGATCTCACCGGCGATGACGACGAGGCCGGTGCAGGTCAGCGTTTCACAGGCGACGCGGCTGTAGGGGTCCTGCTCAAGGCAGGCGTCGAGAATGGCGTCGGAGATCTGATCTGCGATCTTGTCGGGATGCCCCTCGGTCACCGACTCGGATGTGAAGAGAAAGCGGTTCTTTGACACTGGTATTGCCTCCTATTAGCTACTTCCGCTGCGATCCAGGACAGGAGAGGGTGCAACAAGCCGGGATTCCGGAGGATAGCTTGCTGTTTAGTGTACAGAAACGGTTGGGTGGCCAACAACGCGAGTGGGTTTGAGCGCAACATACGGCAGTGAATGGGGATAGGGCGAGGGTGAGCGGGAAGTGCAGGAGAAGGTTTCGGAGGCTTCGGAGGTGGCGGAGGTTTCGGAGGTTCAGTACAAAAGCAGGTCCCACTCAAGCCAGCAGATGGCTCGAACGGGCCGCCCGGATGGCGGTGAAAAGAACTTTGCGCGGGCCGCCGGTTGCGGGCGTAAACTCTTGCCGAAAGAGGGCCGACAAAAGGGATTTCAGAATGGAGGACACGATGACTCCACGCACAATTTTTCTTAGCAAACTCATAGGCATTTATTTCATCCTGGCGGCGCTCTCCATGGCCGCACACAAGCATGCAACCATGGAGACGATGATCGCGCTGGTCCACAACACTCCGCTGATGTTTGCACTCGGAATCGTGATGCTGGCCGCCGGGCTGGCGATGGTTTTGGGACACAACATATGGACGGGCGGCGCGCTGGCGATCGTGGTCACAATCGTCGGCTGGCTGACGCTGGTCAAGGGCCTGCTGTTTTTGCTGCTGACGCCGGAGGCCGCGGCGGGCTTCTACCTTGGAACGCTGCGCTACACCCATTGTTTCTACTGGTACATGGCCATTGCGCTTGTACTGGGCGGGTATCTGACCTACGGAGGCTTCCGGGCGTCGGAACAGAAGTAGGAGAGAGGCGGAAAGCCCGGAGTTGGAACGGTGCCAACTGTGCGGGGGATGACCTGTCTTCAGCACCCTGCCTTCTACCCACCCTGTCGCAAAAACCTGCGACAAGGGTGGGGCATCCCCAGAGTAGATTCGAGAGGATGGGCCAGCCCCTCTCTAATCGGTCCAAAATCTAGGCTATGATGAACCTGTGTGAGGCACTCGCTACACAATGGGTGACGGTGCGTATGGAGATAGAGGGCGCATTTATATACGAAAATCTTCTCGCTGCTAGGCGCGGAGATGCATGGCTCGGCTCTACCGAAATCCAACTGCTTTCAGATTCATGGATTCTAGGTGAATACACAGACCCTCCCTACGAATATCTAAACACTGTTACTGGATCGTCTGGAACTCAAGTTAATCCGGTGATAGTGCTCAGGGTCCATTACCACTGGAAACATGCATGGCCGTCAGGCGAATGGAAAACCGACGCCAAACGCTACCATAAAGGATGGATCGATGATGAAGCTGCCGCACTGGCTTCCTTGATTCTCGGCATCCGCATTCAATGCGGAGCTAAAACCCGTGATTTTCGCCCTAGTGATCCTGTCCAAGGTCGGCCGTGCTACATACGGAACTCCAATGTGATGGGATTTCCTATCAAGACAAAGCCAATATTGCCGTCACACAAGAACACTGTGAACTTGAGTGACTTGGAGCGGATACATACTATCGAACTTCTATCTCCAGAGCAGTCTATAGCCTTAGTCAAAGCCGCGAGGCTCTATCAGCAGGCCCTTTGGTTAGCCGAGGTTGATGCCGCCGATGCTTGGTTGTCAATGGTTTCTGCAATTGAGACTGCCGCCAGTTGTTGGAAGGCCGAGCAACAATCATCCATGGACGAACTGAGGTCGTGCTTTTCAGATCTCTATATTTTCCTGTCGAAGTTCAATAATCACGAACTCTTGGAAGGGACCGCGGAAATCCTTAAGGGCAAGAACAGAATCAAGAATAAATTCGTCAACTTCTTAATTAATTTTCTTCCTTCAGCCCCTCCCCTGAGACCTCCGGGTGGGTTTCAACTCCAATGGGATTCGGAGTTCTTTAGGCCTGCTTTTGCCAAAGTTTATGAGCACCGCTCTCGTGCGCTGCATGATGGCATTGCTTTTCCTCTTCCAATGACAGAGCCACCCGAAAAACATGATGAACACTGGGCGGCTCCAACTGAACGCCCAGGTGGCATAGCAACGTCTAATGGCATTGCCGTATGGAACCATGAAGACTGCCCAATGCTACTAAATACCTTTGCTTATATCGTACGGAAGGCACTTCTATCCTGGTGGAACTCTATTCAGAACAAAGATGTTCTCCACTGACTCTTCCCTCCCTAACTTGCTACAATCAGCTTTCACCACTTCAAGACGGGAATCCATCATCTTTATGCAACGCTGGTCCAAGCTGTTCATCCCCACGCTCCGCGAGGCTCCGGCCGATGCCGAAGTCGCAAGCCACAAGTTCCTCATCCGCGCCGGATACGTTCGTCAACTGGCCGCCGGAATCTACTCCTACCTGTTCATGGCGCAGAGGACCATCCTCAAGATCACGGGCATTGTGCGCGAGGAGATGGACACCATTGGGCAGGAGCTGTATCTGCCGGCGCTGAATCCTCGCGAGGTGTGGGAGGCGAGCGGCCGCTGGACGATCATGGGCGACAACATGTTCCGCCTGAAGGATCGCAAGGGCGCCGACCTGTGTCTGGGCATGACGCACGAAGAGGTGATGACGGACATTGCGCGCAAGGAGCTGCGCAGCTACAAGCAGCTTCCGCAGATCTGGTACCAGATACAGACGAAGTTCCGCGACGAGCCGCGGCCGAAGAGCGGACTGCTGCGCGTGCGCCAGTTCACCATGAAGGACAGCTACAGCTTCGACCTGACTCGCGAGGGGCTGGACAAGAGCTTTGATCTGCACGACGCCGTGTATCGCCGCATCTTTAAACGCTGCGGGTTGGAGTTTGTGGCCGTCGAGGCGGACTCGGGTTCGATGGGCGGATCGCAGTCCCAGGAGTTCATGGTGTACACCGACGCCGGTGAGGATCTGGTGGCGAGCTGCGGAAAATGCGGCTATGCGGCGAATCTGGAGAAAGCCACGAGCCAGTTGGCGGTAGAGGCCGACCAGCCGGCGACGGCGAGTGGCGGGCGCGAGAAGATTCTTACGCCGGGAACGAAGACCATTGACGAGGTCGCGGAGTTCCTGAAGGTTCCGGTGAACAATAACATGAAGTCCCTGGCCTATGTGATGACCGATGAGGTCAAGGGGCAGGCCGTGGCGCGTCCGCTGCTGGTGCTGATGCGCGGCAACGACCAGATGAACGAGGCGAAGCTGAGCGGAGCGATTGGCGGACGCGAGTTCCGCCCCATGCAGGAAGAAGAGATTGTGAAGTACTTCGGCTCTCCCGCCGGGTATTTGGGGCCCGTGGGATTGCCGCAGGCAAAGCCGGTGGAAGAAAAAGGCAAGGCCGCGTACGCGGGCGACGACAAGGCATTCGTCGTGTTGATGGATAAGGCTCTGGATGGCCGCAAGAATCTTGTCGGCGGAGCCAACGAGAAGGATCATCACTTTACGGGGCTGAACCGCGGCGTGGACTTTGACGTAACCGCCGTGGCCGACCTGCGTAACGTGGTGGAAGGCGAAGGCTGTCCGCGCTGCGGCGCCCCACTGAAGCTGGGCAAGACCGTGGAGATTGGACACATCTTCAAGCTCGGCACAAAGTACAGCGAGAGTATGGGCGCGAAGGTGCTGGACGAAAACGGCAAGGAGCGGGTCATCATCATGGGCAGCTACGGAATTGGCGTAGAGCGCATCCTGACCAGCTGCATCGAGCAGAATCACGACGACAACGGCTTCTGGCTGTCGCCTTCGATTGCTCCGTTCACGGTGGTGGTGGTGCCGACGAACATGAAGGACTCCACGCTGGTGGAAGCCGCCGAAAAGATCGGCGCGGAGCTGGAAGCCATCGGCTACGACGTTCTGCTGGACGACCGCGACGAGCGCGCCGGAGTGAAGTTCAAGGACGCCGACCTGGTGGGCATTCCCTACCGCGTGAACATTGGCAAGCTGCTGGCCGAAGGCAAGGTGGAAGTGGTGGACCGCGCGACGTCCACCAAGAGCGATGTGGCCGCCGGCGAAGTGGTGGAGTATCTGCGCTCCAAGTACGATCCGCTCTCTACGAAAGCTCCGCAGGCATAAAGGAGGCGCCATGAAGGAACTGCGATCCATCTTTTTTGTGCTGCTGCTGATTGTGGCCGGCTTTGTGCTGTACAAGGTGTTGCCGGCCTACTGGGCGGACTACAAGCTGGGGCGGATGCTGGACCAGGAAGCGATTGTGTACACCTACCAACCGAAGACCGATCCGGAGTTGCCGGCGATCATCGCGGGCAAGGCGGATGAGTGCGGCGTGACGATTGGTCCGGAGAATGTGACGGTGGAGCGCGGCGGTGCGACCCTGGGCATTTCGGTGAGCTATTACGTGAAGATTGACATGCCGGTGGTACCGTTCATCATGCACTTTACGACCAGCACCACCAACCGGGACGTGATGGCGAAGTAAGCTGGGCGCCGTTGTTTTCTCCTCCGGCTGCGTGAAACGCGCTGCCGGGAACACAAGGCGTGGCATACAATACGCGAGAGCAATCGAGTGGCCATCAAATTGAAAATTCCGAGCTCTTCTCAGGACGGCTTCCGTCCCTGGCGCGCCCTGCTTACCGTGTTGGCCGTTGTGGCCCTCGTGGCGGGAGTGGGCTTCGCGTACTACTACATGAAGTTCGACCGCATCATCAGCGACAAGATGAACGGGCAGATCTTCTCGAATTCGGCGAAGATTTTTGCGCGCCCCGTGGCACTGCATCCGGGAGACAAGATTTCCGCGGGGCAGATTGCCACCCTGCTGCGGCGCAGCGGCTACGTGGACTCGGCCACCAAGGGCGACTCGCCGATGGGCACCTTCCACACGGTGGGTGGCGGGATTGAGATTAATCCCGGCGCGGAGAGCTATCACTCGACGGATGGCGCGCGCATCGTTCTGGGCTCGGATGGACGGGTGGACCACATCAGCGGAACGGGTCCGAACTCGGGCTCGATGCTGGACACTTACGAGCTGGAGCCGGAGCTGCTGACCGCGCTCTTCCAGGGGCAAGAGCGCACCAAGCGCCAGATTCTGCACTACAACGACATTCCGAAGTTCATGGTGGACGCCGTGCTTTCCATCGAGGACCGCAAGTTCTTCGAGCACAACGGCATCAACTGGTGGAGCCTGCTGGGCTCGGCCGTGGGCGACGTGATGGGCAAGCGGCGGCGCGGCGGCTCGACGCTGACCATGCAGATCTCGCGCAGCTTCTTCCTTTCTCCTGAGCAGACCTACACGCGCAAGGCCAAGGAGATGGTCATCGCCATCGAGTTGGAGCACCGCTTCAATAAGCAGCAGATCTTCGAGCTGTATGCCAACCAGGAATACATGGGGCAGCGCGGCTCGTTTTCGATCAATGGCTTTGGCGAGGCGGCGCACTCGTACTTCGGCAAGGACATTAAAGAAATCACACTGCCGGAGGCGGCGCTGCTGGCCGGCATGATTCAATCGCCGAACAACCTGTGGAACCCATACAAGCGCCCTGAGCGTGCGCTTGAGCGGCGCAACACGGTGCTGGAGGCGATGGTGGATACCGGCTCCATTACGCGCGAGCAGGCCGACGCCGCCAAGGCCACGCCGCTGAAGCTGGCTCCGCCGAACGTGGAGGCTAGCGACGCTCCGTACTTTGTGGACCTGGTCAAGGAGGCGTTGAGCAGCGAGCATTCCGAGAGCGAGCTGAACGAGAACGCCTACCGCGTGTACACGACAATTGATCCTGACCTGCAGCACGCGGCGGCCGAGGCCGTGGCCGAAGGCATCAAGCTGGTGGACGAGCAGGTGGCCAGGCAGCGCACCCGCCATGTGAAGGTTGGCACGGGCAAGACGGCCACCATGGAGACGACGAAGGTCGAGGGGCCGACGCCGCAGGTGGCGCTGGTGGCGCTGGATCCGCATACGGGCGAAGTGCTGGCCCTGGTGGGCGGACGCAATTACGGCTTCAGCCAGTTGAACCACGCCATCGCCAAGCGCCCCACGGGCTCCATTTTTAAGCCATTTGTCTATGCCACGGCGCTGGGCACCGGACTGAACGCGCAGCCGGGCGATCCGGTATACACGCAGGTGACGCAGATTGACGATTCGCCGACGACCTTCGAGTTCGACGGCAAGACCTACGACCCGCGCAACTTCAAGGGCGAGTTCTACGGAATGGTGACGGCGCGCTTCGCGCTGCAGAAATCGCTGAACAACGCCACCATCAAGATGGGCGAGATGGTGGGCTTTGACAAGGTGGCTGCCCTGGCCCGCAATGCCGGCATCGCCAGCGCGCGCGGCACTCCGGCGGTGGCGCTGGGCGCCTATGACGCCAGCCCCTTGGACATGGCGGGCGCCTACACGGTGCTGGCCAACAACGGCGTGCACATGGACCCGCTGCTGGTGCATTCCGTGCGGCAGGCGAACGGCGACGTGGTGCAGGACTATCACACGTCTGCCAGGCCGGTGCTGGATCCGCGAGTGGCCGCCGTCGTGGTGAACATGATGCAGAACGTGATGGACCACGGCACGGGCGCGATGGCGCGTGAGCGCGGATTTACGGCTCCGGCGGCGGGCAAGACCGGAACCTCGCACGACGGCTGGTTTGCCGGATTTACCAGCAACCTGCTCTGCATTGTGTGGGTGGGCTACGACGATTACAGCAACCTGAACCTGACGGGCGGCGGCACGGCCGGGCCCATCTGGGCCGAATTCATGAAGAAGGCCGTGAGGCTGCCGCAGTACAGCAACACGCAGGACTTTGCAGTTCCCTCCGGCGTGAGCCTGGTGACGCTCGACAAGGCGACGAACCTGCTGACCACCACGAGCTGCCCGGATGGCTTCACGGCGGCCTTCATTGACGGCACCGAGCCGAAGCTGACCTGCGAGCAGAGCGAGCACCGCAACTTCCTGCAAAAAGTGTTGGGCCTGCCGGGTGAGCCTCCCCCGCCGGTGAACCAGCCGCAGACCGCGGACAAACCCGCACAGAAGCGTCCGGGACAGCCGAAGGTGCAGCCCATTCCTCCGCCGACCATGCCGCAACAGCCGGCGCAGGAGCCGAAGAAGAAGAGCCTGTGGGATCGGCTATTCGGCGGCGGAGACAACAAGGACAAGGAACAAAACTAGCGGCGCGGCGAGCGCATTGGGCTTATACTCACTGCGTTCGCGGGCGGCGGATTGAGCTCGCCCGCTTCCCCGGGGGTGTGCCGTGACTCTCTTTCGTTTTTCCTGCCTCGCAGGCGGAACCGTATTGCTGGCCGCACTCTCCGGCTGGGCGCAGACCACTCCCCCGCCAGACTCCCCGATAGCAGCGCAGACAGCCTCGCCGACGCGCCTGGAGGTGACGGCGCCGACGGCGGAAGAGATGCGCGGCATGACGGCCGCGGCACTGGACGAGGCGGGCGACCGGCTGCGCGCGGCCAAGGACTACACGGCAGCCCTGCTCTGTTACCGGGCGGCCATCCAGAAGAAGCCCACGGCGGATTACTTCAACAAGGCAGCGGTGACCGAGTTGATGCAGCACCACCCGGAAGAGGCGGTGCGCAACGCCCGCAAGGCCGTGCGCAAGGACGCGCACATGGCCGAAGCGTGGAACAACCTGGGCGTGGGCTACTACATGCTGAAGCGGCTGGCGGACGCCATGCACAGCTACGAGAAGGCCATCGCGCTGAAGCCCGATATGTCATCGTTCCACGGCAATCTGGCTGCGGCATTGATGGATTCGAAGAATTTCGGGCGCGCCATGAAGGAGTTCCGCAGAACCTACGAGCTGGACCCGGACTTCTTTGAGCGCAACGCGGCCAACGGTATCAGCGCGCGGGTGGTATCACCGGAGGACCACGCCGAGTTTGAGTACATGATGGCGCGCCTGTTTGCCGGAGCCGGCGACGAGGCACAGGCCCTGCATTTTTTGCAGGCCGCGATGGAAGAAGGCTATCCGCACATCCAGCACGTGTACCACGACAAGGAGTTTGAGGCTCTGCGGACGGACCCGCGCTTTGTGGAGCTGATGAAGAAGCCGCCACTGGCAATCCGCTAGACCGACTCACTCAAGCGATTCGAGAAAAACAACTGCTAGGCGCGGGGTGCGGGCAGGGCAGGCAAAGAGTCTGCCTGCTGCGTGGCGCGTAACTCCATGGCCGCCACGCGGCGCGAACGTTCTTCCAGGTGGCGCTGGTGGAAGTGCGCGATGGCGCGGCGTCCCCAGGTGCGAACGAAATAGTAGTTGAGCACCGCTCCGACGGCGCTGCTGAGCAAAGGCACGGCGCGGGCAACGGCCTTTTCGGCGAACTCCTGTCCAAAGCGGCGGGCGATGCGCCCGATGACCTTCTCCACAAAACTGCGCAGCAGAGTCTTCTCCAGCACATCGCGGCCAAGGTCCACTCCGGCGGCAGTGGCGGCGGCAATCCAAAGCTCGGCGACTTCTTCCTCGGTATTGAATTCGAATCCATAGACGAGGCTGAGCTTTTGCAGCATGCGGAGCGTGATGGCCGCCAGCAGTCCGGCATCGGGAATGACCGTGAAGAAGCCTCCCAGTCCGAAGCCCGCACCTTCAGCTCCGGCCAGCTTCATACTGCCACGAATGGTCTGATTGGCGATGGAGTCGAGCTCGGCTACGGGCAGGGTGAACATGCCGTCGTAGCTGGCCACGGGCAGTCCGTGGGCGGCGCGCAGGTGGAGCAGAAACTCTTCGGGGTGGACGCGCACCGTCTGATAGGCGCGGCCCAGAGCCTTCTGGAAGGCGCCTTCGGCGCGGCGGGCGAGCCAGCCAGGATTGTCGTTGCCAGTGGCCATAGGGGAACAGTGTAGCTCCGCCGGCCCCCCGTGCAAAGCGGCGGCGGCTCTGGATTCACTGCGTTGGTGTGCTAGCATCGTTAGTTATGGCTGCTGGAGTGAAGCGTTCTGATAACCGGTCTGCAAAAGTGAAACAAACAGGAAAACTGCATATTGTGCCGCTCGGCGGCCTGGGCGAGTTCGGAATGAACTGCATGGCCGTGCGCTGGAATGACGACATCATCGTCATTGACGCGGGCATGATGTTCCCCGAGGACGACCTGCTGGGCGTGGACGTGGTGGTTCCGGCCCTCACCTATCTGAAAGAAAACCGCGACAAGGTTCGCGGCCTGCTGCTGACCCACGGCCACGAGGATCACATCGGCGGCGTGCCGTGGCTCATCGGCGAACTGAACATCCCCATCTACGGCACCGAATGGACGCTGGCCTGCATTGAAGACAAGCTGGCCGAGCACGGCCTGTTGGACAACGCCGAGCTGAACGAGATGATCCCCGGCAAGCGCTTCCAGTTGGGGGCCTTCACCATCAACCCCATCCAGGTGACGCACTCGATTGTGGGCGCGGTCTCGCTGGCCGTGCACACGCCCCTGGGAGTGCTGATCCACACCGGCGACTTCAAGATTGACCTGACGCCGACGGACAACCGGCTGTTCGACCTGCACGCCTTCGCCGAATACGGCAAGGAGGGCGTGCTGGCCCTGCTGCAGGATTCCACCAACGTGGACCGCCCCGGATACACGCCGAGCGAGCGTGCGGTGAAGCCGCGCTTTGAGGAGATCTTCCAGCACGCGCGGCGCAGGCTGTTCATCTCCTGCTTCTCGTCGTCCATCCATCGCATCAAGCTGGCGGCAGAGATGGCGCACCAGTTCAAGCGCAAGATCGCCCTGGTGGGACGCAGCCTGACCGACAGCACGGAGATTGCGCAGGACCTCGGCTACATTGATCTGCCTTCCAACGCATGGATTGGGCCGGGACAGATTCGCGATTATCCGCCGGAGCAGGTACTGGTGATGATCAGCGGCACGCAGGGCGAGCCGATGAGCGCACTGAGCCGCGCCGCGGTGGACAACCATCGCCAGGCCAAGATTGAGCCGGGTGACACCGTGGTGCTGAGCTCGCGCATCATCCCCGGCAACGAGAAGGGGATCTATCGCGTCATTGACCACCTCTTCCGGCGCGACGCGAAGGTGATTTACGCCGATGGATCGAACCCTCCGGTACACGTCAGCGGACACGCCAGCCAGGAAGAGTTGAAGCTGCTGATCAACCTGGTGCGGCCGCAATACTTCATCCCCGTGCATGGCGAGTATCGCCAGTTGAAACAGCACGCCGCGATGGCCTCCACCATGAAGGGCGCCGTCGGGCAGGTCATCATGATTGAGACCGGAGACATTCTGGAGTTCGACGAGCTGGGCGCGCGCAAGGTGGGCCGGGCCAGCGTTGGCAGGGTCTGTATTGACTCCGGCTCGAACTCCGACGTGGTGGAAGAGCTCATCATCCGCGACCGCAAGCATTTGAGCGAGGATGGATTTGTGATGCCGGTGCTGGCCGTGAACAAGCTTACGGGCGAGCTGGAAGCCGATCCTGAGATCGTAATGCGCGGCTTTGCCGGAGCGGCCGACGACGAGGCATTTGCCGGCGAGCTGCGGGCCGCCGTGCGCCGGACGCTGGAAGGCTCGACGGCAGAAGAAATCAGCGACCCGGGCGTGATTAAGGAAAAGATTCGCGCCGACCTGAAGCGCTTCATCAGCCGCAGCACGCAGCGACGGCCGCTGATCATCCCCGTGGTCGTCGAAGTTTAGGATGTAAATCTCCAAACAGACGCAACCACGTAGGTTGCGATCCGGTGAAATCCCGTACCCCGCAACCTCCCTGGGCTTTGCAAGCCGGGCGGCGGCGGGGTACAACCTTTCTATGGCCTTATTTTCCTCACAAGGCGTTTCTCAAAACATGGCTCGCGAGCCCCGCAACTGGGCCGCGCTGTGGATGACTCTTCCCTTCCTGGTGGTGGTCTGCCTGCTGCTGGCTCCCACGGTGTACAGCCATCTGCGGGCGGCCAGCGCACTGATGGTAATCGCCGACATGCCGGAGTCTGCGTTACGCGACCTTGACGCCAATCCTGTGATCGAAGAGACGACGAGCTTTGCCAGCGGCGACGGGCGGCGTGCGGCGCGGCTCTACCTGCCGGAGGGGATAGACAATCCTCCGCCGGTGGTGGTGGTGCACGGCGTGCATCGCCTGGGGATGGAGGAGCCGCGGCTGCGCAGGTTTGCGCGCGCGCTGGCCTCGCATGGATACCTGGTGATGACTCCGCAGGTGGACGAACTGGCCGACTACAACGTGGAAAAACATTCGGCGGTGGTGATTGGCGACGCGGTGAAGGACCTGGCTGCGCGCTCGGGCTCCGCCAAGGTGGGACTGCTGGGGCTGAGCTTTGCCGGCGGAATGAGCTTGATCGCCGCCGCCGACCCCACGGTGCAAGCGAAGCTGGACTGCGTGGTGGCCATTGGCGCGCACGACGATCTGGGCCGGGTGCTGCACTTCTTCAACACCGACGAGGCCGTGGCTCCCGATGGACAGGTGCTGAAGATGAAGGCGCATGAGTACGGCGCGCTGGTGACGGCCTACTCGCACGCCCCGGCGTTCTTTTCTCCGGGGGATGTGGCGCAGGCGCGTGTGACCCTGCGTACTCTGCTGTGGGAGAGGGTGGTGGCCGCGCACCAGGAGGCCGCAAAGCTGAGTCCGGCGGGACAGGCGCGGATGGCGCAGCTGTTTGCCCACGACACGAAGAGCCTTGTGGGCGACACCGAGCGCGGACTGGCCGCCGTGCAGCCTGAACTCGACGCCGCGAGTCCGCACTACTACCTGAGCCGGGTGCACGTTCCGGTGTACCTGCTGCACGGAGCGGGCGACAACGTGGTGCCTCCAACGGAGACCCTGTGGCTGCAGAAAGACCTGCCGGCCGGCGTGGCGCGCGATGTGCTCATCAGCCAGGCGATCGGGCACGTGGAGGTGGGCGGCTCCAGTTGGATTGACCAGTGGCGGCTGATTGATTGGATGGCCACGATGATGGACGCACTGGACGCTACTCCCGCGCGATAAGCTGCGAGATAAAGAGGCTTCGAGAAAAAGATGATTACCCTGCGTGAGATCAAGGAAGCACAGGCTCGGCTGAAGGGCGTGGCCGAGCGCACGCCGCTGGTGCGCTGCTACGGAGTTGGCGGGGACGAGGCCTTCTACCTGAAGGCCGAGAGCCTGCAACCGATTGGCAGCTTCAAGCTGCGCGGAGCGTACAACAAAATTGCCCTGCTGAGCGACGAAGAACGCTCGTGCGGGGTCATCACCTACTCCTCGGGCAACCACGCGCAGGGCGTGGCCTATGCGGCGCGGGCTCTTGGGTGCAGGGCCGTGGTGGTGATGCCCGCCGGGGCTCCGAAGGTGAAGCGACTGGCAACCGAGGCCCTGGGCGCGGAGATTGTGACCGTGGGCGACGGCAGCGACGAGCGGCGTGAGAAAGCTCTTGCGCTGGCCGCCGCACATGGCTACGTGGTCATTCCACCGTACGACGATGAGGCAATCATCGCCGGTCAAGCGACGTGCGGGTCGGAGATTCTGGAGCAACTGCCTGAGGTTGAGCTGGTGCTGGTGCCGGTGGGCGGCGGCGGACTTTCGTCGGGCGTGGCCGCGGCCATCAAGCTGAGCGGCAGCCGGGCCAAGGTGATTGGCGTGGAGCCTGCCTTAGCCAACGACGCCGAGCAGAGCCTGCGCCTGGGTCGGCGGGTCAGCATTCCCAGCACGCAGGCGGCCAGCACCATCGCCGACGGACTGCGCACCCAGAGCATTGGCCAGCACAACCTGGAGCACCTGACAACCTACCTGGACGGAATCGTCACGGTGAGCGAAGAAGAGATTCTGCGCGCGATGCGGTGGATTTTGACCGGCGCGCGGCTGATGGCCGAGCCCAGCGGCGCGGTGACCACGGCGGCCTGGATGTTCCATCGCGACAAGCTGGGGGCCAGCCGTCGCACGGTGGCTATTATCAGCGGCGGCAACGCCGAACCCGCCCTGGTGGCCAGAGTGATGGAGATGGAAGAGCCTGCGGGAAAAGGGACTGTGTAACGCCGCCAGCCGAGGCGGCCGCCTAGCAATCCGGAAGTAACATAGGGGCTATGTCCTAAAGTACCCAATGTGACAACACTTGCTCTGGATTAGTGGACCCAACTGGTCTTATTCTGTTTCAGATCGGGAAGGGGTCCATTTTGTTTGTTCCGGATCCCGATCACGGTGGCTTTGTGTTGAATATCGAAGTTCCGGGGGAACGGACATGTTTGTGGAATTAAGACAAGCGGTACAGAACAGGCTCGAAGGTAGACGGTGGCATCGCCACCACGTGAAGGTTCGGGTCTCACTACGGCTCAACCGCAACGGCATTGAACACTTTCTCAGCGGCACCTGTTACGACCTCAGCGAGGGCGGCACGCGCCTTTTCCTGACCAGCGAGTTGCATCCCGGCGAGGAAGTATGGATGAAGCTGGCGTTGCCTTACAGCGCTCCGGTCGAGGTGAGGGGCGTGGTTCGCAATCAACTGCGCTTTGAGTACGGCATTGAGTTTTTGGAAGCCAGCGAGGCGGACCGCCAGAATATTGCCCGCAACTGCAAGGCAATCTCCCTGATGGTGTAAGGACCGACCTGCCGGCCAGTGTAAAGCTGATACACTGGCTCTACGGTTATGCATCCTTACAGCCAAGCTCTCATCCTGGGAATCGTAGAGGGTCTGACGGAGTTCCTGCCCGTCAGCTCGACGGCGCACCTGCGCCTCTGTCAGTCGCTGATGGGCCTTGCCCTGGACGACGGCTACTGGAAGATGTTCGCCATCGTCATACAGCTGGGTGCCATCCTGACGCTGCCGATCTACTTCCGCGAGCGCATTGCGCGCTTTCTGGACACTTTCCCCCGCGGCGAACGCGGTGAGCGGACGATGTTTAACCATCCGCTGACGCTGGTGGCCATCGCCTTTTTCTGCACCGCGGCTCCGGCCTTTCTGCTGACCAAGGTCATCGGCAAGCACCTGGAGAGCTTGGTCATCATGGGCTCCTCGCTGCTGATTGGCGGCGTGGTGATGTGGGTGGTGGACGCCTTGTACGAGCGCGGCACCCTGCACAGCCAGACCGAGCACGTGGAGCAGATGGGACCGGGGCAGGCGATCTGGATCGGCCTCTGCCAGACCCTGTCGGCGCTCTTCCCCGGAACTTCGCGCTCGATGTCCACCATTGCGGCCGGACAGATTTCCGGCATGACGCGCGAGGCGGCGCTCGAGTTCAGCTTCTTCCTCTCCATTCCCACCATGGTTGTGGCCACCGGTTACGACCTGTTCCGCAGCCTGCGGCCGCACCACGGCGAGCCGGCGGCCATTGGACACCTGGCGATGACCGGACAGAACTGGGTCACGCTCGGCATCGGGTTCGCCGTCAGCTTTGTGGTGGCCTACTTTGTGGTTGCCTGGTTCATGCACTGGGTGCGGACGCGCGGCTTTGTTCCCTTTGCCATCTATCGCATTGTGCTGGGCGTGGGCGTGCTGGCGTGGGCGCTGAAGCGCTGATTTTCCTCCCCTGAAAAGGTATCCGAAAGGTCACTCCCCTGCCGGTTTTGGACGGCCCTGCGGCAGCTGACCTGGTTCATACTAGACATGCTTTGGCGTTGACTGGAGGCGGGCGGATGGCTTCGTGCCGTCCGGCTATCTCCCTTTCGCCCTACGGCCCTTATGACGTTTCTCTCCCGGCTCTTTATTCCGACGCAGAGCAAGCGGCTCAACGAGCTGATCGGCCTGTTGCTTGTGGCCGCCTCGGCGCTGGTACTGCTGGCGCTGGCCTCGTACTCCCCTCTGGACCGTTCGCTGAACACCGCCGGCCCCATGCGGCAGACGCACAACTGGATTGGCCCGGCCGGCAGCTACGGCGCCGACATGGTGCTGCAGACGCTGGGCGTGGTGGCCTTCCTGCTGCCGGTGATGCTGCTGCTGGTGGCCATGCGCTGGATGCGTACGCACGCGGTGGAGAATCCCTGGGTGCGGGTGGGCGGAGCGGTTGGACTGATTACGTTTGGCTCCTCCATGCTGGGGCTGCTGCCGTGGCACTGGCGCTTTCAATCCGTGCCCATAGAAGGCCTGATGGGCCGGCTGATGGGCGACCTTCTGCTGCAATACCTGAACACCGTGGGCGCCTGGATTGTCACGCTGGCCGCCCTGTGCACGGCGATGTACCTGGCGACGGCCTTCAGCCTGAGCAGCAGCCGGCAGTGGATGCAGACGCGCTTTACTTTCTTCTTTGCCCTGAAAGACCGTTACGCCGATTGGAAGGCCCACCGCGCAGTGGCTCGCGAGGAGAGGCTGGCCCTGAAGCGCGAACGGCTGGCGGAGAAAGCCCGGCTGAAAGAAGAGCGGCTGGCAGAGAAGAACGCAGCGCGGAATCCGCAGCAGACCATCGTCTCGCGTCCGCCGGCGGCGATTATTGAAGACACTCCGTTACCGCGCACGACGCGGCGCGAAGATCCCTTTGCCGATCTGGCTCCGCGCCGGACTACGGCCAAGGCGACGCGCGCAGCAAGTTCCGAGATCAGCGAAGAACATGAATTGAGCGGCATTGAGCGCGTGCAGGCCGAGGCCATTGGCGGTCGGGCTGCGGCCGACGAGATTTCCATTGGCACGCGCGCCGATGCCAGCAAGGCCGTGGCGCGCACCACCATGCCGAAGCAGCAGGGCTCGTGGCGGCTGCCCTCCAGCACCCTGTTGCAGCGCCCTGAGGCGCGGCAGGCCTGCGACGAGCAGGAGTTGAAAGACCTGGCGCAGGTGCTGACCCTGAAGTGCGAAGAGTTCGGAGTGCTGGGCACCGTGGTGCAGATTAATCCCGGCCCGGTGGTGACAACCTTCGAGTTCAAGCCCGAGGCGGGCATCAAGTACAGCCGCATCGTCAACCTGCAGGAGGACCTCTGCCTGGCCCTTCGCGCCGAGAGCATCCTGATTGAGCGCGTGCCGGGCAAGAGTACGGTGGGCATCCAGGTTCCGAACGAGAAGCGTGAGACCATCTGGCTGCGCGAGGTAATCGAGAGCCCGGAGTTTGTGAACAACAAGAGCCGGCTGACGCTCTCGCTGGGCAAGGACATCAACGGCCG
>Ga0181528_10000719_pt1 | contig 22139 bp, 21 predicted proteins | sample PEATcosm2014_Bin_47_FD_119742 | JGI IMG/M metagenome (GOLD analysis project Ga0181528, IMG submission 119742) | Peatland microbial communities from MTU Mesocosm Facility, Houghton, MI, USA - PEATcosm2014_Bin10_10_metaG | ecosystem: Environmental > Terrestrial > Soil > Wetlands > Peat | place...
AAATGACAATGACGATACTGGAGATGCGTTCGGCCAGCGGAACCCTGGTGCGGGCAAATTCGCGCCGGTTACCCGGGCCGGATTTTTTCTCGCTCGCCATGAATTCAAATTTGGAAAACTGAAATCAGGCGAAGTAGCGTTCGGCGCGGCGGACGATTTCCGGGTAGTCGGTCTTGAAATGGCAGCCGTCGCGCAGCGCGGTAAGATCCACCTTGCTCGTGTCGCGATGTTCCGCAGCCAGCGCCTGATAATATTCACGCGCCTCGGTGTTGCCGTCCTGCTCGTAATAGGTGACGAACCGGGCGATGTCCTGAAAAGCGAAGTTAGTTTGCTTGCTGGCTTCCTCGCAAGCGGGGCAACCGGTGCACATCGTGCGGCGGCCGGCCAAAATCGTTTCACGGAGCAATTCCATGTGCGCGAACGAGAGCGGCGCCTTGTAGCTGTGTGCGGCGGCGCAGCTGCTGGTCATCTGGTCCACGTTGTCAATCATGTTGCAGACGACGGAAATGCGCGGGTCGCTCCAGGCGGATTGCAGCACGGCCTGATGCGTGGTAAGGCCGAGCTTGTCCAGTTCCGGCAGACGTTTCGGCACGTCCTTGGTGCTGCGCATCGTCTTCATGGCGACGAGACCTATGCCAGCTGCGTGCGCGGCGTCGAGCGCCTTGTCCAGCGGGCCGCCCTTCGGATAAAACGGATTGAACGCGAGCATGATGATGTCCAGAAACCCGCCTTCCGCCGCCGAGTTCACATAATCCGTCAGCCGCCCGTCGTGACAGGAGAAGCCGACCATTTTCACCTTGCCGGAACTTTTCAGCGCCTCGGCGGTTTTTTTGTAGGCATCGCTTTTCGGCCAGTTCACGGAATCCTGGCCGTATTCGCTGGTGCCGAGGCCGTGGATGTAAAACGCGTCTAGATACGTCGTGCCGCAGGCCGCGAGCCGCCGGTCAATCATCTCCAGCAACTGTTCCGGGCCTTTGTGCGGATGATCCTTGGAGACGAGAAAAATTTCCTTGCGGCGTTCCGGATATTTGGCGAGCCACTGCGCGAAGATTTTTTCCGACTGGCCCTTTATGTAGCAATCCGCCGTGTCGAAATACCGGATGCCCATGGACCACGCAATGTCAATGTAGTCGGGACTCAGTGCCGACATCATGCCGCCCATGCACAGCATCGTGACCTGCCGTCCGCTCTTGCCGAGCTGGCGGCGCGGCAGCACATCGGCGGACGCGGGCCCATCGGCGGCACCGACGGTTTGCGTGAGCAGCGACGGCGCGGCGGCGAGCGCGACCGGCAGCGTCAGCGTGGACTTGAGGAAATTCCGGCGCGAAGTGCCAAAATGATTTTCTTTCATAAGCTGGCTAATTTTTTTCACCGTAGCACCGGTGTTAAACAAAGACAAATGAAATTAGCGGTTAAGCCTGACCTCACGAAAGGAACCGGATGGGCCGAACCCCCGGCGGACGGCACCCGACGTCGGCAAAAAAAATTGAAAATTGGACTGGCATTTTCAAACGGACGGCGTTTAATTGCCTTCAGGTCATGAAACCAACACGACCAATGCAAAAACCGCCAACGTTCAACCTGGAGGACTTCCCATGGAACTGCATCATCCGTTCGTAAAGGAATTCCCGCAACACCGCGAAACCATCCGCTCGCTCCGGCTCGGCGACGGGAAGTTCCGCGCGATGTTCGAGGAATATCACCTGCTCGACGACGAAATCTGCCGCATCGAGGACGACGTGGAATACGCCAGCGACCAGCAGATTGACGAGTTGAAATTCAAGCGCGCGAAGCTCAAGGACGCGCTCTGCGCCGCCGTGAAAAAGCACGAGGCGGCGCTGGTGCATTAGTTTAAACGGCATCAGCGCCCAACCGGAGTTGGTCAAAGGCGAAGCTTCATCGCCGCCATCATCATTTTTTTATTCCACCTTGGAAAATATTCACCCGGCTGCGAACAGGTTTCGCAGCCGGGTGGTTTGTTTGTAAGTTCAGTGCGAATTGTGACTGTCGTGCTCCGCCTTCCGTTTCGCCGCCTCGGCGATGACTTTTTCCGCCGCCTCGCGCGGCATTTCCTCGTAGTGGCTGAACGCCTCGGTGTGGACGCCCGCGCCGCCGGTCAGCGAGCGCAGCGTGCTCGAGTAATGATAAAGTTCGGCCGTCGGCACGCTGGCCTTGATGACCTGAAACGCGCCCTCGGCTTCGATGCCCATGATTTTTCCCCGCCGCGAGGACAAATCGCCCATGACCTTGCCCATGAAAGTCTCCGGCACTTGGATCTCGACGGTTTCAATCGGCTCCAGCAGCAGCGGCTTCGCGGCGGTGAACGCTTCTTTGAATGCGAAGTAGCCGGCGATCTGAAACGCGATGTCCTTCGAGTCCACCGGGTGCATCTTGCCATCGTAGAAATCAATCTTCACATCCGTCACGCGGCAGCCGGCGATGACGCCTTCGTTGCAGACCTGCGCCACTCCTTTTTCGACGGAGGGCACAAAGTTGCGGTCCACATTCTGCCCGACGAGCGACTGGGTGAATTCCACGCCGCTGTCGCGGGGCTTCGGCTCGATGCGCATCCAGACTTCGGCGAACTGGCCCGCACCGCCGGTCTGTTTCTTGTGACGATACTTTGATTCGCCCTTGCCCTTGATCGTCTCGCGATATTTCACACGCGGCTCGGCGAGTTCGACGTGGACGTTGTATCGGCGGCGCAAACGGTCGGCAACCACTTCCAAGTGCAACTCGCCCTGCGCGGAAATAATGGTTTGGTGCAGCTCGCTGTCCACGACGTAAAGAAACGTCGGGTCTTCCTCGTGCAACGCGGCGAGACCGGTGGCGATCTTGTCTTCCTCGCCTTTTACCTTGGCAACGAGCGCGGCGTGGATGTTCGGCTTGGGATAAACCACCTTCGGCAGCGTCACGGGATGTTTCAGCGTGCACAGCGTGTTGCCGATGTGCGTGTCCTTGAGCTTCACGACCGCGCCGATGTCGCCCGCGCCGAGCGAGTGAACCGCCTCGCGGGTCTGGCCGTTGAGCAGGAAAATCTGGCCGACGCGTTCGGTAACCTTGCGGTCGCTGTTAAATAAATCCGTGCCGGTGGTGACCGAGCCGGAATAGACGCGGAAGAATGACAGCTCGCCAAATTGCGCCTCGGTCATGTGCTTGAAGATGTAGGCCACGGTTTCGCTGTTGTCGAGAATGACCTCGGTTTCGTTGCCGTTGGCGTCAATCGCGGGAACATTCTTGCGATCCACCGGCGACGAGCCGTATTTGGCGATGAAATCCATCAGCCGCGCGACGCCGATATTTTTTTCCGCCGAGGCGGCGAAGAGCGGGATGAACAATTCCTTTTGCACCGCCGCGTGGATGCCGGCGCGGAATTCCTCCTCGGACAAACCGCCCTGTTCAAAATATTTGCTCATCAGCGTGTCGTCGGATTCGGCGATGTGTTCGATGAGTTCGTTGTGCAGTTGCTTCACGCGTTCGCCGAGTTCGCCGGTGGCGGGTTCCTCGATGTATTTGCCGGAGCCGTCGGTGACGTAGGTGACGATCTCATTGCGCAGCACATCGAGCGTGCGGTTGAAGCCGGGGCCGGCGTTCACCGGCACGCTCAGCGGAAAAACATGCCGGCCGAAATGTTCCTGCGCCGACTTCAGCACGGCGGCGAAGTCCACATTCTCCCGGTCGAGCGCGTTGACGACGATCATTTTCGGGATGCCGTAACCGGTGGCGTAATTCCACACGCGGTCGGTGCCCACGCCGAGGCCGTGCTGCGCGTGAATGACCACGAGCGCGAAATCGCCCACGCGTAGCGCCCCCAATCCTTCGCTGATGAAATCCAGGTAGCCGGGCGTGTCAATCAAGTTGAACTTTTTGCCGGCCCAGTCGGCGTGCATGAGCGTGGCGGAGACGGAAATCTGCCGCTGCTTTTCGCTGACGTGATAATCGGATACGGTCGTGCCGTCGGCGATGCTTCCCATGCGCGAGATCACCCCCGCGCAGCGAAGCATCGCCTCGCTCAACAGGGTTTTGCCGGCCGAGGCGTGGCCGACGAGGGCGAAGTTGCGGATTTCAGCGGGCGGATAATTTTTCATAAGCCGGATTCACATAAGGTTTCCTGGTTGGAAGCGGGAATGATGACGGGGACATTTCACATCCAAACCGGCATGGATGACAAGACCAAATTTTCGCCTGCCGCCAGCGCCGGGCGAAACGAACCGGCGGTTTCAGGCGCGGCGTTTCCGTGCAGTTTTTCCCGCCGCGAGAAATTTCTCCGCGTATTTGCCGAGCAGGTCGGCTTCCAGGTTCACCGCGTCGCCGATTTTCCGTTCGCGCAACACAGTGATCTCGAACGTGTGCGGAATGATCCAGATGCGGAAACCATCCTTCTGCACGGCCGCGACGGTCAGGCTGATGCCGTCCACCGCAATCGAGCCTTTGGAAACAACGTAGCGCATCACCTCCGGCGGCGCGGCGATGTCGAGGACATGATCCTTGCCGGCGCGTTCCCAGCGGATGATTTTGCCGAGGCCGTCCACGTGGCCGGTCACGAAATGCCCGCCGAGCTCGCCGTTCGCGCGGAGCGAGCGTTCGAGGTTCACGAGCGAACCCACTTTGGCGAATTGAAAATTGGTCCGCTGCCAGCTTTCCTGGAGCAAATCAAATTGAATGAGCTTTGATTTTCCGCGCGGGGTGACTTTCACCGCCGTCAGACAGCAGCCGTTGACCGCCACGCTGCCGCCGAGCTTCAAGCCGCGTCCGCAAACGCCGGCGCGCACGGTCAGTTCTATGGATTTTTTTGTCGGCGTGATTTTTTCGATGACGCCCGCTTCTTCGACAATGCCGGTGAACATAAGCAAGTGATGTTGCAGGTTAAAGGTTGAAAGTTGCAAGTTTTTCGCACGGCAATATGGAACTTTCAACCTTCAACTTTTAACCACCTTCGCCGTCAGCAGCAAATCGCCGCCCAGCCTGCGCCATTCCACGTCGCGGAGCTGAAGCGCGTCGGCCAGGCTTTCCGCGCCGTCGCCGGCAACACTTTTTCGCGCATCGCGTCCGCCCAAAATTTTCGGCGCGTAAAAAAACGCCACGCGCTGCGCGAAACCGCCGAGCAGAAACGAAGCGTTCACCTCGCCGCCGCCTTCCACCAGCAGGCTCGTGATATTTTCCGCACCGAGTTTTTTCAATAGCCACCGCAAATCAATTGTGGATTGCGGATTGCGGATTGCGGATTGGGAAATGGGCGCAACGATGACATTTACCTTTTTTGCCAAAGCCGCAACGCGCTTCTTCGGCGCAAGCTTGCCGACCACAATGGACGTCTGCGCCGCAAACTCGTCGCTCGCGACTTTTGATGTCAGCGGCGTCCGCGCCAGTGAATCCAGCACGAACCGACGAAGCATTTTTTCATCCAGCATTCCGCCTTCTTCATTCTGCCTTCGCACCGTCAAGCTCGGATTGTCCGCCAGAATCGTATTGATGCCGACGAGAACCGCGTCGCTGCCCTGGCGCAGTTTCATGCCGTGCGCGCGGGCTTTTTCGCCGGTGATCCATTTCGATTCGCCACTTGCTGTGGCGATTTTTCCGTCCAGCGTCATCGCCGCTTTCACGGAGACGAACGGCGTGCGGTGGACGATCCAGTGGTTAAACGCCTCATTTAGCTTCGCGCACTCCTCGCCCAAAATTCCGTGAACAACTTCAATTCCCACACGGCGCAAAATCTTAAAACCTTTGCCCGCGTGTTTCGGATTCGGATCGGTCGCGCCGATGACAACCTTTTTGATTCCCGCCGCGATGATGGCGTCCGTGCAAGGCGGTGTTCGACCGTGCGTGCAGCAAGGTTCCAGCGTGATGTAAAGCGTCGCACCGCGCGGCGAGTGGCCGCGTTTTTGCGCGTCGCGCAGCGCCTCGATTTCCGCGTGCGGCAAGCCCGCGCGCCGGTGCCAGCCGCGCCCGATGATTTTTCCGCCCTTCACCAGCACCGCGCCGACCATCGGGTTCGGCGAAGTCGCGCCATAGCCGCGTTTGGCCAGGCGCAATGCCAGGAGCATCGATGTCAGGTCATTCTTCAAACAAAGCCTGCGCGAATTGTTTGGCGTCGAACGGCTGCAGGTCGTCCGGCTGCTCGCCGAGGCCGATGAATTTGATGGGCAGGCCGAGTTCCTTCTGGATCGCCACCACCATGCCGCCTTTGCTGGTGCCGTCGAGCTTGGTCACGATCAGGCCGGTGAGCGGCACGGCCTTGTGGAATTCGCGCGCCTGGTTCAGCGCGTTCATGCCCGTGCTGCCGTCGAGCACCAACAGCACTTCATGCGGCGCGCCCGCAAGCTGCTTGCCGATGACGCGGTGCAGCTTCTGCAATTCCTGCATCAAATTATGCTTGGTGTGCAGCCGGCCCGCCGTGTCGATGAACAGGTAATCCGCCTTGCGCGCCTGCGCGGCGGTGACGGCGTCGTGCGCCACGGACGCGGCGTCCGCGCCGTAAGCGCCGGCAATGACTTCGACTTTTAAGCGCGTTCCCCAAAGTTTGATCTGCTCAATCGCTGCGGCGCGAAACGTGTCGCACGCGGCGAGCAGCACGGATTTTTTCTGCGCCTGAAAATAATGCGCGAGCTTGGCGCTGGTCGTGGTCTTGCCCGTGCCGTTCACACCGACAATGGAAATCACGCAAACGCCGCCGGGAATTTCGCGGAGCTTCGGATTGTTCGCGGAAAGACTTTTCTCAATCTCCGCGCACGCGATGGCGAGATAATCCAATCCCGCCGGGCCTTGCGTTTCATAAGCCTTCTTCACCGCCGTCACGATTTGCGTGGTCATGGCCAGGCCGAGATCGGCGGCGATGAGCGCGTGCTCGATTTCTTCCAGCGACTCAGCGGTGAGCTTGGGCGAGCGCGTGACGATGCGCTTGATTTCGTGCGTGAGCTTGGCGTGCGTCTTGGCGAGGCCGGCTTTGAATTTGGCGAACAGACCCATGTTTTGAAGGAAGAATTAAGAATGCAGAATGAAGAAATTATTTTGCGGCGGCCGCCCGGTGCTTTTCATCGGCTGATTTCTTGGCGGCAAAGAGTTTTTCAACGTGCTCGTAAGGCAGCTTGACGGTGCCGATGAGCGGGGCCTTTTTGCTGAAACCGTGACAGTCGGAACCGCCGGTGACAAGCAGATGATATTTGTCGGCGATTTCCAGATAGCGCTCGGACATCACGGTGGAATGCTTGGTGTGAAAACATTCAATACCGTCCAGACCGGCGTTCACCAGGTCGGGAATGATGTCGTCGGTGCGGTTCAAGCCGGGATGCGCCATGACCGCCAAGCCACCGGCCTGATGAATCAACTCGACGCCTTCCAGCGCGGACATTTTTGTTTTGGGCACCCACGCGGGCCGGCCCTTTTTCAGAAAACGCTCGAACGCCTCGTCGAGGTTCGCGACGAGTCCGGCTTTCACCATCGCGCGCGCGACATGCGGCCGGCCGGGCGATTTGCAATTGGCGAGCGCGAACACATCTTCGGCCTTGAGGGGCACGCCCAACTTATTGATGGCCGCGACCATTTCACGGATGCGGTTCTGACGGACGGATTGGAATTCAGCAATGCGTTTGAGCAAAACTTTGTTCTGCGTATCCACGAGGTAGGCCAGAATATGAACTTCCGTGTCCTCGTGCTCCGCCGTCAGCTCGGTGCCGGGAATGAATTCCATCTTTGCTGCCGCACAGGCCGTGGCCGCGCGCTCACAACCTTCGACCGTGTCGTGGTCGGTCAACGCAATGGCGGCAAAACCGAGTTTGCTCGCGCGCTCCACCAGTTCCTCCGGCGTGAACGTGCCGTCGGAAAAAAGCGTGTGCAAATGGAGGTCGGCAAATTTCATTTCACGGTTTTCGCCGGGCGGAGGATTTCGCCGCGAATTTTGTCGAGGATGCCATTCACAAACTTGCCGCTGTCCTGCGTGGAGAATTTTTTGGCGATGTCCACCGCCTCGTTGATGCTCACCACCGGCGGGATGTCCTCGCGATGGAGCATCTCATAAATTGCCAGCCGCATGATATTGCGGTCCACGGCGGCGATGCGATGAAAATCCCAGTTCTTCGCGTGGCTCTTGATTTTTTCGTCAATCGCGTCGCGGTGCTCCAGCGTGCCGCGGATGAGTGGTTCGGCGAACAGGCGCGTCTCCGCCTCCTCGACCGTGGGCGGCGGCAGTTCAAATTTTTCGCCCCAATGCGACACGCCCTTTTCGTCCTCGATGGCGGCGGCGCGCTGGGAATTCCAGAACAGCGCCAACTCCTGCTCCAGGTTTTCCGGCGGGTTCAGGTCATGCTGAAACAGAAATTGCACTGCGCGTTCCCGCGCTTCGCGTCGTTTGCCCATAAGCCAAAGTCTAAAGCCTGAAGGCTAAAGTCTAAAGTCAAATCACACGCGCTGACTTTGGACGTTGGACTTTGGACTTTGAACTGGTTAAATTTTACGCATGAGCAAAGTCACGAAACTGCTGCACACGCGCTACCGGGTAAACGACTTGGAACGCACGGTGAAATTTTACCGCGACGTCCTTGGTCTTGAGGAGATCAAGCGCCACAAGTCGCCGCGCGGCTCGGAACTGGTTTTTTTGAAAGCTCCGGAAAGCGACGAGGAGATTGAAATCTGCTTTTTCCCCGGCAGTGAACCCGCGAAATGCCAGCCTGATCTAACGCATCTGGCGTTCGAAGTGGATAGCCTCGAAGAATTCGCCAAGCACCTTGCGAAGCTCGGCCTGAAATATTCCGACGGTCCGACCACGAGTTCCAGCGGAACGACGTTCGCGTTCATTGACGCACCCGAAGGCTACGAAATCGAACTAATCCAGAAAAAACTGTAGCGGCGGTCTATGACCGTCACCGGCGCTCAAAAAGCGTCATTACTACCATCAACTCTCAACTAAAAACTATCAACCAACCAAAATGAGCGTTCTCATCGTCGGCACCACCGCACTCGATTCCATCAAAACCCCCACCAAGGAAAATCCGCGCCTGCTCGGTGGCTCAGCCAGTCACGCGGCGGTCGCGGCCAGTTTTTTTTCGCCGGTAAAACTAGTCGGCGGCGTCGGCGAAGATTTTCCACCGAAATACATCGAGCTGTATCGCAAGCACAAGATTGACCTCGCCGGCTTGCAGATTTTGCCGGGAAAAACTTTCCATTGGTCCGGCGAATACGAGGTGAACATGAACAACCGCCGCACTCTCGCGACGGAGCTAGGCGTGATCGAAACCTTCATGCCGAAGCTGCCGGCGGCGTATCAAAATGTGGCGTTCGTGCTGCTTGGCAATATTGCGCCGGCATTGCAGCTCTCCGTGCTCGACCAGATGAAGAAGCCGAAGTTCGTCGTGGCCGACTCGATGGATCTCTGGCTGAACATCGCGTTGCCGGACTTGCTGAAGCTCCTCAAGCGCTTGGACGGCTTCGTGCTGAACGACAGCGAGGCGGAACTGCTCACGAAGGAAGACAATATTTTCGTGGCGCTGAAAAAAATCCACAAGCTCGGACCGAAGTATGTCATCGTAAAAAAAGGTTCGCATGGCTCCATTCTCTCCGGGCCGAAGGGCATCTTCATCTGCCCGGCGTATCCGCTGCACACCGTGGAAGACCCGACCGGCGCGGGCGATTCCTTCGTCGGCGGTCTGATGGGTTACCTCGCCACCGCCAAAGGCTCGATTGATGCGAATATCCGCCGCGCGATGGTCTACGGCAGCGTCACCGCGTCGTTCTGCTGCGAAGGTTTCGGCCTAAATCGCACAACGAAGACCAAGCGCGCCGACATCGAAAAGCGCGTGAAGGCACTGGAAAAGCTGACGGAGTTTTAATCCGTGAAAGCTGTCATTCTCGCCGCCGGCAAAGGCACGCGCATGAGGGAGCTCACCAACGAGCTGCCCAAGCCCATGCTTCGCGTGCAGGGCAGACCGATCCTCGAACACATTGTCGCAGGCGTCGTCGCGGCGGGCGTCCGCGAGATTTTCATCGTCACCGGCTGGCGCGCGGACGTGATCGAAAATCATTTCGGCGATGGCAAGAAATTCGGCGCGACCATTTCCTTCGGCCGGCAAATCGTGCAGGACGGCACAGGCAAGGCGCCGGAACTCGCGAAGAATTTCATCGGCGGCTCGCCGTTTCTGCTGACTTACGGCGACATTCTGGTCGCACCGGACACGTATCCGCAAATGTGCCGGCGCTTTGGCGAGGGCGATTTTGCAGGCATCATCACCGTCACGCCCGGCGAGGACGTGACGAAGGGCGGCCTGAGTTTTTTCGACGAACAATTCTGCCTGAAGCGTCTCGTGGAAAAACCGTCGCCCGAACAGTTGGCGCAATTGCGCCGCGACGGCTGGCTCCGGCCCGGCGTTCCGGCGTGGTATAACGCGGGCATCTATATTTTCCGTCCGGCGATTTTTGAATTCACCGCACGCCTGCAAAAATCGGCGCGCGGCGAATACGAACTGACCGACGCCATCAGCGCGCTCATCGCCGGCGGGCAGAAACTGGCCGGCCTGGAAATCCAGGGCCGCTGGGTAGACGTGCGCGATCCCGAAACGCTGGCGAAGTTGGACGCCGAAAATTAGACAGAATTGACCGAATTTTTAGAAATAAATTTTTGCCGCCAGAATTTTGTTAATTTTAATTCTGTAAATTCTGTCTAAAGTTTTTTCACGAAACGAACTTCGGCTCGAACACCGGGCCGAGGTTGTGCTTCGTCAGCAGCTCGCAGAATTTTGCGATGCCGCGCTTTTCGTCCTCGGCGAGATGGAAATGGATGTGGCACTGAAAATAATCGCGCCGGAATTCCTCATCGTATTCCTCACGGGTTTCGATGATGCCGTCCAGCGTCTGCATGCCAAACCGCTTCGCGTCGCGCAATTCCTGGCGCAGCGCCAGGTTCTCAACGCCGCGCCGCAGCGCCCAGACCGCGTAAACAAAGGGCAGCTTCGTGAGTTCGTGCCAGGCAAAGCCAAGATCGAAAATTTCGTGCGCGTGCGGCGCGCGCTGGAAATCAATCGCCCGGTCGCCAATGAGCAGAACGAAATCTTTTTCCTGCGCCGCATCGTAATTTTCCAGCGGCACAAATTTGGGGAACAGATTTTTCTCAGCAAGCAAAACTTTCAGCAAATTCACGCTCGTGAGCGACGCGGTGTCGCAAAAAATTTCCTCCGCCTCCGCCAGCGGTTTTTTGTGCGCGAGCAGGACGCTGTAAACTTCGCCGAGTGACGCGATGGCGGTGCCATCAAGGAGGTCGTAGCGATCATTCAGCAGCACTTCGGTGATGCTGACGAGCGCGGCGTCGAGTTCGTCGCGCCGGAGCATTTCGGCAAGTTTGGCGGGTGTGGCGAAAATAACTTCGCCCTCGATGCCGCGCGTGAGCGGCACGGCGTTCAGATATTTGACTGAGCCGATGCGGAATTTTGGGCTGTCCGATGGCATGACTATTCGGGCCGCGAGCTGATGACCACTTTTAACGCCGAGGATTTTCCCGGCGCGAGCGTGATTTTGTTCTGCTTCACGTTGCCGGACTCCACGCAGACCATTTGCGCGTGCTCCGCCGGATCGAAGTCGTCCGGCAGTTTTTGCGTCGTCCACGGATTCCAGACGACCGTGGAATTAGAGCCGAATTTTTCCACACGAATGACTCGCTTCAATTGTTCGTCGTGGATTTCCACGGCGGCGGTGCTGTCGGGATAAATCCGGTTCGTCTCTTTGGTGATGCGCAGCACCGGATCGTTTTCCACTTTCAGCTCGCCGTTGCCGCCGGCCGCATTGTCGTTGAATGGCGTGCCTTGCAGACCTGAAATGCTCACCGCTCCAATGTCACCGGCATGAAAGTAAGTGTGCAGGCAGTTCTCAAATTCAATTGTCTCGCCGCAGGAATCATTCGCCGCAATCAACTCCATCGTGAGCGTGTCGGCCACGGTGACGATGAATTCCGTCCGCAGATTTTTCCAAGTATCGCGGCCGGAAATCTGCGGCAGCGCAAACGTCAACGTCACCGCACCGTTGGGCGCGACTGAATTGTTCACCAGTTGCCAGGTTGAACTGCGCGCGAAGCCGTGCGACGGCTCACCGTCGCGGTTGCCGAACCACGGAAAACAAATCGGCACGCCGCCGCGAATCGGCTTGCCCGGCACGAAATAACTTTTGCGGCTCAAGAAAATCAGCGGCGGCCCGCCATTTTTCTGGAAGCCGGCGACGTGCGCGCCGTGCGGATAGATTTCCGCCGTGCTCCACGGCGTGATGATTCTCATCAGCGGCAACCCGCCGTTGCCGGCAACCAATTCGAAAGGTTTTGCATTCATAAAATCAGCGTCCAAATAAATCCATTTGCGGTGCCGGCGCGAGCGATTTCAATTTCTCGCCATCCTGCTGACGGCGGCCCTGGCGCACGTTGCCTTCCGGCGTGAGCTCGGATTCTTCAAGGTTGCCGAGAATCTGCTTGGCGCGCTCCAGAACTTCCTTCGGCACGCCCGCGAGCCGCGCGACCTGGATGCCGTAGCTTTTGTCCGTGCCACCCTCGACAATTTTTCGGAGAAACACAATTTGGTCATGCCACTCGCGCACGGCGACGTTGAAGTTTTTGATGCGCGGCAAGCGTGCGGCGAGTTCGGTCAGCTCGTGGTAGTGCGTCGCAAACAAAGTTTTTGCGCCGACATGATTGTGCAGATGCTCGACGATGCTCCACGCCAGCGAGAGGCCGTCGAACGTGCTCGTGCCGCGGCCGATTTCATCCAAGACGATGAGACTGCGCGGGGTGGAATTGTTCAGGATGTTCGCCGTTTCGGTCATCTCCACCATGAAGGTGGATTGCCCGCGCGACAAATCATCGCTCGCGCCGATACGCGTGAAGATGCGGTCCACCAAATCAATCCGTGCTTCCGCCGCCGGCACAAAACTGCCCGTGTGCGCGAGCAGCGCGAGCAGCGCCACCTGTCGGATGTAAGTGGATTTGCCCGCCATGTTCGGCCCGGTGATCAAAGCGATTTGGGGAATTGCGGATTTGTCTTGCGCGTCCGTCGGCTTTTCAATCCGCAATCCGCAATCCGCAATCGCCAATCCGGTGTCGTTCGGCACGAAGCGTTCCTCGACGAGCTGCTGTTCCAAAACCGGATGCCGGCCATCGCGAATTTGCACGACGCCTTCGTCGGCGACTTGCGGGCGGCAATAATTATGCAGCCGCGCCGTTTCTGCGAATGACGCCAACAAATCCAACTGTGCCAGCGCGGAGGCGGTCAGCTGGATTTTTGGCAACTGGCCCAAAACTTCTTCGCGCACACGTTGAAAGATTTCGTATTCCAGTTTCACGCCACGTTCTTCCGCACCGAGGATTTTGCCTTCCATTTCCTTCAGCTCCGGCGTGATGAAGCGCTCGCCGTTGGCGACGGTCTGCTTGCGGTGATAATGCGGCGGCACTTTGTCGAGATTGGATTTGGTGACTTCAATGTAATAACCAAAAACAGAATTGAACCGGACTTTGAGCGAGGAAATTCCGGTGGCCGCGATTTCATCCGCTTGCAGCTTGGCAATCCAATCCTTGCCACCACGCTGCGCAGTGCGGAGTTCGTCGAGCGCGGTGTCGAAGCCGTCGCGGATCATGCCGCCTTCCTTGATCGGCAGCGGCGGCTCGTCCACGATGGCGCGGGAAATCAATTCTACCAAATCAGGCGATTCGGAGATTTGCGAATCCAATTCTGCAATCAAGCTGGTGGGGTGAGCGTCCTCGCGAACCATCGGCACTTCTTGAACCAAAGATTCGGCTCGCGGGGACGCTCGCCCCACAGTGGCCAAGGTTTGCTTCAGCGCGGGAATTTGTTCGAGCGCGAGTCGCAGCGCGACCAAATCGCGCGCATTGCCGCTGCCGGAACTCAGGCGGCCGAGCGTGCGTTCCAAATCTCGCACCTGCGCGAGTTGCTGGCGAAAGGCGTCGAGACCGAAGGAATTATTGATGAACGTTTCCACCGCATCCTGCCGTCGCCGGATCGGTTCCACTTTGGCGAGCGGCTGCGAAAGCCATTGCCGCAACAGCCGCGCGCCCATCGGCGTGACGGTTTTATTGAGCGCGCCGTAAAGCGAGGCGTTGCGCGGCGCATCGTGATGCTGCGGCTCGAGAATTTCCAGATGCCGCAGCGTCGTGTAATCCAACGTGAGGAAATCGCTCCGCTGATAAAACGAAATGCGTGTGAGGTGCTTCACATCGCGGCGCAAATTTTGTGTGAGATAGTGCAGCGCGCCGCCCGCCGCGCCGATGGCGGCAGTCTTGTCTTTCAGGCCAAAGCCGTCGAGCGACGCGACCTTGAACTGCTCCTTCACCGTGAAGAACGCGGTTTCCGGCGCAAACGTCCAGTCGTCGTAGCCGCTCAAAATCCGGAATGCGCCGCGCAATAAATCGCGGAGCACAGTGGCTTCGGTGGGGAAAATAATTTCTGCCGGGCGCAGCCGTTCCAGCTCGGCGAGCAGCGCGGAATCGTTTTCCAATTCCGTCGTCAGAAAATCGCCGGTGGTCAAATCCACCAGCGCGAGGCCGAAGATTTTTCCGCTGGGATAAACGGATGCCAGAAAATTGTTTCGTTCCGCGACGAGCATCCGCTCATCAAAATGCGTGCCGGGCGAGAGGATTTGCGTGACCTCGCGTTTGGTCAACTGGCCGGGCCGGGCATCTTCCATTTGATCGCAGATGGCGACCTTGCGACCGCTTTTCAAAATGCGGGCGATATAGCCATTGGCGGCGTGATGCGGCAGGCCGCACATCGGCACGCCGTTGCGAGCGGTGAGCGAGAGGTTGAGGAGCTGCGCGCCAGCCTGGGCATCCTCAAAAAACATCTCGTAGAAATCGCCGAGGCGGAACAGCAGCAGCGCGTCCTTCGGCAGTTCGCCTTTGATGCGGCGATACTGCGCCATCATGGGCGTGAGTTGGGCTTCGGCGGACATTGCGGCGGACACGTTACGCGGGAAAATTCATCAGGTCGAAACGAAATTGTTCACAAAACCAAATTCACTTCGCCGCCCGGTCGAGCCGCAGCAGTTCCGCGCTGTAACCCTGTCGGAAGGTTGGATACTTGAACCGGTGGCCAAGCTCCATTTTCAGTTTGCGATTGGAGACGCGCTTGTTGGTCACACCGCGCCGCCGGGTGTCGTCGGGATTTTCCGGCACGGACGGCGGAAGCGGCTTGTCCACGGCCTGCGCGAGCCACTGGAAAAAATGCAACTGGCTCACCGGCTCGTCGTCCACGGCGTTGTAAATCTCGCCGGCGCGTCCGTTTTTCAACGCGGCGACGATGCAGCCGACCAGGTCGTCGCGGTGGATCATGTTCAGGCAGCGCGAACCGTCGCCTTCGATGTGCGCGGCGTCTTTGAGAAATTGTTTGAACCAATGGCCGCGATCCGGTCCGTAGATTCCGGCGACACGCAGAATCACCGCCGGGAACTTCCGTTCCGCCACCGCCGCCAGCAAAACCCTTTCCGTCTCAACCAGAATTTTTGAAGTTTCGGCCAGCGGCTCGGTCGGGCTGGATTCTTTTACCTGCGCCCCGTCGTTCTGGCCGTAAACGCTGGTGCTGCTGGTGTAGACAAATTTCTCCGGCGGATCCGGCGCGAGCCAGTCAATCAGGTGGCGCGTGCCTTCCAAATATATCTGCCGGTAATTCTCCGCGTCGCCGCCGGCGGCGACGCAGTTCACGACCCAGTCGAAATCGTGCGGCAGCTTCGCCAGCGTTGCGGGCCGAGTCACGTCGCCGACGAGCGGCTGGATGCCGGCAGCAGGCAATTCAGCTGCCGCTGCCGGATTTCGTCGCAGCCCGAAAACTTCATGGCCGAGCCGGACGAGTTCCGCTCCGAGCGGCACGCCGACATAACCGCAGCCGACAATTAAAACACGCATGAAATTTATGATTTACGATTTTTGATTTATGATTGCTCCGCCAACCGCGGCTTCGGGCAAATCGTAAATCGTAAATCATCAATCGTAAATGCTTCAGTCCATGACGGCGGCGTAGCGCAGGCCGCGCGTGCTCACGCGGAGTTCCTGGAAACCAAACTCCTCCATGACGGCCTCGTAAATCAGCACGCCGGTCAGGATCACGTCCGCGCGGGTTTTCGGCAGGCCGGGGATTTCCTTGCGATCCACCAGCGGCAGTTTCCACAGATTTTTCCGGTGCGCGACGATCTGGTCAAAGCTCAAAACCGCGCGCTCGATTTTCTCGCGGTCGAAACGGTCCAGTTTTTTTTCAACCCGCACCAGGATGCTCGTCGTGCCGCCGGTGCCGACGAGCCGGATGCCACCGGTTTTATTTTTCAATCCGGGTGCCAGGTGCGGCCGGACCTCGCGGTTGAGGAAATTCTTCAGCCAGTCGCGGCATCCGGCAAACTCGCCGCGCGTCGGCGGATCGCTGTGCGGGAACTGTTCCATCAGCCGGACCGTGCCGAGCGGAAAACTGTGCGCGAAACTTTTTTTCGCTCCGTGACCTAAAATAAATTCCGTGCTGCCGCCGCCAACGTCGAGCAGCAGCAGCGGCTGCCCGGCAAGCTCCGCGTCGGTCGCCACGCCCTGAAACACCCATTCCGCCTCGCGCGCGCCGGAGATGATTTCCGTTTTCAGGCCGCACGCGCGTTCGATGGAAGTCGTTAAATCGCCAGGGTTCACGGCATCCCGCGCGGCGCTGGTGGCGATGACGCGGATGGACGCGGCGCTTTTTTCGCGGGCGGTTTCCGCGAATTCCCAGACGGCTTCGGCGGTGCGGGCGATGGGTTCAGGCTGGAGCCGGTGCGTTTCGTAGAAGCCCTTGCCGAGGCGCGTCTGCCGGCTCTCCTCCAGCACCGGCTGCACGTCGCGGCCACGCACGTCGGCCACCAACAGCTTGACCGAGTTGGTGCCCACATCAATGACGGCGCGGCGGACGGTTTCCATGAGGTGCCAGATTACAAAGGTCAATTACGAAAGCCCAAGCGAATAAATGTTACAAATTGGGGGGCGGTTTTTGAGGCATCCGGTTCAACCGACGCGAAAGTGAATTTTTTTTATTTTTTCCAAACCGAAACTGTATTGCATTCGCTTGAGAATTTCTTTGCGATGATAACGGATGATTTCATATTTCCAGACATCGCTGTCCACCGTTACAAACAAAGTTCCCTTGCAGATATTTACCGGCTGCGCATGCGCCGTAACACCGGGTTCAATGGATTCATTCCAGACCTTTACAATTTCAATGTCGGCCCGGCGCGAATCCATTTTCAAATCCGCCAGGACATTGGAAATAACTTTATCCGCTGTGCGAGCGGACGCGGCGCGCATTTTCTCCAGCGGCGCAAGGTCCACGCCGCGCCACTGCGCGAGGACTTTCTGGCGGGCGGAAGTTTTTCTGGGCGGCGGCATTAAAACAGTTTTAAATTTTGAATTCTTGATTTTCAATTTGAACTAAAAATTCAAGATTAAAAACTAAAAACTCAGGTTTTCAATTTCGGCTAGACAAATCCCTCCGCCGGGCGCGTCATTATGAAAATGCCCGGCGGAAACGACATCGAACGGCTCTACGACGAGCACGCGCAGCCGCTTTACGCCTTTCTGCTGAATTTCACGCGCAACGAACCGGATACGCGCGACCTGCTCCAGGAAATTTTCGTCAAACTCGCCCGCGAACCGAAGCTGCTCGCCGGTGTCCGCGAGGAACGCGCCTTTCTCATCCGGCTCGCTCACAATGCGGCGATTGACCTGATGCGTCGGCGCGGCACGCGGGACCGGACGAGGGAAAATTTTGCCGCCGAAATGATTTCGCCGTTCGCGCCGACGAGCGATCCTGATGAAAAAGTCTATCGCGAAGAACTGGCGGTAGCGCTCGGTGAATTGCCGGAGGAACAGCGCGCCGTGGTGCATTTGAAGTTGTGGGAGGGTCTGACATTCGAGGAAATTGCCGCCGCGCTGGAAATTCCGCCGAACACCACCGCCAGCCGGTATCGCTACGCGCTAGACAAATTGCGCGGTCGGCTGCGTCCACTTTACGAGGAAATGAAGAACGCCGAATGATGAATGATGAATGATGAAGCAGATCAATTTGAACAACGGCTGGGCCGCCAGCCACTGAAGTCGATTCCCGCCGAGTGGCGTGCGGAAATTCTGACGGCGGCCCGCGCCGCGCAACCTTCCCGTCACGTCTGGCTGTCAACCCTCAACTCTCAACTCTCAACTGTCTTCTGGCCACATCCAAAAGCCTGGGCCGGGCTGGCGACAGTCTGGGTTTTTATCTTCGCCTTGAATTTCTCGATGCGCGACACGTCTCCGCGCGTAGCGGAAAAATCCGCGCCGCCGTCTCCGGAGGTGATGGTGGAATTGAAAAAGCAGCAGCTTTTGTTCGCCGAACTGGTTGGTCCACGCGAGTTGTCGGACGCTGACCGGCAGAAATTGTTCGCGCCGAAACCGCGCAGCGAATGCGTGGAAATTCTGGCCACGTAGATTTATGGACGAAAAACCGAAAAGCATCTGGAAAAAATCGTGGAAAGCGCCGGGCTTGTTTGGCGCGTGGCTGGTCATCGTGGGGGCGACATTTTTAGTCCTGCTGGCCTTCGCGTTCTGGCAACAGAGCGGTCCGCCTTTCAACTGGCTTTTGGCGTTGTTCTATATGCTGCTTCTCGGCGCAATCGCAGCCACGATTTTTCTTTTGCTTTGGTTTTTTATCCGCTGTCTTTGCAATTGGAAAAATTTTCGCCGGTTTATTTTCGTTCTCGCGTGCCTCGCCACTTTGATCGCGCTGTTTTACGCCGAGGAAGACTGGCGCGGCAGGCATGACTGGGAAAAATACAAGCGCGAATGGGAAGCCAAAGGTGAAAAATTTGATTTTGCCGACTTCGTTCCGCCTTTCGTGCCGAATGATCAAAATTTCGCGCTGACGCCAATCGTATTCACCGGTTACGGCCAAATTTTGACGCGCGACGGAAAAGTGATTCCCCCAGACAAACGTGACACGAATTTTGTCAACCGGTTGAAAATGGACATTGTCCATAATTACGAAGATTCGCCGAAAGACGGTGACTGGCGGGTGGCCAAACCCACTGACTTGAAAAAGTGGCGGGATTATTATACCGCGCTGTCGGCGAAGTCGAACGAATTTCCCGTCGCGTCACAGCCACAGACGCCCGCAGCTGACGTGTTGCTGGCGTTGAGCAAACATGCTCCGGCAATTGAAGAATTGCGGCAGGCGGCTCAATTGCCCAGTTCACGCTTTCCGCTGGATTACGACATTGACGATCCGGCGGAAATTTTGCTGCCGCACCTGGCGGCTTTGAAGCAATGCAGCCTGGCCTTGCAATTGCGCGCCATTGCCGAACTGCAAAACGGCCAGAGCGAACAGGCCTTCGACGACGTGATGCTGGCTTTGCGACTGGCAGATTCCATCCGCACCGAACCGTTCATCATCACGCATCTCGTCCGCATCGCCATTTTGCAAATCACGCTTCAGCCGGTCTGGGAAGGTCTGGCGGAACACCAATGGTCGGACGCGCAACTCGCCGCGCTCGATGCGGAACTCGCGAAGCTGGATTTTCCGGCGGATTACGAATTTTCCGTCCGCAGCGAGCGCGCGGCACATGTGAAAATTGTTGATTGGCTGGAACAAAAGCGCAGCCGCTTTTGGGAATTGTTCAGCATGTTCAATGAGGATGAGCGGAACTTGATGAATAATTTCGGCCTGACGGTGGAAATCTATCTGATGCCCAAGGGCTGGTATTATCAAAGCCAAATAGTGCTGTCGCAAGTGCAGCAGCAGTGGGTTTTACCCATGGTGAACCCTGAACTGCAAACGGTTTCGCCGCAGGCGGCACGCGAATCAACTAACGCCGTCGGATCGTTGCGACCTTCGGGAATCAATTTATTCGCACGCCTGCTGCTGCCCGAGCTGGGTAATTACGCAAATAGAATTGCGTATGGACAGACGGCGGTAAATCTGGCGCGTGTGGCAATTGCGCTGGAGCGTTACCAGCTGGCGCACGGGGAATATCCCGGATCGCTCGACGCGCTCACGCCGCAGTTCATGAAAAAAATTCCTCATGATGTCATCGGCGGCCAGCCGCTGAAATATCACCGTGAGGCGGATGGCCGATTCGTGCTTTATTCCGTCGGCTGGAACGAAACGGACGACGGCGGCGTGGTGGCGTTCACCAAAGGCCAGACGCCGACCGTGGACATTTCGCAGGGCGACTGGGTCTGGCGTTATCCGGCAAAATAAAACTGCAAAAGACGAGACCCGAATTTCTCGAATTGGCACGATTTTATTCGGGCTGAATTGGTTCGTCGCAATTAGCGTAATCCGTGTCAGCTTTTATCTGTGTCCATCAGTGTCTATCTGTGGTTCAATTAGCTTGTGAACATCACGAATTTGAATCCCGACACGGACATCGGCGCAAGCTCTTGGCTGGTCGAGATTGACGGCCACCGCATCCTGCTCGACGCCGGCATGCACCCGAAACGCGAGGGCCGCGACGGGCTGCCGCTGTTCGGCAACGCCGGGCAGGCCGAGGTGGACGCGATCGCGATTTCGCACTGCCATCACGACCACGTCGGCGCGCTGCCGGTGGCGCTGCGGCATTTTCCCAAGGCGCACGTGCTGATGAGCGAGCTGAGCTATTTCATCATCGAGCGCGTGCTGCACAATTCCGTGAACGTGATGACGCGCCAGCGCGACGAGCTGGGCATCCGCGAATATCCGCTCTACACGCACGACGAGCTGGACGACATCGCGCCGCGTTTTCAAGCCTTCAAATACAACCGCGAAATTGAATGGGCGTCGTTCAACAAGATGCGCGCGGGTGTGTCCTCGCCGACGCTGGAATTTCTGGACGCCGGGCACACGCTCGGCTCGGCGGGCATCATGATCCGCGGCAAAAAGGAAACTTTGTTCTTCACCGGCGACGTGTGTTTCCATGACCAGACGATTTTGCGCGCGGCGCGGTTCGAGGACGTGAAGGCGGACGTGATGATCATGGAAACGACGCGCGGCAACCGCGCCGTGCCGGCTGGTTTTACACGCGAAAGCGAAATCGAGCGGTTGGTGGCCGCGATCCACAACGCGCTTAAACGCAAGGGCAGCGTGCTGATTCCGGCCTTTGCGCTCGGTCGCACGCAGGAAATCCTGGCACTGCTCGCCATGCTGATGCGCGAGGGAAAATTGAAGCCGCAGCCGATTTTCATCGGCGGGCTAGGCCGCGTGTTCACGGAGATTTACGATCTGGAGGCACACCGCACGCACCGGCAGCACACGAATCTGCAATTGAACCAAGCGCTGAATCTTCAGGTGCTGGAAAAAGGCCAGTCGGAAAACATGAAATTGTCTGGCGGAAAGATTTTCGTCATCACCGCCGGCATGATGAGTGAGAACACGGCGGCGCACAATCTGGCGATGCGCATGGCTGGCGACGAAAAGCACGCGATTTTTTTTGTGGGCTACGCCGATCCGAGCACGCCGGGCGGCCGGTTGAAGGCGGCGAAAGATGGCGAGACGTTTGTTTTTAGCCCGAGCGCCGGGCGCATGACGCGCAAATGCGAGATCCAGGATTTCGATTTGACGGCACATGCGAACCGCGAGGATCTGCTGGATTTTGTTGGCCAGGTTTCGCCGCGCGCGGTGCTGCTCGGCCACGGCGATGACGAGGCGCGCAACTGGTTCGAGGACCAGATCCGTTCGCGCCATCCCAAAATCAAAATCATCCAGCCGCAGTCCGGCAAAGCGGTGCAGGTGTAAATTCACCAGCCGCAATAATCAAACCGCCGGATGATTTTTCATCCAGCGGTTTTGGCTTTCAAAGCCGGATCAGTGGCCGTTGCCGCTGACAATGTTGCCAAGCTGGAAGATTGGCAGGAACATGCAGATGACCATGCCGCCGATGACCACGCCGAGGATGACAATCAAAATCGGTTCGAGCAGCGACATCAGGCCGGAGAGCGTGGATTCGATTTCCTCGTCCAGAAAGTTGGAGACGCGCTCGAGCATGTTGTCAATGTTCCCGGTCTGTTCGCCCGCGCTCATCATGCGGATGACCATGCTGGGGAAAATCGGGTTTTTGCCCAGCGCGGCGGAGATGCCTTCGCCGCGTTCGATGTCGGTGGCCGAGACTTTGATGGCCTTCTCCATGACGGTGTTGCCGACGGTTGAAGAGACGAT
>Ga0181528_10000721_pt1 | contig 22103 bp, 22 predicted proteins | sample PEATcosm2014_Bin_47_FD_119742 | JGI IMG/M metagenome (GOLD analysis project Ga0181528, IMG submission 119742) | Peatland microbial communities from MTU Mesocosm Facility, Houghton, MI, USA - PEATcosm2014_Bin10_10_metaG | ecosystem: Environmental > Terrestrial > Soil > Wetlands > Peat | place...
CGACGTCTCGTGGTGCACGAACCATATCCAGCCGCCGCGGGGGAGACGTTCCGCAAAGCGCAGGACCTGATTGATGTCAAAGAGTTGTCCCCAGGGAAGACGCATCCAGTCGAAGCGCAGGCGTGCGCGCTTTGCGTTGCCTGCAAGACGCTCGCCGAACTCACCGTTCGAGAGGACCATTCCCGTGGTGTCGAGCAGGGACAATTGCGCGGCGACGACCTCGTTGGACAGTGAGCCGGAGCCCAGAACCACTTGGACGTCGGCGGCGTTGGTAAGGCGGCAGAGGGCGGAGCGCACTTCCGCCATGCGCGTTAGGAAGATCTGCCCACGGTGGGAAACGGCAGTGCCGTTGAAAACCGCACGAACTTCCGGAGCCGGGGTGACCGGACCGGGGAGAAAATTGAAAACCTGGTGATCGGGTGGGGCGGAGTCGGTGAAGCTGCTCCGGAGTACCGGGCTGCGCTCGAGAGTCTGGCCGAATGCCTCGATCGTAAGGTACATCGGCTGGTATGAGGCCTGGTCTGTTCCGACCATCGGACCGAAAGGAATGAAGCCCAGGTGGCGGTACAACTTCGCCTGGCGGGTGGTGCCGGAGATGATGGCAATATCGTAGCCTTCGGTGAGGCAATGGCGGACGATGTGCTCGAAAAGCTGCGTGAAAACAATGGTCTTGCGAAACTCCGGCTCGACCGCGAGCAGGCGCACCTCGACGGGCGCTCGCCCCTTCGGGAGGTAGGCGTCGAGATTGGGCAATTTGCCGTCAAGGGAGAACGGTCGTTTGGCGCGCAACGCGAGCATTCCTACCAGGCGACGTGCCTGAAGGCAGATCAAATAGGTGTTTTCGGCGTGGAAGCGGTCGACCAAACGACCCTCGGGGTTGGGGTCGTGTTGCGGAATCTCATCGACGAATGTGCGATAATTGAGCCGATGGATCTGCTCAAATTCCCAGTCCTCAGAGGCAACCTTGAAGATGAGTTCGGTCGTGGACGGCGTTTCGTTCGACATAAGGTTACGGGGAGTTTGTCGGTTCTCCGGTCGGAGCTGTCGCCGGGCCCTGCAAGCGACCGACGACGAAGTTCCGGATGTTAACACGATGGGCCCAGAGGAGAAGCGAAATTGTGGCACAGGTTGCCGCGACTGCCGGTCTTTCGCCGACAAACCACCAGGTTGTGGCGGGAAGCGCAACCAGGCAGCAGAGTCCGGCGACCGAGACACTGCGGAAGCAGGCGAGCAGAAGAAAACCAGGCGCCAGACACGACAATAGCGCAAGCGGGGCGAGCGCCAGCCAGACGCCGATGAAGGGACCGACCCCTTTCCCTCCCCTGAATCCAAGCCAGATCGGCCAGACGTGGCCGGCAACAACCAAAAAAGCAGCGAGATAGGCCCATACGGCTGGTGTTCCGAGGATTCGGGCCACTCCGCCCACCACGGCGCCTTTTAGCAAATCAACCGTCAACACCGCTGCATAACCCTTGCGGCCGAGCACCCGGCCGACATTGGTCGCCCCCGTTCCGCCGCTTCCGGTCGTCCGGACGTCGATCCCCTCACGCCATCGAACCAGCCAATAACCCGGTGACAAACCTCCGATCAAGTAGGCGCCGAGTACGAGCGCGATATCAGGCCATGTGGGCATCGGAGGGGAGTTTGCAAAAAACAAGGCGGATGGGAACAAGTTTTCCAGGAGAAATGAAGGACTGCTCTCTGAGCTTGATCGACAGGGCCGGACCGGTAGCATCCGCGCGCCGTTCTCGCAAAACGCAAGACGGCGCCCATTTCCTTATGAAGAGCTACAATATTGCAGTTATCGGCGGCGACGGCACGGGGCCTGAAGTTGTGCGTGAGGCGATCAAGGTCCTTGACGCCGCCGCTCCGAAGTTCGGCATCAAGCTGAACTACACTCCCTATGATTTCGGTGGCGACCGCTATCTGCGCACGGGCGAGGTATTGCCCGACAGCGCGATACCCGAACTGCGCAAGTTCCCCGCGATCCTGCTTGGCGCCATCGGCCATCCGGACGTCAAGCCGGGCATTCTGGAAAAAGGCATCCTTCTCCGGATGCGGTTTGAAATGGAGCAGTACATCAATCTGCGCCCGGTCCGTCTTTACGACGATCGCTTCTGTCCGATCAAGGACAAGAAGCCGGAAGACGTTGATTTTGTCGTCATTCGGGAGAACAACGAAGGCCTATACACCGGTTCGGGCGGATTTGTCTTCAAAGGCACGCCGCACGAGGTCGCCATTCAGGACAGCGTCAACACCCGCCGCGGTGTTGAGCGCTGCATCCGATACGCCTTCGAATGCGCCCGGAAGCGACGAGGCGGCAAGCCGTGGAGGGGATTGAAGCCTGAAGACATCGCCGCCGGGAAAACGGCGCAGCTGACGCTTTGCGGCAAGACCAATGTGCTTACGTATGCGTTTGACCTCTGGGAACGCGCGTTTCACGAAGTCGGAGCAAAGGATTACCCGGACATCAAGCGCGACTACGTGCACGTCGATGCGACGACCATGTGGTTCGTCAAGAATCCCGAGTGGTTCGACGTGATCGTCACCGACAATCTTTTTGGCGACATCATTACGGACCTGGGAGCGATGATCCAGGGCGGCATGGGCATCGCGGCGGGCGGCAACATCAATCCGCAAAGCACCTCGATGTTCGAACCCATCGGCGGCAGTGCGCCTAAGTACACGAATCAGAACGTCATCAATCCTCTCGCGGCGATTTGCGCCGGCGCGATGATGATGGACTTCCTCGGCGAGAACGCCATGGCCAATGCAATTGAGAAGACGGTCATCAAGGTCGTTCGCGAGAAGCTGAAGACGCTCGCTGCCGGCCGGATGGGCTATGGCACGAAGGAAGTCGGCGACCTGGTGGCGTCGCTGGTGTAACAGGCGCTTGCGATCGAAACAACGGAGTCGAGTGCGGGGCGAGGTCAGACTGACCCCGCCCTGCATGACGATGATTGTCTGTCCTCGCCCGAAAGGCGCGCACTACCATTTCTCGTAGTGAACAAGATCGGCCAGCGGCTTGCGCGCCTTCGGCAGCGGCTTGTCGGCGGGGTAGCCGAGCGGAGTGATCGCGACGAGTTCAACGTTCTCGGGAAGGCCGAAGACCTGCCTGGCTGCAATCGGATCGAATGCGGCGACCCAGCAGGTGCCCAAACCGAGACTGGTGGCGGCCAAAATCAGATGATCCATGGCGATGGCGGCATCAACCGTTGAGTAATTGGCGCCGTCATCCTCGCGTTCCCAGCCCTGATCATGGACGCTGCAGGCGCAGATTACCAGTGGAGCCTGGATGAACCACTTGCGGGCATAGATCCGTTGCAGATCAGCCTCCCGGCCTTTGACCTTGGCGACGATGAGCCGAAACGGCTGGTGGTTGGCAGCTGTCGGAGCCAAGCGGGCGGCCTCGAGAACCTGGGCGAGTTTGGCGTCCTCAACCGGATTCGGTTTGTAGGCGCGGACGCTGTAACGTTGTTGAACGAGCTTAAGGAATTCCATGAGTGTCGCTTGATCGCGCCGAAAGCGGCGAAGCGGCGGCCATTCGAACGGACCCAAACCGTTTTGACAAATCCAGAATCGCGCCTACGCCACGGCGTTCAGGCTTGTGCCTGTTGATGCGCTGCTGCTGGTGGTCGGCGCGGCTGCTTCAAGTGCGGCGGCACCGCCACCGCCGCCGTGGTGATGACCGTGATGATGACCCTTGAGCGCCGCGAAAGCCTGCTGTGCGGCGGTGATGTTGCCGGACTGGAGCGCACTGCCGACAGCGTTCAATGCACTGTTGTCCGTGGCGGACGATGACTGGCCGGCCTGCAGGTCCTTCTGCAGAACGGCGAAGGCCTGTTGTGCGGACGAAAGATCTCCGGATCGCAATGCCTTGCCCAGTGATTGGAAGTCGGACTGAACCTGCCCTGCCTGACTTTGCCAGGTAGTCGACGCAACCCCGCTGGATGATGATATGGCTGACACTGACATTGGTGTTACCTTTCAGTTTAGCGATTGGGAATTGGAGACGTCCTTGTCAGTTGAAGCGGCTTTCCGGGAAGATCGGCTCGGGAGGCTGGGGCTTGAGGCTTTCTCGAGGACGGCCTCAAGTCATTAGCAATTCCACTCGTTGGCGCCCCGGTGCCCCCATTTCAAGACCATGGATCAGGACTTCCCGCCGGGCTTCGTTTGATTCTCGGAGCGATCGAAATCAACGGAAGCCTGGTGGCTGGCCAGAAACCAGAAGACGAGCGCAAAAAATACGGTCAACACACCCACCGTGACTCCCAGTGTTCTGCCGTGCCAGAGGCTGGAGAACCATTGCTGGATTTCCACGGAAAAAACGTTCGCCTGCCCCCCGTAGACCTCCAACTCGCGGAGGCCTTTCTTGCTGTCCAACGGATCGAAACCCAAGGGACCGGCAGGTGTTTCGACAGCTGTGAAATAGATTGTAGTCGCGCTGCCGAGCCCGAGCACCAATAGCATGATGGCGATCTTGCGAATCTGCTGTCGCCCGATCCGAAAACGATTTTGTGCCAGGGGTATTCCCGTGATTGGATCCCGGTCGAGATCCCCGGCGTCCCGATTCTGAATGCTTATCCTGACGGAATTGATTTCATCGTCAGAAATGCGATGGCCACGCTTCTTGAGCTCTGCAAGCGCGGCTTCAACGGCCTCCAATTCATACTTGGAATAATTGCGGAGATACTCCTCCAATTCTGAATCCGACAGGGTGGGAATACGCGTCTGAAATGTCTCAGCCATGGCTGTGGTCTGATAGCGTCTGCCGGCCTGGTTGGCGAGCAGAACGGATACGGCAGGTTGCCTCTCAATGGACTGCCGGGCTAGTGGGCATCCTTGTACTTGTTCAGTTCATTTTTGTCGAACGCCTTGGGGGTCATTTCCAGTCGCGTGTCCTCCTGCTTTGCCAACCGTGAAAGATCATCCGGACTGCGCACGATGTGGGGGGTCATGAAGACGATGAGCTCGGTCTTCTGAGTGTTCTTCGTTTTGTACTTGAAGGCATAACCCAGCAGCGGAATGTCGCCCAGAATAGGAACCTTGTTTTCAACCTGGGTGGTCTGGGTCGACATGAGTCCGCCGATGACAATGGTCTGGTTGTTGGGTGTCACGACCACCGTGTCGGCGGAGATCAGGTTGATGATCGGGGAATTCACCCCGTTGCCGATCGCGACCGTGTCGGAGCTCAACGACGAGATTTCCGGATCCAGTATCATTTCAACATTTCCTTCCGCTGTTATAAAGGGCGTCACCTTGAGGCTGATGCCGATGTCCGTTTGCACGATGGTATTCTCATATTGGATCGAGCCGTTGACGCCCGTGATCGGGGTGAAGCCGTTGACGATGGGAATCTGTTCGCCAACGAGGATCGTCGCCTGCTGGTTGCTGCGCGTCAGAATCGTGGGGCGTGAAAGGACTTCTGTTTTGTTGTTGGCCGCCAGTGCGTGGATCGTGGCATTCACATTCTTTCCTGTGAGGGCATAGAACGCTCCGTTGCTGCTCGGCGCGGCCGGACTCGGTGTGCTGCCGACGGCCGGGCCCTGCGCGGCAAGACCGGCCAGTCCAAATTGGCTCGTGGCAACGCCGGTGGCGTTCAAGCCGATTCCATCAGGCCCGGTATATTTCAGCTCTGTTCCGAGATCGAGTTCGTTGGTATGAGTGACCTGCACAAAAACGCAGTCGATCAGCACTTGCGGCCTGGGCTGGTCCAGGCCCGCGACGATTGACTTGATGACTTCAAACGTCTGGTCGTCCGTGACCACGATGAGGCTGCGTGAGTCCATGTCGCTGGTGATCAGGGCATCGCCCAGCATGGTCGAATTGGTGTATTGTCTGGTGCCGGTGGTGTTGCTGCTCGATGCGGCCCCGCCGCTCACGCCACCGATTCCACCGCCGATCCCTCCGCCCAATCCACCGACGCCACCCATGCCGCCCGGGCGCGCGCCGGTTGTCGTTTGTGCCAGTCCATGGCTGGCGCCGAGGAGAATCAAGCAAGCGGACAGTGGGATGCAGATCCACCGGCGAATCAGTTGTGAAGTCATGTGGGGAAAAGAGTTTTGGGTCGTGATTGTCGATCGGCTGCCACCGTGAGTCCGCGTTGGAGGAAACGATTCAATTGGGAGCAGTATCATACGGGGGCCTTGCGTCGGTTCAGCTTTCATCAATGGCTTGCTGACGAGCTGTTGCCCAGGTTGAGAACCGGGGCGCTGTTGGTCGGTTGCGCGTTGGTGGTCGCGCGCGAGCTCAACGGATCAGCCTGTGTCGAGGCCGCGTTTCTGGAGACGCTGCTTTGGAAAAGACTCTGAAGCACGGTTTGCACCTGCTGCACATCCGCATTCTGCACGGTGATGATGAAGGCCTTCTGTTTGCGGGCCGAACTGTAATCCAGCCGGGCGACCATTTCGGCAATGTCAGGCATTTGGTCCCTTGATGCACTGACGACAATTGAGAAGGTCCGTGGGTCGGCGACCGCCACCACGGGGGTTGATCGACCGCTGGAAGTTCCGCTGCGGGTGGCGGCTCCAGCCTGTGCTGCGCCGCCTCCACGGAAAGCGCCGCCGCCCGGGCCACCTGCGGCGCCACCGCCGAAAAATCCACCGCCGAAGAATCCGCCCGGTCCACCGCGAAACTGCCCGACATTGGTGGTGGCAGGAGTCGTCGTCGCGTACAGATTCGTGATCAATTGCGCCATCTCGACCGGATCGGCGTTCTTCAGCTGAAAGACCCGGGTCGTGGATACGGTCTCGATCGATCGATCAAGCGCCGAAACGATCTCCACGATGTGGTGGATGTTCATCTCCGTGTCGGTGACGACGAGCGAGTTGCTGTCCTGGTTTGCCGTGAGCGTCGCCGTGCCCGGCATCAATGTTCCAAGGTCCTTTGCCGCCTGGGTCGCGTCGATGTGACGGAGTGGAATGATCTGCATCACCATGTCAGCCGTCAGCGGAATGTCCTCAGGATCGTTGCCGGTGTGAATCGGAATGTTCTGTTTCTTCGCCTCATCCTTCGAGGTCACGATCAGATTTCGCCCCTGAAGTCTGGCGCAATAGCCATTCTTGTTGAGCGCAATGTTGAGCAACTGCACCGCCTCCTGTTTTGAAACCGGCTGGGCGCTCCACACATCCACCGTGCCGCTCACAGGAGTTTCAAGCACAACGACGAACCCAGCTGCATTGCTCAGGTAATTCAGGACGGTTTCGAGGGGTGCGCCGCGAAAGTTGAACCTCAATCCGGCCCCCGGACTCGTCGACATTCCATCGTCCAATCCGTGCGCTGCGGCGTCTGTTGCCGGCAACGGTGGATCCTGCTGCGCCCGGCCGGCCGAAACCAGCCCGGCGAATCCAAGGCAAAAAGTGGAAATAAGGATTTTGATTTTCATTGTCGCAATTGTTTCTGCCGTTGCTCCATCAGTCGTTTGAGAACGTCCGATGCATCAGCCGGGATCGCTTGTGCGGCATCGGTGGTCGGAGTGAGGTCAGCCCGCGCGGCGGCGCTCACAGTCCATTGCCCGCCCTCGGGCCGGTGAAGCTGCTGGCCGACTGCCAGGGAAAGACGCTTTGATTCTTGTGAGAGCTCCACCCCGTTGGCCGTGATGCGGGCCACCGTGAATCCGGCGATCGTGTCTCCCTCGTGCAGCGCCTTGCGATAATCGGCATCTGGGCTGTCGAAAAAGACGAACGGGCTCTTGTCGTACTGCATCGTTCCAACGAGTGAGATTGTGTCACCTGCCGGCGGCGGCGGATCGTTGCTCTTCCGGCTGGTCCTGGTTGAGTCGAAGATGTTCCAGTCTCCAATCAATCGGAATGTGGCGAAGCTGGCGACGGGGTCAGGCCTGGCTCCTGCTGCCGCGGGCGGCGGCGTTTGTGGCGCGGCGGCGGCGAGGCTTCCACTAATGGCAATTGCAGCCGCAAAGACGGCGATCAGTGTGCAAAGGCGCCAACGGAGAGCCGGGCGCCCGTGCTGCGGCCGCGAGTGCATGCGAAAGGGTCCGCACCAAACGGGGAAATCAGGAAACCGAGAAATCGCGAATGATCCGTCGCGGCTCATGATTTTCCCTCCAGCGGAGCGAGTCTCAGTGCGGTGACCGTCAGACTGAGCGTCAATCGCTGGCCGGTGTCATCCCGGGAAACCAGTTCGACGGAATCGGCGTGCATGGCCAGAGGCGATCTTTCCAGCTCATATAGAAACCGGCTCAGCGCCGGCAGGTTTCCCGTGGCGTCCAGCCGGCATTCCAGGACGGAGTATTCGTCCGTGGCTCCGTGCTTCCACAGCGGCTTGATCGATCCGAGCTCGATGGCGCTCGTCCGGCCGTAGTTCTCAAACGCAGACAACACATCGTATTCGGACTGTGCCTGGTCCCTTGGCAGGGCGCCGGACTGAATTCCGGTCCAGATTTGCTGCAGGTGGGCGCCGCGCCCGATGATGCTGCGACCGCTGGCCACCGATGTTTTCAACTGCTGGATCTCTAGCGAGTGGGCCTGCCAGACACTGGCAAGGGGCGTGAAGACGATCTGGTTCAGCGCCACCAGGAGCAGAAGCGCCCCAATAGTCAGGATGAGCCAGCGTTGTCGTTTGGGCATGTTCGTCATCATGATCCAGAGTCTCCAATCCAGCGAAATGTGAAGGTGAACTGGGCCGGAATTTTTCCGCTGATGGACTCCACCTTCAGCCCCTGAATTTCCTTGGCCTTGCGCAATTGATCCTGCGTTCGCAGCAACGCCCGATTGTCCCGGGCGGTGCCCGTGATGTCGACGGTCGTCACATTGGCCACGTGGTGAATGTCGAAGGTCCGCGCCGTAACGCTGCCGTTTTCCGGGAAGCACTGGGTGACGCGCGCCAGAATGCGGAGATCGGGGAATGAGCGATCATACCAAGGCCGGTAGTCACGAATCCGGTCCTGGATTCCTGTCAGGGTGGCGACTTGCGCCTGCATCCCGCCCCATTCGGATCGAAGAAGCTGAAGGCGGAATTCCTGCCAGCCGAAAGCAAGGAGCAAGAGTGCGACGGCTCCGCCCACCGCAAGACCCACCGTGGCAAGGCGCTTCGAATTGTAGCGCGCAACCAGCAATGACCAACGCCCGGGTCGGACCGGCAGAAAATCAATCGTGTGCCCGGTGGTCTCCAGCCAGTTTGCAGCGATGGCTTCTGCGATTCGGTCGCCCGGGAGCCCGTCTGGAGAAATTCCGGTGCGGACCTCCAGCCCCGTCGTCTTCGACCAATCCCGAAGATTGTCTGCCAGCCGGTTTACCAAACCCGCTTCGCCGCTTAGCGAGAGCTCCTGAAGATCGCGCCGCAAATCGGCGGGCACCTGTTCGAACGTCACGCGCAATTCACGCGAAACCGCATCGCCGTTCGCAAGGTTCCCGCCGACTTCGGAGGCGTTGGTGGCCTCGCAGGTGCGGAACGCCGAAATGCCTCCGCCGGCGGAGACCAGCAGGGTCGCCCCATTTTGTCCGACCGCCACGGTGATGCTGCCTTTCCCGGGTGCCGCGATGGTGCCTTGCAATGCAGGAAGGCCAAGGGGGAAACTCACGGGCCGGAGCCGCGCCGCCTTGAGGACTGCGGACAGATGATCCAGCCGGTCCTTGCGAACGGCGAGTTGCGTCACATGATCACCGTCGGCGGAACGCTGAAGCGAGCGCGTAATCTGCAACTGCTCCACGTCGTAGGGGAAGCCCTTTTCCGCCTCGATTTGCAGGAGGCTGTCCAGATCCTCCGGTGAAAGAGCCGGTATTTTTGTGCGGAGGCTCATGACCCAGTCAGCCGGCACCTCGACCACGCAGGCGTGCTCGTGAATCTTTGCGGCATCGAGATATCCTCTGATCTCCCGGCCGACCAGCTCAGGCTTTGGATTCATCAGGTCCGTCGACAGGGCTGCCGAAGCGGAATGGACTACTTTGACGGCATCCTTTGATCGCGCCACCTGGACCGCGCGGAACTGACCGTCGCTCAAGGTCAGTCCGAGCACCGAGTTCGGCCGGTTTTTGAATTTCCAAATCATGGGTTGGCGGTCTTGAGGTTTGCACGGACCTGGGTGCCCAATGCCCAGCCATAGGCCGTGAGGTCCTGTCGGTAGATGATGCGCGGCGTGCCCATGGTGGTGTCAAAGACGACCCGCTCGCGATGATAGCCGCGTCCAAAACGGCCCACGGCGGCGATATCCGCGGAGAATTGATAAGACTGGTCCGTGATGTAGGGTCCGGCGCGACGGATCGCATCGGCGCTGAGAACGTGGGTCAGCCACGCGAGGGATGTGATCGCGGTGGGATTGGCCAGGCGATAGGCGACGAGACCTGGCGCGTTGGTCGGGCCGATTCCCGGAATGCAGGCGAGCACGGTTTGACTGGCGGTGTTGACATTGATCAGACCTGCCGTCGAGGAACCCGTGGAGGCCGTGATGGAGGTGTGAATGAGGGCGAATTCAGTCTCCGTCATTCCGCTCGCAAGGAAGAACGACGCGACGCTGTTGAAGGCCGCCGTGCCGGTGCTGAGATTGCGGACGATGGCCTCCGTGCGGTCCGTGCTGATGCCTTTGCCCGCGAGCAGCGAGCGCAACGGCTCGATGCTCTGGGAATTCGCCCGGATGTTTGAGATGTTCAGGCGCGGCGACCCGCTCCTGGTCGAGTTCGGCTGACTGCTGAAGGCCGTGACATATTCAAACATGCCAGGCTGCAACTGCCCGTCCTGGTTGTCGTGGGGCGGAGACTGGTCACCGTCGTCCTCGTTTGGATCCAGCGTGCCATTCAGATTGGTGTCTTCCCCAAATAGAAGGTCCAGGGTTGCGCCATAAACGAGCCGCAGTTCGTCGACCGATTCGAACGGCGCACCCTTGTTGAGACGCGGCGGGTTGAGCGTCGAGTAGGCGCTGTTGAGCGCGCTGCCGCTGGTTTGTGACTGCCGCGTCCGCCAGTTCACGATCGCCGCAGCAAAGTCGGAGGTCATGCCGGTCATGGGCAACGCAAGGAGCATCGAGGGCGTTGCCGAATTGAGGTTGATTTTGGAGGCCTCGTCCATGAGGCAGAACACGGGGGTCGTGGTGGGCAGGCGGTTCACATCGCGACCAATGAACCAGAATTGCGGATCGCCGGGATCATCGCCGACCGGAAGAGCCACGGAATGGTAATCGGCCGCCGGGTCAGGGGAGATGCCGGTGTCGGGCACGGCGCCGTCAATCGCATAATTGTTGAGAACGTAGGCGGCATAGCGCGTTCCGGCGGCAACCGCCTGGCGCGCCTCGAATTCACCGACGCGGTTCGCGGCGCTCTGGAGCTCTGAATTGATCGAATCAGCGAAATACAAAACGAGCACAACCAATCCAAGGCAGATCCAAAGCACGATGAGCAGCACCGAGCCGCGTTGTCGCTGCCTGGGGTTGCTGTGGTCAGATCGGCGCGGTGTCATGATCCGGTCCCTCCTGCGGCTTCCGCCAGGGCCGCCGCCTGGCTGGTTCTCGTGGCGACCAGAACGGGAACCACCAATTTCACGGATTGCGGCGGCGATTGGCTGGAGTCGGTATTGGCGAGCGACAGACTGAATTGGACCGCGATGGGCAATGTGGACGTAACCGTGGAATCCCAGGTGGTGGTCCATTCGTCACCGTCAAAATATTCGAATTCGGCATCAGCAACTCCGGTGATAAGGATCTGTTCGTCGGTCGTCGGCGTCTGGGCCGGGAGGAGATTCCTCGTGACGGCCCGGACCAGGTTCTTGGTGTGGCTGCCGTCGGTCGCCGGCGCGAGAAAGTAGGCCACAACCTGCACTTCGGAATACGGACTCCACCCATCCACCGTGGCGGACGTCGTGTGAAAGTCCGGGCTCACCCGTGTGTCGGAGAACTCCTGCGTCAGCGAATCGGTGGGCGTGTCCTGAAACTGTCCCGAGAACGTCCCGGCTGGCGGCGTCGCTGTGCCTGCGGGCAACATGAGACCTGCAAGATCGCGCTGCACCAAACCCAGGGCGCGTTCCAGGACGAGATCCGCCTCGATCCTGTCATGAGTGGAGTTGTGCAGCCGGAGCGCTCCAAAATAGGTCCCGTTGATGACGATCAGGACAATCGCGCCCACGGCAGTGGCGATGAGGAGTTCAAGAAGCGTGAAGCCGCGGTCCGGGCGGCAGTGGCCGTGGATCGATTGCATCAGGAGGTGCCGGCAGCGACCGGTGTTTTGCCGGGTGTGCCCGGGGTGGCTGCGTTGGGATCGAACAGGGTGCTCGCCTTGATTTCGTATTGGGCCCCCCGCATCGTGAAGGTGACCCGTACCGTGAGCTGGGTCATTGCATCCCTTGACCACGTCTCAGACTGCAAAGCCCAGGGATAATCCATGCCTGCGTCGGTCTCCACGCCGCTGGCGGAGTTCTCGACCTGCTGGCCCTGGCTGAGCAGCACCAATTGTTCATTCAGCACCCGCTCGGCGACGCGCATCGCGGCCACTTTGCGCTGACCTAGGATCGCAGCCCGGCTTACGACGCTCATTCCCTCCAACGCGACGGGAATGACGATCGCCATCAGGACGAGCGCCGCCAGCACTTCCGCCAGGGTGAACGCACCGCGGCTGCGGGGGAGGGCTTCAATTCGCATTGGCGGGGAGAATTTCATACCCAAGGCGGTTTGACGTCGGCACCAGTTCAAGCGCCGCCTCCGCACCCTGCCTGATCACGATCCTGCCGATGCTGGCCTCGTCAAAGAATCCGTCGGGCATGAATCGGATCGCAGGGAGGTTGTCCGGCACACCGAGTCTTTCGTCATTGTCTTCCGACTCCATGGGCGGGGTCGGAACGGACGCCTCGATCGTCAGCGTGGAATCGATCGTGAATTGTGAGGCCCGGTCGTCGGGCTCGCTCGAAGCTGATTGGGTGATCAAGCCGTAAGAGGATTGCTTTGCGTTGATCCAGAGGAGAACGGGCACGCCCTCGGCGACGGCCCTGCTTTGGCCATAGCGCGTCAATGCAAGCAGACGTCTCGCCTCCGAATTCAAAACCCGTCCGCGAAAGAAGGAGCCCAGGTGAGGCACGACGAGCGCAGCCGCGATTCCAAGCAGGACCATCACGACGATCAGCTCGATCAACGTGAATCCTCCATTGCGCAATCGGGCGCACTTATCTGCCCGTGATCCCGGCATTGTAGATGTCGTCGGATGTTCCAAGCTGTCCGTCCGGCCCCATCGAAATGATGTCGAAGCCGTTCGCATAACGCTTGCTCGGATATTGGTAGACGTAGGGGTGTCCCCACGGATCGAGAGGGACGTCACTTTCCAAATACGGCCCGCGCCAGCCGCGCACATCGGCCGGCTGGACGATCAGGGCCCTCAGTCCATCCTGCTCGCGGGGATAACTTCCCGTGTCGATTTCGTAGGCGCTGAGCGCGGTTTTGAAGGTGGCGATTTGCGTCACCGCGGCCGTCTCCTTCGCCTGCTCCGCCCGGCCGGAGAACTTGGGAAGGACGAGCCCGGCGAGAATGCCGAGTATGACCAGCACGAGCATGAGCTCGATGAGGGTGAAGCCGCGCGCGGTCGGATGCCCGGAGCGTCTTTGCGGAGTGTTCATTTGAAGGGATTATTTGATATGATCGGTGAGCGAGAAGATGGGATAGACCATGCCGATGAAGATGGTGCCGATGAGCCCCGCGATGAGAAAAAGCATGATGGGCTCCGCCAGTGAGACGACCGTCTTGAGCTCGCGGTCGAGATCTCCCTCGGTCACATTGGCGATTCGCAACAACTCGGCGTCGAGCCTGCCGCTCTCCTCCGCGACGGAGATCATTTCGATGACGGCGCTGGGGAAAAGCGCCCGGTTTCGCGCCAGGCTTGTGCCGAGCGCCTTGCCCTCCTTCACGCGATCGATCGATTCAGAAACGGCGTCGACGAGAATCTGGTTGCCGATCGAGCGTCGCGCAACGTTGAGTGCGCTGATCAAGGGCACGCCTGCGCCAAGCAGCGTGCCGAGCATGCGAGTGAAGCGCGCCATGGCAAACTGCGCCAGCAACGGTCCCACCATCGGCAGGCGCAGGACAAGTCCCTCCCATGTCCGGTGGCCGTTCTCGGACTTGAACCAGGTTCGCAGGGAAAACACGGCCACCAGGGCCATCCCGCCGACATACAGCCCGTAGTCGCGTATCGCCTGGCTTGTCTGAACAATCATCTGCGTCAGCAGCGGCAGGTCTGCGTTGAAGCTCTTGAAAATGAGCTGAAAACGCGGAATGAAAAAAACCATCAGGAAGACAAGTACACCCACCGCGAGCACCAGCAGGATGAGCGGATAAGTCAGCGCGCTCACGACCTTTGACTTGATGTCTTTTTCTCGCGCCTGAAAATCCGCGATCTGCGCGAGCACGACGTCGAGAAAACCGCCTGTTTCGCCCGCCTCGACCATGGCGACGTAGACCCGGGGGAACGTCTCCGGCGACCGGGCCATCGCGTCGGACAGCGACATTCCGTCGATCACGAGATCATGGATTTCTTTCCATTTGGCCTTTGCGGCAGGAACAGTTGCCTCGCGATGAAGGATGACCAGCGCCCTGCTAAACGGCACCCCCGCGGCCAGGAGGCTCGAGAGCAGCCGCGTGAAATTCTCGAGGACCCGCGCCGAGATCGTCGGCCTGACCCCGAGTGAGATCTTGAATGACGCCAGCGGATTGCCTCCACCTGCTCCATCTGGGCCGGCCAAACCGGCGCCATTCACCGTGGAGTCCGCGTGCAACGACATTTCGTGGGCCGGCGAATCCTTGCGGCCGGCTACGCGGGCTGTCTCCGTGAGGCGGATTGGCTTGAGGCCGAGACCCTCGACCTGCCGCAGCGCATCGTGCCGGCTGCCCGCGTCGAGGGAACCCTCGGTGAGGGCGCCGTCGCGTTGCATGGCTTTGTAGGAGAACGTGGGCATCGGAGGCGCCGGCATCAGGGAGCGGTCCGGCTTCGCGGCGCGGGTGGGGGATTCACATCCGGTGCGTGATGGCCCGCCGCGGGCGTGAGGGGTGCCGGCTCGTTTGCCGTCGTGACGCTCAAGACTTCTTCAATGGTGGTCACGCCCGCCTGCACGAGACGGCATCCGTCGTCGGCAAGCGTGGTCATTCCTGAGCGGCGAGCGGCGTTGCGTATGGCGTCGGTCGAGGCGTTTCGCAGGATCATCTCGCGGATCTCCGAATTCGTATCCATCCACTCGAAAATGGCGTGCCGGCCATGGTAACCGGTCTGGCGGCATTCGGGGCAGCCGACGGCCCGGTAGATGGTCGTATCGGCCGGAATGCCAATCTTTGCCTTGTAGGACTGTGCAAGCGGTGAGTCGTCGACCGCCTTGCAATGCGGGCAAAGGAGCCTGACGAGGCGCTGGGCGAGCACAGCCTCGAGTGAGGAAGCGACCAGGTAGGGTTCCACGCCCATGTCGACCAGACGCGTCACCGCGCCTGCTGCGTCGTTGGTGTGGAGGGTTGAAAAAACGAGGTGGCCTGTCAGCGACGCCTGCACTGCGATCTGCGCTGTTTCCTGGTCGCGGATTTCGCCGATCAGAATCACGTCCGGATCATGGCGGAGGATGGAGCGCAATCCGCGCCCGAACGTCAGCCCGGACTTTTCATTGACTTGGATCTGGTTGACGCCCCGCAGCTGGTATTCGATCGGATCTTCGATCGTGATGATTTTTCTTTCAGAGTCGTTGATCTCGTGCAGGGCCGTGTAGAGGGTCGAGGTCTTTCCGCTGCCCGTCGGGCCGGTCACCAGCACGATGCCGTGGGGGAGTTGAAGCACGCGGAAAAGGCAGGAGAGTTCGCGCGGGCCCATCCCCAGTTCGCGCACGCCAAGCAGCGCCTTGTTCTGACGAAGAAGTCGCATCACGACGGCCTCGCCGTGGAGCATGGGAATCACGGAGACGCGGATGTCGACTTCTTCGTCGTCGATTCGCACCTTGATCCGTCCGTCCTGCGGCAGGCGTTTCTCGGCGATGTTGAGATGGCTCAGTATTTTCACCCGCGCGCCGATGGCCGGCTGAAAACGCTTCACCTGCGCCGGCACGGGAACTTCCTGCAGCACGCCGTCGATCCGGTAACGGATGCGTAGTTCGTCCTCGAACGGTTCGAGGTGGATGTCCGACGCCCGCAAATCGATCGCATCCTTCAGAACCTGATTGACGAAGCGGATGATGGAGGCGTCCTCGGCGGCCTCGTCGAGATTGGTGTCGTTCACTCCGTCGCGATCGTCGACAACCTGCAGGCTGCTCTCCTCGTCAAGGGTGTCGATGGTGTCGGCGCCGACGCCCAGCCGCTTCTTCATCTCGCGCCTGATGGCCTCGGATGGCGCAAGAACCGGAAGGAGCCGCAAGCCGGTGATGGCCTTCAAGCCGTCGAGACCCTGGGTTGCAAAAAGGCGGCTGGTCGCCACCTCGATCTGTTGGCCGACGCGCCGCAGCGGCAGCAACTCGTCGCGAAGAAGCAGGCGTGCGGGAAAAAGGGAGAGCACCTGCTTGTCGGGCTCCAGTTCGTCAAGCGATGCAAAGCCCACGCCGTACTCGCCCGCGAGCCAGCGCAACACGCGCTCCTCGGTAATCGGCTCGTCCGCGGATTTCTGTGCGAGAAACGACCGGGCATCTGCGTTCGTCAGCTGCCGTGCCGCAATCATCGCTTCGATCAGTTCTGACGCGGAGCAGCCCGCGTCATTGACCCCGGCCGATTCTGTGTCGGCTGGATTCATGGGAGGAGCCCCGCCAGGACCGCCACCGCTTCCTGCCGGACGGTCAGCACTGCGCGCAAATCCTCGCGCGCCTGGTCGAGCCTCGATTCCGCCTGTTTGCGGGCAACCCGCAGTCGCTCCAGGCGCGCCTTGATCTCAGCGTCCGGGAGCTTGTCCTCCAACGCCGTGCGCAATGCGTCGGCCTCGGGATTGCCGGAGGCTGCCGGCCGATTGGCCTGATTGCCGCCACCGCGGAGCATTCCCATGCCAAATCCGCCGCCCCCTGCGCTGCGGCGCAATTCCATCACCCTCGTGATTCGGTCGGAAATCAGCTTCCATTCGGCGTCGTCCGTGACGTCGAACTGCGTGCGCAGATTGGTCATTATCCGCGCCATAAAGTCCTCGCGATTGAAGTTGCCGCGCCATGTTCCTCCGTTGCCATTAGCGTCGGCGCCGGGCGCTGGAGGAGGTCCGTCCTGCTGGGCGGGGGAAGCAACCGCCCACACGCACATCGTGACGATTATCCATGTTCCGCGCCGCAGCGACGCGACCACAGCGGGCCGTGCAGAACAAAGAAAACGTACGACCCAGTAGCGGAAAAGAATTGGATGCGAGGATTTGATCATGGCAGCATGTTTATCTTCGTTGAATCACGGTTCACGGATTACCTAAATTTTGGCGTATGGATATTTAATGAAAGATTGGACGCTGGTCGTGTCGCGATTTCGATCCTGGCAGGCTCAGCAAATACCTGCTCGCTGATCACTAAATGACGTGCGGGCTTCAAATAGGTGTCAGCTTTTTGCAGGAGAATGGATTGCCCGGTGCCGCATTCCTCTCGGAATGAGGCGGTTTTGCGCAAGGGGTTTTGGCGAAGCTCAGCGGCGGCAGACTGCGGGGCAGTGGTAAAGATCTTATCATCCAAAGCGAAAAAGGTTGCCACAACCGGACAGGGAATTCACGGTGTAAGTGTCATAACTAGCATAATGGTAGCAATATGCGAGATTTGTTTCCAGATGGCACGATGCAAGCAATACCAAGGGTGGCATAACCATCCACCATGAACGCTAAACTCATTTCCACCTTGGCCCTTGCTACCAGTTTCTTTGCTGTGGGAGCCTTCGCTGAAACACCCGCGGCTGCTCCCGCCGTGGTTCCTGCGAGTCCTTCGCCGGCGCCTGTCGCAGTGACACCCGATCAAATCATCTACGCGGCGCAGTTGCCGACTGTGGCAGATCTTACTCACGCTGCCGCCGTGCAAGGGCTCGCAGTCAATCAGATCGTTCAGACGGCTAGTGATATCACCGTCACCTACCGGTTTGCCAACGGCCAGACGCGGACGATTTCCTATCAATTGCTCGTCGCGGGGAACCAAGCACCCGTACAGCCAGTCGTAGCTTCGGCTGCCCCTGTTGTCGTGGTCGCACCCTATACTGATGCCTATTGCTATGGTCCCTATTATTATGGTCCGTGGTATCCGCCGATCGCAGTGCGCATCGGGGCCGGTTTTGGATTTCGCGGACACTGGCGCTAAGCGACCTGCCCCGGAATTGGCGCCGACTCAATTTCGATCTGAATCAACCTGACAATGAAAACTCGTACGTTTCTCATCTCATCACTCGCATTGGCGTCGCTTCTGACCGGCTGCGTTGGCACCGGCCCGAACACCCAGCAAGGTGCCGTGGCCGGAGGCGCTGCCGGCGCGCTCGCCGGTGCGATCATCGGCAATAACACCCGCGGTGGAAACGCCCTTGGTGGTGCGCTCATCGGAGGCGCCATTGGAGCGATCGCCGGAGGCACGATTGGGAACAGCATCGACCATCAACGCGGCACGATTTACGGGAGCTACGATCAGGCCTACGCATCGCGCGTTGAATTGCGGGGCCCGCCGCCCATGACTCCGCCTCCGCCCCAAACGGCTGAGGTCGTCACTGCGCCCCCGTCACCGAATGCGATTTGGATCCCAGGCTACTGGTCGTTTGATGGCAATGCGTATGCCTACTACTGGCTCGCGGGACACTGGGAGATGCCACCGCCGAACGTGCGCACGTATGTCACGGCACATTGGGAGCGCTACGGACATCACCGCTATTGCTGGGTGCAGAGTTATTGGCGCTGAGCGTTGGGTGACGCGAGCGTAGGTGCCCGCTTGCGGGCGATCGTTTCCTCGGAATCGCGCGCTGTTTCGACAAGCTCAAGGTTCCGAGCAAAGTCGAGGGACAAGCGCGCCTCCTGCAATTTGAACGGATCCGGGCTACTGGCTGACAGGGTCCGGGCGCAATCCGTGGAGCTTCAGTTTCTCCCGCACGGTGAGCCTGGACCAGCCGAGGAGCTGTGCCATCTGGGTGATGTTGCCGGAAGTTGTCGCAAGCGCCTGCGCAAGCAGTTCGCGCTCGACGGCCGCCAGCACTGAATTCACGGCGCTGACTTCCGGATCACGACGGGCAGTCGCCAGGGCCTGCGCGCACAGCGCGGCGAGCGTAAGGCCCGCCGCCTCGGCGGTTCCAACTCCCGACGAGAGGCCTTCGGCGAGCGCAACGCGCACCAGTTCCTCGGTGATCGAGTAACCATGCGCGAGCAGCAGGATGCGCTTCACGACGTTTTCCAACTGGCGCACATTGCCCGGCCACGGTTGCGCCGACAGGAATTTGACCGCCGCAGGCTGAACCGATGCGACGCCGCCGAGGTCCGGCCCGTGCTGTGCGACGAAATAGCTCACAAGCTCGGGAATGTCCTCACGTCGTTCACGCAGCGGCGGCAGGCGGACGACAATGACGTTGAGACGATACCAAAGATCCTCCCGAAACTTGCCTGATGCCACGAGGGCGGGCAGGTCGCGATGGGTGGCCGCGAGCACCCGCACATCCACCGGAATCATGTCGCGTCCACCGACTCGCGAAATCATCCGTTCCTGCAGGACACGCAGGAGCTTGGCCTGCGTCTCCAGCGAGAGGTCGCCGATTTCGTCGAGGAAAAGGGTTCCGTGGTGGGCCTGTTCGAAGCGGCCGATCCGGCGCGCCTCGGCCCCTGTGAACGCGCCGCGTTCGTGGCCGAACAATTCGCTTTCCAGCAGGTTTGATGGAATCGCGGCGCAGTTGACCGTGACCAGAGGCTTGTCCTTGCGGTCGCCGTGTTGCCAGAGCGCCCGTGCAACGAGTTCCTTGCCCGTTCCCGTTTCTCCGAGGATCAGCACGCCGACGGGTTTCTCCGCGACACGTCCTATTTCCTTGTACACTTCCTGCATCGCCCGGCTCTGGCCAACCAGGGCGATGTCGCGCTTCTCCTCGATGCCGAGGCCCACTTTTTCGCGCCCGCGCCGGCCCGCGCCGGCAGCGCGCATCACCACCGCAAGCAGTTCCTCGATTTCGAAGGGCTTGAGAATGTAGTCATACGCGCCGCGCCGCGTTGCTTCGATCGCGGTCTCGGTCGTTCCGTGCGCAGTCATCAACACCACGGGAAGATTGGGCAGCTCTTCGCCCAGGCGCCCTATCAATTCCATTCCCGAGAGCCCGGGCATGCGCAGGTCGGTGAGCACGCAATCGAATTCTTCCGTGCACGCCGCGGCGAGCCCGCTCTGACCGTCGGAGTAGCCGGCGACTTCGTGACCCTCGGCTGCGAACACGCGCTCGAGCGCTGTTCGCGCCGCCACGTCATCGTCAATGAGACAGATCCGATACGGGAGAGTCATTCGGGCTGAGTGTTGCGGGCGGTTTGGTCCAAGGGCAAGCGCACAGCGAATCGTGTGCCGGTGCGCGGGGCCGACTGAAAAGTGATTTCGCCGCCGTGCTGTTCGATCAGGCGCGCCACAATTGAAAGCCCGAGGCCGGTGCCGGATGCTTTGGTGGTAAAGAACGGGTCGAACAACCGGGCCTGATGCTCGGCAGGAATTCCCGGTCCGTTGTCCGTCACGGCAATCACGGCCACATCGGACGGCCGGCCCTGCAGCACCGACCGTTCGCGATGCAGTGCAAGTGTGATGCCTCCGGGCTGGCCGGCGAAGGCTTCCTGGGCGTTGCGGACAAGGTTGAGCACCACCTGCCGCAGCTGGTCGGAGTCAATGCGGGCAACCACCGGCGCAGCGGCCTCGACGGTGAGCGTGATCTGGCTTGCAGCGAGATCCTGGCTGAGGAAAGCCGCGAGATCGCGCAGCCAGCCGGAGAGTTCGACGTCGTTGAACTTTGGCTCGGCAGGACGCGCGTAACCGAGCACGTCGCGCACGATGCGTTCAAGCCTGTCGATCTCCTGCGCGATCGCCCGGACATCCTCCTGGGCCGAGGGTGCAGTGACTCCGCGGCGCAGCGTGTAGAGGCGGGCTTTGACGGCGGTCAGTGGATTGCGGATCTCGTGCGCGACGCCTGCAGCGAGTGTGCCGAGGGCGGCAAGCTTTTCGCGCTGCGACAGGAGGGCTTTGCTCTTGAAGAGCTGGGCGCGGAGCGGTCGGACCACGTCACGATAGAGCAGGGCGACAACGACCGCGATTGCCATGATCAGCACGGCAAGGCAAAGAAACACCAGGTTCCGCATCCACCGGACCGCTGCGAGAGACGCGGCCAGCAGGTCCCTCAATTCCGCATCGTGCACAGCAGCAAAATCGTCGGCCATGCTCTGAAGCCGGTTCGCGCTGTCGTCTAACATCACGATGGTGTCGCGATCAACCGGGTTTGCAAATCCGTCGGTGCGCGCAGCGACGCTGTCCAGCTTCAAGAAATAGGAGCTCACCTCGGTCGAAAGCTGTTGCAGGATCTGCCGTTCTTCGCTGCTGCGGGCTGCGGCCTGTCGGGCGGCCAGCCAGTCGCTCAACCGCTGGCGACGTTGCTGGATCACGGTCGCGGTGTCGTCCGCAGAATCGGTTCCAACGCGCAGCAACGCCCCGTGCAAGTCTTCGACGGCCGCTCGGAAATGCCGCGCCAGCAACGCGGCTTCCTGTTCGACGTCGGCCATGCGGCTGAGAGAGCGGTTGGCGTCGCGCGCCGCGAGAAAAGCCAGTGCCAGACACGCGGTGACTGCGAGGATGAGCAGCGCGAAAAGCGCGGCCAGTCGGCGGTGGAAAACGAGCGTGGGACTGCGCATTGATGGTAAGCAAGTTACCGTCGGGTGGTTGTCGGGACAACCAGTTCCACCGACTGCGGTGCCTGGCGAAACTCTGCAACCGTCTCTTTCTGAGGCAAGAGTGCTTTTTTGAGCTTCAGGCATGAAAATCGCAACAGCCAATCTCATGGGCTACCGAGATGACGATCCTGCAGCTGGCGCGGTGACAGTTGCCCCGGGCCAAGCCGCGTGCGCCCCCCAAGTGATCGTGGTGGACGACTCACAGGTGATTCGCGAGCTTGTTGTCTGGCTTCTTCGCGTGAGCGGGTATCGGGCAATTGCCGCCGAGAATGGCTACGCGGCGCAAATGCTTCTCAAGACCGAGCGCCCGGCTCTGCTCATTACCGATCTCAACATGCC